>Ga0206935_10237_pt1 | contig 16673 bp, 12 predicted proteins | sample Alteio_BWOrgHeat_13_FD_152924 | JGI IMG/M metagenome (GOLD analysis project Ga0206935, IMG submission 152924) | Enriched cells from forest soil in Barre Woods Harvard Forest LTER site, Petersham, Massachusetts, United States -... | ecosystem: Environmental > Terrestrial > Soil > Temperate forest >...
CATACCAAACCCCGCGCCCGCAACGCAGTCGCTAAACCAATGGGCTCGGTTGTAAATCCTTAAAACGCCCGTGGCGCCCGCCATTGTATAACCGAGGACCCCATACCAGGGTGATTTCCACGAATACTCCTGCGCCAGGAATTCCGCACATAAAAACGCGGCCCCGGTATGGCCGGACGGCCAGGAAAGCGGGTCGGTGCCGTAGGGGCGGTCGCGGTGGGCCAGGTATTTGGTACCGTCGGTAATGGTTAATATGGCGCCTGACAGGGCGAGTAAGGCGGTGCGGTCACCAAACCGGTCCTGGCCTTCATCGCCGGCCAGGTTCAGCACATATACCAGGGCAGCGGGTCCCAGCTGAAGATAGTCGTCAAACGTTGAACTATAGTTGGGAGCTGTGCGGGCCGCTACACCTTTAAAATAGTAGTCCACGTTACGAACCGGCTTTATTACAAACGACGATACGCCATAGGCAACCAATACTACCGGTACCAGGTATGTGCCCGGTTTATGGTAAACATAGTGCGATAGATCGCGCGATGAAGCGTCATTTTTTGTCGAGTCCGCAACCTGGGGGTTGGCCGCTTTCGTACTATCAGCAACCTGTGCATTAGCAGCAAACGACAGCAAGCAGGATAATATGGCTATGACCGTTTTCAACCGATGTTTTAGTCAGATAACAACTAAAACGTCGGTTGGTTTACTTTTTGTTAACTTAAAGTAAAATAATATTCTTAAAAGTAGTAGATAGAAATCTACTGCCCACTGCCACTGCTAACTGCCAACTTTTTCTATTGCCCCACCATAAACACCGCGTTGGCGAACAGCAGTTTGCCATTCTCCCAAAAGCTGCGGAAGATGGGGTCATCCACCAAATAAATTACATCGCCGCGGCCCATGGGTTGTACGCCAAGCAGCAGGCCGTCCTGTATCTTTTGTTTGCTTTTTTGGCCCACAAAGCCGGCAACATAGCCCTCCTTTTTTATGGTGCCGACGTTCCAGTCATCAGCGCCCAAAAGTTCATAAATATCGTCGCTCAGTTTCAGCGTATAATAGGCTTCATTGAGCCCGAAACCCAGCGGGTGGCTATTGTCAAGGTCGATCTTGTAAATAGCCCCGGGCACTGACGACCGAAGCGCATCTTTGTCACGATCGCCGTACCGCACCTGGGGTTGGTTTTTGGCTTTATCGTCCGTCTTATCGTCTTTCTTTTCTTCTTTTTTCTTGATGTCGAAACCTTTTTTATCCAATAGCTGTGCCACAGCACTTTGCATGGCGATAAGCCTTCCGCCCGCATGCACCCAGTCCTGCAGCCGGTCCGAGGGGAAATCTTTGTAATCGCCATCAGGAAAGATCGCCACATCAAAATCTTCCAGCCGGGCGCGTTCAAGGTCCTTATATTTTACCAGCGTAACAGGGTAACCTATTTGTTGTTCAAAAAAATGCCATACTTCACCCATCGCTTCAGCCGACACGCCATCCCCGGCAATAAGCATCACATGCGGCGGCCGGATATAATGGATAACATCCGAGCCAAAATCATGGCCCTTGTCCACAAATCCCGACGCCAGCGGGACCAATTCGCGATCGAGCGCAGCCGCGGTTTTGGTAACCGTTTCATCAAAATCGGCACGGTCATTCCCCGCCCTGGTGATCAGCAGCGACCCGGCGGCAAATTTTTTGCCTGCTGCTTCGAAAGGCTGTTCCGAATATCTTACTTTGATGCCCTTTTTCAATAGCGCCGCCAAAAACTTCACATCATTTACCGATTGCCAGGCTAAAACATAGGCATAGGCGCGGGCGCTGGGCGCTGCATGAACATTTTCGTCCGCCGGGGTGACAGAAACCGGCAGCAGCGATTCCTTCAACCCATAGGCCTTCAACCCGTAAGCATAAGGGAGCGACCAGGCCGTAATATCGTAAGTATCAGAGTCGGCAACAAAGGTCCTCGGCTCCATCAGCACTTCCAGTAAAACTGATTTAGGCTGATAAGCATTAATTACCAAATCATTCGGACCAGGATTATACTGCCCGGTTTTTCCGGTCATGTAATCATATCCGCTAACGGCTCCTTTTAGTCCGAAACCATATTGAATGCGGTTCCGGTCCAGGAGTTTTGCAAGTGTTTTTATTTTATCGGTGTTATCATTTTCTATTACATAAGTTTTATAGTCGCCGGGAGGGGTGTTGCGGCTGTTATCATAAAACTTCTTAAACTCGTCCAGCAGTTTTTGGGCATAGTTGGATGCGGTTTCGATGGTGCTCATGCTGGTCGTATGATGATGGGCGATCCTGTCAGCCAGGGTAAGTGTATCGCCCGAGCTGGTGATAACTGATAAGCCTGCGCTAATGCCGCCCTGCTCATAAGTCATGCCGATGGAGCCGTTGTAAATCGGGTAGGTATCCCCGTAGGACGGGTAAAGCAGGTCGAATTCCTGCCGGGTAAAATACAACCACCCATTCTGATCAAAATATTTGGCGTTATTTTTCCCAATAATACTCTGAAACTCCCGCTGCCAGGGGGTGATCACTTTATGGAATGGCTCCGCAGCCGGCGCAAAATAATAAGGGGCGTTGTAGCCTTGTTCGTGGTAATCAACGTGTATCTGCGGCAGCCATTTGTTGTACAGCGCCAGCCTTGCCTGCGATTCCTTTTGTGTTTGCCAGGCCCAGTCGCGGTTCAAATCAAAATAATAATGGTTTATCCTGCCGCCGGGCCAGGGTTCGGAGTGCTCACGCGCTGCAGGATTAGCGTCCGGCAAAGCCCCGCGTACAGAATTGTAAAAGTTGATATACCGTTCACGGCCGTCGGGGTTAAGGCAGGGGTCGATCACCACTATCGTATTCTTCAGCCACACTTTGGTTTGCTGATTGGACGGGTCGACCAGGTCGTACAAAACCTGCATAGCGGTTTCGCTGGAGGCCGGTTCATTGCCATGCACATTATAGCTCAGCCAGCAGATGACCGGGTTGCTCTGAGTGGCAGTAGCAGAAGCAGTAAGAGTAGCACCCGGTTTATCACTGCTACTGCTACTTAAACCTGCCACTGCTCCCAATCCCGCCAGTCTCAGGTTATTTTCCCGGATTTCCTCAAGCCGGCCGATATTTTCGTCCGACGCGATAAAAACGGCTATCAGCGGGCGCCCCTCATTTGTCGTACCATATTGCACCAGCTGTACATTTTTTGATGTTTGTGCGATGTAACGAAAGTATTCAACTATCCTTGAATGCGGGGTAAATTGCTCGCCGAGCTTATATCCTAAAAATTTCTCGGGCGAACGGATTTCCTGTGCGAAGGCCGCGAGGTTTATCGCAAAAAAGCAAACAAAAAGCAGTAGTTTTTTTGACATAGCGCCGAATTGTGATTGGCTAATTTAATGTTAAACTTACGTTTTTAAAACTAAGTTTGTTAAAAGGCCTTTTTTATATATCATGGTTATTTTTACGCATGAAAAATTCACCCGATCAGCGGGGGTACGAAAGCGAACCATTCATGCACTTTGCCGGGAGCACGGTGGAGGTTAGAGGGACACTTGAACACCTGGGTCTTTGTAAGAAATTGAGACAAATGTAAAGCCTACCCCATTACCATTTGCTTTGATATTTTTTATATTTATCGCACCTTATATTTCACAGGCTGTTAACCTAATGGGCTCTTTTAAGTTTTTTACATTCATCGTTGTCGGGGCTTATATCATTGCCCAACTGTATTCCATTGCCGTGCAGTCGACGGGAACCAGGACGATCACCGTCTATAAAAGAAATTACAGCGACTCCAGCGCCTACATTAAAGGGTACACCGTTGAAGGCGCCAAAATGGAGGTTTTTGACGTTAAGGTAAAACCCGCAAGTGTTTGGGATTGGCTGCTGCTTACGCAGGATGATGAAAATGTTTTGGTCGACCTGTTTAAAATAGCGGCGGCCCTGGTGTTTGCCCGGTATATTTTTGAAGTAGATTATGACACCCTTTTTTCAAAGCGAAACTTCAATTTGTTTTGGTTCGGGTTGTTTTTGTGTGTAATGGCCCATGCCGGCACCATCATGGGCAGCCATCACACCTCGGATTTTTACCGCGACCTTTATACCGCAAAAGGAGGGGCCGAATTTAAGTACGACTTCCAGCCTCGGCTCAGGTTCGATACTTTTAACCACGATTATTGGATGTACCTGATCGTGCCCCTGGTATTGATCAATTTTTACAAAGTATTTAAAAAGTTTCATGTGGGCGAGCCGGAGGATAATTGGTAGCGGAGCGCTTTGTTAGATTAGGTCAACCTTGGCTGCTGGGATTTCTGCCTGCATCACAGCCTGCGGCCCGGCTCAAACGCCGGCGAACCGGGGTTTTCGGCCTGACTTTGGTTTTCAATTTAAAGCGCTGAAAATTAATTGCTTTTGGTTTGGTTTTTTCGCGGGAACAGGTAAATTTATATTAAATAAAAACCTAACGTTATGAAACTTTCAACCTACGCAATTATTGTCACCATTTTGGCCATTGGCTTTGGCCTGGCATTTTTGTTTGTCCCCGAAAAAGTAGCCGAATTTTATGGCGGCAATCTTAACGGCAGCGGCATCATCGCAGCACGGTATTTTGGATCAGCCAATGTGTTTATAGGCCTTATTTACTGGTCGTACAGCGGTGTTTCGCCGGCGGCAAAATCGTGGCCCAAATTGCTGCTGTACAGCCTTTTTTACGATCTTTTACAGCTGGGCATAACCCTGGCTTCGGTGTTAAACAAGGAAGGGAACTCCATGGGCTGGTCAAGTGTGGCATTGTTTGGCTTGCTGGCTATCGCGTCGCTTTATTATATGGGGCAGTGCAGTAAAGCGAGAGCGCAGGTGTAATAAATGCCCTAATTGCGGGTAGCGGGACGTTGCGGGTGATCTTGCGTATTCATGGATACGTTCGCCGTAAGTGGGGAGCGGATTAGGATTTATATTTAAGGGCATAGATTTTTCTCAAGCCGCCGACCGGGAAAAGCAAGCCTTAGATAGCCCGATTTTCCCTAATAAATTTACATTTGTGATTGCCTGCCTATTTTGGGGTCGGCGAATCAAACAGCTTAAATACAAATGGCAACAGGCGGTTTATATGCAGATATTAAAAATATTTTAGAGCAGGCCAGGGTCAATGCTGTACGGGCGGTCAATTTTTCGATGGTTGTGGCTTATTGGGAAATTGGTAAGCGAATAGTGGAAGAAGAACAACAGGGAGAGGAGCGGGCTCGCTATGGTGGCGCTGTTTTAAAGGAAATTTCAAAGAAGCTGACGATTGATTTTGGTAGAGGGTTTTCTGCCGTGAGCCTTGAGAATTTAAGAAATTTTATGTGGTATTTTCAAATAAACCAATTTCCTCCGCACTGCGGAGGAATTTGGAAGATGAAAACACAGATTTGAACATTAACCTTGTAAATGGCGATTTAGCGACCGACGAGAAATCCGACGCACTGCGTCGGATTTTGGAAGATGACAATTCTGCCTTTCCAATTCGCTACCCACTGCGTAGAGAATTGAGCTGGACACATTATCGTTTATTGATGCGGGTTGAAAATGAAGAAGCCCGCAAATACTACATGAACGAAGCCGCCCAGCAAAACTGGAGCACCCGTACTTTAGAAAGGCAAATCAATTCCCTGTATTTCGAACGATTACTTTCCTCAAAAAATAAAAAGGCATTAATTCAACAAACCGAAAAGGAAGCGGCGCACGACAAACCCTCTATTCTTAATTTTGTAAAAGACCCGTACGTGCTGGAGTTTTTACAGCTACAGCCCAATGCCACGCTTTACGAAAAGGAACTGGAAACCTAATTGCTAAACAAGCTGCAATTGTTTTTGCTGGAATTGGGCAAAGGTTTTTCATTTGTTGCAAGGCAGCAAAGAATTTCGGCAGAGGAGGAGCACTTTTATATCGACCTGGTTTTTTACAACTATATTTTAAAATGCTTTGTATTGGTTGATTTAAAAGTAGGCAAGCTTTCGCACCAGGACATCGGCCAAATGGACCTGTATGTACGATATTACGAAGACCGGGTAAGACAAGACTCAGATAACCCAACCATCGGGCTTATCCTTTGTACCGAAAAAAAGGAAACTATTGTAAAATACTCGGTACTGAATGAAAGCAAGCAGCTTTTCGCCTCCAAATACAAATTATACCTGCCAACCGAAAAAGAGCTGATCGCCGAGTTAAACGCCGAGTTGGAACAACTTAAAAATAAAAAATTTAAATAACCGCTTGGCGCGGCTAATGTATCGGCGCTCGTGGCTTTTGCCCGGTATTCTCACGAGGATGGAGAAGCACGACGGCCTACCTGGCAGCGGCCGTGAGTCGCTTTTGCGCTTTTTGCTCACGCGTCAGACTTTAGCTTGAAGGGATGAGATTAAGGAAGTCATGATTGTTTTATTCTAAATTTATTTGCCGATCCTTAACTTTATATTTTTCATTTAGGTTAATTTCATTGTATAGTGAGGTCCCAAGATGTTTCCTTGTTACTTCATGAAATATTTCTATATGCGCCTTGTCAGTTGCGTGTTTTGTCGCGCCATCCACAACCCATAGTTGGTCAGTGCCTATCAATCTATATACAGTTCTACCGTTGTTTTTAGGAAAACTCGTTCTTTCAAATTTTGATTTATCAATTAGGACAGTTTGTTCGTCAGTAGGCGGCAGCTTGGACTTGGGATTATAAATTGTATTCGGATCGATTAGTCCAACTTCAATAAACCAATTCGAGATTGAAGTGGCATTAGAATTGCAATCTAATAGAATCGATTGGGAGGACTCTTTTATAACATCTATTTGATTTTCACTAAAAATTGGCGAACCAACAAAATTCAATAAAAATCCCTTAATAGACCTATCTTGTGTCTTTCTTTCCGCAAATTCTGCTATTGAATAACCATTATAGTCTACGTCTTTATAAACGTATGTGACCCCTTCCTTATGGATTTTCGCATTTTCCCAAGACTTAACATTATTTTTTTGAATTGAATCTTTAAATCTTAATGAGAGGTCTGTATTCTGTCTTAAAATGTCTGATAGATTAGTTTTATGAATCCCAGACATCAAATAAAGATTATCACTCCGACTAGTCTGAGATGCATTCTGTTCTTTTAAGACATCTAAACAATTAATAAACTCTTTGATTGCGTCTTTAAATTGGTCGATCGTGTAGTATTGTGAGTGTAAGGAACTCTCATTTATGAAAACTTGCATATCAAAGTCCCAATAGATGATTAAGGTCGTTGGACGCCTGGTCAAAAAAGTTCGGAGGCCAGTTGCTTATTCCGCCATCTTCATCAACGATGATTTTGTCAAAAAGCTTTTCCTCAAATCTGTCAAAATAAAGAACATTTAATTGTTCGTTTTTTATTAATTTATCTTTGACTGAAATTCTCAAGCCATTCAGTATATGTTCGCTATGTGATTCGATTAAAACTTGAACGCCAGTAGCGCTGACCAACGAAAGAAATTTAGCCAAAATGGATTGTGCATATGGGTGCAAATGTGCTTCTGGATTCTCGATAATTAAAATTTCACCGGGTTTGGCAATTAGGCCTGCAACAATTATCGGTAGAGAGTAACTAAATCCATATCCTACATTTGTGGGTTTAAAATAAACGCCTTTCCCATCAGGACTTATAAGGAGTTTTAGTAAATCTTCTCCTTTGATATTGACAACCTGTACTTTCGTGCCTTGAAAAATCTTATCGAGCCAAAAATTAACATGATCCTCAACGGTGATACTGGTATCCTCTGAAGCAACTTCAAATATTCTACAATAATCTTGAAATAATTTGCTATTAATCGGGTCTGTGCCTTTTTGATAGAGAATATTCACGGTATTTTCACCTAATGCACCGATAGTAATAAAATGGCCTAATGTCTGGTTTTCATAATAGTTCTTCGGGCCCATACGGTCGGCAGATACGTAATGAACATTAATTATATTGAGTTTGTCCTTAACTAATTGGCATTCCTTCCAGGTGTCATGTTTTACGAGAGCGCTGTCACTTATAAATAAATCGAATAGGGTGGTAGTTATTAATGTTTCATCTATTGAATGCGATGGGTTCGTTAAATCGATTTTGTAAATTTCATCATTAGTTTTTTCAATAGTAAATTTAAATTTTCTATCATGCAACTGCCCGTTAACTTCAATGTCAACAATATCCAAATCAGTTGCGTCAGATTTTGATTTAAATAAAGAATATTGTATGTCAAAATCGTCGTAGTTAAATTTAAATTTAATCTGCTCTGAAAATAGAAACTCCCTGTTCTTCACGTCATCCAAACTTCCCAATTTTATGTTCGGGCCATTAAGGATGATTTTATTTGTGGCTCTATTGTTGATAACTGACTGACTTAAAAGCAAAAATGCTTGCAAGATTGTCGACTTACCCTTACCATTAATACCAGTGAGCAGATTTATATTCGATAAAGGAACGAATACATCTGTTTGATAAAGTTTAAAATTGTTAATTGTTAAGCTTTTTATCATATTTAATTATTGTTAAGGATATCAAATGTCTTGCTAAATCGCTTTTTAACGTTTCTTTCCGAGCCCGTTGATATCCGAACAGAATCAATAAATTCATTGTCAGATAGTAAATTGTTATAGTAATTATCAATTATGCTGTCCCTGTTGCTTTCCAAATAATCGTCTGGTTTTTGATCGAAAAACACCGTTACAACTTCCATCAGTGCTATATTTATTCTCCCCCGGCTATTTCCAATTGGTAGCCGGAAATTATTTGTCCCAAAAAAATCATAAGTTTTAGACATGACTCGCAAAAACTTATTTTTTAACGTCACTATTTCTATATTAGTCATGCGATTGATTCTTCTCATGGTTTTACCAAGAAAATCGTCCAAGTCGCCCTTATAATCGGTTTCATAATCATATAACGTAAACGCAATAAATCTTAAAACCGCTTCTCTGTCTTTCATTCTTAAAGCTGGAATGCCGTAATCAATTGCTCTGCGAAAGGTATTTTCATCAGCAAGTTCGGCTAATAGTCTGGTTGAGGTTCCGATATATATACAATTCCTAATTTCCTGTCTAGTTAAAGGAGTGCCATTAGAATTTATGCGATTAAAAATATCATACACTATTGACATTGGAACGGTCGGCTTTAGTATATAAAGAAGAAGTTCTCGATCTTCGATCCTCGCTTTAATATCTTTATCTAAATCTGAATAGGATTTGCCATTCAAAAGTGGAAGAGCCTCTAAACCAACCAAGGAATAATCATTCGCCAAAAACTCAAAAATGGCCGTAGACCGTTGTAAACCGTCTACAATTATCATATTACCATCTAAATCTTGGCTTATGTAAAATGGAGGAACTGGTATGTTAAGTATTAACGATTCAATAAATCTACTTTTCTGTTGTTGTTTCCAAACCTGATTTCTTTGAAATTCCGGTACTAAGATCTTCTCCTGCTCCCTTTTTCTCAAAAGGCTTATAACCTGCATATGCGTTTCTTTGATGTCAAGCTCTTCATTCGTATAATTTGCAGGATAAATACTATCATTAAAGCTATTGGGCTCTAAAAAATCGATATCATCGAGTTGATCATTAAATTTATAGACAGTTTCCTTTTCCCCCTCTGGTAGATCTCGTATGTCCAGTTTGACAAGTGATGAATAAATGAGCCAATTGATAATAGTAAACAGTCTCCTAGAAATTGTCGAATCAGCCCCTTCTATATTGTCTGAAAGAAACAATGCCAATTCAACTCTGTTTACACCTGAATCTTTATTTTCAATATATTTTAGTATTCGATTGAAAAGTTCATTTTCTCTCAATATTGTTCTTATTTTTCTTAGTCGATTATTTTCATCTAAGACGATTAATTCTTCTCCTAACCGTGTTAGGCTAGCATTGTTATTATCGTTTTCTAAAAGCCCTAAAATTTCAGCAGCTAATCGATAATAACGTCCTTGCCTATCTGTAAATCCAACGTAATCGGCTATCTGCTGGTCGGATTTCGAATCGTTGAATACTGCTTCGACGGTAGATATGACTTTAGTTAGCTCGTCTGCTTGTGGAACCTTAGTAATAGATATTTTCATTTTTATTTCGCGATAAATAAATACTCTTTGACTTTATTTGCATTATTGCCGATTTTGTGATTTTGGTTACCAAATGAGTATTGATAATCGATTTCTTTTAATACAACGGATTCCTTGTATTTTTTTAATAGGTCAATCATTTCTTCTTTTTTAGGTATAGAATTTGAAGAATAAGACACAACTAAAATACTATTTCTAAACTTATCAAATAACTTGTCCAAAGCATCATTGACGGTATTTTTTGAATCAAAGGGCGAAGCGTATTTTTTAAATTTTTTTGTTTTAGTTCCGAGTTCGATATCAACGCCGTCCCAATTTTTAACCAATCCTTCGACAAAGTGATACCGCCGGACATAATCATTGTCCGATTTAGCCGTTAAGTACGGCGGGTCAAAATAAACCAAGTCGGCGTTTATGTCTAAGTCGAAAATATCTTTGTTAAAAGATTTGTTTATATGCCCGTTGTTAAAAACCGCCTCGTTAAAGATTTCTATGTTTTCTAAAAAATGTTCTTTTAATGATAGTTGCAAATCTCTCCTTCCATCATTATATCGTTCGCCTACATAAGTGAATATGCCTCTGGGCCTTTTTTTCATGCATGCTCTTGTTAGGGCAGCTAATGCGATTGACTTTTTTGAATCGTCCGCTAACAGCGCGATGTTCGCTACGGTATTATCTAAAAAAATGTTATCATTTTTTTCGAAATACAATCCATCAAACATTTTGGTAATAAAGTCACTGGCATCTTCATTCTTTGTCGTTAAAAATGCGATATCTTCTTTGCAAATTTTAGCGCTTGAGTTTTGTACTATTGCTTTTGTGATATTGGCGGAAAATGCCATAAAGTCATTTGAATATACCTCAATACCTTTTTGCTTTAACATATATGAGACGCAACCACTGCCCGAAAAAGCATCAAGCGCTGATTTAAATTCTAATTCTTTAATAGAATCCCATAGAAATGGAAGCATTTTATATTTGCTTCCCATATACCTTGTGCCTGGGAAATTTTCGAGTAATTCCTGCTTTGAATCTAAGCGTTTTTTACCGTTAATTGAGTATATGACTAAATCCTCGCCAGTCCTTGTTGAACTTTTGCTACTTATCAGCCTTTTGGTTTGAAATATTTCCGATTTGTGCCCGGCGTAAAGCGCTCTAACGAAATCAGTATTTGAATTTGTTAAAATAACTTTAGCTCCTATTCTTGACAATCGATTAAATTCGTCTCTAAGTTCAATATGGTCCGCATCATAAAAGGAGTCCTTTGTATACCGTTGAAAATCGGAAAAGCCTCCAACGGGGGCATATGGCGGATCCAAAAAAACAAAATCGTTATGCTGGACATATCTCCTCAAGACAGTTTTGTAATCGGCGCACAAAAGTTTTGCGTTTGTAAGGGCATGGTGAGCCCCGTAAAGGCGTTCTTCATCGCAAAAGCTAGGATTTTTAGTCCTTCCAAAAGGGACGTTAAAATCTCCTTTTTTATTTTCCCGATATAACCCGTTAAAACAAGTGCGATTCAGGTATATGAACCTTGCAGCCCGCTCTATTGCTGTTAGATTATTTAGATCGGAGGCTCTGATCCGATAGTAAAAATCTTCAGTGTTCGAATAATTCTTTAGTTCTAAAAGAAGGTTTTCGACATCGTCTCTAACTACCTCATAACAATTGATTAGTTCCGGATTAATGTCGGACAGAATCGCGTTTTGGGGCTTTAAATAAAAAAAAAGAGCCCCTCCGCCTAAAAAAGCTTCAACATATGTAGAATAATCATTTGGCACAAATCGCTTAAGTTCCGCAATGAGTTGCGTTTTCCCGCCGGCCCATTTCAAAAACGGCTTACTTGTAAAAATAGTAGATTTGGCATCAGGCATGTTTACTCGAAAATTTTGAAGGTCAAATTTAGTAAAATGCTAATTTTTTTAGCGGCAAAAATAGCGTTTTACAAAGTTATTATTATAATGTGCATTATTAAACCGATAGCATAAATTCTTCCCAACCAAATCAAGTGTCAAGTGCTTGACTTTAACAATTATTTAGGTACACGCCGAATCGGCCCACAACAACCAACTTGCATGTCATTTACGCAACAAAGGATTTATTTTACCCAACGCTTCGCGCTATGGATTGGAACGACTCCAGGCCGCCCGGGCGGTTGTCGCTAATGCAAGGTGCGGTGAGGCCGACCCGCTTCTACCCACGGGGGACGCCCTTTTTAAGCCGTGAGTCTTAAGTCGAAAGTCCTTAGTTCGCTATTCCTCTATTGTTTGTCCTCTCGATATAATAACTTAAGATGCTTTAAAGATCAACCTTTTATGAAGCTACAACTCCACCGCACCCAAAATATACTGTATAAGCAAGGGCTGATCAAGCACCGCCAGGTGCCCGGCGTTGAGCACTTTTAGCCAGCTTAGCCTGCCGCCGTTTTGTTCGTAGCCGAGCACTTTTTTGGGGTCTTTGGGGTCTGTCCATTTGGTGGTGCCTGCTATGCGGAACTCGGCTGCGGAAATGCCACCCAGTTTGTTGAGCCATGCGCCGGTGCCCAGGAAGTTGCAGTCTTTGGCATCGTTGAGGCCGGAGATGACGATAATGCGCTGTTTGAAATTGCCGTCGTGGTCCTTGTCGTCCAGCAGTTCCTGCACCAGCGGGGCAAAGCTGTCGTTAACCTGCGGGGTATAGTTTTTGGATACCACCGCCGACCAGTTTTGGGTTACCATCGTATCCTTGCCAACCGGTGGGGCGTGTACGGCCTTGCGGAAATCGTTATTGTTGAGGTATTTCATCACCGGGCCGAATGCGGGATCGCCGGTACCGGCAATATTGGCCATGTACGCGCCGCTGATGGCCTCAATTTCGGCATTGATGATGGGCAGGGCTACATTTTTATCCAGGGCTTCCTTTTGCGCGGCCGAGATGAGGCCGTGGTAATAGGCATAGGTGGTATCGGTTGCCATTTGTACCCATGGGTCAACCCAGGCATCGAGCAATACGGTGCCTGCCAGTTTAAGTTGCTGGTCTTCCCGGAGTTTGGCGTTGCCATCCACAATTTGTTTGGCCAGCAACGGCAGATAGGTGCCGGCGTATGATTCGCCAACCAGGATAATGGGGTTTTTGGCCAGTTCAGGGTGTTTGGCCAGGAAATTCAGCAGCGCCTGGTAATATTGTTCCATGCCCTGCTGAACGGTTTTGGGCACATCCTCGTCCTTTGCAAATGACAGGGTGACGCTGAGCGGGTGTTCAAATATCATGTAATTGGCATACTGGTTCCATGCGAAGGAGCGCGGATTCAGGGTGAAAGCGCCATCGGTATCCTGGCTGATCTCGTAGGGGCCATTCTCCAGGAAGAAACCCCAGAAACTGCTGGAGCCCGGCCCGCCGTTGGTCCAGATGATAGTAGGGCGTTTGGCATAATCCTCCGTCCCGGCGAACCAATAGAAAAGGCCATCGCCCGGGCCATTGGGGTTTGCGCTGCCGGTAACCGGCATATAACCTGCAAATTCTACACCCTGTACTTTATGGCCGGGTGTATTTAAACCGGGGAGGGTGTGTACCTTGTCGTCGGTTGTTGACGGAGCTGATTGTTTATTTTTCATATTTTTTGATGTTTGGGTTTGGTTAACGGGCAAAGGGCATTGCGCGGCTTTGCGGTGAATGCCTTTCGCCAATTAAATTTAAGTTGGATTAAAGGTAGGAAAGAGGTATTGAAATTGCAAGAGGGGTGGGCGGAGGAGTAGCAGTAGCAGTGGCAGTAGCAGTGAGGAGTAGCAGTAGCAGTAGTCCAATCAAACTGCCACTGCCACTCACCACTGCTACTTAATTATCAATTATTCCCTTTCACCCGGTTCTTCTCATCATCGGCGCCGCTTTGGTGCTCGCGGGCTTTTATCTTGTTGTTGCCAAAGTTGTAGGTGAAAGTAAGCCGGGCCACCTGGGTTTCGCGCTTTTGGTTAATGATAAGGTAATTATTGGCGTAAAAACTGGTTACATTATTGGTGCGCTGGTTAAATATATCGCTAACCGAAAACTTGATGTTGGCCTTTTTGTCGGCAAAGGAGTGGCTTACGCCGGCATCGGTACTGTATTGCGGCTTCACATTAAACAAGCCATACACCAGTGCCGACTGGTAGTTGCTGGTCACCTCAAACTTAATGCCTTTTATGGGCGTAAAGGTTTCGGTAGCGCGCACCTGCCAGGCGGCCTGGCCGTTGTCCAGGTTGGCGCCTTCCAGCCCGTTTGATACAAAGCCCAGGTAAAAGCCGGTGAGGTTAACATTGCCTTCCCACCATTTGGTAAAGGTATAGGGCAGGTACAGGTTAATATTATAGGCATTTTGGGTCTGCAGATTTTCATTGGTTACAAAAGATACTTTAGTTGCGGGATCGGTGCCGGGGATTTCGGTGATCACGTCGGTAGTACGGCTGTAGCCCAGCGTTAAAGTGATGTTCTTATCATAGGTGTAGTTAAACTCGAAGTTATTGGTATACTGTGGCCTTAGGTACGGGTTGCCTTTTTGGTAAGTATACGGGTCGAGGTGGTACACAAAGGGATTCAAATTGTCATACTGCGGGCGGTCGATGCGGCGGCTGTACGAGAAGTTGATCTCATTCTTATCATTGATGGTATGGTCGATGAACAGGCTGGGGAAAAGGTTGAGATAGTGCCTCGGGATGTTCTGCACCACATTGGCAGAATCGCCTACAGCCGATGAACTGGTATACTCGGCGCGCAAACCGGCCTGTACGGAATAGCCTTTAAAATCCTTGTTAAAGTTTACATAGCCGGCATCGATCTTCTCGTCATATACAAACCGGTTGTTATCCACGTAAGGCGAGTTAAGCGATTCGGTTTGCAGCAGGTCGTTATCCGTTTTAACGTCGCTAAACTTCAACCCCGACTCGAACTTCAGGGATTTGCCCAGCGGTTTGCTGTAATCAATCTTTCCGGCGCGGATGTCGATATTGGAAGGCGTGATGTTGCCCAAAAAGCTTTCCGGGTGCTGTAGGCCGCCATCGGGCAGGAAGAAATCGGTGGTATAGCCCGCAACGGAGCCATTGGCGAATTTGGAATAATCGAAGTCGGCGCTCAATTCCTGGCCCAGGGTATCGAGTTTCCAGCTGTCGTTCAAATTAAAGGCAATGTTATGATAAGTTTGACGGATAGGCGCCACGGTATGCAGTGAGGAGTCGACCTCGGCAAAACTCTGACCTATATAAGTGCGGGTGTCGTTATCATCTTCTTCGCCATTAAAATAACCGCTCACGATAAAGCCGATGGTGTTGTTGGACGACAGGTCATAATCCGCGCCGAGGCGGTAGCTGTTGTTATGGTCGGTCTCGGGCAGGTTAGTGAGCTGGTTAAAGTACGTCTTGTGGCCGGTGCTGTCGGTAATGATACGCATCAGGCCGATATCCTGGAAGCGTTTGGTATCGTTATGGCTAAACGTGCCAAAAATATTGAAGTTGCCTTCCTTGTGGTTTAAGGTAAGCGTTTCGTTATCCTTGCCATATTTGCCATAGCCTGCACCCAGGGTCACGCTGCCGTTGGTGCCGGTTTGTTTGTTCTTTTTTAGCTTGATATTGATAATGCCCGAGTTGCCCCCGGCGTCATATTTGGCCGATGGGTTGGAAATTATCTCAATGGTCGCGATGGTATTGCCATCGGTTGAGCGCAGCAAGGTTGCCAACTGAGCAGCCGTAAGGTAAGTGAGCTTATCATTGATCATCACGGTTACGCCCTGTTTGCCTTTCAGGCTGATGTTATCATCCTTATCCACGGAAACGCCGGGCGCGCGCTCGAGGATGTCCATCGCCGAGTTGCCCGCTGCCAGTACGCTGTTTTCTACGTTCATTACAGTGCGGTCTACCTTATGTTCGATCAGCGGCTTTGAGGCGGTTATGCTTACTGTGCTTAAGGTGTGACTGGCCTGCTGCATTTTTAAAACCGGCACGTTAAAGTTGAGCGACCCTGCTACCAGCGTAAAGGCATTGCTGACGGCTTTTCCATAGCCAACTTCGGTTGCTTTAATAATATAGGTGCCGGGGTTGATGTGATCGAAATTGTATGCGCCGGTTTCGTTGCTTAGCGTGCCTTTTACAACGGTTGAGTCCTGCGCCTTCAGCAGGCTCACGGTGGCGTAGTCCATGGGCTTGCCGGTTTCGTCTTTCAGGATGCCTGAAACGGTTCCCGCGTTGTTGCTTTGCGCGAACAATGCGCCTGCCGGCAAAATAATAAGGAGTAATAGTAATATTTTTATGGTGATCGTTTTCATGGTTATATCGTTTTGATGCAAATGAACGGCGCCCTGTTTTCCTGGTAAATTATTTTTGACCACCGGGCGCTTTTGGCTGACCACTGAACATTTGCTGCGTGTTTTCTTTTAAAATTTTGGCAATAGCAATCCCTTTAAAGAATTTTCAGTTCTTTTTAAATGATCGACTTATTGTGTTGATTTCCGGCCGATAACCGGCTTAGTGTTTTATAGCTGTTGAGTTAGTGTATATTATATAGGTGTATTTTCGCGCCTCATGTATTAAGAACATCGCCGAAAAACTGTTCCCGGCGCTAAAAATTTTAAATGTAATGTAACCTTGGACCCTCTT
>Ga0206935_10240_pt1 | contig 16531 bp, 16 predicted proteins | sample Alteio_BWOrgHeat_13_FD_152924 | JGI IMG/M metagenome (GOLD analysis project Ga0206935, IMG submission 152924) | Enriched cells from forest soil in Barre Woods Harvard Forest LTER site, Petersham, Massachusetts, United States -... | ecosystem: Environmental > Terrestrial > Soil > Temperate forest >...
AACATCGGCCACGTATAATTTTTGAATACGACAATAATTACTGGAATGCAAACGGACAGGACATTAGCGAGTGCTTCGATTTTTTAAAAGGGATGAAATACGACCTTTACCAGATTACTTCCGTTGGGTGCGAATTGATAAAAAATGCAAACGAAATAAAAGGGGGTAATTTATTTTGCATGCAGCTATAAACAATGAGTAAAGCCATCTCCATAGAGCGTTTCATCGTGCTATTCCTACCCTGGGGTTTGTCATTATTATTTCAATCAGATACTGTCTTGTCCTATTTCATTGCGTGGCTTGGTTCGTTTTTTATTTTTGCTATCACGCTGACCGGATGGGTGCGTCCCATTCCTGACGACAGAACCGTAGCTGAACAGTTAATGCGTCCGATATTCCTGGTGCAGATCATATTTGCCGGATATATGGCGTGCACCTCTATATTTTATTTCCTTACCGTACTGGGTTATGATAATTTTCATAAGCTAAACTTCTACCTTGTCGATCAGCAGCAACTTGAATCTACCGTCTCGTGCCAACGGTTTTACTGCCTTGCACACGCTTCTTTTGTCACCGGTATTCTCGTGTTTATGAATTACGAGTATAAAAAAAAATACTACGTCGAGACGGAGGATATCGCCAACCTGCTTTTTTACCTGGCTTTAATCACCTTGCCGGTATCTATTTTGTTTTTGCGTATTCCCGGATTGAGCCAGTTTAATAACCAATTCAGTTCGTTAAGCTTTATTGCCGGTACGTTGGCCCTTGCTTTTGCAATACCGTTAAAAAAACCATGGAATACATTGATCTGCGTTATACTATATGCCTTTAATTTTTACCAGGCATTAATCTCCGGTTTTAAAGAACCTATAATCATAAGCACCCTTGTATTGGGTATTTTTTTATATCCTAATTATAAAAAGCTGGTAGCAATCACGTTCGGCCCGTTCATGGTGCTTTTGTTTATCTTTTTACCCACGTACAACCAGATTTTTAGGGAAAATGCCTGGTCGGAAGATGTCGATGCCCAGGACGCATCACAATTGGCCTTTGATGCGGCGCTCGATCAATCTAATCCCGACAACAGCAATTGGGGTTTTTTGGCTTACAGGCTGAGTGAAATTGACATGTTTACCACCTATATAAAGTCCACTCCAGCTAATATCGACTACTATGGGCTGCAACTGGTTAAACAATCAGCAATAGCCATCGTTCCACGTGTAATGTGGCCGTCAAAACCAATAACCGAAGACCTGGTGATGCAGCGGGTGTATGATGCCGGCGTTGTAAACAGGAATTCTAACGTATCAGCAAAACCGCCTTTTGTGGTAGATGCGTATTTATCATTTGGGGGCATCGGGATATTTGTGTTCCTGTTTCTTTACGGGGCAACGGCCCAGTTGATCTCGGTACAGGCCGAGAAATTATTTGGTGGATATATTTTAGGAACGGCGTTGATCTTTAGCGGTTTGTTTCAAATAATGTGGCGCGGTTTAAGTTTTGAATTTTTGATCAATACTGTTTTTTGGAGCTACGCCAGCATGCTGGTCATCTTCAGGATATTGCGCGGGCGAAACATTTTAAAGGAAATTTGAAAGTTTTACAAATTTGCGCCGCCTACAAGCCGGCATATATCTATGGCGGACCGACGATGTCAGTATCCATGTTAAGCGAAAATCTGGCGAAGGCCTGCGTTGAAACAGAAGTTTATACCACGACAGCTAACGGAAAACAGGAGTTGAAAGTGACAGCCGGGCAGCCGGTAAACGTTGACGGTGTAAAAGTAACGTACTTTGAAAGGCGCACCAAAGACCATACCCATTACTCGCCGCAGTTACTCAAAAAACTAAAACAGGAAGTCAAAAATTTTGACCTGGTTCACATACACGCATGGTGGAATTTAGTGTCGATATTTTCTTGCGCGATTGCATTAAGAAGAAATATCCCTGTTATCGTGTCGCCCCGCGGTACGCTCAGCCCATACTCATTTCAAAACAGAAATATCGGCATAAAGTGGGTTATTCACCGTTTTGTTGGTAAGCGAATGCTGGAAAAATGTTTTATCCATACCACTTCCGGGAAGGAAAGCAGTGCGGTGAAGACGCTGTTTGATGCAAAAAACATCTCCGTTTTGCCAAATTTTGTAAAATTACCGGATCGGCGTTTTTACCCCGAACGGGAAACATCCGGAATTTTTAAGCTTATTTTTTTTTCGAGGATAGAAGAAAAAAAAGGCCTCGACTTGCTGATCAAGGCCCTGCCGCTTTTAACAAAAGATTATTTATTGACGGTAGCGGGCGATGGCAATGAAAGCTATATTGCTGAACTTAAAGCTTTAGCCCTTGAATGCGGAGTTGATAAGAAAATCGTTTGGCCGGGGTTTTTGGGCGTGGAGAAATTCGATGTCCTGCAGGCACATGATCTTTTTGTACTACCCTCCCACGATGAAAATTTTGGCAATGCAGTGATTGAAAGCTTGAGTGTTGGTACGCCGGTATTGATTAGCAACGAAGTTGGCTTGATGGACTATGTTGAAAAAAACAACCTGGGCTGGACCTGCAAAACGGAGGCGGCAGCAATAGGCATGGCCATAAATGACATTATCCTCAATCGCCGGGCAGAATTGAAAACGATACGCGGAATGGCGCCGGATATTATTTATGAAGACTTTAATGAGGTGAATTTGGTTGGAAAATATATTGACCTGTATACAAATATATTAAATGGCTGATTATAAGGATTACGGATACCATAGCGACGCGCCCACGCACAATATGAGCTATCAGCTGGATGAGTTGATCGGTTTGCTTGATAATACAAAAAACCAATATATCCTCGACCTTGGCTGCGGCAATGGCTACCTGGTCAGCTGCCTGCTGAATAAGGGTTATAATGCATACGGCACCGATGCATCCGAAAAGGGAATCGAAATTGCAAAAAAAAACCACGCCGGTCGCTTTTTTGTCCAGGACCTTTCTGTAGAAACTTTACCGGTGGAATTGCAAAAAGTCCCGTTCGACACCATTATCTCAACCGAAGTGATTGAACACCTGTACAACCCGGAGGCTTTTATCGGCTTTTGCAAAAACCAATTGAAGCCGGGGGGCGAATTGATCATAACCACGCCGTATCATGGCTACCTAAAAAATCTGACACTTAGTATCTTCAATAAATGGGACCGCCACATGGACCCGTTATGGCTGGGTGGGCACATCAAATTGTGGTCGAGAAAGACGTTGACCCGGGCGCTTAACAACTCGGGGTTTGAAGTTATTTCGTTTGCGGGCTGCGGGCGCATCCCCTATTTCTGGAAATCAATGATGATCAAAGCTAAGTTATCTTGAACCGGCCGTTTTCATTTATCATCATTACTTATAACGAAGAAATACATCTTCCACGCCTGCTTAATTCTATTTCGGACCTTGGTGCGCCGATTTTTGTTTTGGATTCGGGCAGTACGGATAACACCGTGCAAATTGCGGAGAAAGCAGGCGCAACCGCTTTGCAGCACCCGTTTGAAAACCATCCGAAACAATGGGATTTTGCGCTAAAAAACTTTAAAATTGAAACACCCTGGGTGATTTGCCTGGATGCCGATCAGACGGTAACGCCTGAATTAAAAAAACACCTCGATGAATTTACCGGCGAGGATCATGCCGATGTCAGTGGCATCTATTTTAACCGCAAGAATTTCTTTAAAGGCAGGTGGCTAAAACATGGGGGGTACTTTCCTTTTTATTTATTGAAAATGTTCCGATACGGGATTGGATATTCCGATTTGAACGAAAACATGGACCATCGGTTCATCGTCCCCGGTAAAACCATTATCTGGAAAGATGGCTTCCTGCTGGAAGAGAACCTGAAAGAAAATCAAATCAGCTTTTGGATCGCCAAGCATAACCGTTACAGCGACCTGGTTGCGCACGAAGAAGTTGAGCGCATGCTACTGCTGCGGCAGCAAACGCTTAAACCACGTTTTTGGGGCTCGCCGGACGAACGTACGGCCTGGCTGAAGCAGTTGTGGTGGCGGTTGCCGCGCTATGCGCGCCCTATGCTGTATTTTACTTACCGGATGATTTTTCAGTTGGGCGTATTGGACGGCCGTACCGGCATAATATTCCATTTTTTACAGGGCTTCTGGTTCAGGCTGATCGTTGATGTGAAGATCGATGAGATATTACAACAGCAGAATATCAATAAAACACCCGCAAAAAAGACAGGCAGCCCGCTAAAATTTGCGATTGTTTTTATCATACTTTTCACCTTGTTTTATTACTTCAATATTATGTTTTTCGGGTTGACCCAACCGGGGCATCATTATTCGTCATTTTTGGCCGGCCATTTGAATTATATCGCCGGTCTCCGCATTATCCTGCTCAAATCAAGCGCAGCAATACTAAACCTGCTCGGGTTTGCGGCTATAACCAATGATTATGACCTGCTGGTGGCCGGGCATGGAACTCTGCAGGTAGTTTACTCCTGCCTGGGGTTGGGCGTCATCAGCTTCTTTGCCGCGTTTGTGCTGGCTTATCCCGGGAATTGGAGGTCAAAACTAATTTTTTTGGCCGGTGGCATTATAGGCATTGAGTTTTTAAACATGCTGAGGTTTGTGTTATTGGCAATTTTTTGGGACAAACGTAATTATCATATAATTGATCACCATACGATTTTTAATATGGTGCTGTACCTGGTAATCGCCATAGTATTGTATTTTTGGGTTAAGCATGACGATGCGCCAATTTCAAACAATGCGTAAAACTGATCTTTCAACCTATAATAATCATCCTTTTCATCCCGGTGGCAGCGCCCTCAAACGATTTTTATGGTATTATATTAATGCTGTTTTTTTTAAAACCAGTTTGTTGCCGTCGAATACTTTCAGATGTTTTTTGCTGCGTTTATTCGGCGCAAAGGTTGGCAAGGGTGTTACCATTAAACCCGGCGTAAACATAAAATATGCATGGCACCTAACTGTTGGCGATGATACCTGGATAGGCGAAAATGTGTGGATAGATTGCCTGCTGCCGGTTACCATCGGTAGTCATGTTTGCCTATCACAGGGAGCCGTGTTGCTTACCGGCAATCACAACTATAAAAAACCAACTTTTGACCTGATCGTACAAGGCTTTACACTCGAAGACGGCGCCTGGATAGGCGCTTGCGCCGTTGTAAATCCCGGAATAACGGTGCACACACATGCGGTTTTAACCACCGGCTCGGTGGCCACCAGGGACCTTGAACCATACAGTATTTACCAGGGCAATCCGGCTGTTAAAATCCGGGATAGGGTAGTAGAATAAGTTCTTTTCCGCATGATCCGCATTTACTTTTAGAGATCTGTTACTAATGACATTCAAAAAAAGCAGTTTAGCCCAAATTATTCTTGTACTAACCGGCGTACTCGTGCTGATAATGGGTATCGTGTTATTTTTTATCCCGCCGGCATTATTTATCGACCCGTCGCAAGGTTTCCAGGTGCTGCAAAGTATGCAGCATGGCTCCGGGTTTAACAACCTGGTGAGCCCCGACCAGGGCGATATTTCTCAAAACTACACCCAGTTTTTAACCTGGTGGTCGCCGGGGCAATACCTGGTGCCTTATTTCTTTCAGCTGATCACCGGCCTTAACCTTGCCCATGGCATTGTGATTGCGACGATATTGGCTGAATTTTTGGGCCTGGCGGGCTTTTTTTATTTTTTCAGAAAGATTGGTTTTTCCGCAGGCATCGCATCGGTTAGTTTGCTGTTTATCGTAAGCCAGGTGGTGTTTATGGTGCCGCATGTTTATTACTCAGGCGGCGAAATATTGCTTTTTGCTTTTGAGGGGTGGTTTCTGTACGGCTGCGTTGCGCTAAACCGCGCCGATTGGAAGCTGTTTTTATTTGTAGCGTTTGCCGGTTTTACCGGTTTCTTTTTGAAGTCGTCATTTTTATGGATGTACGGAGCGGGATTATTTTGTTTATGGGTGCGGCTGGGGGAAAGCAAAGGGGAATTGGCAGTCAGGGTTAAAAATGCTTTTTGGGTTGGTGTGCCCGCAGCCATCGCAATTGCGGTGATCTACCTTTCGTTCATCGCGAAAGGCGACAGCCCCATAAGCGGCGCAAAGGGATTGAGTTTAACCGCCGAAACGTTTACCTATCCACTTGCGTCACCTATCCTGTCGGGCTTTTCACTCGACGACATGTTGAATGGCCTGGTAGATCACTTTGGGAAACCTATGTTCAGCCAGCAATGGGTGTTAATTATTTTGATAGCCGCAGCTTTGCTAAGTGTCGCATTGGTTTGGTTTATTGTCCGTCGCATACCAAACAGCAGCTACCGTTTATTTGTGATCGTTTTTTACGCCGCGGCCGCCCTGTTTTTTGGCATTTCGTACCTGCGCCAGTTAAACATCTCGATGGAGGCCAGGCATTTCCGTGTGATCGGGCTGTTGATCACGCCGGGCGTTATTTACCTGGCCGCCCGGCTCAAAACCGGATATAAAATAGCATTTGGGTTGATTTTCTTATGGATTGCAGCCTACAGTTTTTCTTACCTGGTAAACGGTTATAAAATAAACCACAAGCTTGCAAGGGGTGTCACAGGAATTGCACAACCCAATATCGACCAAACTGCATTGAACCAGGTAATGAAACTTGACCGCGAAAAAAGAGGGATCACCTTTGTTTTTATCGGCAATGATATTGGGCTGGAGTTGCAGCATAACCGTTACCTGAGCTTACCGCCAATATCCGATTCGCTAAAAATTAACACCGACGACTATGAGTATGATGGTTTTGGCGGCCCCTTATACATTATCCTGCCCGAAACCTATAATGGTCCAAAAGAAAAGCTGGTGATGAAAAGCTTTCCGAACTACGCCGGCTGGAATGTAACCATGCTCGACAATGACTATGTTTTGTACGTGGCGGATAGGAAGAAATAAATTGTTGAAACGTTTGAATGTTGGAAGGTTGCAAGGTTGAAAATTCGAAGGTTATAAGATTACAACCTTCCAACATTGCAACAGAACTAATTGTTTATCTTTTTCCATAAAAGATCTTTCAGCTCATCCAGGTTTTTCTGAGCGACTGAAGAGATAAACACAGAAGGGACACCCGCAGGGAGTTCCTTTTTCATTTCAGCCTGCAGCTCATCATCCAGCATATCCGATTTGGTAATCGCCAGTACCCGCGGCTTGTGCATTAACTCGGGATTGTATTCTTTTAGCTCGTGCAGCAGTATGCTGTATTCTTCCTTAATAGTCCGGGTAGTATCTGCCGGTATCATAAATAACAGTACCGAATTGCGCTCGATATGCCGTAAAAACCGGAATCCTAAACCTTTCCCCTGCGAGGCGCCTTCAATTATCCCGGGTATGTCAGCCATTATAAATGATTTGCTGCCGCGATAGGCAACAATACCCAGGTTGGGCACCAGGGTGGTAAAAGCATAGTCGGCTATTTCGGGTTTCGCTGCGGAAACTACTGAAAGCAAAGTTGATTTCCCGGCATTAGGGAAACCTACTAAACCAACATCAGCAAGTACCTTTAATTCCAAAACATTCCATTCTTCTTTACCCTCTTCGCCGGGCTGTGCAAAACGCGGGGTTTGCAGGGTAGGCGTTTTAAAATGCCAGTTGCCCAGCCCGCCGCGGCCGCCTTCGGTCAATATCCTGGTCTCGCCGTCTTGCGTTATCTCAAATAAAACTTCGCCGGTTTCCGCATTTTTTGCGATAGTACCCAGGGGTACTTCCAATATCTCGTCCTTACCGGTTTTGCCGGTTTTCAGCGTGCTGCCGCCCGGTTCGCCATCGCCGGAAATTACGTGTTTGCGGAATTTTAAATGAAGGAGGGTCCAAAGCTGGGCATTGCCTTTTAATATCACATGCCCGCCCCGGCCACCGTCGCCGCCATCGGGGCCGCCCTTTGAGGTGAACTTGTCGCGGTGCAAATGTGACGACCCGGCTCCGCCATGGCCTGAACGGCAGCAAATCTTTACATAATCGACGAAGTTTGAACCTTGAGACATTTTGATTTCGGAATTACGATTTACGATTTCGGATTTATTTTTAGGGGAAAGCCGGAAAAGTCCATCCATTTAACTATCAGTGAAGCCTGAAAGTTAAAAATACAATAAAGTAAATGAGCGATTGTTTTATACGAGAACTATTGGTTAGCCAACCATGAATCAAGTAGCCTGCAAACGGCATCAAATATTTCGTCAACCGTGCCAATGCCGTTGATACTTTTAAATTTATCCTGGTTTTTGTAGAAACCAGCTACGGGCGCAGTCTTATCGTTGTATTCATTAATGCGTTTGCGGATCACCTCGGGATTAGCATCGTCCGGACGCCCTGAATCTTTTCCGCGCAATAATAAACGGTACTCTAATTCCTTATCGTGTACCTCAAGTGCGATCATTCCCGATATTGGCGCATTTTTGCTTTCCAGCAATCTATCCAACGCCTCAGCCTGTGCAACCGTACGCGGAAAACCGTCAAAAATAAACCCTTTAGCATCTTTATTGGCATCCAGCTTGTGACTGATCATCCCAATGACCACCTCATCGGGAACCAGAATTCCCTGATCCATTAGCTTTTTTGCCTCTAAACCAAGTTCGGTGCCCTGTGAAATTTCCCCGCGCAGCAAATCACCGGTAGAAAGATGGATCAATCCATATTTCTCGATCAATTTTTGCGACTGTGTACCTTTTCCCGCTCCCGGAGGGCCAAATAAAACCAGATTTAGCATAGGCTGAACAAATTTAAAGCCTTTCGGTACTATACTGAAAGGCTTTTTTAGTCATTGGTCATTAGTTGAATTTTGCCAATGACTAATGACCACTGACTATGTGCACTTGAAGGGAGTCGAACCCCTAACCTCCTGATCCGTAGTCAGGTGCTCTATCCAATTGAGCTACAAGTGCTGTTAAAAACGGACTGCAAAGATAAGATTTCCTTTCAATCCGCTATAATATTTTTCAAAATTACTTGACGGCTTCGGCTATGGCGTTAAAATCGGGCAGATCCTTAGCCGATTCGAGCACCTCCGCGTAGATAATATTTTGTTCCTCGTCTATCACAAAAGCAGCCCTTTTTGATACACCCTTTAAGCCTAAATGGAATACTTCGTAAAATGCGTCATAGGCGGGTGATGCTTCTTTGTTAAAATCCGAAAGCAGCTCAAACTGGTAATTGTATTCCTGCTTAAACCTTAAAAGGGTATGCGGCGAATCGACGGAAATACCCAGGATAACGGCATTCATTCCATCGTAATAACCGAAATTATCACGCATTGTACATAGCTGCGTAGTACAGGTGCCAGTAAAAGCAAAGGGGAAAAAGTGCAGGATGACCTTCTTTCCTTTAAAATCTGATAGCGAAACAGGTTGCTTTTCAGTAGATACTAAAGTGAACTGGGGTGCGGGTTGGCCGGGTTGTAAGGACATGTTACTCGTGTTTTCTGCAAAGAAAAAGTAAATAAACCTACGGCCTTCACGCTGCCTGATTTTTTACATTACGCTGGCTTTCAATAAAAGAATTTAAAATGACCTTAATCAGCAACTTTAAGGTGGCCAACGAGATCATGGAAATACTCCGGCGACCATCTTTCAATTGCCTTTGGGTTGGGTATAAAACGAACAATATCTGCTTTAACCCGATCAATATTAACGGCTGCAATTTTGGTTTGCAGCAATTCGCGAAACTCTTTTTCCGTTATTTTCTCTTTACTCCAATCGCCGCTGTCCCTCGCCCGTAATAAAAAATGATTTAAGTTTAGCGCCACGCCTTTTTTAATATACCACTCCATATCGTACCAATCGCGCCCCTTTACATTATTTCCCCATTTACGGAACAGCAAGGCATGCATTTTGCCGGCAAACAGGTCGGAAATGGAAAAACATTTTACATAAAATGAAAATGGCTTCAGCAATAGTTTTTCGTCGGTCTCAAAACCCGAGGGCGGTTTGGTATCAACTTCCAGTTTAATTTTGATATTGGCAATTTGATCCAGTCCGCTTTGCGGGATTACATTTTCAAGTATCAATTCCTTCCAAATGGTTTCTGATTTTAAAAATGCCGACTGAATGCTGCTTTCCTTCGTTTTCTGCTTCTCCTTTATGGAAACCTTCATCCCCAGCGACTCAAATTCAATTTGTACGGCTTCAAGGTATCTATCCAATGAAAATTCAGGGTTTATCGTCAATAATGAAAAATCCAGGTCCTCCGAAAAACGATCCAGTCCATAAAATATTCTCAGGGCGGTTCCACCGTAAAATGCAGCCTTTTCAAAAAAACCGGCACGCTGGAGGCCTGCCAGGGCAATTTCCTGCATGATCTCGCGCAAGGCCTGTACAGCGTCTTCCCTGTTTCCGGGCTTGTATTCACCGAGCCATTCTTTCAGCATAAGCTTTCAATGTATTTAATAATGAGCGATAAACTATCTTTTTTCTGCGCATCGTTTAACCATGACGACATAGCGGCGGTATTAAAATTTTTCAGATCTTCTTCATCCATCCGAAGGTTTTCAACTAAATAGCTTTCCGCACTTTTTATACTTCGCAGTATTATGCCTGAAGTAGTGATCACTTTATCAAACAAGGCTTTTTCGGGCGAGGCTATCAATACATAATGCTCATCACTCAATTTTAACTGCCTTATACCAAACGAATACCAGGGCAAAGTGAGATGGGTATAGCTGAAAACACCCATAGTAGTTGTAAATTTTCGCCGGGCTTTTGGGGTTACGGACGAAATTTCATAAACGCGCTCGGGGATGAGGCCGTAGTAAGCAAGCGCGGAATCCAAAGAAATATAACTTGGCCCCAACAGGTGGTTGGCTATTAAAAAGGGCTCTGGCTTGTTGATTTTTAATACAGGGCCGGCGATGTACAAGCCTTTTTTTATCGGAGCTAATATTCCCTCATTAAGCATGGCATGAATCTTATCATTTGGGCTTTTGTACCCCTTTAACAGCGACATTAACAACTGATGTGTTAAGGGCTGACCGGCATAAGTGCGTATTGCCTGATTAATATCCATGTACAAATGTAATATTTTAATAGGATAATCGAAAAATCACGAGTACAATATCATAATTATACATAAATATTGCGTTTTAGTATTTTATTAACTAAATAATTAGTTATAACTTTATGAATCGTTTCATAGCTATGATCAAAAATTTCATCAAAACCGCTTTCCGCAGCCTTTTAAAAAACAAAGGTTTCACCTTTATAAACGTATTTGGGCTGGCGTTGGGCCTCGCTACCTGTCTGCTTATTGTACTTTACGTTTTTGATGAATTGAGCTACGACAGGTACAATGCCAAATACGATAGGATATACCGGGTAAATACCGATTTAAAATATAACGGCACGCTAAGCTCCTTCGGCACTGCCGCCAAGCCGGTTGCCGCAGGCCTGGCGCAGGAATTCCCGGAAGTTGAAAAATCGGCCCGGCTTACAGGGGCCTTAAATATCCGCTTCAAAAAAGGCAATGAAATTATACGGGAAGATGAAGACAATACCACCTTTTATTGCGACCCGGGTATTTTGGGGATTTTTACTATGCCTATGCTTTACGGCGACCCTAAAACGGCCTTAGCGGAGCCCAATTCGATCGTCATCACCGAATCAGAGGCAAAAAAATACTTTAACAGGACCAATGTCGTCGGGCGTACGCTTTTTTTGGTTACCGACAGCAGTACCTATAAAATAACCGGGGTGATGCGTGACATGCCATCACAATCGCACTTTCGCGCCAACTTTTTAATGTCAATGTCGCAAAAAACCGACAATAGCTGGAACAGCATCAGTGGTTTTTGGACGTATATATTGCTCAGGCCCGGCGCCGGCGGTAAACGCTTCGAGGCCAAACTGGACGGGTTTATGCGCCGGCGCCTGGATGGGTTACCCGGTTTTAAATATGAACAATTTGCCAGGCACGGAAATTATTTGAGGCTTAATTTAATGCCGTTGAAGGATATTCACCTGCATTCAAACCTGCAATGGCAGCTTGGGGCAGGTGGCAATGTACAATACATTTATATTTTTTCAGCCATTGCCCTGTTTATCCTGCTATTGGCCTGTGTTAATTTCATGAACCTTTCAACGGCACGCTCTGCTAACCGCGCGCGCGAGGTAGGTGTGCGTAAAGTATTAGGTTCGTCCCGTAAATATCTGATCGCCCAGTTCCTTTCAGAGTCCATTATGTTAACACTTGCCGCCGCGATAATAGCGGTATTGGCGGCCTGGGCGCTGCTTCCTTTGTTCAACCAGGTTTCGGGCAAACAGCTGGCTATAACCATGCAAACTTTTACCTGGTTATTGCCGGCGTTATTGGTCATTATTATCGTGGTCGGGGTACTGGCGGGTTCGTACCCGGCTTTTTTTCTTTCTGCTTTTCAGCCGATAACCGTTTTGAAGGGAAAATTGTCGGTAGGCTTAAAAGGCGGCGCGCTCAGGGGCTTTTTAGTTGTTTTCCAGTTCGCCATTTCTATTTTTCTCATTATCGGAACATTTGTCATTTACAATCAGCTTAACTACATGCAAAATAAGGACATCGGCTATAACCGCAACCAGGTGATGATTGTAAAAAATATGACGGCCATAGGTGATCCGAAAATCCTCAAACGTGAAATTCAGCGACTGCCCGGCGTTGTTGAGGCCACATTGACAAGCTTTTTACCGACCAACAGCGGCGCGCTTAATAATCTAATATCAAATGATAAAGGCAAGGACTTTTTTACCGCATTTTGGCCGGTTGATGAAGACTATTTGCAAACGATGGGCATGAAACTGGTAAAAGGCCGCAATTTTTCGAGGGAGTTTGCAACCGACACCGCCGCGGTGATCATTAACGAGACGGCCGCAGGAATATTCGGTTATACGAAAGATCCGTTAAATAAAATGCTTTCGAAAAAGTATCATGTTATCGGTGTGGTGAAAAATTTTAATTTCACTTCGCTCCGGGATAATATAGGCCCATTAGTTATGCAGATGGCAGATGACTGGCATGCCAGTTTAAGTATCAGGGTGAACACGTATAATTTGCCCGCATTGATGGGCCGCATTAAGGAAACCTGGAAGAGCCTGGCGCCAAATGAGCAGTTCGAATATTCGTTTATGGACGAGGATTTTAATGCACTATACAGCAATGAACAACGCATGGGCAAACTATTTATCATTTTCACTACCCTGGCTATTATTATTGCCTGCTTAGGCTTATTCGGCCTGGCGGCTTATGCGGCAGAACAACGAACCCGGGAGATAGGCATCAGAAAAGTATTGGGTGCGAATGTATCCGGATTGGTGGCGATGCTTTCGAAGGATTTTATCAAACTTATTTTGATCTCCATTTTGATCGCATCGCCGCTGGCGTGGTTAGCCATGCAAAAATGGCTGCAGGGCTTTGCTTATCGGGACGGTATCCACTGGTGGTTTTTGGCAGTGACGGCTGTTGGCGCCATTTTAATTGCGTTTGTTACGATCAGCTTTCAATCGTTTAAGGCGGCATCGGCGAATCCGGTGGATAGTTTGAGGAGTGAATGAATCCGCCGCCGCTAAAGCTATGGCGGACGATGAAGGCGAAAGGCAAACTATGTCATTTTTGTAATGCCTTGTTCAGATTGACTTTTAAAACAACGCCAACCTGTGCACCAATTCCATTCGCGCTGGCGCTGGTAATCTTTCCCTGCAGATCAAATAAGCCCAATTCGGGAGCTATGGCCAGTACCTCGCTCATATTGTGGGTAAGTCCAATCGAACCGCCGATTGCCTTCACATAGTTCTGGCTCCCGCCGCCAACCGCGGTTACGATATACGTCTCGGTATAGCGCCCATTTAAAGTAATAGATGTATTGGCCGAAAGACTTCGCGTTAACACCAGCGCCGCGCCCGGCGACCATGCGGTTTTTGATTTATCCAGCACGGTGACAAAAGAAAGGCCTCCGCCGCCAATTACACTGAACTGCCACGGCGCGTTTGCAGGCGTCAATCTAATTTTCAGGTCGGTTGCCGCGCCTAAAGAAGGGCCCACGCTGGAGTAGGGCAGTGCGACTGTACATAGCCGGTAACCAATATCGACATTTTGAAACAACCCAACCCGTATGCCGGCATGCGCCAGGAATGGCGTGAAATTAGCGGACGACGGGTTTTGAATAAAAGTGAGTTGGGACCCGGTTCCGCTAATAAAAGCAACTTGTCCGGGTTGGAGCGTTGATGCAGAGCCAAAATTGAGCAGCCATTGTGCAAAGGTGATATTACAGCCTAAAATCATTAGGGTAATTACTAACAGGGGCCGCTTTACCATATACACGAGTTAAAATAGTAATCGTCCAAAGAAAAAAGTCTTTTCTGAATTATTTCTGGAGAAAATAGTTTCAACCAAAATAGCCGGATCAGTTAAGTTTAACGGGTAATCCAGTATTTTTGGAGACATGAAGCGTTTTATATCTCTCTTCCTTCTTATTTACTCAGTTGCCGCCTTTGGGCAAAATAAAGTATTAAAAATCAGGACAACGCATCTTACGGGGAACATCTACGTTTGTACTTCATATGGCATTTTGGACGATGGCTCTGTTTTTCCGGCAAATGATATGTATATCATCACACGAACAGGAGTCATCCTTATTGATACACCCTGGGGCGAAGCGGAAACGTCCCAATTAATAGATACGCTACGGTCAAGGTACCATAAGAAAATTTTGTTGTGCGTATCCACTCATTTTCATGCGGACCGCACCGGCGGCGTGGATATATTAAAGAAAAACGGTATAAAAACATACAGCAGCCTGCTAACCAAACAACTGGCTAAGCAAAGAGGAGAAAAGCAACCGGAATTTACCTTTACAGGCGATACGACGTTTAATGTTGATAATGTTATTCTACAAGCTTACTACCCGGGAGAAGGACATACAAAAGACAATATTGTAATATGGCTCCCGCAAAGTAACGTGTTGTTTGGCGGCTGTTTTATAAAAAGCCTTGACGCAACGGATATCGGCAACCTGGCCGATGCCAACCTCAAAGCCTGGCCTTTTTCAATTGAAAAAGTTAAAGCACAGTTTAAAGACATAAAATTTGTTATTCCCGGACACCAGGGATGGCAGGGAGACACCTTAATGTTTGGGCGCACATTGGAGCTGGCAAAACAGGCAAGCCGGTGAGTTAAGGAAAACATAAACCCGGACAACGGGTTGCCCCGAAATCAGTATGTATATGAAAGCGATAGTCATCAACCAACCGGGCGGGCCGGAAGTTTTAAAGATAGAAGAAAGGCCAATTCCCGGATATTCCGAAAATGAGGTGCTCGTAAAAGTTGCCGCAGCAGGTGTTAACCGCCCGGATGTTTCCCAGCGAAAAGGCAACTACCCACCGCCGGCAGGCGCTTCGCCGGATATACCTGGGTTGGAAATAGCGGGAACTATTATTGAAACAGGCTCCAATGTTACCCGCTGGAAAACGGGCGATAAAATCTGCGCCCTGGTTACCGGAGGCGGTTATGCTGAATATTGCGCGGCGCCTGCCGGGCAATGCCTGCCAGTTCCGGAAAACCTGACTTTTGTTGAAGCGGCATCCCTGCCCGAAACCTTTTTTACCGTTTGGAGTAACTTGTTTGACAGGGGCCGGCTAAAGGCCGGGGAAACCCTGCTGGTACATGGCGGATCAAGCGGCATCGGCGTGGCTGCCATTCAAATGGCGAGGGCTTTAGGCGCTACCGTTTACGTTACCGCCGGATCTGATGAAAAATGCCGGTTTTGTGAAGACCTTGGCGCTGCGAAGGCCATCAATTATAAAGCAGAAAACTTTACGAATATGATCAAAGAAATAACCAGCGGCAAAGGCGTTGATGTGATCTTAGATATGGTCGGCGGAAATTACGTTCAAAACAATATCCGCTCGCTGGCTAATGACGGCCGCCTGGTAATGATCAACATGATGATGGGCAAGGATGTGCAGGTAGACCTGTCGCTGGTAATGACCAAGCGGCTTACCATTACCGGTTCTACGCTGCGGTCGAGAGATACAGTATTTAAAGCCACCATCGCCAAAAACCTGGAAGAAACCATTTGGCCGCTATTGGCATCGGGCAAAATAAAACCGGTAGTTAATAAAGTTTTCCCGGCCCAAAAGGCTGCGGACGCACACCGGCTGATGGAAAGCAGCGGGCATATCGGGAAAATCGTCTTAGCGTTTTAATGAAGTCCATGGTCGATAGTCCATGGACCATAGTGAAGAGACGGGGGGCCTTTTTTGCCATGGACTATGGTCCATAGAACATGGACAAAATCACCCCAAAAATTTCTTCTTCCGTAAAAAAGGGCCTTTAATTAAACTCCAATTCTATGGCTTCCTTTTGCAGTTTTTTTATCTCGGCTTCATAACTTGTGATCTCTTTTTGAAATTTCCTTTTTTCGCGATTGCGTCGTGGTTGGATTTTTAGATTCATTTTCAAGCGTTACGATCCAGGTTTTATGCACTTTGATGAGGCTATTGCACTTATAACGCTTGTAAATTGTTTTGAAGACCATGATTAGTATAAGAGCAAC
>Ga0206935_10241_pt1 | contig 16493 bp, 27 predicted proteins | sample Alteio_BWOrgHeat_13_FD_152924 | JGI IMG/M metagenome (GOLD analysis project Ga0206935, IMG submission 152924) | Enriched cells from forest soil in Barre Woods Harvard Forest LTER site, Petersham, Massachusetts, United States -... | ecosystem: Environmental > Terrestrial > Soil > Temperate forest >...
GGCAGCGTGTTTACTTATGGGACAGCCGCGTTCACGCTCTACAAATCGACTAAGGCATCCCAGAATGAATTTGACTACTGCATGAACTAGAGATGAAAAAGCAGCAGTATCTGAGTCTTTGGCAATGGTGCGTGGTGCTAGGAGCCACGGCTGCTGCTGTGGCGATCACTGAAAAGATAGGAATTGTTCAGGCATGGCAGGACATCATCGTCTTCACGTCTCTCTTGTTTGCTACAGTCATAGTTATATTAAGGCCGTACTGGAAATCCCCTTATTTTTGGATTGGATTACTGTTGATCTTGATAGTTCATCTGTGGTCCGCAAATCTCATCCTAGACTCATTTCCGCCTGGTCGATTCGGATTACCCAGTGTCCTTATGGGGGGTGTAAGTTTTGTTGAGGCACTAGTCATACTGGGTGGGTTGTCAAAGGTGATGACTAAATTGGGAATTTCTCGCGATGTTCGTTAACGATTCTTGTTTTCTGTCTTCGCGGACGAAACGGAAAATCCGGTGGCGGGTTCTATAAGAGGCGAGGTCAAGAGCAAACACTTCTCCAGAGCAGATGGGTTCTCTATCATCTTTCCATCCTCCACCTCGGCCGTGATGATCACAACATCGACGCGATGCTGCTCGCAAAGGAAGAGCACCTCGCTTACGTCGAGCCCTTCCCAGACCTGGTGGCCGTAGAGGATTAGTGACAAAACACCCCCAAACCACCGCGTGCGTGACTGACTAAGAGAGTCGCCTATCCCTTCGGGTGCCGTTGGTTGCATGTCACTCAATCGCGGCGCTAAAGTCTTTTTTGTGCCAAGCATCGAGGTGAACTGATGAAATCTATCGTGTTGCTGTCCACTCTAATACTGTCCTTCTTCGCCATTGCCCAAACTCCGGATACCGGGCGGCGCCTCCTAGACGGTGTGAGCTACACACAGGATGATGCAGGATTGCGAGCTGCGCTGACCTCTTTGGGAACGGCTGGAGGTGAGATTGATATACCGGGATCCTTGGTCCTCAGCAGCCAAACTAACATCACTACTTCTATTCGAATAAAGTGCCTCGGTGGACCAGGATATAACGTTCTCAACTACACCCCTTCCACTGGAACAGCTCTCAATGTCAGTAGTTCTGGCGCAAGCTTCATAATCGAGGGTTGTCTTGTAAAAACCACGAGCGCTAGCAGTTCGACCGGAATGCAACTCAACTTCTGTCAGGAGTGCGTTATCAAGGATACGCACGTGAACGGGTTCACGGGAGGAATCCGGCTCACCGGTGATGGAGTGAGCAATCACAGCGCTGGCGTCCGACTTGACAACGTTTTGATCGACGGCTTTTGCGGTACTGGATCTTACGGACTTTCCATCGATCATACGCGGGACATGACGCTCGACCATTCGCGAATCTATACCACTATGGATTGCACAACGGCGTTAGATGTAATTCTCGACCAAGGAGCGGAAGGGCTTTGGTTGGGTCACTTCACTATGGAACAGGGCCTGCACGCAATGGTTGTCCAGGCCAAGAATCTGGGCGGGAGCTATGATCCAGCACCCGCCGCCCTGTGGTGTGACGATTGTTCATTCGATTCGACTCCTGGAGGGGACGCCCTGCTGTTCGACACTTCTTTAGGGACAGCTAACGTCAAGTTTCGGTGCTCGCAATGTTGGGCAAGACGGGCCGGGATCAAAGTTGACGGTACTGTGGCTACCTCAACCGCGTCGGGAGTGAAGCAACTCGGAGGTCAAAACATCTATTGGTTGGGCGGCACTATTGAGGCGAATGCCTTTTACGGCTTCTGGATGCAGGCATCGACCGGCGCAGACTACGAGCTCGCTGGCGCTCGAGTGGCCTCGAACAACCAAGCCTGTAGCAGTTGCGCCAACTCTGCTCCGGGAATCGCTTTCAATCCTGGGCTGACCAATATCCGAGTTGAAGGGAACTATTCAGGCAACGATCCAGACGAACCCGGAGGAAGCCAGTACTATGGCCTTTATTGCGGTGCTGGGCAGTGCATCACTATCGGAAATGATTTTTCGTCGAATATCAGCGGAGCCATAACAGGCGGAGGAAGCGAAACCGGAGTCGTTTATGCGGGCGCGCTCAGTACGTCCGGATCATCATCAGATAACGTTACGATTACCGGAGTCCGCGCATCCAGCCACTGTACCCTCAGCCCGACGAATGCAAGCGCTGCCGCTAATTTGAGCGCCAGCTACATCTCTGCGAAAACAACAAATCAAGTCACCGTGAATCACTCAGCGATAGGCGGGATGACATACGACATTTCCTGCAGCAGCAACTGAAGAGACTGGACGCGAAAAGGCCTTTTCATTCTCGCTGGCGTTCTCAAAAACATTTGTTTTTGAGAGTCCCGAATCCGCAGAAACCCGCGTTGCAACATATGGGGTTTGCGGGATTGCCTTCTTGATCTGCACCAATCAGCCACCCGGGACGATGTAGCCAAATCGGTTCAGTTTCTGATGAGCAAGTTTGTTCGCGAGTACCCGATCACCGCGGCGATGAGCTACAGCATCAGTCAGTACATCGCCACCAACTTCTTCCCTGATCTGTTTCCAAAAGCGAGGGTGGAACCGTTTGTGACCAGCGTTCCGATCACTCAAGCTGAGCGGAAGCCGCTTTTGCGACTAGAGAGGGCGCTGGAGACTATGGGTTTCAACGCCTCCGATTTAGTAGCAATCATGAACCACATCGCCTCGAAGTACTACGCACCGCTCTGCGCCTGAATCTCACACACTGGCGGCTCTCGCCAAGGAGCCGCCTTTGTCATCTGCAAGTTCTTTTTCGAGAAGTCTGGCACAATCGATAGGCTTCAGGTTCTACCGTGCGCTATGTTCACTCTCCTCTGTATCGATGATGAACCCTCCATCAGCGAGCTACACAAGATGATCTTCGAAGCGCACGGATACCGGGTACTTTTGGCATCGGACGGCTCCCAAGGCCTTGTCCTCTTCCGGAGCGAGACCGTTGATCTGGTGATCGTGGACTACAGGATGCCCGGTATGACGGGAGCAGAAGTAGCCACAGCGATTCGGCGAATTGATGCCGACCTGCCAATTATCATGCTCTCGGGCTACATCGATTTGCCGAATGAGGTTCTACAAAACGTGGATCGGTACCTCGTCAAAGGACAGTCGCCGCCAGATGTCATGCTGGGAGTGGTGAAGTCGCTTTTGACTCGTCAGTAGAACCAGCACCGGCCGGGAGCCCCCAATTTGTGCCTGTGGACCCGCAATTGGCAGCAACGCTTCAGCGCAACTCCTCGTCTGAAAGAACAAAACACCAAGTTCAGAACAGCAGGTGAGAGTCTTGCCCGAAGACAGGCACTGATAGTGCGGATTTTCCCTCAAGAACATTTCCCGTAAGACCTGTGCCTATGGAGGGAGCGTTGAAGTCGGTTTCTTTGGCTGATATGAAAGAACAGCATGAGGAACTCGCCCGATTGCGGACAGCTTGCGAGAGGGTACGAATCGACCTATTTGAAGCGTGTTGCGAGTTCCAACGAGATTGCAACGCTGTAACGTTAGAGCGCTTATCAGTCCTCACAGCCGGCCTCAAGATTCTTGAACGCCGCTGCGCCGAGCAGCATGACGCATTAGCGCAGTCGCTCGCTTCCGCGAAGCGGTGAGAAGGGTGTCAACCCACGGACCATCCACCAGGCCTGGCTCCACATCGCAGCGGGATTGTGGCAGATCAAGAAGGCAATCCCGGAAGGCATCGCTCATGTCTGCGACTTGGTCGCTTGCGAGTGGGAATGCCCGCTCCAAGTACTCTTGGAAGGTAATCAGCTTGTATTTGAGCTCTTCCTTGGCGAACATCTTGCCGAGCCCAGCCTGCTTCACCAGCGCTTGCTGCATCGCGACAACGACCGAGCCAGCTTCGATTGATGTGAGGTCGAACTGATCGTAGAGATATTCCTCGAATGACTCCATGGCTGGGGAAAATCTGATCTTGCTTTCCAGAGCCTTTCTCTCCTCTGGATCGGTAGGGATGGTTATTCTTGGTCTGGATACTTCGACGATTTTCATCTCATGGATGTTGCGGTTGCGCTTGCTACGAGTTGCGACTTGGCCATCTAAGTTCTCCTTTGACTTCTCGGTGTGTGCCGCCGTCTCAGGCAGCGTTATCGGTTGACGAGCCGGCAACTGCTCGATACAGGCTGGAGAGCGGAATACTCATTTCGCGCGCCACGCTCTCCCATGTGGCGCCGGGTTTCTGTCGAAGCTTTTGAACGAGAGAGATGTCAATCGACCGCTTTGGACGACCCAGTTTCTTTCCACGGCTTTTCGCAGCTTCGAGGCCCGATTTGACTCTTTCGCGAATCAATTCCTTTTCGAACTCCGCGATCGACGCGAATATCCCGAAGATCAGCCTGCCGTTGGGTGTGCTGGTGTCTACGCCTTCGTGCAGCGAAACGAACTCGACACCGAGGCTGCGAAATTCATCCAGAGCGTTGACTAAATGCCGCAAACTCCGTGCAAAACGGTCGTAGCGGTAGACGACAACGGCATCTGCCTTGCGCTGCCGGCAGGCCGAGAGCAGCCTGTTCAGCTGTGGTCGGGATTCGCGACTGCCGCTCACCCCAAGATCGATCCATTCACCAGCGACATGCCAGCCTCTCCGGGAGCAGTACTCGCGTAGCTCCCGGAGTTGCATATCGGGCGACTGGTGCTGACTGGTGGAGCAGCGGCAGTAAAGAGCCGCACGGACGGTTTTCACTTGCGGCTCCGTATCTTGGTCACGCGCCCCTTCGTGCGAGCTTTAATCTGTGCGGGCTTCAGCAATTCGTCTGCCAGTGATGCGAGGGGCTTAGCTTCCTTCGAGCGGAAGGTTTCCTCGGCTTTGCGAGTGATGACCGCAGTCGAGAAATCGTCCAGGTCGAACTTCTTCGTGAGCCACTTGGAGAAGTTCATCGAATTTGCGGCAAGAGCCTCTATGTCCAAGCGTTCCCGCGCACCGATGAACGTTACCTGCGCTTTCTGCGTGACGAGTCCGGCGTCCAGGCCCTTGAAATGTGTGTCCAGCCATTCGCAAAAGGCGACTGACCCTTTACGGTATCTGGCTGGAATGATGAGTGCGACAGTCTTTTCAACATCGACCTTGTCGATGTCCATCGACTGAGTGTGCGTGCTGAGCGTTACAGTCTTAACTCTCTGTGCGTTCATGCGATCTCCTTGTTTGCCGACAGCATTCCGAGCCGTGCCAAGTACGCGCGAGCCTCCAGAATGGCGTCGAAGATTTGGTTTCCGTCGAGTGGGGAGTTGTAGAGCATTGCCTTCATGCGCTCCGGCAGAGAGTGAAAGCAGCGCAGACAGAACGGGCGGCCTGCCTTCTTGCCCATACTGCAGAAACAGTTTGTTGAACGGATATCCCGAAGGATTTGAGCGGCCGCAGATTCACTCAGCTTTACTGCTGAAGCTGGAGTGTTTGGCGGTTCAGGCGCATCGAAGGCTCTGATTGCCAGACCCAGTTTCCTGATTACGAGGTTCTTCTCGCCGTTCGGGACTGCGAGCATCAAGGCAGCATGCGCAGCCTTGGCAGCTCGGAGAAGTTCCGCGTTCGGGTCTGGTTTGCGTGAAGTTGTTGAGCGAACGGGAAACGGAATTACGTTAGGATGGGAATTAGCCGGCATGTGTGCTCCTTTCAGCTCACATCGGTTAGCCCTGCGTTGGTGCTACTAACACCATCGTGGGGCGTTTTGTCTAATATTGGGATGCTAGCTTAGCGGCAAGGGTGCAGTCAAGCATAAAATGGAACAACTATTGTGATGCTTGCGAATCGCTACGGTGGTATCTTAGTACTTGTGGCTCGCAAGAAGAACGCGGCAGCAGTCGCTCTGGGCAAATTGGGTGGTAGGGCGCGAGCGCAGGCGCTTACTCCCGAGGAGCGCTCCAGCCAAGCCAGCAAGGCTGCTCGGAAGCGGACACGATCGATGACCTCGGCAGAACGCACCGAACTAGCTCGTAAAGCCGCTCAGGCCCGCTGGGCGAAGAAGAAATAGAGGAGAGACAATGGCAAAGGGCACAGTGAAGTTCGGCAATAATATAGAGACCTAACCAACGGCCAACTTCCGGTAGTGGGTCAGTTTTAAATTTTCCACAAGTCAGGATAAGCTGAAAATTTTCGCTGACCGGAGATTGGCAGCAAGCAATGTCCTCGCCGCCTGTTTCAAGGATGGGCTCGGTTTTGCCGTAACCGGCATCTCGAACACACAATTCGTAAACACCACGTTTTGTAACTGGACAGGATTTTCTGTGAATATCACGCGGCAATGATCTAGATGCGAATTGATTAGGGAGCCTCCATCTAACTCTACCGTACAGTATGACTCGTCGATTCTCATATCCTGAGCATTAGACGCCTTAATGCTCATGCTTCCCGGTGGGGGGGCATCCGGCGACAGGCCAGCGGTTGCCACGCTGAGAAATTTCAGCACAGCGGGCCAATAATCCGGCGAGCTTTCCGAGGTTTGCTGAAGAGCCGTTTGCAGGTAGCCTACGAGTAGCGGGGAGACAGGCTTCTTTTCTTTTTGCGCCGTTTCGACTTCTTTATCAAGGTGGGCTACGCCAGCCTTGATATTTTTCTTAAGCAAATCCTGAATTAACGGCCTGAGAACTTCCATTTCGCCATCAATCTTTTGCACACTGGCTGAGATTGTTTTCAAGTCGGCTTTCGGCTCGCTCAATTCACTCGCTATGTCTCTTTTGACTGAATCATGAAAATCAGAAGCAAGATGGTCGCGAATCGCTGGTTCTATTAAGGTAAAGAAAGCGACGACCAGAGCGGCTAATGCAATAGCTGTGCCAATGACGAACCTGCGATTCTCTGTAGCCCATTGCTGCGGAGTTCTGCGGCGCAAAGAATGCAATTCAGCTAAGCGTGTATTGATTCCGTCGATTCGTTTACCGAGGCCTTCCACAGCTTTGACAGTTTTGCCATGTTCCCTTCGCAGTTCCTCAAATTTGGTAGGATCAATTGGCTTTTGGGTCATCAGCTCTAATAATTCGTAAATAGGATCAGCGGTCTCGTATTGCATCTAGGCATACCTCAGTGTTACCGTGAGATTGCCCATCGCACAGCCGATACCAGAATCCCCGTCGCCAAACGGGGTTTTCTATTTTGGGGCTGATTATATGCCCACTGCGGTCTTCGGGCCGCGCCTAAGCCTACCAAATCTCAGGCGCGCCTCAGAACGGCTCTGATTCCACCACTGGAAGGCGCTCCTTCCCTGTCAGGTCACTATAGGTGATGTGCTTCCCTGAAACCTGCGACAGCGCCATTCTGAAACGCTCTCCGTCGCTAATCTTTTTGCCCGACGCATCCAGCCGACTGTTAAACCTGAATGCTTGCACGATGACCTGAAGAGCGATCATCCGGGCCTCTCGATAATCCTTTGGGGTGGATACGAGTCTCTTGTGAATGAATACAACCGGAGCAGCAGGAGCGATCACGTTTTTCTGGTGTTGCAAAAACCGATTCATCCGAGGACGCTGTGTGCGGAAATCGAACGAGTTCTCGCTGGGCGCTCGCGAGAATATAGGGTGTGAATCCACCCGCAACAAGTGTCAGGGCTTGCTCGATGCATCGTCGGTTTGTGGTGCAATGTCCGAGGCTTTTGCCGCGCCCGATTCTGGCGCCTTCTGACTGGCTGTCGATTCAGGTGGTTTCTGTCGTTTCGGCAGCAATTGTGCGAGACAATCAGCTGCTCCATCATGCACGCAATCTAAATAGCTGTTCATTCGGCGGTCGCGAGCGGCCTGATCAATGACAAACGGCACGTGTGTGGTTATTCGCGCTTCACGTGGTTCAAAGTGACTGCCAGCCTCCGTCCAGAACTCGCCCGTACGTGTATCAACAACTATCCCCTCCTCTCCCTTTGTGACGTACTGGTATCGTCCATTTCCCGACTGCTGAAACAAAGCTACAGCGATGGTGAATATCCCGACGAGGAGGCCTACTTTAAAAGCTCGGTTGATTTGATTCATTTTGGTAACCAGAACACCGGGTGAGGGGCCGACCAGGGAGAGTGCCCGATTATAGGCCATCACGCGCTACGGGTTACGTAGAGCCCGAGTAACTAGAGTTAACTGGCGTTGACAATTTTGGCTCGCGATTTTTAGCGATTTTAGTCGCCAGAAGAAAGCAAAAGAATGGAAGAGAAAGGTAAATGGGGCGCTAATCGCGTCACTTTTCCACGCTCGTGCCGCCTTTCCACGATTGCTTCCCTCAAGTTTTGGGCTAGTATCAGCTCAGGATAGCTGCCGGCGACGGTCGGCCAGTGAGACGGCGGGTGCCTCCCGCTCCCGCCTTCCTGATCTTCCAAGAGCGGGATTCCGTCACGGGAGGTGACGATGGCTTCACCGGCAGTCAGCGCGAGAGGTTGGGAACATCTCAATCACTGGGCTCTCGACAGAAAACTCGAGAAGCTTGCCAAGAAATACGCACTCGACGCGAAGATACAGCCCGACGATTCCCTCTTCACTTCCAAGGTCCACCCACAGTACTGCTACGTGACGTACCTGGTCGACAGGCTGAAGAAGTATCGCGAGGAGATGGAGGGCGTTTACGAAGAAGAGATTCAGGCAGGCCGCGTTCGTGATTCCCGAGAGCTTTGGGCTCACATTTATCGAGAAAAGATTTTCGACGCCATCTTCGCCAACATCAATTCCCTCCGTAGTCACCTACGCGGCATTCTCGGTAGCACCAACCACGAGCGTAGTTGGGTTATAGCCACCGAAGAGCCACTGCGTGAGATTGACCGCGTGGAGAATGATCTCAGAAAGCTTGAAAGGAAACTTCCGCAGTTGAACGAGCTTGTTGAACGTCAAGACTGGAGTCCTGCGCCTGAACCTGCTGACCGAGCGCTTGTGATTCCGGAGGGACTACTGCGATTGAACGAACAACAAGGGAGCGAAATCCGGTACAGCATGCGCCATCTACATGCGCCTGTAATGGATCACCAGCAGGAGGCGGCCCCTCCGAGTCGCCAAGGTGGCAAGGCGGCGCGGAAACGTAGAATCTCCAAACCTCAACAATTAAAGAATGCGCTTATGCTGGTCGCACTCCGGAAAGATAGATCCGGTCGGGAATATTGTCAGGATGTAGACGAAGCGAAAGCTCCTCCTCCGCCGGAGTGGTTTGCGAAGCCTGGAGTCTGGCCTGGCTCATATGTAAAGGCTTACGATGCCCCTCAAGATCAGGTTAGCTGGAGGCAGCTAATCGCCGATGAGAAGAACCGATACTCGGAAAAGCTCGCCGATCGGTTAGCGCCAACTCGTTAGAACGAGTAGCGCCGAGTAACCACAATCCCCGCATAAACACTGGCGCTCCGATAGCTAGCACTCGTCTCTTAGTGAAAGTTAGCTACTCCGTTCCCCGTGCCACGTCTAACGTGTTAGCTGGGAAGAATAAAACTTTCCGCAGGAGTGAGCGCAAGTGATCAACCTTAAAACTATCCGCAAAGCCGCCGGCCTGACACAGATCCAGCTAGCTGCACGAGCCAACGTCTCCCGTTTTCGTCTCTGCCTAGCAGAAACGGGAAACATCGAGCTGCGCCCAGAGGAAATTGCGGCGATAACGGAAGCGGTCAAGCCAGAACTTGAACGGACTACGAGGCTGGCATCGGAGTTCACCGGCGCTATGGCTCCGATCAGCGCTTAGGCCGATTTCCAAACTGGATCATCACAGTCGCCCAGCGCGCCGGCTTAAGCGGTAATCCCGCAGCGCAGCAGCAATACCCCAGGAGCTATAGGTGTCTCTACCCATCGAAAGTGTCGGAGTCTATCGCCCGAACCAAAGCTTTAAGGAATCACCATTCACTAAGATTCCACGCACTCTCGCGCGCCAATACGTTGCAGACAACTTGGCTGACTGGGGAAGCCGCTGCAAATCCGTGCGGCTCAGAAGCCTCAGTCAGCAGTTCCGGGATGTCAGTTGTCGTATGTCGGGCCGGGATATCGAGCGGATCATCGAAGACCTGCTTAGTGGCAAGCTCAAAGTGCTGGTAGCTGAGTAAATAGACTTCACAAAAAAATAACCCCGCCAAAATGCGCCTGCAAGCGCGGCGGGGTTTATTTCGGAAAACTGATGACAGAATACAAATCAAAATCTCCCAACGCAAGGGTAAACGCGAACCTGAAGGGCCAATGTGCCGCCATTCTCGCCGAGCTGGTGGAGGCGAGAGGCGAATGGGTTCCGCTGCCGCAAATCATGAAACACGCGGCTCAATACAACGCTCGCCTCTTCGGTCTGCGAAAGCTCGGCTTCAAGATCGAGAACCGGACTGAAGTGTGCGAAGGCGTCAGGCATTCGTGGTTTCGCTTGGTGCCTCCAACTCTGGTACCGATTGGTACCGAAGTTCACCGGGAATCCGGCGCCGGTGACCTCTTCAGCCGCCGACATTGCTCGTCATCCATGCTTGACCACGAACTCGGCCGTCGAGGTGGACGCTGATGCCAAAACGCGTGGTCGATGGAGAAGCCGTCTGGCGCTCTGACAAGATTGCCTCGTTATCCGAATCATGGATGCGGCCGGAATTTGCGAATCTGGTTCCTCTGGCCCTCGCTAATGGAAGCTTTGAGTGTTCACCGCGGCTGATCTGGAGTCAGGTTTATGCGTACAACCGCCCCGAAATGACACCCGAAATGGTTGAGCGAATGCTCGCCGAGTACGAGCGGGTGAAGCTGCTGTACCGCTGGAAAGACCCAACCGGCAAGCTCTGGGGCTTCTGGATCGGCATAGAGAAACCCGGTCGCCTTCCCAATGAAGCACGGCGTAAATCGAAGCACGAAAAACGCGGTGCAGAAGTCCCGAAAGAGGAGATTGAGCAGTTCCTCACCTCGCATCCGCAACCATCACTCAGCCACGATTCAACCAATGGTCAACGAATGGCCGACCACGGGCCGACCAATGGCGACATAGGCTTTGGCTTTGGCTCTTGCTCTGGAATAGGCATAGGCAATGGCAAAGGACAAAACCTCTTGTCCGAACAAAAAGACTGTTCGGACGTGAAGAAGGGTTCCCGTTCTGTTGTCGTTTCAGATGAAGGCAAGAAGCTAGCCAGTCTCTTGAAGGACCTGATCCTCAGCAACAACCCAAAGCACAAACCCATCGGAGATCGTCAGCTTCAACAGTGGGGACACGAAGCCGATCTCATGGTGCGCGCGGATGGCAGAACCCATTCTGAAATCGTCACCCTGATTCGCTGGACCCAAGCAGACAACTTTGAAAAGGCCAATGTGCTCTCGATGGGGAAACTGCGACAGAGGTTCGATCAACTCACGGTCAAGAACAACTCGCGGTCAACGACGAAGAAGCCGAACGGCAGCATGCCGCTCACCTCAATCGATCACACCGCCGGCACGCGTGAACTGCCGGACGGAACACGAGCCTTTTAGGAGATTCCACAATGGAAAGCATAGGCGCAATCACAGAGAGCACTCTTGGCAGCAATTGGCTTGATCCTCTCGGCAAACCAGCCGAAGTTGGTGAGAGCCAAACTGAACGAACGGAGCACTGCGAAAAGCATGGTGAGTTCCTTTCGAAAATTGTCGGCGCCGGAAAGCCTTGGGCATTCTGGACAGGTTGCGAAGCCTGCCACGAAGAGCAATACCTTGAACAGGAGCGCATTTCGCGCGAAGCACGGAGAATCGAGCACATCGAGCGGCTTACTAAGGCTCTTGGAATACCGCTGCGCTTCAAGGGTAAAACCCTCGAAACCTTCCTTCCTGAAACCGACGATCAGGTGCAGGTACTCCAGCAGGCCAGAGAGTATGTCGCGGATATCCATGACAACTTGGCGACCGGCAAATGCCTGATCCTGGTCGGGCCGCCCGGAACCGGCAAGACGCACATTGCCTGCGGAATGCTGTACGTCGCCGTGGCTGAACAGAAAAGCGGCCGATTCGCGACCGTCAGCGAAGTAATCCGCGACCTGCGCTCAACCTGGAGCCGCGATTCCAATGTGAGCGAGGGAGACATGCTCGACAGGTACGTCTCTCCGAGACTGCTCGTCCTAGACGAAGTCGGATGCAGCTTCGGAAGTGAAGCGGAGAAGGTTCAAATCTTCAACGTGCTGAACGAGCGTTACAACGCCATGCGGCCAACGATCGTGATCTCCAACCTCGACATCAATGGCCTCAAGGAGTACCTGGGCGAGCGCGTAATCGACCGCATGCGCGAAAACGAAGGCCGGATACTGGTCTTCAAGGGGCAGAGCTGGCGTGGCCGGGGCATAGTCAGCACTCCGGTAGAGGAAGAAAGGGCGTTGTCCGCTTATGAACTGACACAGCGCGAACTGCGAGCGCCGATGTCGCCATCGATCACTAACCCCGGCTTCAAACCGCCACGAAAACTGCCGGCACATTTGTATCAGGAGCAATAGCCAATGAATGCCACGATCCCAGACACTCATCCGCAGCTCACCCCGAGACAGGAACTCTTCGTTGCCGAGTATCCCCGTGACTGGAACGGGAAGGAAGCCGCGATCAGAGCGGGCTACTCTGTCCGAACCGCAAAACAGATTGCCTGCAAGTTGCTCAGGTACCCACATATAGCTGTGCGGGTCGCCGAAGCGCGCAATTTATTGGTTCAGCAAGCGAAACAAGCCAGAGAACCTGTCGATATCGAACCTCTCATCCACCTCAAGCGGGCGGCGGAGATCCTAAACATCCACCCAAAATCACTCGGCAGGATGGCCGCGCAGGGCTCCTTACCTGCCATGAAGCTTGGCCACGCGTGGAAGTTCCGCGTCTCCACCTTGAATCGCTGGCTCGAAGAGCAGATGGCGAATCGGGCTTACGTGCCGAGCGGGTACGACTACAAAGGAGCCGAGGCCGAGAGGATCAAGAAAGGCAAAAACCGCCCTACTGCAGCAGGAGCACAAACTGGCTTCGCGGGACCGGTCTGGGGTCAGCCTGGAACAGCAATCTAGTGATGGTCCGGTTGCGGCGCGGCTCCGGCGGTAGTACCTGGGGCTGCAATCGCACTTTGCGAGTCCTTCGGCACTTTAGCCGCATGGCACGATTCGCGCGCAGCTTTCAGATCATCCGGGGAGTACTTCTGTTCAACAACGGCAATGCGTCCACCTTTGTCGAAGATGTCACGAACGTCGTGGTCAGTTAGGCGACCGTGGAACTTCATCCCTTTCGGAAAGGCTCCTTCGACATACTGAAACTGCTTGCCGCGAAGACCAAAAGAGTACAGGTGACTGGTTATCTCGTCTGCCGGGCCCATGCGTTTCACAATGACGCACGCAGAATCGTCCGCAGTCGCTAATGGGCCGAGCACGGTTATGGCGAGCAGTAAAAGCAGCAAGCTATGTGATCGCATAGGCGGGTCAATGGATCGCGCGAAACTTTACACCCGGTCGACACGGTTCGCAATGGGAAAAGCATTTCCCGGCCCGGACCCGTCCTGATACCAGGCCGGAAGCAGCACTAATCGGCAGTGCCCATAGAGCTTCACCAGAACGCAGCCCGCGAATGCGGGCTTCTTCATTTGGAGGCACGAAATGGATTGCGAACAGAAATTGAACCTAGATGCCGTGCTGCTCTACCGCGCTCTAGTCTCCGGCATTCTGGCCTACAACATCGAGCCAACATTGATCCGGGAAGCGGTGTTGTTCGATGCCTGGCTGACTGTGCATCGTCAGCGATGCGAAGCATGTAGCGCGCTGTATGCCGCTTGGGTCCAAAGTGAACCCCCAATCGCGCCAGCGCTCGATCTGGCCGCCAGTCGCGAGGCCAACGCCCGCAAGCTCCTCGGCGAGCAGTCAACATAAGGCATCGAATCGCGATGCCCTCGGTGTGGGCTTGATTTCTCGATTCACCTAACAACGCAAGACTCAGAACGACAAACTCAGCTGCTTCGCGCAGCAGCTCAAAGATAACGCGCGAACAGAGGTCCGGAGCGCCGAGAGCGCCGGAGACCAGGAAAGGGAAACTCCAATGCGCTCAGTCTCGCTGCGGATCGCTGCAGCTTTTAGTTTGGTTCTCATGACAACGCTAGTTCCAAATCTGACTATCTTCGCGCAGAACTCCGGGGACCAATCTGCCCTAAATGGCATCCCATCCAAAAGAGTTTGAACACAGTTGTGGTCCTCACCCCGGAGTGGGCCCAACTCGGCGGCACGACTGGAATGATTATGTCAGCCGTCGGCACCTCCAATATCGGCATTGTCGATCAGCGCAACTCGCTCTATAAAGCCTATGCCTGGAACGGTTCGGCGTATGCCCAGGTCGGCATGGGCGGATTCGGCATCACCAACATCGACGCGATCCCGATTGGCCAGGGAACGCCTGCGGCCGGATCGTTTACGACGCTGACGACGAGCGCCGGAGGCACGCTGGGTGGAGGATTTACAGCCAGTGGGCCATTTACGTTTACCAACACCGTAACCGGCTCCGGGAATAACCTCTTCAACTGGGCCGGACCGATGACCATTGGGGGGGCGATTACCTCCAATCTGTTCAACGGCAAGATCATTGTTGACGGAACGACCTATGCCAGGACGGACATTGGCATTCAGGCTGCAATTACCGCGCTCGGCGGCAATCCGGGAGAGGTTCATCTATCGACGGGCAGCTACACTCTGGCCAATCCCGTCACCATCACAAATCCCTATCAGCATCTGGTTGGCGATGGGATCAATTCGACAGTTCTTAACTACACGGGAGGAGCAACCCAGGCGATCGTCGATATCGGCACCTCCTCCACCGGAACCCAGTGGAATAACTCGGTCGAGAACCTGACCGTTTCAGGAAATGCCAACTCTGCTAATGCAATCAGGCTGCGTGGAGTTCACCATGCCTTGTTCTCGAACTTGTCGTTGCGCAACGTGACTGGGGCCGGGATTCAGACGAACTTCGCCGTTGACAATATCTACTTCAATATTCATACGACGCTTAACGAAGGTGTGTTCACAACGCAGCCCACGAATTGCTTTCTGCTGACCGGCCCAAGCAGCGCTAACCGAAGCACAGATTCGACCATTATGAATACCGTCTGCGAGGGCGTCTCTGGCAGCGGTATCAAACTCGACCAGACCAACGGCATCACGGTCTTATCGGGCACCTCGGAAAGCAACAATCGCGGCCTGGAGTTGACCGCCAATAGCTTCAAGGCGAAGTCCATTGGGGCGGACTACGAGTCCAACACCACGGAAGACATCCTGAATAACGGCGGGCTTTCGCTGTACGACAATGTGTGCGGCTCAACCGCAAAGACTCATGCTGGCTCAACCTCGACCGCCACAGTCCTATATGGAAGCCCAGGCGGGGCGTCCACCTGTACCCTTACGACCATCGACAGCGGCGCTGTGCTGCCCGTGAATGCATCCGCGCAAGGCATCTCAGTTCCCAGTCCGGGACAGATTAACTGGGTATGGGACATTTCTACACAGACTCTGACCAATAAGACACTGACGACCCCGACTATTACCTCTCCAGTCGTCAACGGAACGCCCAGCGGAACGGGCATCACAACCACAGTGTTCCGCGGCGGCAGCGGTTCGGCAAACTACACCGGAACCAACACTACTTACGCGAGCGTGGATACATCGAATCTGTGCACCACGCTCACCGTCCCAATAGGGTGGAAGCTCTCGGTAGTAGCCAGCGGAATCCTCGAATCAAATACCGCAGCTACCTCACAGGATGTAGCCCTTGCCGATGCCGGAACTACGTGCTCTGGAGGAGGAACAACGCCGCTAGGTGCAACCGAAAGGATTCTGACTCCTCCGGCCGCAGGAACCTTTGACGAGTCCTTCACTACGCAGTACGTGCTTACCGGAGACGGAGCGGCGCACTCAATCACCCTGATTGCGAAGACTTCTAATGCCGCCGATTCTTGGGGCATTCAGAACTCAAGCGGGACGGCCGAGCCTTCCATTATTTTCACGCTAATGCCGTCGAACTAGGATGCGTATTTGATGAATCCCAGCGCGGGAGGCATCTCCGCCGGCAGACTGAGATGAGAACTCCCGGGCAGCCGCCTTTCGAGCCGGCTGATGAAGTTCTTGATAGGTTCGAGCAGCGGCGAAAAGTCCAGCTCGGGGAAGGACGGCATTCTGGCGTGCGATGTGGAACCTGTCAAGCGAGCAGAAGTTCGGGTTAGTGAGTCAGTTTGAAATTTATGCCCTCAGCAAACACCCAAGCGCAGAAATCCGTACGGCTCGTAGCGGTATCGCTCGCAGTATTCGTATTTTCCCTGTGGGCCTTCGTAGGTAACAGTGACTTCCAGATTGAGACGTTGGCTTTTCTTCACAACCACGTCGTTGTAGCTCTTGATAACCTCGCCGTGCAAAAAAGTCGATTTTTGTGGGAACAAAGTAGTTGTGGTGCGATTTTCCTCCGTAAAATTCATCTGCTGGTCAACTCCGTCGATAAGAACTCGCCACGTCGCGAAGAACTTGTCGGCAGATGCTTGCCCGAAGTTCTTAAGCTCAACAGTGATAACCATCGCATTCGTTTCGTCGGT
>Ga0206935_10216_pt2 | contig 16384 bp, 13 predicted proteins | sample Alteio_BWOrgHeat_13_FD_152924 | JGI IMG/M metagenome (GOLD analysis project Ga0206935, IMG submission 152924) | Enriched cells from forest soil in Barre Woods Harvard Forest LTER site, Petersham, Massachusetts, United States -... | ecosystem: Environmental > Terrestrial > Soil > Temperate forest >...
CGCTCTGTTGCTGGATCGTGCCAAGCTATCCGGCGTTTCCGCTTTCGAGTCGCAGTATAAGGGAATGGTGCAGACCGTGCTCTCTGGTTGCGCGCGCTTCTATGAACAGATCCGGCGAAGCCAGCCCTCGGGAAACACTCGCACCAGTGCCATGTCGGCAATTTTTAGGGAAATCAGGAACTTGGCGAAGCGCCTCTCTCTGGATCTGTCCTACGCTACAGGGATATTTGCGCAAGGGGCGGATGGAGATCGCATCGCCGGATTGGCGATTGCCCAGGAAAGCCGGGATCGCGACAGCATATTCATGGCGATCGAAGCAATCGGTTCCGCGAAGTCGCCGTTCGAACAATACCAGGGGTTAGTGCTAGCCGGACTTTTGGGCGATATCCCTTTAAGCGCGCAAGAGCCATTGCGTGCGGCGCTGCTCTCGCCTCAGGGCACTCCGTTTCACTCCACCGATCCCTCCCGGCTGAATCTCCGAGAGGGTCTGCTCAAAAAGCTCCCTAAAATCGCCGCGGATAGGCCATCTCGAACCGTCGACGAACCTTCACGATCAGTAGAGTTCGTTCCTCGAAACTATTCCGTCAAGACTCAGCATGCAGCGAAGGAGATGAAGATGCCGATACCCAGTTACAGCGTTCTTAAGGGCGACCCAGTTGCAGGTAAGCTCGTGTTCGGCAACAGCCCGCACTACCAGATCGAAGTGAAGAACGGCAGTCAAACCATCACAGTCGCGGTCAACGTCCAATCGGTCGATCATTCTGAAGTCCTCTATCTCATCGACCACGCGTTCCAACCCGCCGATGAGTCTGCTTTGCTGGCGCTGCCCAACGGACTGACCACGCTGCCAAGCCAACCCGGAGGACTAGCTTTGGACTTTGTGCGCTCGTGCATCAACAATCTTCCTATGGTGACACGGGATCAGATGGCCCTTCTGCCCAAATCGTACCCCGCCGGTTCCCGCCAAAATGATTTGAATAACGAGGTGGTCGATTTATTGAACCGCGCGATCGCGGATGCGGACGGGACGATCTACGCGTTCGGCAGTGCGTATGCGGACCCTGGCGGCGTTCAGGGGATCCATGACATCCACATGAATCAGGGCAATCCGTCTGGCAATCACGACAACGATAACGGCGTATGGCAGGACGGGGCCATCTTCATGAACTTGCCTACGATGAAGACTTGGCTTGCAGTGTTTATCGCATTCCAAACTCAGAATTGGAACACTGACGACACAACGGGAGACGCATTACCGGACGTCAGTTGAGACCGCGAAATTCCATCCGCCGGCTGCCGTCGAGCTAGCTGCTTTGCAGGTTACCGGTCTATCAGCAAGCGATTGAATCCACTGGTGCGCAATACAGCGTGTATCGAGGTGAACGTCATGAACTACCTCCTGCTCAAACGTCGTTCTCGCGTCGCAGATGAGAACCTCTTCGTACAGGATGTTTCTTCAATGGGAGGAGATGAACCAGACGCTCCGCTGCAATTCGCGATCGAGACCAGCGATCTGACTCACTCGGAGGCGACGGACGCCCTTCGCGATCCGGAAGTTGAAGACGTCGTTCCGTCCATTCCCTTGACACTGATAGCCCCTGTGGAAGGGACCGGAACGGCGGCTGCCGATCCAACAAACGCGTGGGGTATTTCGGCGGTGGGAGCAGACACTTCTTCGCTCGATGGCGCGGGCGTGACGATAGCGATTCTTGACACGGGCATTGAGAGAGGCCACGAGGCCTTTGCAGGGATCAAGTTTGCCGACGATGATCTGATGGATTTTTCAATCGACACGAAAGGCAAATCCGGATCAGCACAGGATATGCATGGACACGGCACGCATGTCGCCGGAACTATCTTAGGGCGTGACGTGAACGGAACGCGAATCGGCGTCGCTCGGGGAGTCACGCGCGTTCTAATAGCCAAGGTCTTGGGAGCGAATGGAGGACCAACGGAGGCGATTGTGAATGCCATCAACTGGGCTCTTACCCGCCGGGCGGATATCATCTCGATGTCTCTGGGGATGGACTTTTTGAAAATATGGCGGGGGCTGAAAGACAGTGGCCTGCCGGAGGACATCGCCGTATCTCGCGCGCTTGAGGCTTATCGATCCAATGTGCGCCTCTTCGACCGCATTGCGAGTGAAGTGCAGGCGCGAGTCGAAATGGGCCGGGGTGCATTGCTAGTGGCGGCGTCGGGAAATGAGAGCCGGCGCGGGCAGAATCCAGTTTTCACGGCAGCAGTTGCGCCGCCCGCTGCGGCCGATGGGTTTATTCCGGTAGGCGCCGTATCCCGGGAACCGATTAGCGTAGCTCCCTTCTCCAATACGCTCTGCCAGGTTTGTGCGCCGGGCGTGGACATCGTTTCTGCGAAGCTGGGTGGCGGACTGATTCCGATGAGTGGAACGAGTATGGCTACGCCGCATGCCGCAGGCGTGCTGGCTTTGTGGACACAAGAGCTGTTTCCTGGCGGCGAGCGCCCCGCGAAATGGGCGGCCGACGTGCAACGCAAGCTCGAGACCACTGTGAAAGATGTCCCAGGGAGCCGCAGTGACGTTGGCCTTGGCATGGTTCAATGCCCAAAGGTATGAGCGACGATGCCTGACTCTAAAGAAATATGCGCGATTGTTCCGGCGGGGCAGCAAAGCTACCAGCCGCTGGTCTACGGAATGGGCTTTTTGGTCAACGATAAGGACATCTTGACTTGCGCCCATGTGATCGAGGCCGTACTGGGCATCGATTGGCTCAAAGGTTCGGGAAGCGTACAGGTTTGTTTTCCATTCAGCGAAACGGCTCAGGGTGCTCTGGTTCTCCAGGGCCAGGTGGATCGCAAACGCTGGTATCCGAAGGGCACGCCTATGAAAGCGAAGCCTACTGATATTGCCGTGATCGTTTTGGAAGAAGTCGCTCCAGCTTCCGTCAAGCGCGCCACACTGCTTGATCCTTCCTTCGAGTCCAATGTCACCGTGAAGATTTATGGATTTGCTGGAAAAACGACCCCGGAGGGCCGTATTGTCAGTCAGCCAACAGGACTTCACGTGGAAGGCAAGATCATGGGTGAATTGCCGGGGGGCCGCGCCCAGTTCCAGGGACTGTGGACGGTGGGGACTTACGTGCAACGAGGGTACAGCGGTGCCGGCGTTTACGATCCTCAGCGTGACAGCATCGTCGGAATGGTGGTGCGGGCAAGCACGGACGAGGATGAACGAATCGCCGAATTCATTGGTGCTCCCTCCTTGCGGCAGGCGCTTGGTCCAGCGGCTGCGACCACCGGAGCGCTCAGTATTCAGTTGACCCACGCGATTCCCCGTTGGCTCTATCACCAAATCGTTGGCAAGAAGATGGAGATCGAAACTTATCTGAAAACGATCGCGGATATTCTGCCGGAACCGGACCTGGACCGCGGACTGTCCGGACTGCTCGATACCATCCTTTCCAACAATCCCGGCCCAGCACGATTGCGGTTGGCCTTCGGTTTTGGAACCGAGGACTTGCGCGGTATTTTCAATCTAATGAAGAGCGGAAGCCCGGCCGTACAATCGCTGTGGGGAAAATGGGCGCAGCGAATCGATCAGTCGCTGTGGCGCTTCACGTCCACACTCGCTTACGTTAGTGAACCATGGGCGAAAACGAGCTATCAGCGCGCGCTGGAGTTGCAAACAGTGTGTGGCCCTTACCTCCCCGCGAAGCAGCCTACTCTGAAGGACATTGAGGCGGTTCTGGATCACGGCTCACGGAGCATGTCGGCCTTCATTGAATACACGCCCGACGCCGAACTTTATGCTGTGATGCGGGCTTTCCGTTCGCCGGACGAGCAGCCCGAACCGCCCAAAACCGATGTAGTGGGAAAGCCCGAGTCCAAAAGCGCCCCGGCCCTGAACTTTATCCTCAATTACCTGGACGCTATCGAAAAGGGAACTAAGCAGATCGACGACAGTTCCAACGCTTGGTGGGCTGTTCGGCTTGGTATCTGCAGAAATGATCATCGCTTTTCAGAGCGGCTGGCGCTTGTCGCCGAAAAATTTGCCGAGCCCCGCGTTCCTCAAGAGTTGGCAGCGAACAATCCAATGCCGGAGATCTATAAGCCGGTGAGCACCATCTCCTATACCCTGTCGAACGCGCAGGCCATCCTTGAATGCAATCGCGGCATTGCGGAGGATATCAGGAACCGGCTGCATGAAGTGATCGCACGTATGAGAGAGCGGCTGCTGGCCACACCGGTCAGCCGGAATCTCTACCTGGCGTCGGTGCACCAGGAGGGGCTGCGCAATTATCTCGACTATCTAAGCGATCAAGGAATCGCCATCGCGCCGTAGCAAATCCTTGGCCCGAGCGAAGACAAGCGCCGGAATAATATTCCTCTTTTTGCACAATGCCATTCTGAGAGACCGACCAGGTCTAAGCCATCGATCGGAGGAGCTTCTCACCGCTTTCGTTCCACTGGTACACCCTGAAGCCGGAAGGAGTAAATTCACCTGTCGCTTCAACGCCATGGAAACTGCTCGGCCCGAGCGGCGATGCAGGATTGTTCCAGCGAGCACGCATATGATCCACCATCATTCCCGACTCTACTCCATCGTCAATTCTGGAATGGGAGTTCATCCAACGATTCACAGAATTGGTGGGAGTCCAAAAGCGTGCAATAGAACCGTAGAGAATCCGTTTCCCGCGTGATAAACGGACTGCGTGGGCAAACTGGTGCTTGAACCAACTCTCAAAGCCGGGAAAGCGATCGACTCCGCTACAGCAGCAACCGGAGTCAGAAAGATACTGAAACTCATTGTCTGCGGAACCGAAGGAAAGTCCGAATTCGTGGGCCGCCGCTCGCAGAGCAAAAATAGTAGGAAGCTTATGGGCTGCCGGCAAAACTCTCTCGCGTCCGGCCAGAGTCGCTCCGGCAGATCTGTAATAAGCGTCCAAATTGACTCCCGAACCAGACATGAGCCCCGGCCAGAGAGAATGGTTCTTCTCTACAGGAAGTTTCAAATGTTCAATTGCAACGTGACATGCGCCGGCGTCGCTCACGCGCCGCACAAACTCCCTCGCTGGTTCTGAAACACCTGGAATGTACGGCTGCCACCGGCAAGTAACGGGCAGCCCACGGCCGGCCAGTTTTTCCATGGTTGCCAGTAGCTTCTTCGGCGATGGGCTGTACGGCTGCAGTCGCGCCGATATGTCGTTTCGCGTGCTTACAAAGGAAAACTGGACAACGACAAATGGCATTTCAGAAAGCAATGACAAAAATGGCTCCGCGGCCGCGTCGACGGATCTCGTGCTGATCACCGTGGGATATGAGAAATCCCGCAGCGTCTGCAGGAAATACCGCGTGACTTCGAATTTCTTTTCAACGGGTTGAAACGGATCGCTCATGCCGCCAAAGTGAACGGGGATGCGATGCCGCAAAAACTGACCAATTGTTCCAAGAGCGCAATCGTCTCGTTTTGCGCGCTCAAACGTACGCCGCAGAGTACTTGGATCTGCGGGCACAATATTGGGATCCGGAGAGTTGCCGCCTCGATAGCGTGCATAGCAAAACGAGCATTGGAACGCGCAACCGCGGTAGCTGTCCAGCCGAAGCGGAAGTCCGCAGAAGAAGAACTGGCTTGTGAGCGACAGCGGATTGGTGTAACGCTCCTGTTCCACGACACTGACGTTAATGTTGACCAATGCCTTCATACCACGTGGGTACCGAGGAGCCTCTTGATCTGCTGGATAGCGGGCTTGATTGCAGGAAATATCCAACCCGCAATCTCGTTGAGCATATCGTGATTATGGATATTCTCATCCTCTCGCACGATGATCACCGGCTTACCCATTGCCTCTGCCCAGAAAATCTCTCCGACAGAGCCGATCGACACCTCAGTTGCGCCCAGAAAGCAGCACAGCAGGATGTCGCACCGGGTGACGTCAAATCTGTTACGGACGATCGTCATCTTTCCGTGACGCAGCCGTTCTATCGTGAGCGGCCTGGTGACCGCGTCTTGACTCTGACGACCGTACTCGGGTGAATCTCTGGTGGGATCGATGCAGTCCGCTTCTTGATGTAGAGCGGCGCTAACCTGGGATCGCCAGGTTGTTGCTTCCTGTTCAGACTGGGCGGTGATCGGGCCACACAGATAAACCCTTGGTAGCGCAAAATGCGCCTCGTTTCGAGAGTTCATCGAGATTCTCCAACAAGCTGAGCTCGGTCGGACTGATCCCTTCGCATCCCGCCACGAACCGGTACAGAGCGAAAGTGCGGGCACACAGGACATTTCCGATGCAGAGAATTATATGATGTATGGCACTGACGTGCTCCCTGCTTGAACAACGGAGCGTCAGTATGAGTGCGCGGACGCACAAGACGGCTTCCGGAATTAATTTTGAATGGGAAATCCATAAGCGTTTTCTCAGCGGGGTCAGTCAGGCCGTCTCGCAGTACGGCAGTCTGCACTCTCTGCATATTCGCCGCCATTGGGACGAGTCAATCGGTGGGCCTTATTTTTGGCAGGAGATCGTAAGCAGGTCGCAATATTTTCACTCGCGAGCGGGAAAGTTCGATCAGCCCTTAGTTTCCGAGCCGCGTAATCTCGAATTAATGAGCGCCGGAACCAAGACTCATCGCTCATCCTCTCAACTTCGTCGATCATGGCACAATAATGATTAGGTCCACTAGCCGGGCTGTCTGGGATTGCCAAAGGCGGATCGGAGAGTCACTCTATTGCGCTTCAATTGAGGAGATTTACTGTTGATTTGTGGCTCACGGTCGCCGCCAAGAGAGACAAGAAAAGTGGTCGGGCCGCGTTGAGAGAAGAGGGACGTTCAGGTCACGCATTCGTCGCGACAGGATGACCGCAAGTGTTGGATTGTGCCGAACTCGATACATCGCCCAGGTCGAGGGACTTCCGCAGCCTGAACCGCTAGCTGTTTGCCAAGCCAAATCGCTCATGCAGTGTCGTCTATCTACTCCAGGTTGCGGTCGATATGTCGCAACGGCCAGTTCCGCCGATCTATCTTGACGTGTACCCGAAATGTAGTGCAAGAGCCAATTCGGACCCGGTGAACGGTTAATCGCCAATGCGCTCATGGACATTCGATTTGCGGTCAAGCAGGTGAGCCATCTTATCTGGGCAAGAAGTTAGTTGGACAACTACATCATGCGAGGTCTCACCCTGTTCCCGTTACAGTCCCAAGCCAATACCGTGACTAATGCTGATTTCGTGGCGCGGGCCCAGTGGTTCGATTTGTTCCTTGGGAACTCGCAGAATCGTGTGCTCAGGCTGGAATAGATGGGCCTGCTCCCGCACCAACTCCGTGGCTGAAGAACGCGTAGAAGAAATACCCAACGATTCACGCAATTGTTCACGGTCACTCGTGACGATTGCGATTTCGCTGCGACCACGAGAGGCGCCGACGTAAAACAATTCCTGTTTCATGGAATCGGCTGACAGGATTACCCCATCAACCGTTTTCCCCTGGCTGCGTGAGCTGTAATGGCGTAGCCATGATCGAACTGATGATAATTCGACGGCAGCATGCGGCCATCTTCGAGCCGAATGCGCCCGTTTTCGACGCTCTGCACCGTGACTAGTTCCCCATTTGTGGCGCGGAAGTTCGTGTCTTTGCGATTGCCTGTGAGAAGCAATCTGTCGCCCGGAGCAACTTCGATTGATTGCCTTTCATAGACAGAGAAGGAACGCGTCTGTGCCGGGGTGAAGGTCCGCTCTTCGCCGCGCGCATTATGAGCGAAAAGCATCTTAGGTGCTGTCCGGTTGACCTTCAGCGCTTCCTGCTTTTCCATTCCCCGGCTGGACCGATGGACCAGCAGAATTTGCCCTTTCTGGTAGTTGGAGAAATCTCGCCTCTGGGCCTCCGTCCATTGCAGTGAGACGTATCGATCCATCGTGACGCTTTGGCCCAGAGGGCCGCGATCAGACAGGTCGTCGCGAATCGCACGCGTTACGCGGGCGATTTCCTCATGTGTCGGCGCAACTACGAGAATTCGGCGCGACGGGTCGGCACTCATTACGCGATAAAGATCGGCAACGGTGCGAGCACGCTCGGCGAACGGAACTTCGTGCACAGCACCAAGCCGCTCCAGCTTTTCAAAGCCCTGTTCGGGAGCCTGGCGCAGGGTTTGAATGGCGTCTCTATACTGCGCGTGCGTCTGACGCTGTACGCCGGTCAGGGAGACGCTTTTCATTTGCGATTCGCGCTCCAGAATGCGCAAAGCATCGGAGGCCTCGACACTCTGAATTTGGCGCGTGTCGCCGGAGAAGACAACGCGTGCCATATGTTGCTCAGCAAGCCGAAGTACGCCTTCCATCTGTCGCCCCGAGATCATTCCTGCCTCATCGACGATCAACACCCTGCCACGCAGCGCCGATTGTGCCGTTTCGTCTTGGAGCAGGCGTGAGACCGTCATGGCATCGCGAAAGCCCACCTTCTGTAACTCCTCCACCGCGCTGCGCGTGGGCGCAATTGCAGTTACCTCTCGACCCGCCTCGCGCAGGCCCCGGTCGATTTCCTGGAGTGTGGCCGTTTTGCCGGTGCCAGCGGCACCACACAGATTGATGGCAAAATCGCGCGAATCGAGAACTTGCTGAACGGCTCGTTTCTGTTCCTCTCGCAAGCTTTCAGCAGGCCTAAACTCATGTGTGCCGCGAAGCCGCGCATATTGGTCGATGCCATGGTTCACCATTGCAATCATGCGCTGTTCACGAGCCAGGCTCTCGTGTGTAGCCAGACGGTCGCCGGCATGAATAACTGTTCCCTGAGACTTTTCGATTTCCAATGCACCGCATAGCTGGCCCAGATCGACGAGTCCCCGACCGTATCGTAGAGCTTCCGTCAACAACTCGTGATCGTAGACGACGGAACGCCGCTCGAAAAGATGGTCCTTCGCGTGTTGAAGAGAATCCGTTGCCGGCGAGAGTTCATGCAGGCCGGTGCGGCTCTGCTCTTGAGCCGTGCCTCGCAGGTGATCCAGCGCGTGCGATTCTTCTGGTGATAGCCGCGCGTGTTGCCGCCGGCGTACCTGTTCCGTGGCTATCTCTACCAGCTTGTCGGCGCGTGATTCACGAACCAGTACAGCCACTTCATTGTCGGTCGGGTTCCGACCATGCTCATTCGTGAATTCGGCAATCGCGGCGTCTCGCTGTGCGCTGCGCTGACTATACCGTTCCCGCAATTCATCCGAGACGCCGCGGATTTCAAAACCGAGATCCCGACCACGGGAATCACGGCGCGGCTCAATCTCATAGCCAAGATTCCGCACCTCGCTTGCCAGGGCATTCCGGTAGACCTCTGTGAGATATACCCGGCGCTCGTATAGGCCCGAGGCCTGTAGCGCCTTCCAACGGCCTTCCACGCCGTCGTAGGTGAGATTTGCGGTCACGGCATGCGTGTGCAATTGCGGATCGAGTTCGCGGCTGGTGTCGTGCCTATACGTGGCTACGATCCAGTTGCCAGTTGTCCTATTCTCGTTCGCGCCATCCCGTCGGACGCGAGAGCCTGCATAGCTTTCAGCTTCTGCCAGGGCCTCCCGTACGGCTCTGTCATGCGCGTCGATCAAACGCTCATCGCCGCCAACCATCGCCTGAATCGAAACCGACTTCGGCGCAGAGAACGTCAGATCATAGAGAGACCGCGCTTTGCTCTGTTCGCTTCCATCCCCGCTAGTTCGGTCCGCACTGTGACGTGGGCGTAGGAATTCACCCGTATCTGGATGCAGCCCTTCCCGCACGGCCTCAAACTGATCGCGGGAGACATTGCCGCTTAGCCCGAGCAGTTCTGCGCCGCGGCCCTGCCACTCGCCCTGTACACGCCGATGTTCATCGTAGTAGTCGCTGTGTTCCAGATGCCGCTGCGCATAGCCTGCGCCGCCGGTCATGGCCCGTATAGTCAGCACAAGCCGACCGTAACGCTGTTCGAAATCCGATTGCAATAGCCTACCAAAACGATATGTGCGACGCTTGATGCCGGGTGTGTACTGAATGCCTGCCTGCGTCTGGCGATGCTACTTGCGCCAAATCGGAAACGTCGCATCCTAAGTTCCGGTTCGCTGCGCTCTTTGTGGAGAGATAGACACCATCCCTAAGCCTGACGGCTTAGGTCACGATTTCACCAGCGATCACTGTGAACAATCATCGAACGAAACCGAACATGATCCGAGAATGATCGAGTACCGTTCGAACCAATCTCAAGTAGCAGGAGCCCCGCCCGTGAAGCCCACTAGCGGACAATGCACTGAACTCAGCATGCCCATACAGCACCGCGAAGCGTGTATTGAGGCTGGTTAATGTAAGCTACTGCCAGCGGCAGATAAAGAACGAAAATACAGTGACAGGGACATGGGAGTTTGACCCATGCCGAATTGTGGACCTCAACCCCGACAAGTCGTAGGTGAGATTCTTAGTTCCTCTGCAGGAGACGCCGGTTCAGTAAATGCCGACAATTTCCTCTGAGGTCACTGTTGAGCGTTCACGACTTAGGCACTCAGCACGAAAGAATGAGATCCCCACCAAGTCTTGGGGTTAGTCGCCGCAAAGGGTACTGAACATCTGCTTGGCATCTTCGTCAGTGAATCGCTCATATTCCGTTGCTTGTGCAGAACTGGAATAGCTTTCGCCTTCGCTCATCGATTCGGAGCGATTCTCTTCTTCATACTCGACGATATCTTCCTCAAGAGATTTGATCTGCTGGCTAAAGCTATGGCCGCGCTTAGCGCTCAGTTCTTCGAGCGAAGTCTTCAACGCGCTCAAATCATCACTGTCTGAGCAGTCAGCGCGCTCATCATCAAAACCTTCATCACAATATGTTTGAAATGCGCGATCAACAATTGCCTGGAATTGTGCGCCCCAGTGCAGGGCGATCTGCGGGAGCCGATCCAACTCAACCCAATCAGCGGCATTCGCTTGTTCGAGGTGCGATATCAAGTGCTGGACGAAAAAGTCGTTGAGGCCTGCTCCACCATTCGCCATGAACCATGCATTCTTTGAGAGGCTTTCCAGCAGGCGCACAACCGTAATGAACTCGGGGACGAAGCCTCCCCACCGAGCAGTCAATTCCTGGGATGCTTGTAGCGTGAGATCGCGAAACGCCATGGACTTGTAATGTTCCGTCAGCTCAGCCAGGAAACCAATCCGGGCCTCGCTTCCCATATCTATGACGTGCCCGGTAAGTGATCCCGTCCTCGACTTTTCCCACTTTAAGGAAGGAGATGGAAGGATTGTCCTCAAGAGATTCACGATGAGAACCTCGCTGGCGGCAAAAGTTCCGGCCAAAGCTGAAGCGCTGTCCTGTGATGTCAACTCCCACAGCCGTTCGATTTGTTTGAAACGAATCGATGACCGGATCAGATCATCCGCCGTGTCCGCATCTTCCGCAATAAGCGCTGCAACGAATTCGCGAATCGAGGGATTCAGATAGCTTGCGAATCTTGATCTATATGACAGGAAAGCCCCGTCCAGCTCACGCAAGGCATTTCTGAAATCGCCAGGTGCCGTGGCCCTGTTGTATTTTTTCGCCCTGTATTGATGTAAGGCTCTGAAAGCCGGTTCGATGTCATTGGTATCGACCCAATCTCCGAGCGTGTAGAAGCTAAGAAGAACATTTCGGGCAGCATCCGAAAGCTGATTCTGAAATGCGCCTTTCCAGATCTCATGCGGCGCAATCAATAATCGCGAAATGTAAGCGGGATAATCATTTGCACTGACTTCCCGGCTTCTTAGATCCGTTGAAAGCCACTCGATCAGGCGCGGATTGAAGTGTTCATGTTTGATGACTTTGAGGAAGAAGTCTTCTGCGATAACCGCCTCTTTGTAGACTGGCGGCAGCTGGCTGAAATAAAGATGGTTGTACAGAATGCGGGCGCGATTACCGAAAGAATAGCTGCTTAGCTCTAAAACGCAACGATGTTCCAGCAGCGGACTCCGCGCCAGACGCTCCGAAAATTGCAATGCAGAACTTAGAATGTGAGCGCGGGTCGTGAGAATGAAGCGCGAGTGTTCCGAATGCCGGACCATCTCCATGAAATCCGTGAGAGCAGCGTCTTGATTATGCCCGAGATAGTCCGATCGATCACCTAAGTAGATCTGGCCTAGAAAATCATCGTAGTAGAAGATGCGCTTCGCGTCGTTTTTGAAGAACCTCTTCGCTTCGGCTATTTCCGCTTTGACCACGACCGGCTCGTATCCTCGTTCAAGGTAGGTGTACAGCAGCATTTCAGCGAGCGTCGTCTTGCCGATTCCCGGAGGCCTCGAAATAATGGCCAGACGTTCCTTTTCCAGGAGGTCCATCGCTTTGGGAAACACCTTGTTCTGAACGAAGAATGGCAGCTTGCGCCGGATGCGTTGCACTTCGAACTCTGTTTGGCATACCTCGGCGTTGTGCAGAACGCGCTCGATGACACTGGTGCTTGTAAGCCAGAGCTTGAAATTAGATTTCTCAACATTGGGATGTCGGCTCAGCAAACCGTTAATATCATCTGCTCCGAGGATGTCAACAGGACTCAGAATGAACGGGCTGAGCACCGCAAGGATTTCTTGTTTGTTATCCGGGGTCAGTCCGACTGAGGTGACGAGCAGATAGCGGGTCGGTTTAAGAGACTCGATTTTGGGTCGTTCTTGATTGCGAAGATGGTAGAGAAGCTTTGCATACCCCGACTTTATAAAATGCTTGCACTGGATAATCACAGTGCCCCCGCTGGCGGGGATGTATCGAAGGTCAATGCCTTTGTCTCGTCCCACCTTGAAGGCCTCCAACAAAACAGACCATTCTGCTTGCAGAAGATCCCTTGAGAGTTCTTCGAAATCAAGGCTGGAGAGTGTGCTGAAGTCGTATTTGGGCATCATGGACCTTGCGAGAATATTAGCGGGCGCAGCAAAAGGAAGCAGTATCTGATCCGGCGTTTCTGAACCAAGATATCTGGGATTTCCCCACATGGTGACTTTGATACGTCACATGAAAAGTAGACTGTCCTTCAGCCTCGTCTTGCGCCCTCGTAAAGGCGTGTCAATGGAGATATTCGCATGCCCAAGCGACTCCTGCTCCTTGGCAATGTCCCATCTGAGGCGCTACGGAGACGTGGTCATTGTAGAATTCGTCTGTCCCGTCTCACCTGACAGGTTCTAGGACGCATTGTCCTCCTGGGCTTTGCAAGGCCATGAAGCTTTCTGTGATCCTGTGACCTGATCAGGGCTTTGTCCGTGACGATGTTGGCCGTGCACCGAGCAGCGGAGACCGGCCGATCGCTGATCGTGGTGAATTAAGCCGCGGCGCATCGGAGATTTCGCCGAAAACTTTGCCCGCAGGCCAGTCTCCGACCGAATACACGCGGCGATCACGCAGGCCGTTTACGCCCTCTTGCCATGCCAGCAGCATCCGTTTGCCCGTGTTCTTGAACGCCGGCAGATCTGATGTTCTGTTTTGGACTAGAGGAACAACATCCGCAACTGAATCGCTGATGCACTCGACCATTTCTGATTGTTCGCGAAGGGGTATGCCAAACGTTGCGGCGATGAACTTCGACAGGTTCTTGCCCGGTGTCCACGTTTTCTTGCCGCCGAACGAAATTCCCGGAGGGTTGTTTTGGTAGCCCGCGTACACGTTCGTGGTGAGGAAGTCGTAGGCAGGCGATAGGTGCACATCCGCTCGCGATGTGTACAGCAGGGCGATATTCTTCGCGTGGCAGTCCGCATTGCGCAGTGCATACGTTAGCAGCAGAATTGCCGCCAGGTGCTGGAAAGTCTCGTACTGGCGATTGCCGGGGACGTGATCGCGAACGGCACGCGCAATTCGCTCCCAAGTGGTCTCATACTTCTGCGCAGGACGCAGGCCTAGCAGAGCACAGAAATCTTCCATCCCCCACAAAGGCTGTCCTTCGTCGTTCACATCAAAGCGGTAGACGACGAGAGCATTACCATCCCGCGATACTTCTGTTTTTGCGCTGGGAAGCACCTTGGCTAATACCTGCATACACAGATACTCATTCAATGCCGCGAATGGCAGCCTGCCGGAAGAACCTTTAATGATGTGCCGGCGCGTCAGCAGGGTTGCTTTCTGATGCGGGCCAAGTCTCCGGTCAGTCGCAGTTGCTTCTTGCTTCGTTTCTTCCTGGGCATCGAGAAACTTCGGCAGCACGCCGGAGACGCCGCTGGTTGCGTGCTGTCGCACCAATTCCGCAAACGCCTCTTCCGAGTTGTCGCCCTGCAGCAGGTCTGCAACTTCAACTGGCTTGGCAGGTTCGTTCAGCTGCGCACCGGCTGCGGCCACCTGTATGCGCCCCACCATGTTTCTGCCAACGACCGATAAGAGCGCCAGTGGACTGGCGCCGACATGGGGACCGAACTGCTCCTGCAGCACCTGAAGTAGATAGCCTTCCGGCAGGTTCATCTGAAATACGGGAGGAAGCTGATCGTCCCAGACCCATGACTCCGTGCGGACAGGCATCGTCAGCGAGACGAAGTCCTCGACGGCTGTGTTCGGCAAATAGGTAAGGATGCTTTTGAAGTCGCCGGCCGATTCCAGAACGGCAACTTCACGACCGAGCACGTAGACCGAGAGTTTCATGCGCCACCGCGCTCCCTCCGGAGTTCATCAAGCGAGCCAGACATGCCGGTCTTCACAAATGTAACTTCCATGCCGAGCACGGCGAGCACAGCAAGGAGCTTCCGAGAGCCGAATTCTGAGACTTGCCCGCGCTCAAAACGCAGAAGCGATTCCGGCGTGATACCGGCCTGCGCGGCCACGGACTTCTGCTTTAGCCCGAGGTCGCGACGAGTCGCTGCAACTGCCTCTCCGAGTTCCTGAAGAGTCCTCATAAATTGATTTATACATCAGTTTAGTTCGGACTACAAGAGTAAATTGATGTATAAGTCAATTACAAATCTAGAAATCGATACGGCGGTCTTTTATCGTTCGTGGTGAACGCTCGCATTTGCCCTCTCGTGGCTGCGGACCTACTGGTTTCGGCTTTCCGCGGCCCCGTCGCTTGCCTTTGGTTGGGGAGCTGTAACCGCGGGTACTGCTGATTGTGTTTGACTCACCGACGAAGCAGAATCTCGGCAGCCCTGAATTTCTATGCCGCCGAACATGCCCACGAGTAGTGAGGCCCCGGCGATCATGGGAATCCAGATGCGGATCAGATCGCTCTTCCACTCGTGCAGAAGCACGTCCATCGTTTTTGCCCGGCTTTCCAGTGTGTATTCGATCCGGTTATTGGCGCGTTCCACTTGTGCGACAACGCCACCATGCGAATCTGACAACGCGCGCAGAGCGGTAGAGAGTTCCTTCCGTGCGCTCGTCATGGCCGCGCTCGTGGTCTGCAGCGCGCTTACAGTGTCCTGTACACCAGAACGAAGAAAATGCTGGCGCAGGCTCTCGCCGAGCATCTTGGCAATCTGCTTCGGGTCAAGGCCAGCTTCAATCTCGCTTGGCAAATCGGCGATCCGCGACTCCAACTCGTGGACATAGCCAAGCATTTTCTGCTGGGCTTCATCTGAGAATTGCCGGTGAGTTTCCAACAACTCTTGGAAGCGTTCGCGCTCATCAGCAATATCCTTCGGAGTATGGCGCGTGAGCAGCGCAAGAATGCCCATCGCTTCGAGGATGCGCAGCATTTCATCGTCGGGGCTAAGCCCTCGTGTATGAGCGAGGACGCGATAATATGCGGCCTGCAATTCATCCGGCACCAGACGGGCGAGAGAGTCGAAGGTCGTCGGCTCTCCCCCCGGCATGACTGCGAGGTTTGACGGAGCTGGAGTTGTACTCACGGGAGAAACACCTCCCGTGCACGGTCGAATTCCGAGAAGAGCCGCCGTCGATAGCTCTGCGCACGCATGACGAGAGACGCGCGCTTCAGTTCTTCGACTGTGGCTTTGCGGTCTGCGACCTGACCGAGTTGAATCCCATGCTGGCGAAGTGGGTTTTCAAGTTCGGCAAGGCGGAATTCCATCTGCAGGATTGTTGGCGCAAAGGCTTCGCGGAATTTGCTGGCCTGTTTGGTCGAGCGCCAGTAGGTGAAATCTGACAATGCACTGGTCGCATTCTCGACGATCACATATTCAACCTTGTCCTGAAGACGGTTAGCCCAGGCCAGGATGCTTTCCACGCTCGCTGGATCTGGCGTCACGACACCTACCGCTGTGAATCGGACACCCGTCGTCGCGACATCCTCGTACATCGAATCGAACCAGTCTGCGGCAACTTGGCCCGCGCCTGCTCCCATGTCAGCGAGGATGATCGGAACGCCTCCGTCGAGATGATCGACGAAGGCATCAAGACCCGCCGGAGTGTGCACGTCAACTTTCGTCACCGTGCCATCGAAGAAATGCTTCAGAGATCCACGTGCCTTGTTCTCGGTATCGAGATCGAGAAGGGTCACGGGAATCTCGTTGGCTTGAAAC
>Ga0206935_10244_pt1 | contig 16184 bp, 10 predicted proteins | sample Alteio_BWOrgHeat_13_FD_152924 | JGI IMG/M metagenome (GOLD analysis project Ga0206935, IMG submission 152924) | Enriched cells from forest soil in Barre Woods Harvard Forest LTER site, Petersham, Massachusetts, United States -... | ecosystem: Environmental > Terrestrial > Soil > Temperate forest >...
AGGCCATCAACGACTACAGAGCCTTTCGGTCCGCGGCAATTTCGGCATCAACCTCGACCACCCCCAGGGGCATTTCGAGGTTTTTTACAAGCCCCCTTCCAGCGACGTGCTGCTGCTCACGAATGATTTTCCGAGGTGGGAAGGCACGATCCACACGGGGCACCGGGAGGGGCAGCGGTTCAGCGCGTATCCACATGCTTCGGCTGGTCCGCCACCCGACACGCCCTCGACGGCGATGGAGATCATCGAAGAGGACTGGCTCAGCGTGATGGAAGGGGATTACTCCCTGCGTTACGAGAAGATCGAGTTGATCGGGCAAGAGAAGATAGACAAGAACCTGGCATATGCAGTGCAATTTACGCCCCGGCAGGGCGACCAGGTGGTCCGCTACTACGATATAGAGACGTTTCTGCTTGTGGGAATGGATCAGGTTCTACGGTTCCGACTGAGCAAGGACAATTCCGAAGTTGTGTACCGCACAAGAAGCTTTTTCAGAAACTATCGTGACCAGGATGGCCTGAAGTTACCGCGCGTGGTCGCGGTAAAGAAGTCCTGGGGTGAGTTGCTATTCGGCGTTACCAAGATCCAGCCAAACCCGAAGATTGACGATTCGGTTTTCCAATAGCGCATTCAGGAACAAAAATTGTGATCAAAGCGTCTTGCCGTGACGGTCAGCAAACTGCGTGCTCTCCAGAATTGTGCGCTCAAGATAGCGGGCGCGGGTTTCAGGGAATCGGCTGCGAAAGATGCTCATGAGATATTGCCGGCGAAGCGATTGCGGCATGAGTTCCCATCCCTGTCGGGCGCGGGCGTTGCGGGCGAACGCGGTGGTGAGCAAAGGCGGCGGATCGAGTTCGGCTGCCATGACTTCGGTCAGGAGTTCGATGGTTTGCTGGACGCGACGCTGGCGAGTTTCTTCTTTTTTGACTGTGCGAATGAAGTGGTTGAATTGTTCGCGGGTGGAGTCGGGGAGGGAGTTGAAGAATTTTTGGAGGCGGTGACGACGCAGGGCGCGGGCGAGGAGAAGGTGGATGGGCATGGGAACGGAAAGACCTTCCTTATCGAAATTAGCTTAACTAAGCCGATTTTCTTAGAATTCTATCTACTTTAACTTCAGCCATCTAAGAAGCTAGCGGGTATACTGCTGCGTTAAAGAATCGCACGATGCCAGAACCAACAGAAAAAACAACAGATACCTCACAACAGGTCGCCAGTGGTTCTATCCCCGTAGAATCAGTTCTTCCTGCCAACGCTGGTGACTCAGCAACAAACAATGATCAACTTGGATTCGAGCCGTATGTACGTGCTTTGGCAGAATTCCTCACGAATCCTGCCACAAGTGGACCGCTGACAGTCTCCGTTGAAGGCGAGTGGGGGAGTGGAAAATCATCATTTATGCTTCAGCTAGAAGACAAGCTACGGGCTATAGGTGTTAGCGGAGAGGTATCAACTCCGCACAGATTGCCTTTAACGATTAGGTTTAACGCTTGGAGGCATGATAAAGACGAAGCGCTATGGGCGGCTTTCGCCACTGAATTTGCCCGCAAAGTTGCCCTAAGCCAAAACGTTAGTCGCCGAATGTGGGGACATCTGAGGCTGTTTGTACGCCGGTTTCGTTGGCGGCAGGGCTGGCCAGATCTGGTGCGGACGATTTTATCCTGGCTTTTTGTTTGTGCCGTACTCAGCCTAGCTTCGATACTCCTATTCAAGGTGGGCTGGAGGTGGTTGATCGACTTGGCTCGCCAGATTCCCGCACCAGACACTGACAAGCCGGAGACTTGGTCAGCGTGGGTAACTTGGATCGAAGGATTCGGAAGAGCCGGAATTATCATTGGTTATCTCACAATCATTTTTTCTGGGTGGGTGAAAATAAGGAAGTATCTAGGTAACCCGCTGGAAACAGACTTACGCAAGTACTTACGCTCGCCCAGTTATGAGCAGCGGGTTTCATTTATTGAGCAATTTCATGAAGACTTCTCGCGAATAATCGACGCATATGCCGGGGAAAAAACAATCTATGTCTTCATAGATGATCTAGACAGATGCGAGATTCCGAAAGCTGCGGAGCTGATGCAGGCTATAAACCTCTTGGTATCTGGAGACCAGAGGGGTCTCATTTTCATCATCGGCATGGACAGAGAGAAAGTTGCCGCGGGTTTGGCAGTTAAGAATGAAAAACTTTTGCCTTATCTTTACATCTCACAACAAAGTTCTCCGATCGACCGCAATGACCTAAAGGGATTGGCATTTGGTTACGAATTTATTGAAAAATTCATTCAAATACCATTTTCCGTGCCGCTGCCAGCCGAGCAAAATCTTGAGAATCTGTTCACATCGATCTCTCGGCCGAATCCTGTAAGCGCTGAAAGATCATTTTGGAATCGCATTGGTGATAGTTTTGTCAGTTGGTTTTCTGGGAGACAACTAGGCGAACTCCGTCGTCTTAAAGCTCCTACCGGACCGGATGCAGATTCCGCTAAAGGGGAGTATCCTCCCACAACACGACAGGAAAAGATTGAGAGGAGGGAGGGCCTAAAACTTCTAGCGACTGGCGATTCAGAGAGGATTCAGAACATAGTTTTAACCATGTCTCCCGTACTTGGAAATAATCCACGTCGCATAAAGCAGTTTATCAACTTGTTCCGGCTGAAAGTCTTCATCGCTGCAGAAACGGGGCTTTTCGATGGAGATGAAGCTCTGACTCTCGAGCAGTTAGGCAAATTTGTCGCAATAGGCCTGAGATGGCCTCTGTTCATTTCGGACTTAGAAACGAATGGCGAATTGTTGCGGCAAGTACAAGATGCGGCAGTCGGCCTTAAGCCAGAAGGAGCACAGCATTGGATAGCGAATCAGGAATTACAGCGCGCGGTCTGCGCCGGATCTAGAGGCACATTGGATTCTACCATTCTTTCCGGTGCACGTTGGAATTTGAAACAGATAAACGTCAGAAGACTGCTAGAAGTGTTACCCAGGGTCAGGACAATCGACCTAAGAGCAAATAGCGACCAGAAAACGCCAACAGAAGCCGCTGTCGGACCGATGACCGGAACTGCTCATGGTACGTCTACCGTGAGCGCCACACTTGGTTTTTCTGTTGATGCTGACGTAATCAGAGGGCAGACTTCAAACGCATCTGAAGTCGAAGCACAACAGCAACCCACTACAGTATCTTCAAATGAGGACGAAGGCCTCAATATTGAGGATGGCGACGAAAGCCTCAATATTGAGAGCATGATATCTGCGCCCAAGATGGAGGACATTCCAGACAACGGGGATAATGACTGGCAGCGAGTGCACTCCAAGCTTTCACCGCTAGCTACAGAATTGGGTGAGATTTACCGAGAGGCATTGAGAATTCTGCTTCGTGATGGTGAAGCGTCTGAAAGTTTTGCCCTACGGGAGCTTCAGCAACAAAAGCTGGCCCCGAATTGGAGCAGCATATTTACTGAAATGCAAAGGACAACAAATTTGGTTCAACCAGTTCCAGGACAATCAGACAGAGTTCGCCAAGAGGACAAGGAATGGCAAATTAGGCCCGCGCTGCGAGGCCCCGTAAATTCCTATCTGCGCCGATACGATACCACTCACCCTGTTTGAACGGAACAGCGATCCACATCTCACAGTTTGTCCATTGCTTTTTGCAGAAACACAAAAGGCTCCATCATTTCTGATGGAGCCTTTTTAGATTTAATGCGGCGACGACCTACTCTCCCACACACTTTCGCGTACAGTACAATCGGCCCAGCGGGGCTTAACTTCCGTGTTCGGGATGGGAACGGGTGGAACCCCCGCGGTAAGATCACCGCAAAGTTGAGGCGTTGTCGCGGCGTCTAAGCCGCGAGCCGAAATCCTGAGCGCTTTCTGCGAAGGATCCCGTACCTCTTAAAATTGATCATTGCGCGGCGCGAGTCAGGTTCTACATCGTTTAAATGCCGCGCAAAGGATTCTTCACGAGGAAGAATCAAAGGTTGTAAAAGATCGCGAGGACGAAACCTCACAACTGAATAGATTGATTTTGTGTTTCTAACTACATTAGCGCCTGGCCAAGGGGCTGAAGCCCCATTGCCCTGAGCTGGTTTCTGTTCCCCGGACTGAAGTCCGGGGCTTCCACCATCGTCGCGTGCTAATGCACGGCCGATATGCCCTGAGTAAATTTTATGGTCAAGCCGAACGGGCGATTAGTACACGTAAGCTGAAACCATTACTGGCCTTACACTCCGTGCCTATCAAACAGATGGTCTTTCTGTGCCCTTCATTTCCCTTACGGGTTGGGAGATCTTATCTTGAGGAGTACTTCACGCTTATATGCATTCAGCGTTTATTACAACCGAACTTCGCTACCCAGCCGTGCCGTTGACACGACAGCTGGAACACAAGAGGTTCGTTCATCCCGGTCCTCTCGTACTAAGGACAAGCCCTCTCAAATCTCCTACGCCCACACCAGATAGGGACCGAACTGTCTCGCGACGTTCTGAACCCAGTTCACGTACCGCTTTAATAGGCGAACAGCCTAACCCTTGGAACCTTCTACAGCTCCAGGATGCGATGAACCGACATCGAGGTGCCAAACCGGAGCGTCGATATGAACTCTTGGCTCCGATCAGCCTGTTATCCCCGGCGTACCTTTTATCCGTTGAGCGATGGCCCTTCCATGCAGAACCACCGGATCACTAAAACCTACTTTCGTACCTGCTCGTCTTGTATGACTCACAGTCAACCACGCTTATGCTTTTGCACTCGACGGCTGATTTCCAAACAGCCTGAGCGTAGCTTCGTACGCCTCCGTTACAATTTAGGAGGCGACCGCCCCAGTCAAACTACCCGCCTTACTATGTCCCTTCTCCGGATTACGGAGATAGGTTAGAACCACAGAATTCGCAGGGTGGTATCTCACCGTTGGCTCCTCCAAGCCCGAGAGCCTGGAATCAAAGCCTCCCACCTATCCTGCGCAGCAAATGCCATAGTTCATAGTAAAGGTATAGTAAAGGTGCACGGGGTCTTTCCGTCTAGATGCGGGAAACCGGCATCTTCACCGGTACTACAAATTCGCCGAGTCGCTCGTTAAGACAGTCGTACGATCGTTACGCCATTCGTGCAGGTCGGAACTTACCCGACAAGGAATTTCGCTACCTTAGGACCGTTATAGTTACGGCCGCCGTTCACTGGGGCTTCAGTTCAAAGCTTCGCCTTGCGGCTAACCTCTCCCTTTAACCTTCCAGCACCGGGCAGGCGTCAGCCCCTATACGTCGTTTTAGACTTTGCAGAGACCTGTGTTTTTGTTAAACAGTCGCCGTACGCGTTTCACTGCGGCCACTTCGAGCTGTAAACTCTATTGTGGCGACCCTTCTCCCGAAGTTACGGGTCTAATTTGCCGAGTTCCTGAACGAGCGTTCTCTCGAGCACCTTTGGGCATTATGCCCTCGTCTACCTGTGTCGGTTTGTGGTACGGTTCCCTTCCGTTCTCCTTAGAGGTTTTTCTTGGCAGCGTGGAATCGGCAGCTTTCAGCCATACGGCTTATTGCTTTGCATCTCAGCGTTAATGCTTTCACGGATTTACCTATGAAAACCGCCTTACATGCATCGACCACCATAGTCATAGAATGGCCTGCTTATCCTTCTGCGTCACCCCATCGTGATAACGAACGGCTGGGAGTTCCGGAATATTAACCGGATGTCCATCGGCTACGCCTCTCGGCCTCGCCTTAGGGACCGACTAACCCTGAGCGGATTAACCTTCCTCAGGAAACCTTAGACTTTCGGTGCGGAGGGTTCTCACCTCCGTTATCGCTACTTATGCCGGCAGGGTCTCTTCTCAATCTACGATAAGTCCTTTCGGTCTTACTACTGTATTGAGAATGCTCTCCTACCACGCATGCCCTAAGGCATGCATTCGCTGCTTCGGTACTCAGCTTTAGCCCCGTTGAATTGTCGGCACCGGACCGCTTGACCAGTGAGCTATTACGCTTTCTTTAAAGGATGGCTGCTTCTAAGCCAACCTCCTGGCTGTCTGGGCGTTCCGACTTCCTTTCCCACTTAGCTGTGATTTTGGGACCTTAGCAGACGATCTGGACTGTTTTCCTCTCGACAATGAAGCTTAGCCCCCACTGTCTGACTCCCGGGCTGGTTGTCCACGGCATTCGAAGTTTGGTTGGATTCAGTAAGCTGGAAAGCCCCCTAGTCCAATCAGTTCTCTACCACCGTTGCAAATCACCCGAGGCTAGCCCTAAAGCTATTTCGGAGAGAACGAGCTATCACGAAATTTGATTAGCCTTTCACCCCTACCCTCAGCTCATCCGAGCTTTTTTCAACAAACACCGGTTCGGTCCTCCAGTGGGTGTTACCCCACTTTCAACCTGGCCAAGGGTAGATCATCTCGCTTCGCGTCTATTCCTGCCAACTGAATCGCCATTTTCAGACTCGCTTTCGCTACGGCTCGCTTTCGCTTAACCTTGCTGACAAGAATAACTAGCCGGCTCATTATGCAATAGGCACGCGGTCAGGCATTCCGCTTACGCGGCATAGCCCTCCCACTGCTTGTAGGCACACGGTTTCAGGTACTATTTCACTCCCCTTGCCGGGGTTCTTTTCACCTTTCCCTCACGGTACTGGTTCACTATCGGTCAGAAGCTTGTATTTAGCCTTACGGAATGGTCTCCGTAGATTCTCGCAGGGTTTCTCGTGCCCCGCGATACTCAGGTACCGGCTTCGAGTCCAGATTGTTTTCGTTTACGCGACTATCACGCTCTATGGTGCCGCTTCCCAGCGGGCTTCAACTAACAACTGGATTGGTAACTCTACTGTTGCCGGCCCTACAACCCCCACTGGACCGAGATCCATTGGGTTTGGGCTGTTGCGATTTCGCTCGCCACTACTTTCGCAATCGAGGTTTCTTTCTTTTCCTTCAGGTACTGAGATGGTTCACTTCCCTGAGTTCGCTCATACCCGACTATGTATTCATCGGGCTGTACGCCGGTTTTACCAGCGTGGGTTTCCCCATTCGGACATCCCCGAGTCAAAGCCTGCTTGCGGCTCGTCGAGGCTTATCGCAGCTTGCCACGTCCTTCATCGCCATCTTCTGCCAAGGCATCCACCATGCGCCCTTAGTAACTTGACCATAAAATTTGCTCAAAGCACATCCGCGGCAAGCGGATGAGTACTTAGCAATCCGCTATCAACTTACGCCGATAGTGAATCACTAACTACCAATTGCTCAGCTCATTTCATGACCTATGCGTCTGTTCATCGCGGGCTGGCTGTTGCATCAGCTCCCACCCCAACAGACGTCTAAGGTACTCATAAAATTTAACTCTCGCCTTTGTAGTTATATCAATCTATTCAGTTGTCAAATATCGTCCTACGGCTCACAAGAGCCTGCGCCGCCTGAGCGGCTATGAACTGCCATGGGCTTCCGGTTTACCTTGTATTCAAGATTCGCCTTGCAACTTCAGCTCAACGTAAGATGGAGTTGAACATCCGTTGCTCACCCTGACCTGCTCAATGCTTGGCGCCAAAACGACTAACGAGTTTACCGTTAAAAGTAAATAATGACGGTGTCGCAGTTGACGCCCAGCATTGGGCAGATTTCGTACATTTCAAGGGCTTCGCAGCAAGCTGCTGTGCCCTCGCGATTTGTTCGCGCGAAACGGCGCTCACAATCGCTCACCCTTTCGATCAAAATTCTGGTGGAGCTGACCGGGATCGAACCGGTGACCTCCTGCTTGCAAAGCAGGCGCTCTCCCAATTGAGCTACAGCCCCTCCTTGTTAAGTGGTGGGCCTGGTTAGAATCGAACTAACGACCTCACCCTTATCAGGGGTGCGCTCTAGCCAACTGAGCTACAGGCCCATTTCTGAGCTAATAGCTAGCAGCTAGGAAGCTAGTAGCTGGAATTATTTTCGAGGACGGGTTGAACGTGCGCACCGGCTAGGCCGATGCTGACCATCGCAATAAAGACGACGGAAAAGAGAGGTCCGAGCGAAACTCCCTCGAGTCTCGACCAGGTAAATGAGACTTAAGGGGTACATGGCAACATCCCACACAAACCAGCAATGCCTTGCGAACATTGAAGGCCGCTTCTACTGAAGCGTAAGTGCGAGTGCCATGACGTTCTCTCTTAGAAAGGAGGTGATCCAGCCGCAGGTTCTCCTACGGCTACCTTGTTACGACTTCACCCCAATCATGAGTTATACCTTGGACGGCTGCTTCCTTGCGGTTAGCCCACCGGCTTCTAGTACAGCCCACTTTCGTGATGTGACGGGCGGTGTGTACAAGGCCCGGGAACGTATTCACCGCGGCGTTCTGATCCGCGATTACTAGCGATTCCAGCTTCATGGAGTCGAGTTGCAGACTCCAATCCGAACTGAGGCCGGCTTTTTCCGATTAGCTCCCCCTCGCGGGTTTGCGACGGTTTGTACCGACCATTGTAGCACGTGTGTAGCCCTGGACATAAAGGCCATGAGGACTTGACGTCATCCCCACCTTCCTCCCCGTTATCCGAGGCGGTTTCGCCAGAGTGCCCAACTGAATGATGGCAACTGACAATAAGGGTTGCGCTCGTTGCGGGACTTAACCCAACATCTCACGACACGAGCTGACGACAGCCATGCAGCACCTATATAGCAGTTCTTGCGAAAAGGGATATTTCTACCCCGGTCCACTACATTTCGAGCCCAGGTAAGGTTCTTCGCGTTGCGTCGAATTGAACCACATGCTCCACCGCTTGTGCGGGCCCCCGTCAATTCCTTTGAGTTTCAGTCTTGCGACCGTACTCCCCAGGCGGATTGCTTATCGCGTTAGCTTCGGCACGGCGGGATTGGGTACCCGACACACCAAGCAATCATCGTTTAGGGCTAGGACTACCAGGGTATCTAATCCTGTTTGCTCCCCTAGCTTTCGTGCATCAGCGTCAGTTGTGGTCCAGTGAGCCGCTTTCGCCACAGGTGTTCCTCCCGATATCTACGCATTTCACCGCTACACCGGGAATTCCACTCACCTCTCCCACACTCAAGCACGGCAGTTTCTATAGCAGACTCTGAGTTGAGCCCAGAGATTTCACTACAGACTTACCGCACCGCCTACGCACCCTTTACGCCCAATAATTCCGAACAACGCTTGCACCCTCTGTATTACCGCGGCTGCTGGCACAGAGTTAGCCGGTGCTTCTTCTTCCGGTACCGTCATAATCGTCCCGATCGAAAGGAGTTTACATCCCAAGGGACTTCATCCTCCACGCGGCGTTGCTGCGTCAGGGTTTCCCCCATTGCGCAAAATTCCCCACTGCTGCCTCCCGTAGGAGTCTGGACCGTGTTTCAGTTCCAGTGTGTCCGTGCGCCCTCTCAGGCCGGATACTGATCTTAGCCTTGGTGGGCCGTTACCTCACCAACTAGCTAATCAGCCGCGACCCCCTCCTTGAGCGAATTTCTCCTTTGATCACAAAGAGCTTCCCTCTGTGATGTTATGCGGTATTAGCCTCGGTTTCCCGAAGTTATTCCCCACTCTAGGGTAGGTTAGTCACGTGTTACTCACCCGGTCGCCACTTTACTCATGGATTGCTCCACTTTCTCGTTCGACTTGCATGTGTTAGGCACGCCGCCAGCGTTGATTCTGAGCCAGGATCAAACTCTCGTTTGAAACCTAGTTCGCTCCCTCGACGGGTCATCGGCTAACCTAACCGACTCCTCAATCCCCAATCCTTTCAGACCGGAAACCAAAGCGCCTGTAGATATCCCGACAATCAAGAGGGAGCTGCCATCGCGGCTAAAAAGACGTCGCTTCGCTTACGCAAAACCGCACGTCCGGAATTCGCCGGATGGCCCTGATATACTGTGAGATCACTCGGGCCATAACCCTCGTTTTATCTCACGACTGGCACGTTCAACCATTTTGTCAAAGACCCGATAAGCATTCCGCCTGAGCGGCGCCTTTCAGGTACCTCAAGCAATTGCCTGAGGCTCCTCGAAACTTGTGTGTCTCTTGATTATTTTTGCCTTGCGGCTTTGGCTCAAACTGCCTTTCGGCTGTTTAACCCGCTGCGCCGCTTGCGGCCGCAGCGTTGAGAGACGAACCTTTCAAAATTACCGCGAAGTGCTGCTTTCTGTCAATGTGGATTTCTAATTAAAACTAAGGCGAATCCTGTTTATTAACTTGAGCCGCTTTGCGGGCGTCCAGGCCCGCAGGCGAAATCCCGAGCGGACTAGCCGAGGGATCTCTCTTCTGAGCCGCTTTGCGGGCGTCCAAGCCCGCAGGCGAAATCCCGAGCGGACTAGGCGAGGGATCTCTCTTCTGACAGATGAGCCGCTTTGCGGGCGTCCAAGCCCGCAGGCGAAATCCCGAGCGCTTTACGCGAAGGACCCCTTTTCTGCAGCCCACAACTCGCAGATAATTCTGTAGCCCTTCACTCCTTCGCGGAAAAACACACGCATAGGCGTGGGGCTGTATTCAAAGATTTAAAGAACTTGTTCAGGACTTTTTAAAGTACCCTTCGGAAATTCAAGTTTCCGAATAGAGCCTCGCAGGTTTTGCCTTGGAGGCGATTCTAGCGGCTTTAGCTTTAGATGACCTGGAACCTCTGCCGATTCAATATCTTTCGCAGTGTTCCGGCCCCTCGCATGCGCACTGCATACGGCTGCCACATCTCTTACGTCTTTTAATAATGTACCAAGGCAACCTGAATTGCGCAAGGGCTGGCGGACAGGAATTATTAGAAATTGGTGCATGCACCAGAGTTGCTGCTTTCCCTTGCGCCCGCAGCGCCTTGCCGGCACAGAGTAGAGCAGGCCTGCGCAAATTGGAGAAGCAAAGAATCCTTCCTTGCGCCGCTGGCACGCGCGCAGCGAAGCGGAGCGCGTTAAGCCCAGCGCAACCGCTAAGTGTTCCAGCGCTTGTTGAGCTCTGTCTTCCACTCATCCATCAAAACAAGATCGCATTCAATCGCTTCGCCCGCTTGGCCAACAAGCTGGAGTTTTCCTGCTTTCACACCATCTTCGGCCCGATAGCTGGCGCTTACCGTCTGTAGAAGCTTTCGCTTGTACTCTGTATCCAGATTTCCTTCGAGCTGTGTACCCTTCATTTCCCAGACGAAAATGTGATCGCTTTTGCCAGAACGCTCGCGCGCGAAAATGAAATCTGGGTAAATGCGGTTCTTTTTCCATCCCTGAATTCCATAGCCGGTCTTCGCCACGTTGCGATGCCACCATCGCAATGCGTTCTTTTCGTCCAAATAACAGGCGAATTCTCGTTCTTGGCTATTGAAATCATCATGATATACAGGACTAAACAAACTTCGCTCTATGGGGCCACCCGTATTACGCGGTAGCTGCACCGCGTTCTCTGCGTGAGCAGTTTGGATCTCCATTGGTATCTTCCACAGCTCACGGTCGGCGCGCAGTCGGAACTGAATCTTTTCGGCAGCCACGTCAGCCATAAACTGCTTCTCCGCAAGAACGTCTCTTTGTTCGTGCATCCACTTCCGCAGCTCTTCCAGAATATAGATTGACGCATTCCCAAGCTTCTCTTCATCAAAACCGCGCTTCTGTAATGCGCGTATCAAAGTCTCAATTGCCGCTCGCCCCACCCAGGGATTTGGCAGAATGTCCACAATGGATCGCGTCGCATACACTGGATCGAAAGAGAGAACTTCCGAAATCGCCGTGACCTCGCTGGCGCTCAGGAATTCTTTCCCCTCGATCAGATTCAGCTTAACTGTCTGACTTTGCTGGGTATCAACTTCCTTGGCCAGTTTTTCTGCAAGCTCTTTCAAATCCAATTTCGTCCAATCAAGGCGGTATAAAACGTCCTGTTCGTAGTCCAATGGCCGCGAGTTCTGATCATCTACCCAATTAACCAATGGAAGATAGATATCGAGCTTCTTAAATTTGTCTCTTCTCGCAATGGTTCGTTTCTTCTTGCCCTCGCCGCCTGAACTCGCCTCGCGAATCTGACCGGCCACATCGCCCATTCCATCTTTTTCGAGTCCTGCCTTGATTGCCTCAATTACGTCCTTCGTTTTCGCGTGATAGCAATAAACATAGCTTTCGTCCAGAAAGGAGTCCTTCGTGTAACGTGCCTCTGGCTGGCGCAATATTCTGCCAACCAGTTGCGTCATCGCATTTTGGTTGTGGCTGGCTGCTAGGGAACAGAGCACATATGCAAAAGGACAATCCCAGCCTTCTTGCAACGCCTGCTTTGTGATAATCACGCGAACCGGGCAGGTCGGGCTTAGAAGGTCAATATTCTCAGGATCATTTAGCTCATTGGTCTGTGAGGTCTTAACCGCAATTTGCGCCTTGTCTACTCCTAGATCAAGAAGATACTGGCGTGCATCTTCTGAGTGAATCACATTCTTTTCCCGCTGGTCTTTTCCCGTGCGTTCCACTTGGACAAGCAGAATAGTCCGAATATATTGTGAAAGATTGGCCTGCAATCCGGCGGCATGTTTTTGCAATAGATTCAAGTGATCAAGGCTTTCTCGTAGACATAGCTTCCAATCCTTGCCAGCTTTGACCGTCACATTGATTGGGAGCTTGATCATTTGTTCGCGCTGTAGCTCAGCGCCCCGTACGTCCACAAGCCAATTTGCATATCGTGGTGGATCGTCTTTGTCCCGGTCTTTTGGAGTGGCTGAAAGTTCCAGAACAAAACACGGATTGAAATCGAACAGAGTGTTCATCGCGTTCGTGGTGTATGCCTTATGTCCTTCGTCCATCACCACCACTGGGCGCAAAAGCCGTAAGACATTTCCCAAGCTGTCGTGCGCAATCGCGCCCATATTGTCGCGCTTTCCGTAGCAACTCAGGTTCGGCACCCGACCCAGAAGTTCAAAGTGCGCCTTAATGTCATCTGAAGGCGGGAAAAAACCATGAACATTGCTTCGATCACGAAAAAGGCGCAGTGTCTCCTTGGTTTCGCGGTTGGCAGATTGCAGCATTAGCAACATTACGCAAAGCTGGCTTTCCACATCCAATCGATTCAGGGGATCGTCTTTTTCCAGAATCTTTACGCGACCTGCCGCTGCGCGGTCAAGGGTCTGTCGGTAGGGGTGTTCCCGGTTGTTAAGATGTTTTTTTGTTTGCGAGTAAATTGCTTCATTAGGCACAATCCACAAAATGAAACCGTGGTTTTGTCGCAGATACCGCGTCATCACGTGAGAGACAGAGTGCGCCGCCAGCAGGGTCTTGCCGCCGCCTGTCGGGATTTTCAGGCAGACATTGGGCACGTCGTTGCCTATCCCATCTTTGCGCCCGCTGTAAGGTTTATTTGCCCGGAACATTGGTAAGCGACCCTGCTCCTTCATCCGCTCCCACGCCAGTTTCGGAAAATCTGGAATTGCATGCAGCAAATCTGGATCAGTTATGCTCTGGTTCGCTTTGACCAGTTTTTCTGCCTTGGCCCACTGGCCGCGCAGTTCATCTAGAAAGCAGTCGAGAGTGTCCAAAACGCCTTGCTGAAAATCTTTAAGCTCCATCAGTCTTTCTCCACCCGATAGAGCGCAAACGGGAGCGGCGCATATTCCACTCGCATTGGCAGTAATGTTTTGTTGGGAACATATTTAGCCGGTGCAAAGACCAGATGGCGCTTGCCTTTGTGCGCAGCATCATTCGCTATCTTTTCCGCCAGTTCAAGTGTCAGAGCGGCTTTGTTAGATTTCAAGAAGTCCAGGTCAGCCTCATAGACCAGCCAAACGTGATAAGCGCTGCTCTCTCCGAGATACCACTTTTTCTTGCGAATCTTGCCTGTGTCCAAAGGCTCACTAGTCGCGGTGTGGAACAACCATGCGCCTATAGTTTCGTAAGTTGGAAGTGACTTACCTGTAAGAATCTTATCCAGATCGAGTGGATCCCCCAGCGTGCAGAAAGTGAATTCTCCACCAATGCCGTCCACTTTATCGGTGATTGTCTTTTCGCCCGTAATTACCAATTCGCCATCATTCAGCTCTCGCTTGAACTTGTCGAATCTATGTGATTCAAGGTTCTCCGCCGCTTCAACCTGTTTTAACAGCTTATCGGGATTCTTTAAGGTGCTAAAAGTAATGATTTCTCTCAACAGCTCTTCTTTCTGAGTACCTTGAAACTTATAGCCCATAATGGCACGCCGAATACGTTCAGCCGTTATTTTGTCGGCGTAATTTTCACCTTCGACCAAGATAAAACGTCGGGTCCCCTTGTCCTTTCTATTGGCTTCCAGTAGTGCATGTGCGGTTGTGCCAGAACCGGCGAAGGAATCCAGAATCAAAGAATCTGGTTTGGTCGCCATTTCGATAATTCGCGCTAATAGACGAATAGGCTTTGGGTAATCGAAGGAATTGTCTGTTCCTAAAATCCTTAACAACTCTTTCTTGGACTCTTGATTATCGCCTGCTTCGGTGTTTGTCCACCAAGTCCAAGCACTCACACCGTCCGACTTGTCTAAATAGGTCTTGATGCGTGGCCGGGCATCACCCTTAACACCGAACCAAATTCTTTTTTCTTTTTTAAGCCGTAAGAATTCTGACTCAATTGTGCCCCAGCATCGACCAGGAGGTGGCTCATACTTCGTTCCCGATGGCGTAGTAATGACATACATCTGGTTTGGTCTATACCCTTGCGCCGTCATGTCGGTTGAGACCCACTCTCCGCGTGGATCATTGTCAGGATTCGAGAATTCCGCCACCTGTTCTTCCGTCATAGCTAGCTTGCGAAGAGAACTGCCCGCTTGGCCTTTGCCATAAACAAGAATGTAATCATGTGCTGGGCCTAGCCGTAATCTCGATTCGGGTGATGTTCGTTTTTGCCACACGACTGAAGCGATGAATCGACCTTCTCCAAACACCTCGTCTAATATTGCTCGGGCATGGTGCACTTCGTTGTCGTCAATAGTCATCCAAAAGCTGCCATCGTCCGATAGCAATTCATACAGTAACTTAAGGCGAGGGTACATCATGGCGCACCATTTATCGTGCCGCAGCATGTCCTCGCTACTAACAGGATTAGAGGAGAGCCATTCCTTCATCATGGGACTATTCACATTGTCGTTGTAGTTCCATCCCTCGTTTCCTGTGTTGTATGGCGGATCGATAAAAATGCAGTCCACCTTACCGGCATAAAGCGGCAATAGAGCTTTCAGCGCGTGTAAATTGTCGCCATGAATGATGAGATTGCCGTTCAAGTTCGGCTTGCCAATGGATTTTTTCGCATCCATTTCCAGCGGACGGAACGGCACCGTCAAGTGGTGGTTATAAACGAACTCTTTTCCCTTGAATAGCAGCTCTGGCATCGCTCGCGTTACTCCCCGCTTATACAAAATGCAGCACACTTGGCCGCTTCGATGTTGAGGATGATAGCAGAGCCCTACAGCTAATTATGCGTCTGACTCTTGTTCATTAGTCGCTTCTCAATCAATCCCCACCACAGGCGTTCAGCCTCGTCGTCCACCATCTTCCAGGTCACAAGGTCATTCTCGATTTTTGTATTGCCATAAGCAAAGCTTCGGCGTTGCGCCTCTTTATCCTCTTGCGTAAAAGGTACTGTCTTTGCCCGCTCAAGTAGTTCTTCCAATTTGACGTTCATCTGCGCCTTTCTGCGTAAATCTGCGATTGCCCTTCCGAACACGCGCGATCACTCGCTCAACAGATCACCCGATCTGCCCACTAACCTGCTCAACTCAATCACCTCCAACTCCTCCGGACACCCTTTCCAGTTATGTCTCCAGCACACAATCACATCGCAGCCCTTCGGATCGTGCCCATGCAAGTGAAAATTCTTGCTCTCATATTCAAACTCAATCCGCGACTGCTGCCACTTCCCCTTGGCCACACGCCGCTTTGCTTCGCAGTCCGGAAACCGCCCCCACAATGCTTCCACCTGGAACCCGAGATCAGCCGCCACCATTCCAAACAGCAACACCACGCCCAACTCATTCACTGGTGCATTCGTCATCGGCGACCGGTCGAACGGCTCGCCCATCACCGCCCGTCCTTTATCAACTCCGCGCGCGGCAAAACCTAAATCACTGTTCCGACCAATGCCGCGCGGCGCCAGCACAAGTCCGCTCTCGATGGCTTCTCGGCGATCCTCTGCGGTAAATGGGTTTTCTGCGGTGTCTCCATATCGGATGTCTGTCTGAGCGCTGAATGCCGGCCACTGAGTGTTGTCTCCCAATAAAACCTTTACGATTACGGCCACCACCAGTTCCGTGACCTTGCGCTTTCCC
>Ga0206935_10245_pt1 | contig 16024 bp, 11 predicted proteins | sample Alteio_BWOrgHeat_13_FD_152924 | JGI IMG/M metagenome (GOLD analysis project Ga0206935, IMG submission 152924) | Enriched cells from forest soil in Barre Woods Harvard Forest LTER site, Petersham, Massachusetts, United States -... | ecosystem: Environmental > Terrestrial > Soil > Temperate forest >...
ATATGCGGGCCCGGCAGGGAAATCGCTTTCAAAATCTTCTCAGCAAGAGGAGGCTCCGCTGGAGCCTGAATTACTTTTTTTATCCTATAAACAGGCGACTCCTCTGGAGTCGACCAACGATATTAGTTTATAGCTCCGGAGGAGCAACCTGTTTATAGGAAAAGTCGGTTTTTCTTAGGGCTTCAGCGGAGCCCCCTCTTTTAAAGCGATTTCCCCCCCAGGAAACGGATGCAAAGGAAAACCCCGTCTTGTCTCCCAGCGCGCGGCCATGCAGCCGTAAAAGGTCTGACACTGGGCTGTTTTGGTAAGCCGTAATTAACAACGTATTTTTAGGACAAATTTAGGCGACAGGTTATTGATAAAAATCAAAAATATGAGCTTTAGCGCGCGCCACCTTGATGACAGGACTGGTATCCATTGCGGGCATGGGTGGAAAAAATTGTGCGCTCATCCTTCAGCACTAATGCATCGCCGCTCACGATCTGCTTATCTCCGGCAACTGATGGCGATCTTCCCCTTCGTCTTTTTCAGCATCGCTGCCAAAGCACAGGTAGGCGGGCCAAATTTTGGAAACGGCAAAGCGGACGGCACCATTATAGCTTGCCAGGGGACGGCCTCTTCCAGCCCCAATATACAGCAGTTTACTGTTTTTGGTAATAATTTAACCACGCCGATGGAAATCGACGCTCCCGCATACTTTGAAGTATCGCTTTCGCCCTTAAGCGGATACGCAACCGGCGTCAGTGTAACGCCTGTTAACGGCAGTATCAGCGGCACGGTCATTTATGTGCGGTCCGCCTCGTCCACGCCGTTGGGCAATATTTCAGGGCGATGCATCATCCGCACATCGGGCTTCAGTTCTACCGATCCCCTTTTATCGGCTACCATCTACGGGGTGCCCGTGGTGAATAATATAGCCAACCAGGTTTGGTTAACCGGCGAGACTACGCAGCCCGTTAATTTTAGCGGAACCGCAAATACTTATACCTGGGTTAATGATACGCCTTCAATCGGCCTTGCCGCGAGCGGCGATGGCAATATCGCCCCGTTCACGGCGGTAAATAACGGCAGCAGCCCTGTTACGGCGACTATTGCAGTAACGGGCGTAGCGGCCGGCTTTGCCTATATCCCCAATTCAAACGATGGCACAGTATCAGTGGTTAACACCTTTACAAACAAAGTCGCGGGTACCATTACGGTAGGTTCGCAGCCTTACGGCATCACTTTAAGCGGCGATGGTTCAAGGGCCTATGTAACCAACCAGGGCTCGCGCAAGGTTTCCGTCATTAATACCCAAACCAACCAGGTTGTCAGTACTATAGCGGTAGGGTCCGGCCCAACGGGCATGTCGCTAACCAGCGATGGCCGCCTGTTTTTGGCGAATGAGAACGACAATACGATTTCTGAAGTCAATACATCCACCAATACCCTGGCGAGAAGCAATCCTGCTGGTGTTGCCCCCGTTAATACGCTCGTTAGTCCTGATGGCAGCGAAGTTTATGTAGCACAGTCGGGGTCGAATGATATTGCGGTATTCAGTACGTTCACCTTATTACCCATTACTACAATATCCGTGGGCCAACACCCTGCAGGCATGGTGCTTAGCCCCGACGGCGCGGTTTTGTACGTGGCAAATTCCAATAGCAACAGCATATCGGTAATCAGCACGCAGGATAACACGTTGGCCGCAACAATACCGGTGAACGGCTCCGCCGGCCCTTCCGGCATGGTGGTCAATTCCGACGGCAGCCTGCTTTATGTTACCAATTTTGTTTCGGGCACTGTTTCAGTCATCAATACCAATAACAATGCTACAGAGGCCACTATCGCGGTGGGCCAAAAGCCCTTCGGCATAAGCATGAGCAACGATGGAAGCATGATTTACGTCGCCAATAGCGGCTCCAATACCCTGTCGGTTATCAGCACGGCGACAAACCTGGTAATAGCTACTATACCGGTGGGACAGCAGCCGTTTTCGTTTGGTAATTTTTTAAAGACCGGTACCGGCTGCCAAAGCACTGTCGTGAAATTTACCATCACTGTAAACCCGCTAACATTTCCTACCATTACTGCAGCCGGCACGCCGGACGGCCTCACTACCACCTATGGCACAGCTTCTGCAGCAACAACCTTTACCGTCTCCGGCACCGATATAACTTCGGGAATTTTGGTTACCCCGCCCACAGGATTCGAGGTAAGTACCGATGGCGTAAATTTCAGCAGCACGGTTACGGTGGGGACCGCAGGCAATATTGCCGCCGCGACGGTTTATATCAGGCTGGCGTCGTCAACAGTTGTCGGCAATTATTCCGGCGATATTGTGCTTAGCGGCGCACCGGCGCAAAGCGTCGATGTCATAATGCCCCAAAGCACAGTCACCCCTGCCCCATTAACCATTACAGCCGATGATAAAGCCAGGCTTTACGGCTCGCCGAACCCTGTTTTAACCGTAACCTACCGTGGTTTTGTAAACAACGATACGCCTTCAAAACTGACGGCATTGCCCCTGGTAAGCACAACGGCCGTAATTGCCTCGCCGGTGGGGCAATACCCTATCACGGTAGCGGGGGGTGTTAACCATTTTACCGTCGCTTTTTATACCGAATACGTTTACGCCGAATGGCGATGGCATAAATGATAGGTGGGACATTCAACACCTTAGCGATTTTTCAGACTGCACCGTACAGGTATTTAGCCGTTACGGCCAACCCGTATATTCGTCCATCGGCTATGGCGCCCCCTGGAACGGCACTTATAGAGGTGCCACATTGCCTGCCGGCACCTATTATTACGTCATCGACCTGAAAAACGGGGGCGCGTTGTTGTCCGGATTTGTGCTGATTGTAAAATGAATAGTTAGCATTTCGCGGAAGAGACCAAAGCTAAAATCTTCCGTGCGGCCGGGGCTTGCAGCCAGGATTGTGCTGCCGCGTACTTCAATACCCTTAACCTCGCCTGCTCTTTGCCGTTAAGCGCCTGATTTTTGGGTATATCGGTTTATGTTATGTACATTATTTGCGCGTTTTGGGGAATTATTTCCCACCTATTATTCTTAAAACGCAAGAAATCTAAACGCTTGAGCCGGCCAGCTATTATAAACCCGGATTAAAGCGGTTTTTTTCGCATTCAACCACTGCAAAAAAGACTACCGTTAGCCTTTTTTGCAGTGGTTAATGTGCATTAATGTTAGTTAAAAACAAACTACGCGATTATTGAAAAATATTATCTAATACTTTTGTAAGCTGGAACCAGAATTGCACGATTGTTGCAGATTTGATAAATTAGTTGATTGACATAGCTTTTTATTGGTTGAACCGCAACTGATAAGACTTCTGCCTTCTGTAACTATTTAAATAAATATATTTTTTAATCCGCGCTAACAGGGAGTGAGTAACATATCGTAAACTATTGTTGCCAAAATACAATATGAAGATAGTTTTAATATATTTATTTGCAATAGTTAGTCTTACATTTATTTCGAATATTGCCTGTTCCCAGGCGCCCAATATCACTTACACAACATCCAGCATAGTTTTTACTGATGGTACAGCAATATCTTCGTTATCACCGTCTAATTCTGGCGGCGCAATAACCGGGGGCTATAGCATCCCTGCAAATTTTGCCGCAGTACCCACGCCTTATGGCGTCGTAACTGACGCATCCGGAAATATTTATGCAATTGACGACGGCGACGCTGTACTATATAAAATTACTTCTACGGGCACTACCACGAAGTTCAACACAGGCACCACGTATAAGCCTGTAGGGATAGCAATTGATAACACCAACGGATTTATATACATAACGGATAGCGCCCGGAACAAGGTTTACCCAATAATTACCGCTACAGGGAAATTTACAGGCAGTCCAATCTCAAGCGTCAATATTCCCTGCGGTGTTGCTGTCGATGCATCTGGAAATATCTACGTTGTAAACCGTGGTAATAATAAAGTTACAAAAACACTTAAAGGCGCGACCACGCCAACTGTCCTTTTTAGCGGGCTTAATAACCCGTACGGCATAGCGATTGACGGGTCAGGAAACATTTTTATTTCTGAATATGGTAGCGGCAGCGGCGGGGATATTGTGGAATATGCCAATGGTACTACAGGCGGAACGACAAAAACAACGTTCGTCCCAGCCAGCAGCGGCCTAAACAGGCCCAGCCATTTATCTTTTGATGCTTCCGGCAATCTATGCATAGCCGATAACGGATCAAATACGATAAAAAAAGTAACCCCGGCAGGCGTGGTCAGCACTTTTCTGTCATCTGGCATGAATTTACCGCTGCAGGTTGCTTTTGATTCCTCGAGTCCGCAAATCGTGTACGAAGCTGATAATGGCTCCGGTTATATTAATAAATCATTTTTTACAAGCTACTCTATCAATATACCATTGCCAGCCGGTTTAAATTTTGATACGACAACCGGAATTATAAGCGGCACGCCCACAGCTCCTTCGCCGGTTACTGCTTATACAATCACTGCTTATAATAGTTCGGGCAGCGGCAGTTTTACAATCAGTATGAGCGTTTTTACCCCCCTGCCCGCTATTAGTTACACCCCTTCAACAAATTCGTATTTCGTTGGTAATACTATTACCACTTTATCGCCGGTAAACACGGGCGGTACAATACACTCTGTAAGTTTCAACGCCGGAACACAACTTACCGGGGCCAATTTACAAAAGCCAGACGGCATGGCCATTGACCCCAACGGCAATGTTTATGTTGCAAACTCCAGTAATGGTACAATAAGTGAATGGAGTTCGGCCGGGGTTTGGATCACAGATAGTTACGGGGGCACCTTCACATCTCCCGCCGGTTTGGTTTTTGATTTATCGGGTAATGGGTACGTGTGTGATCAGGGTTCCGGCAATATCTATAAAGTCGCGAAATCAACTGGTACTGTCACCACCCTGATTACGGGTTTGCTTAGCCCCTGGGCTATTGCAATCGATGGGTCAAATAACCTTTATATAGCCGAAAATAGTAACGAGGATGTAGTAAAATACAGTACAAGTGGCGGCTCCGCGTTGCTTACGATCACCGGCGGCCATGGTAACGGGCCGGTACTGACCGGGCCAGTCGGCGTAGCCCTTGACCCCTCCGGCAACGTTTATGTATTAAACTATAACAACAAAGAAGTTATAAAATATAATTCCATCGGAACTTACCAAACTGTTATTGTAAGCGGCGGGCTTACCTTCCCGCTCGCCTTAGCCGTAGATAACGCGGGTGATATTTTTGTTGGCGACCAAAGCGCCAATGGTAATACTTCACTTACCGGTTTTGTAAACGTTTACAATCAAAGTGGTACTATGTACACCAGTATCAACGGCATTAATGACCCCGAAGGAATTACAATCGATGTTTCGGGTAATTTATATATTGCATCGTGGACTAACTCAACCGTGTATAAGTACACGCCTGTACAGGGGTATTTTATCAATCCGTCATTGCCACCCGGTTTAATCTTTAATGTTAATAACGGTCAGTTTTCAGGCAAGCCCACTACCTCGTTCTCTCCAACCAATTATACAGTAACGGCTTATAATACGTCGGGTAGCGGTTCCACTGTAGTAACTTTATCCTGCTACCGGTATTTAACCTGGGTTGGCAGCAGTTCAAGCACCGCCTGGGGTTTAAGCAGCAACTGGAGCCCGGCGTTTGTGCCTACCAGTGCAGATACAGTCCGTATTGGCACTACAGCCGCCTTTACCAAGGGTTTTCCGGTTATTGGTACGGCAGCAACGGCGGCCTCAGTAACACTCGGAACGCAAGGAACGCTTGCCGCCGGAATAACAGTAAATAGCGGATTTTCCTTAACTGTATTGGGTGCGATAACTTATCAAAGCGACTCCAAATCAAACCAGGGATTTACCGCCCAGCTTACCGGGGCCGGAACTATAACAGCCAAAAGCATAAGTGTTATTGCAAATACCACATTGACAGGCCAGCCATATACCGAAGCACTATCATCGTCAATAAGTAATCTTAATATAACCCAGAATATTGCGTTAACTTCTACAGAAGTGGGTTCCGATATATTTAATGCGTCCTTTAGTGTCACGGGGGGCACGGCGCTTGTAGGCGGCAGCATACAAACCACTAATACTTCAGGGGCTACCTCATCTTTCACGGTTATACCGACAACAACGGCCACCCTGCAGCTTGGAGGGGCGGCGGCATTGTCGGGACTTTCTTCATTGGGCACCAATGTGATAACTTTTAACAACCCCGGCACCACAATCGAATATTCGGGCGCAGCCCAAAATGTTTATACCGACGCAAATATTACCGGCTTGCCCGCCGGGGTAGGCTATACGAGTATCAAGTTTTCCGGAACAGGTGTAAAAACGGCATCGCCCGGCAACCTGAATATCAGCGGAGATTTTACAAACACGCTGGTTAACGACGCGGGCGACTATGTAGATTTGAGCAGCCCCGCCGTAAATTTTAATGGCGCCAACCAAAACCTGGCGGGAGGATCCGGCAACGGAACAACACTTTATAATGTCAATTTTAGCGGATCAGGAACCAAAACAATCAACAGCGGGAATTTTTATGTTGCGAGCAGTGGCATCCTGGCAATGGGCGGCACAGCTACCCTGGCCGCCGGTGGTTTTTTAACCTTAAACTCAGACGCTACCGGCTGCGCGGCCATTGCGCCGATCACTTCGGGCACGCCCATCAGCGGAAATGTTAATGTTCAACGTTATATTTCGGGTATAAGGGGTTATCGTTTGTTGTCTTCACCGGTTTATACGGGTACTGACGGAAACGGCAATAATGTTTACAGTTTAAGTAATTTAATAAATAACCTGTATGTTACCGGCAGCGACGCCGGATTTCCTTACGGCGGCAACCCGACCTTATATTTGTATGACGAGGGTTTTGTGCCTCAATTCACCACCTTTCTGAATAGTAATTTTATTGGCGTGGCTACCCTGCCTGCGGGCAACACACCGGCGTACAGCTTAAATGCCAACGGCGCAGGGCTGGCGGGTACTTATACCGTACCGGTGGGAAACGGCTATGATTGCTTTTTCAGGGGCAACCTGCTTACACAAACCGCCGCGGCACTTACTACGCCCGCGGCTGCCGGCACCTTCCCAACTGAATCCGCTGCTACTACCACCATCACAGGGACGTTAAACCAGGGCCAGATAACCTTTAAGGACTGGTACTCGCCATTAAGCCCCAACCTCGGCAGTGCAAGCCAGTTATTTAACCTGGTCGGCAATCCGTATCCCAGTGCTATTGATTTGAACACCATGCAAAGCGCATCGACTACAACCGGCATTTATGCTACCGCGCTTAGTGGCGGCAACGGTATCACCAGTTTTATTTATGAGCTAATTCCAACGGGCACTTATGCCGGGCAATACGGCGTTTGGACGGTTGGCGGCACACCGGCAACGGCCACGGGCGGGGCATCGCAGTACATAGCCAGCGGCGAAGGCTTTTTCGTTCAGGCTACCGGTACTTCTAAGCTGATTTTCAATGAGAGCGCAAAAGCTGTATCCACCAACGCAAATTCCTTTGGGGTTATGGCACGCAGGGTTAATGCGGCGGTGATAACCCCGGCGAATGAAAATCCGCTGCTGCGGCTAAAAATGGCATTGGATACCACTTATGCCGAAGACGCGCTTATACAGTTTAAACCGGCGGCCAGCACGAAATATGTACTTAACGAAGACGCTCCGCACCGCGCAGGGTCGGGCCCGATACATTTTGCCAGCCGTTCGGCAGATAGCTTAGCACTCACCATTAATTCAATGCCGTTGCAGATCAGCCAAACCATCCCGTTGAACGTGTACGCCCAAAACGATGGCTTGTATACTATCAACATGACGCAGCCGGTACCGCTTCCGGCACTTTATGATGTTTGGCTAATGGATAACTATAAAAAGGATTCGCTGGATATTAAAAACAACCCTACCTACAGTTTTGACATTTCAAATGCAGATGCCAATAGCTACGGTACCGGACGATTTACTTTGGTTATAAGGCAAAACCCGGCGTTAATGATACACCTGTTAAATTTTACTGCAACAAAAACGTCCGGAGGCTCACAAGTGGTTTGGCAGACAGAGAACGAGCAAAACTATAGTAACTTCACAGTTGAACGAAGTACCGACAATGGTACAACTTTTACTGTTTTAGGCGGTTTTGCCTCGACGGGATCCGGCGCCTACAGCTATTTAGATAAATACCCTCCGATAGCCACTGATCAGTATCGTTTAAAGATCGAGGACCTGAACGGAACGATCAGTTATTCACCGGTGGTAACGCTGATGTATGCCAATACGGGTAATTCAAAGGATGTTAACCAGGTTAATGTTTATCCTAACCCTGCGGCAGACGTTATAAACCTGTCCATCGTTCAAAATACCGTTACTGCTTCAGGTGTATTTAATGTGGTAAATCCGGCGTATAATATTGTTATTACCAACAGCATGGGTTCTGTCATTAAAACGGCAACGTCAACCCGCACCGAATGGAATGACGATGTAAGCACGCTGTTACCCGGCGTCTATTTTGTGCAGGTGGTAAATGCTAATGATAAAACCGTAATTGGGAAAACCAAATTTGTAAAGCTGTAAACCAGCAGGGCCCCGGCTCTTGTCAGGGTTATATAATGTTAATACCTGCGGCGCGGATCCGGTGACTTTAACATCAAGCCAGCTGATACCAACGACCGCAATTCCTGATCTTAAAAATCTTTATCCCCTCCCGGTACTGCGCCCCGGGCGCCTGGCGTTAAGCCGGTGATGTGTGGATTGTACCGCCAGGGCCTTCAAAATACCGCACACATTTTGGAAATGAAATAGATACGCAACCAGTGTAGGTGCCGCGAATTGCCGTTATAATAAAACGGATAAATATGCTTTATTTGTTCTGTCCTACATAAAATCAAAAAAACAGGAATTATGAAAATTTCAACCCATAGCCTAATTGTTGCCGTAGCCGCGGTGGCAATTGTTTTTAGCAGCTTTGCCGGCCAGGATAATCAAAATAATGTGCTTTCAAAAAAGGAGAAGGCCGAAGGGTGGAAACTGCTTTTTGACGGGCAGTCGACAGAGGGCTGGCACTTGTACAATGGCAGCAGCCAGTTTACCCTTTGGAAGGTTAAGGACGGCGAACTTTTTTGCGATCCCAACGACAAAACAGGCGCCACTGACCTGGTTACCGACAATTTGTATAAAAATTACGATTTGAAATTCGACTGGAAGCTGCCCAAAGGGGGTAATAGCGGCGTATTTATCAATGTTTTGGAACGCGCCGATCTCCCTGCGGCCTGGTCATCCGGGCCGGAATACCAATTGCTCGACGATGCAAATGCCGACTTTGCGAAGCCCGAAGACCGGTCGGGTTGCCTGTTTAGTTTTGGCCCGCAAAAAACCCCGGTTAAAACCAAACCCGCAAATGCATGGAATCATAGCGAGATCAAACAAATTAACGGGAAAATCCAGTTTTATTTAAACGGCACGCTGACCACGGAAGAAGATCTCAGTTCAAAAGCCTGGGCCGACAAAATTGCAAAATCGCATTTTAAAACGATCCCCGATTTTGGAAAACACCTGAGCGGCCACATCGGTTTACAGGACTGGGCTACCGGTATTTCATTCAGGAATATTAAGATTAAGGAATTTTAGACCGAATGGCGTTTGGCAGTACAAAACGAGGGAAAATACGGCATCATGTTCTGAGGTTAAAAATTCGTTTTTTGTAGCGCTACACACACTACATCCTTATATAGCTGTGATTATCAACAACCTACGACTGGCAATACTTTGTCACTGACAAAAACCTGTCACCATTTTTGATACTTTTTCGGTCTGTAGCGCATGCCAAAATAGTTCTTCAAACAGGCGGAACACACGGGTAGCCCGAACCGCCGCCTGACGCGGATAGTCATGCTGGATGGCGGAGGCACAGTCTCCTGGCATAGTTTTCCGTAGTTCCCAAACTAGGACAGCGGGGATTTAATCTTCATCCTCTAGCGCAGGGTTATTGGAAAACAAACGGGAGTGATGATGAATGGTAAGAATACTTATTTGGCCTTCAGCGCCGTTTACGTAGAATATGATGTAATTTCTAAAAACAGCCGACCTAACGTCATTGCCCCGCATCGTTTGATAAAACTTCCCTTTTAGTGGTTGCGTCTTTAATGATTCGCAGAACGCCTTTATCTTCTTAACTTCTAATTTGGCATATTTTATTGAATCACGGCTAATGTAGCTGTAGATAGATGCCAGGTCGCCGACAGCAATTTCAAGATAAATAACCTTCTTCACCATTTTTCAATTTCTTCATCCAGTTGTTCAGATGTCAGAAATTGGCCACTGGCTAATTGATCCAAAGCCTGTTCAATTTTGGCAGAGATCAATATTTTATCGAACACTTCCTCTACGTCCACCTTATCAGGCATCGCATCCAAAATATGCTGTAGTTCGCCTTTCGTAATCACCATAAAAATCCGGTTTGTTAGTGCCACTGTTTTCACAAATTTACTTTTATGTTTTTAGGTATGCAAATTCGTGTGGATTATGCATTCCTGCCTTTTGCTAACAGTCCTGGACGGGGTGGGTGCACAGTCTCCGGGCATTTCATCTATAGTTGCAAAGCTACCAATAGCATATGGTACATGGCCATCCTTTACCGGCACATAATTTGCCCCTGCCAGGGTACACAAAAACCTGTTTACCCCAATTTTATGAATGGGCGGGTTGCATTATATAAAAACCGTATATTTAAACCGATAAAATATTGAAAACACCCTAGCCCCGGGGTAATAAATCCACAATCATGAAAATTAATATTACCCGGGCCATCCTGTGTTTGGCTGCTTTTATGCTGTTTTACACCGCGTGTAAAAAAAATACCGCTAAACCGGCAACAGCAGCTGGTATCAATTACGAAAAGCTGAGCAGCCAGTTGGCAACCACTTTTTACAAGTCTATCACCGGGCAATACGGCGGTATCGATGTGAGCAAAGGCATTGTTTCACCATTTAGTGCTAAAACCAGCGGTTATCAAAGGTTAAATACAATTAGCGCCAACCCTTTGTGCGGTTTTGTTATCGATACACTGTATCAATACAATAGCGCCAGTAAGGACCTCGATACAAATTACAGTCATTTTGTAAATTTTGATTTTAGATACGTTTGTGACAATGGGCAGGTTGACGGCTATACTACTATAACCCTGTTGCGCTTGGAGGCGAATAGCGGCTTTGTTGGTAATAATTATTACGATAATTATAATGACCTTGGGCAAGTTGATACGGTGAAAGCGCTGGACGCCACCTTTAAACTGGTGTCTATGAATGGCAAAATCGCTGCTACCAGTTCGCTCGCCCAGGGAGGACAGAATAACTATCTTAACTCCTTCTACCAGTTAAAAGGATTAAAAATTAATTTCAGCTCGGGTGTGGCCGATGTTACCACCGGAATTGCCAATTTTCACACGGTTTATTTTCCGGACCATCCCGACAATATCAATATCGACCCCTATACCTATGACGGTACCATCCAGTTTTTGGGCAACCATAAAGCTAAACTAACCATTAACACCAATAACACCACTTACGCTTACCTGGTTGATTTGATTACCGGGGCGGTAACGCCGGCGTAGTGACCGCGGAGAAGCGGGAGATATTTTTTTAGCGAGGCGGAAGTTAATTTTTTGCCGGATAGGGAATTGATTGGCTTACCCGCATGGCCATCCTTTACTGGCACACAATTTGCCAGCTAACAGGTACACAAAAACCTGTTAGTCAAAAATTTATGGGACAAGCGGGTTGTATTATATAAAAACCGTATATTTAAACCGATAAAATATTGAAAACACCTTCGCCCCGGGGTAATAAATTCCACAATTATGAAAATAAATATTACCCGGGCCATCCTGTGCCTGGCTGCTTTTATGCTGTTTTACACCAGCTGTAAAAAAAATACAGTTAAGCCGGTAGTCACTACCACAACTACCGTTGATTATGCAACCCTCAGCAGCCAAACGGCGGTAATGTTTTACAAATCGATAACGGGGCAATACGGCGGCGCCGACGTAAGCAAGGGCATTAAATCGCCCTTCAGCGCAAAAGTTACCGGCCGTGCGCTTTTAAGCACTTCGCCCCTGTGTGGTTTTGTGATCGACACCAGCTACAATTACAGTATATTAATTGGCACGAATATCCTCGCCGATACCGTTAAAACGTATTCGGGCACGTTCCGTTTTCAATATACCTGTACGGGAGGCAATGTTAACGGTTACATCCTTAACGACACCGTAAACTACCTGGAACAAAATCAATTCCTCTTTTCAAATAACACAAACCTAAACCAAAATTATACCGTAAAGGCGCTCGACCAAACCTTCAAACTGGTTTCCATGGATGGCACGCTAAACTCGTCGGCTAACTTTCAGCAAATCTTCAATGAAGCGGCGGGTTACCTGTTCGGCACGTACGTACTAACCGGGCTTAAGGTTAATTTTACATCAGGAGTTGCCGATGTAACCGAGGGTACCTCAACCTTTCATATCGTTTACCGCCCTATGCGCTCATTTGACGTACCTCAAATTCCAAATCAAATTTATGATGGTACCATCCAGTTTTTAGGCAATCATAAGGCTAAACTCACCATTAACCCCGGCCATGTTTACCTGGTTGATTTATTAACCGGGGCGGTAACGCCGGCTTAGTGGCTGGGGATAAGCGGGAAGTGATTATTTTCGATTAGCAGGCATCGCGGTAGCCTGTCGGCGGGGCGCGAGTGATCAGTCGCGCAGGCTGGTTGCGAACAGCTCCAGAGGAGGGGGAGGACTTGAAACTGATCGATGCGATTTGTCTGGCGGTGAAGACGGGTCGGCTACGTGTTGGCTGTGGAGACAAAGTCTTCGGGTATTTCGTCCATAGTTGCGAAACAAGGGACAGCCGAAAAAAAATCCGTATTGTTATTAACCTGCTTAATAGCTAAATTTGTGTATGACAATCGTAGTTAATCCCTATAACGAACAGGAAGAAAAAGCGCTTTTAGATTTTCTGGATAGCCGGCATTACAATTATAAGTCGACTGATGAGACTGAAATGGCCGATTCTGAATTTTTAGATCAGTATAATAAGGAACTGGCGGAGGCTGAAGCGCAGATTGATGCAGGTGATTATTTGACCCACGAAGAGGTAAAAAAATTCTTTGCTGATAAAAGAAAACGGTCCGGTGGAAATTAAATGGTCCAAACCAGCCTTAACCCAGTTAGATAAGGCTTTGGATTTTATCATTGGAAATGGCTTTATTTCCTACGCTGCTGAACTCGAGGAAGGCATAATTTCAAGGATCGACAACCTTGCCGACAACCACACTATTTATCCCGCCGATAAGTATAAAAAAGACAATGACGGTAGCTATCGCGCCTTTGAAGTGGACGAATACCGTGTATCCTATCGCGTTAAAAAATCCCAGATAAAAATAATCAGGATAAGGCATACCAGCAGGAAGCCCCTTAAATATTAATTGATTGCCAATAGCGATGCCTGGCTAAAGAGGGAGATGCAGTCTCCCGGCATAATCGTCCGTAGTTTCGAAATCGGACATCGGACTGCCTGTCAGCGGGGCACGAGTGATCAGCCGCACAAGCCGGCTGCACACAGTCGCGCCAGAGGAGGGGCATGAGTGATCAGCCGCACAGGCCGATTGCACACATTCACGCCAGTAGAGGGGAAAACTTTCTCAACTAAATTTGTTTTTTTATGATTTTTATTTCGTAAATTCAGCGCACAATAACCTTATTACGAGCGCTCTATGCCTGAAGCAGCAAGTTTATCATCTGATACCAAGACTCCAGCAAGTTTTGGTTATTTATCTTTGTACTTAATCCCATCGAACGAATCGGAACTAACAAGGGCCGGTGTTATCTTGTATCTGCTCGGACTGTTCTGTACATTCATTTTTTTTAGCCAGTTGAACATCCTCAGCATAGATATGCTTAAACCGCAATGTATAGTAATTGGTATTTATGTTTGGATATGGGCGGTTCTTCTCCCGCGAGTCTGGATACAGTTGGTCAGCCTATTCAAGTTTCAAAAAAAGTGGTTAAACATAACGATGCTGGCATTGATATTGGGGGCGTCAAACGCAATTATTTTTTACGGACTTTCGTCGGTCCAGAACATGCTATATCCCATTCTTATCAACCTATTGGCCCAGTTGCTTTTTTATTTTAACTTTAAAAAACGCGCGTTCGAACTGTTTCCGCCTTTAGTAAAAAACTATTTATTTATTCCAGTACTTGCTGTGCTTTTTGCATGGATGATTCTCCCGCTTATCCCGCAACACTTTGGGGGAACCAAGACCGAGTTAGTGAGAGTTGTATTTAAGGACAAAGAACCTGACTTATTGGCCAGCCGATTTATTAAAGGAACAGGTTTCTATCGTTTTTTATATGAAACAGACAAAGACTATTATTTCCTGGAAAAAGCATCAGACGAAAAAAGCGGAATCGTGATGGACTATGTGGTTAAACGCGTTGAAAAGACCGAAATAATTAAGATAGAGTATAAAACGAGTCCATGGGTAGACTTTTAACTTTAAACATATGAAATATCTCTTAATCTTATGCTGTTTACTGGCTAGCGCTTTAAATGGCAAAAATTTAAATCAGGATTGTAAAACTACTATCGTTATTACTGACTGTAGTGACCAGCCGGTGGTGGGCGCTACAGTCAGGATTACTAAATGTAGCGATGGTAAGGCACTTGGAACAATTACGGATGCTCGGGGCAGGGCATCGTTCGCCGTTTGCAAGAGTGACATCTGCAAGAGCAATGTAACCATTGTGGGCTATACCAAGAAAAGTGCAAGAGGCATTGGTGACGATTGTTCCGGTAACGACCAAAAATCAACCTGTAAACTGATGATTTGCGATAAGGGGAATTAATAGATTTTCTAAATCGGTGGGAGACAAAGTCTCCGGGCATGGTTGTCCGTAGTTTCGAAGCTACGGACAGCGGGGCATGAGTGCTGCCGCACTGGCCGACTGCACACACTCACGCCAGAGGAGGGGAAGGATAAAAACTTCTATAAATTAAAAACTAACGCAAATAGATTTTATTTTGAAATAATTATCCGATATTAGAGAACTACCATTGCTCGCAATCAATATTTAAGCCTATCATAAAAAAGAATACAATGGAAAATGACAGCCAAACTTTTGAAGAAGAACAAGCACACTCAAAAATAAAACACAATAACACCTTGTTCGGCAATGAACCCCGATTTTCGATTGGTCCTTTTATTCTGTTTAAGAGAAATTTACGCCTGATAATTTCGATCAGTTTATTTTTGACAAGTGCAATCCTTGTATATTCAGCAATTTATGACAATCACACAAACGTTCCGTTCCTGATTATAGCGCTGCTATTTTTTCTTTTTGGTTTGGGAATAGGGGTGTATTGGTACTTAAAACCAGCTCAGGTCAATGGAATACGATTCGATTTTGAATCAATATCGGAGGGCTTGTCACTAGATCAGGAAACTAAATTACGTCTCATAGTTGAAGATTTTTTTCAATCCGATGACAGAATTAAAAAGGAAATTGAGAGATTAGCGAGAAGCGCCAATGTCAATCTTGTATTTGGGGCGTTGACGACAATTTCCGGAGTTGTGTTCCTTGCAATGCAAATATTCGATCAAAAGACTTCAAGTGACGATTGGAAATTAATTCTTGCCCATTATTTGCCGAGGATTTCTTTGGTTATTCTAATTGAAGTTTTTGCCTTCTTTTTTTTAAAGATTTATAAAGTTAATTTAAGTGACATTAAATTTTTTTCAAATGAGAGAACAAATATGGAGCAAAAGATTCTTTCTTTAAAAATAGCAATATTGGCGCAGGATAAGAAAATGATTAGAGTCGTGATTCGCGAACTTGCCAAAACGGAACGCAACTTCACTTTGAAAAAAGGAGAAACGACCATTGATATCGAAAAGGAAAAAGTGGATTCGTCCGATATTAAGGGTTTTA
>Ga0206935_10254_pt1 | contig 15475 bp, 12 predicted proteins | sample Alteio_BWOrgHeat_13_FD_152924 | JGI IMG/M metagenome (GOLD analysis project Ga0206935, IMG submission 152924) | Enriched cells from forest soil in Barre Woods Harvard Forest LTER site, Petersham, Massachusetts, United States -... | ecosystem: Environmental > Terrestrial > Soil > Temperate forest >...
AGTGATATTACCGGAAAAATAACCGATAAAGCTACCGGTTTGCCAATTGCAGGCGCCACCGTTGCTATACCTGATTTAAAAATTGTAACCAGCACCGATGCAACGGGCGTTTACAGGCTAAAACAACTCCCGGCCGGGGAATATTTATTGCAGGTTACCGCAATAGGTTATGCCAGTGTCACCAAAATAATCGACCTCAGCGATACCTATTCCGTCGACGTTAAGCTATCGGCCTCAAATTACGAATTGGCCGATGTCATCGTAACCGCCCTGGGCAATACCACCACCAAACAGCGGGCAACCATACCCATCACCGTAGTTACGCATAATCATATTCTGCAGGGCGTTTATAACACCGCGATTGACGAAATAGCTTCGCAACCGGGCGTAAATGAAACCACTGAAGGCGCCGGTACAACCAAACCCCAGATCAACGGACTGGGTTTCGACCGCGTGCTAACCCTGATGGACGGCGTACCCCAGGAAGATTTTCAATGGGGCGACGACCATGGTATATTGATCGACCCATACGCGGTTTATGATGCCGAGATTATCCGCGGACCCGCGTCGCTGCAATATGGCGCCAGCGCAGAAGCGGGGGTCATCAGCTTTAAATCGGAGCCGCTGCCACAAAACGGCACGGTTGCGGGCAGCGTACTTACGGAATACCATACCAATAACGGCTACCTGGGCAGTGCGCTGCATATTGCGGGTAATAATAATGGCTTCGCCTGGGGCCTTACGGCGAGCGGCGAAGAAGCGCACAGTTACTCGGACCCTAAGGACGGCTACGTTTGGGGCACCGCCTGGAACCAGGTAAATGCCCGGCTAACCCTCGAATTAACCCGCTCATGGGGATACTCAAGGCTTACCCTAAGCGCCCTGCACCGCAGGATAGAAGTACCGGACGGTAACCGCGACAGCACCGGCCGCTTTATATTCGATACGCCCCGAGACGGCAAGGTTTATCCGGCACATGCAGATTTTTTGTCATATGCGGCAAGCATCGCAGGCGATAAAATATTGGATGAATACCAGGCCTGGTGGCAAAACAGTATCAATACGGGCAAAGGGCGGTTAGGGCTGGACATTGGCTTTACACAAAGTATCCATCACGACATCGATACCGGAACTGTTGGCTCGGGGAACCTGCTGGTGAACGATATCCCCTGGTCGCTTAAGTACCAGTTAGCGGGCGAAAAATCAGGATTGAAGCTCACCACAGGCATCAATGGTATTTATGAATTTCAGAATAATGGCGCCGCGCCGCCGGCGCCGTATCTGCCGGATTATGAAATACCGAACTACACCAATTTCGAGATCGGCGGCTACGCCATCGTGGAAAAGACCTGGAAAAACCTTACGCTAAGCGGCGGCCTGCGTTTTGACCGCACCGATTTTGTCGGTGACCCTATGTCGCTGAACGACGCCGGTAACGTCGTTCCGGCTGGCACACCAGGCTCCATGGTGCAATTCACCGGGTTTAATAATACTTATACGGGGGCTTCCGGGAGTATTGGCGCATCGTACCAGTTGCCGGATGACAATTACGTCAAGCTCAACCTCTCAAAAAGTTACCGGGCGCCAGCGATTAACGAATTAACCAGCAATGGCCTCAATATCGGCTCAAACGCCATCCAGCTGGGCAATATCAACCTGAAGGCAGAGCAGGGTTACCAGGCCGATTTTGCCTACGGCCACAACGGCGACGATGTGAGCCTGGAAGCCGACGGGTTTTACAACCACATCAGCAACTTTATTTTTGCCGACCGCACCGATTCCGTTTCGCAGGGATACCCGGTGTACCGGTATGTTTCCTCCAATACGGCTATCCTTACCGGCATATCGGGTTTCCTGAACGTTCACCCTTCAACAGCCAGGTGGCTGGAAATAGATAACGGCTTCACCTATATTTATTCCTACCTGCCTAATTCATCCGATTCAACCAACCATATTCCATGGACGCCGGCGCCCCATATCACTTCGGAAGTTAAAGTCAGGTTAAACGACGGGCATAATTCAATTCTGAAGGGGGTTTACCTTAAATTTGGCTTACAGCATGACTGGGCTCAAAACAATATCTACAGCGCTCTTTATACCGAAGTTCCCTCTGCGGCGTACACTTTATTCAATGCCGGTGCAGGGACCAATTTCGTTAACCCTAAAACCGGGCGGATCATATGTTCTTTATATCTAAACTGCACCAATCTTACCAACGTTGCCTATGCCGATCATTTAAACCTGGCGCAGTATTTCCTTGCCTATAACGGGCAGAGCGTAACCGTAACACGGCAAAGCCAGGGAGTTTATAACATGGGGAGGAATATAAGCTTCAAACTCGTTATCCCTTTTGGAATTGCCCGAAGCAAAGATGTTGCCGGGGGCAAAGCCGACTAAAGTTAGGTAGGGTCGACAATGCCTTCAGCAATCATTCTTAGCGCGGTGAGGCTGGGGATAAAAAAATACTCGCCGCCCCTGGTTTCGATAAAGCGCGGCAATTCATTCAAAAAATAAGGTGGATCATCGGTTGGGCTGTTCGACCCGAAGATCATCCTGCCATGGCCCTTTCCGTCTGTTTCCGCGTGATTTCCCAGGATAGGGTCCTTGTCATTTGCCAATCGAAAATCATTGCCATAATTTATCCATTGTTGCAGCACAAACTCAAACTGACGTTTAATACTGGCGCTTATCGCCATAAATATTGTACCATGGTTACCATCATTGCTGGCGGGGTCTTCGGCCTTTCCGTAGGGTAAACCTCTTCTGAGCAGTCTTCTGCGATTATCCACAGCCGAAGGTGAGTCGAATGCTTTTTTATTGCCAAACTCCAGCGACCCGCGCGGATTGGCCCTGCGGGTATGCGCCCCAACCGGGCAGCGCCCGCCGTTCAGGTCATCGTTGTAATCGAAGGCATGAAATTTTTTATTAATTTCCCTGAAGGCCGCCTGGGCCTCCATTTTTTCGGCTGGTGTTTTGGCAAGGTTTATGGCCTCGACCGCCTTTTGCCGTTTCATTGCCAATTCATTCGCAGCGTTTTCATCCGGAAAAGTAGTGATTGGCACACCATTTCTCCACCTGCCCGTGAATTTGGCCGCCAGAAGTTCTTTCCCTCCCGGGAAATTTTTTGATTTTTCGTCCAGGAACGCATTAAACTTCCCGACATTTTCATGCAGTTTGCGGTATACCATGAACGATCCGTTTTTTGCCATGAGCGGCGGCGTGGGCGCAACAGGGTATTCAAGCCCTTCGTCTTTATGCCCCAAAATAAACTCGCCGGTCTCCAATGGCAGCCAGGTCGATTCTAATTCAGGGTTGCCGTAACCGAGCATCCCCTGGGTATTCTTTTTTCCCCCGCCGGCCAATTCGCCCATATCGGGTGTCATGCCTTTAAAAAATGGGTTGCTTATCCCGTCGGTGTAGCCAAAATGTTCTTTTGCGGTAGGCACGCCGTCCTCATATAAAACCGATGCATCCTGGTAGCGTTTTGTTCCTTCATTCTTATTGCCGCGGTGGCCATCTAACAAAATCACCTTGTCGAGTTGCTGCGATGTCAGAATATCCATTATCTGGTTGTACCGTTTCTCAATTGCTTCATCCGTACCGGCGTCTATCGATAAAAAGATGTGGATCTCCTCATGCCATACCGGGTCCCATTTTGCGGGGTCGCTTGGGCCGTTGTCGCCTAAAATTGTTCTGCGCCCGCGCATACCGGTAATAAATTCATCCGGAAAACTTTGAAGCGTTAAAACGGCAATACCCAAATTTTTAAGGCCATTATAGGTAAAGGCAATATTAGTTGCGGCCTCGGGCCACAATACACCATCGGTATCCCTGTCACCACTGGTCCACGGGGCCGACGACGTAACATAGGGTATAACATGATTCACAAAATCCCGGCCCTGTTTGCCGTTGTTCACCTTAAAAAACAGGTAGCGCGCTTTAATAAACCCGGCCTCCGGATAATTTTTCATAATATTTCCCTGAATATCGTAGAGGTCTAATAGTGTATCCATTTTAAAATAATTTATGCGAATCAAGAGTCAAGAACCAAGAGCCAGGAACCAAGGTAAAAAGAATGGAGACAAAACCAACGATGCGGCTGCGGTATAGCCTGGTTGACATGGTTCCTTTTTAATAGATTTCTTCACGATTTTTCTATTTCCTGGTTTTTGACTCTTGGTTCTTGACTCTTGGTTCTTGACTCGCGAATTTAACATATATAAAGTACGGGCCGTTCAACTGTCACCCGCCATCAGGCGAACATGCGCCGGCTTTCCATGCCGGAGCGGCTAAAACCTTTGGCTTCGACCAGGCTATAAACGCTTTAAATTCCTGTAATAATTGATTTGCCGCAACACCCTGGTGCGCGAAAACGAATTTTGAAAACTCCTGCTTTAAAAACAACGATTTCAATTGCTCCTGTAAAGGGTCATCCGTTGAGCCATTAAAATAGAAAGTGTTGGTAAGCTGGCATTTTTTTATGTATTCAACAAATGATTGTGCCGAATCTACTTTTTCAAATCCCACACAATTCCCCCATAATTGCTTAATAACGGTGTTAATGCCGTGCCACATCCCGGTAAGATAAGTGTCCAGGTCGCCATGAAAGTTGGACGTAAACACCAGGTATTTCGACTGCAGCCTATCCAGCCGGGCGGGATATGATTCAAAAATGGCATCGTCCAAAATGTAGAATCGTGCCATATACGTATTGGCAACGTTCGCCATCGGGCTTTCCTCGTCTTCCGGCAAATCCTGGAGCATTTTCCTGATCAAACTGCTATTGGCCATCCCATCTTTATGCCCGTTCCTGATGGGGCAAAAAGTGGTAAGTCCGTAAGCTTTTCCTGAAACATTTGGCATATCGTTAATGGTTTACGCTATACATTTCCGCAAATTAGTTGATATGGTTTTTTAACCGGGTTTGTTTCTTAATGGCCTCATTCGCCAGGCTTACTACCGGGGTAGGTTCCATTTGGCTGAGGTCGGCCTGAAGTTCAAATAATGCCCTGTTATATTTTTTCATGAACTCATCTTCATTAACGGTATCCAAATTTTCGCATAAGTTCAGCAATTGTTCCTTAACGCGCTTAGCCGATTTTACGTCGTTACTGGACGCCATGGGGTAAGCGCTGTAATAATGGTCGGTCCATATCTGGTTTTTCAGAACATACTGATTGAAGGGAGTTTCGGGTATGGTGCCGGGTTTACCGACACTTTTGTACCACATCAAATTTAACCTGACGGGAAGCGCAATAGAAAATGAATCGATGTATTGCGTCCAGCTTCCATTAAAATTGCTGAAGAAAAACATGTACGCATAGTTCAGTTTTTCCCTGGGTTGCTCCTCGCCCAGCCAGGGGAGCTGTTTCCGCCCAACGATCACCCAACGGGCATAGTGAATTATGGACAAGGTGAGCAAGCCCCTGAAAGCAGATTTTTGAACTATTGGCAGCCGCGCTATCCAAAAAAGCAAACGATTCATCCAAACGTTGTTTTTTTTGAACGGCGTCATCAGGTTCATCGCATAAGCTTTTCCCGCAATATTTGACATGATCCGTGGTAATTATCAATGGTTTACCAATAATAGGAAATTCTTTTTTAAATAGGAATAGTTATTAATTGCCGATGGTGATATTAGCAAGTTTTCGGCAATTATCCGGGCCAGCTTCTGTTCAAAGTGGTGCAATTCAAATTGTCGCTAATCGGTCGGCTAATTGGGCTAAAGCCATTCAGCGCCGTGCTTAGAGCCCGTCCCTTAAAAGGGACGGCAATGAATAGGCATTTTTACTTTCATTGCCGTCGGTTTTAACCGACGGATAAAAAAAGTGCCAAAGAAAGGCTTTAGCCAAATTCCGCAAGTTGCTTAAGCCAAGCAAACAGATGCATCGCGGCGATTTGAACTACACGCTACCCAAAGGGTTTTTGGAAATAAAAATGTAAATTTGATTAGATGAAAAAGGCTGAAATATACAAATTGACGGATTTGATCGAGGATGTAAAAAAACTCGACTTGCTTATTTCCGCACATCGTCAGAATGATCCATCTGATTTTATGATTAGTCAATACGAAGCTAAAATGACCAAATTAGTCGGTACGCTTATCGATGAACTGGCTTCACCCCCTGTTCAATCTCCTGACAGTTATTTGCTGATCAAGAAAATATTGAACAAATATTACCCGTTTACCCCCGAAGATGCTTTAATCGCCGACAGCGATATCAGCAAATTAGCTGCGGTAATTTGATTTGCTTGAATTGATTGTTCTGAATACTTAAGTACATAGCTAATAAAAGTCGACATCTCTATACATAGCAACTTTACTTAGTGTAAATTTGGCGTAATGGCCTGACTTTCATCCAGAGCAAGCCATTACGTTTAATTTTCTCTAATGACCAGTAGTTTAAAGTTCCGCATTAGCAATTGGTATATTTTTTCCGGTTTGATTATGCCAATTGGGGTTTTCTTGTTCACAACATTGCTTTTATTGTTTGCTAAGCTTGAATCAAAAGATTTTCCTCCAATTATTTCCCTTGACCTCATATTCTTTTTGTTGGCAATTTTCGGCATAAAAATTTTTCTTACAATGGCCCGGAACGAACTGGCCGCATTGGAATTAAACGACGAGGAAATTATCGATCACATTTCAAACGTCCGTGTTAGTTGGGATAATGTTTCGGATATTCGTTTTGTTGGACAGGGTCATGGTGATTATATTTCCATCATGCTAAAGGATAAAAAAGTCCCGATCCATCAAACTAAAAACATTTTAAAAAAAGGAGCCTTCTATATCAATATACTTTTTTGGGGAACGCCAATAAAAATCTTTCCCAGCTATATCAAAGGAAAAAATTCTGAAATTTTCGATGAGATATGTGCCTATTTCAAGGGCACGGCTTTGTAAAGCAATTTTAGCTGATTATGCCTATTAATTTGATTTTAAAAAATCAGCACAATCAGGCCAATTAGCTAAACCAACGGCTCAGACTCATTCCGGGCCATCCTGATAAATCGGGCCAACACCCCTGTTTTGGTCTTGCCCCCTTGATTTATTCGATATCCGCAATTATTTTTGTTGTCATGATCAAACTACTCCTGACTTCCTCCGGCATTTCCAATAAAAGTATGGGGAACACGCTCGAACAGCTCTTGGGCAAGCCCATCAGTGAGTCGGCTGCGCTGTTCGTTCCGACGGGCGTTTACCCATTCCCGGGCGGCCCGAATTACGCCTGGTGGCCGATCGCTGGCAAGATGAAAGGCGCCCTCGTCGACCTGGGCTGGAAAACAATGGGTCTCCTTGAACTCACCGCACTTCCCAGTATTAAAAAAGATATCTGGGTATCTTCGCTTGAGGACGCCGACGCACTGTTGGTTTGGGGCGGCGATCCGTTGTACCTGGCCTACTGGTTCGAACAATCAGGACTTACGGAGGTATTAACTTCTCTGAACAAGGACCTGGTTTATGTTGGCGTGAGCGCGGGCAGTATGGCTGTAAACGCAATTTTTGGCGAGACCTACGGCGACCCGAGGGGCGGCAGCGGCACGCCGCTGACTATGGAAAATGTGATATTCAATACAGCAGAAGGCGAAATCAGCAAGCCGTTCTTTACAGGTAAGGGTGCAGGGCTGACCGACTTCGCGGTCATTCCACACTTTAATAACCCTGGTTTCCAGGACGCTTGCGGGCTAAATGCGGAAAAATGGGCTGCAAAAATTCCCGCGGCCGTTTACGCCATTGACGAACAAACGGCGATTAAAGTCGTAGCCGGCCAGGTCGAAATCGTTTCGGAAGGACAGTGGAAGTTTTTCAGCAAGCCGGCTTGACATAGCCGTGAAAACGCGTGTAAAAGTGGAACGCTAAATTGAATTCTGACAGCCATTCCCCGCCTTTGTTGGTGTTTTCACCAACAAACCGCAATGCTAAACCGCGTTTAATCCAGCTGTGTTATTAGCCCGAATTCATCATGCCCGGTTTTTTCCGCCTTTGTTGGTGTTTTCACCAACAAACCGCAATGCCTAACCGCCGTGCAATCAATGTATGGCACAGACGCAAATTTATCATGAGAACCGTGGTGACAGTACGTAATACAGTCCGAAAGTGTTGCTTTTCCGCTTTCCGCCTTTGTTGGTGTTTCCCGCCTTTGTTGGTGTTTTCACCAACAAACCGCAATGCCTAACCGCCATACAATCAAGGTATGGCATAGATGCAAACCGCGATGCAAAACCGCGTTTAATCCATCGGTGTTATTAGCCCGAATTCATCATGCCCGGTTTGATAGAACCTCGCTGATGAATACCTGTACGCTTCCGGAAATTCAGCTAAATGCCATTTCGGTTGGATAGGATTGTCATGAATATATTCCAGTTTTTGATCAAATACCGCTTCGGTCCACAGGTCAACACTTAATGGATTTCTTTCCCAAAACTGGTATTCACGGTCTTTGGCGTTAACACGGTACTGCTCAAGGGCCAAAAGGTCTTCTTTTTGGAGCCTGAACTTCATTTGCTGGGCCGTAAACCTCAGGAACCGCATTTGAATTTTTTCGCGTATGAAGCCATCCTGTATCTGCCAGATGAGGTGGATGTGGTTTGGCATAATGACGTAGCCATAGATCCCGATACTTTTTTCGTCCTTCAGAAACCGCAGGCTGTTAATGACGATGTCTTTGTACGCATCATCTTTGAGCAGGTGTTTCCATTCCAGGATAGTTGCGGTAAAAAATTGGGGGTGATAATCGAAGTTTATGGCTGCCATGGTGCTAATTTATGAAATGGCGGCGACTTAACAAAGGGGGCTATCCGTTTGGTTTTGGCATACCCTGGCATTGCGGTTTGACAAAGGGGGCTATCCGTTGAGTTTTGGCATACCCTGGCATTGCGGTTTGTTGGTGAAAACACCAACAAAGGCGGGAATGAAGGCAGGCGCGAAGGCGGCTATCCGTTTGGTTTTGACATACCCTGGCATTGCGGTTTGTTGGTGAAAACACCAACAAAGGCGGGAATGAAGGCAGGCGCGAAGGCGGCTATCCGTTGAGTTTTGGCATACCCTGGCATTACGGTTTGAAGTGGAACGCTAAACTGAATTCTGACAGCCATTAAGTCAAATGGTTTGCGATGGCGCACCCGAGCCCCGCTGACAGGTAATAAACTATTTCAGAAAATCAGTGTAATCATCCTAATCAAATAAAATCAGTGATCATTCCTTCCAAAACAGCGTATTCGGATGAAAATGCTTCCACGAATGCCAGTATTCCTGGTAAGCCTGGATTTTGGTTAGTTGGCTGCCTTTAAGTGATCCGGCTGTCGCAAGGCCATCCCAATCCCAAACGGAAGCGGTTTCCTGGTCGGTTAGGTTTCCGGCGGTATCCAGTTTAAAATGCAGGGTCTGTCCCTTCAGCCTGCTGTTAAAGGCATGGTAAGTAAGGCTGTCATCCTCAATAGCAAGTAAAACGGGAACTGTTGAAACCTGGTCGTTCAGCAAACGCTTTTTAGCCATTCGGCGCCAATCATATGCCTTTGCCTGGCCATGTACAATCACGGCCAGCATCCAGCTTTTCCGCATAAGCGAATCTTTGTTTTTTAGCGTGCTGTCACGGTCAACAGCTTGCACCCGGTCGTAGTTTTTCAGGTCGGTGTAGTCGCTGGTATAGTGTTTGTCCGGCTGCAGGATAAGCGAGGTGGGATGTTTATCAAGCCACGACTCCAGGGTTGCCTGCTCGTAGGGCAGTTCCTGCAGGTGCAGGCCTTTCAATTTGCCAACGGCAGCCATTCCCGTAGCCTGGTACCACCAGGTTTTTGTGCCCTCATCCTCAATAATGGCGTTGTAATGCCTGGCGCCTACCAACCTGAATTGTTGCCTTGCGCCGTTTATAACCGGGCTGTAAACCCTGCCGGTACGGCACATGCTGCAATAGGTCACCAGTACCGGCAAGCCACCAACGTTATCCTGCACTTTATGGTGATAAGCCAGGTAATCCACCGGGTAGGCTTTGGCAACGCCGTTATTCACCACACCGATCACGATAAACCCCGTGGGTACTTTATTTTCTATCGCATTTGCGAATTTCACGGTCTGAGGCTCCTCGAACATGCTTTCCGCCTTAAACATCACATCGGTAAAATAATAGCTGGCAAGGCATATCACCAACACCCCAACCTTAACAATTTTGCCTGTTTTCGAATTCTTTCTGAAATATTTGGCCAGGTACCAGATGATCATCAGGGCCCCGACGATGCGCAGGGGCAGCACAATTTCTTCAAGGTAATACGAGACGGTAATAGCATTCAAGTCCTGACTGCCTGGAAATGGCATCAGCAGGTAAGCATGTACCAGTCCGGGTACCAGCAGTAATACAATTCCCCACCAAAAAAGGGATGATTTGTTTTTTTTCATCTTATTTAGTCTCGTTTAGGCTGGCATACCTGTCGGGTGATGGCAGGTACCCCTTATTTTTTAAAATGCCCGCAAGCCGGTCGTAAAACTCAGGTTCGTCCGGAGTAACGCTGGCCAGGCCGTCCACATATTTATTATAGAGGCAAAATAGCGCCGCTATCAGTACGGTATCGTGTATTTCCATGTCGGTTGCCCCTTGCTGCCTTGCTTTTTCAACAAGTTCAGTGCTCACGGTGCGCGCATCAGCCTGCACCCGCCGGGCAATTTCGAGCAGGGATTTCATTTTTTCGCTTACGGGGGCGTTTACAAGGTCAGTCTTTACCATTTCGGTGGTAAGCCGGTCGCCATACCAGGCATCTGCCGCAGCGCTATGGGCCGCCGTGCAAAACCTGCATTGGTTACCCTGCGAGGTTACCGTGGCGATCAATTCCCTTTCACCCGGTGTTAATGTTGATTCCCCGCGAAGCAAAATTTGGGTAAGCTGCCTGATGGGCAGGGCGGTGTCCTGGCGGTAATTCAGCAAGCCGGTAATACCGGGCAGGTTCTCATCTAAAGGGATGTGAGGCATTTAATTAGGGTTAATTGGTTGGCGGCCTGATCAGTCGGATTAAATTTCCTTATACAAACAAACTAAAAAAATCACAACAAATCAATTTAACTGCAACAAGGTTAAATTTATTGAAATCCGGTATCTAATTTGCTCGAAAGTGAAAAAAAATTAAAGAAAAGTTAAACAAAAGCTCGTGTTAACCGTTTTTTGTATGTATTTGCCGCACCATGAACACTTTAGAAAACATTAAGTCGACTATCGAAGAAAGGCTGTGCCCGATTCACGATATCCATCCCCTGGTGGAAAGCGTTGGCGCCGAGTTAAAAATCACCTGCTGCTGCCATTTTTTTTATGCAAGATGCCTGCAGGATATGAAAAATATCCAATATAAAATAGAATTGGAACGCAGCCTGGAAATATAGGTTTCTGCTCACCATAAACTATTGAGCCGCTTCGGGGCAAGTCTCTATCTCCATTCAACAGCCGGCACAATAATCTGCGGCCGAAAACTATTCGCCTTTAACATAATATAACAAAGCTTGCTTCAACTTTTTCAATTTAATTAATACTTTAGCCTTAAATCAAATTCCATATGCAAACAGTGAAAAAAGTTTTGTTTGCCTTAACGGCTACGGCTTTCATCAGCTTTGGCGCGCGGGCGCAAAAAGTTGACTTTACAGAGTATGACCTTCCAAACGGATTGCACGTTATTCTGCATACCGACCATCATGCGCCGGTGGTAGCGGTATCGGTTATGTACCATGTTGGCTCGAAGAACGAAGAGCCCGGTCGCACCGGATTTGCGCACTTTTTTGAGCACCTGCTGTTCGAGGGCAGCGAAAATATCAAACGCGGCGACTTTATGAAGATCGTTTCGGCCAACGGAGGCAGCAACAATGCCAATACCACGCAGGACCGAACATTTTATTACGAGGTTTTCCCGTCAAACTACCTGGAAACAGGCTTATGGCTGGAGAGCGAGCGCATGATGCACCCCGTGATCAACGAGATCGGGGTAAAAAGACAGGATGAGGTGGTAAAGGAAGAAAAGCGCCAGAGTTTTGATAACCGGCCCTATGGCAATTTTGTGAATACGGTGGAGAAAGACCTTTTTACGGTTCATCCCTACCACAATAGTGTGATCGGGGAGATGAAGGATATAGACGCGGCAAAGCTGGAAGAATTCAAAGCCTTTTTTAAACAATATTATGTGCCAAATAATGCGGTGCTTACCATTGCCGGCGATATTGATGTCGCCAAAACCAAAGCGTTGATAGCAAGTTATTTCGGCCCTATACCGGGCGGCGCGCCGGTAGTTTATCATAAAGTGGAAGAACCACCGATGACCAAGCCGATCATCGATACATTTTACGACGCGAATACGCAGATCCCGCTGGTAAGTGTGGCTTACCGCATCCCCGGCAGGGACAGCAGGGATGCGCGCGTGTTGCAAATGATCTCCAACCTGCTTTCAACCGGGGGTAGCTCCAGGCTTTATAAAAAGATGGTAGACGATAAAAAGGAAGCTTTGCAGGTGCTGGCTTTCAACCCTACGCTGGAGGATTACGGGATGTACATCATCGGTGCGCTGCCCAATAACGGCACCTCAAATGAGGTTTTATTGAAAGATATTAACGACGAAGTGGTAAAACTGCAAACAGACCTGATCAGCCCGGAAGACTACGAGAAACTGGAGAACGAGATGGAAAACAATTTTGTAAACGCCAACAGCCGCGAGCTCGGTATCGCCGAGAGCCTGGCCAACGGCTATACCTTTTTACATAAGGACACCAACGATCTGAACGAAGAACTGGCTGTATTTAAATCGATCACCCGCGAAGAGATAAGGGATGCGGCACGCAAATACCTGGACGCCAATAAACGCCTCACTTTATATTACCTGCCCGGCAAGGCTAAAGCTAAATAATTAACGATGATGAAAAACACCATGAAGAAATTGATAATGATAGCCGCCGGAGCCGTATTGATGCAATATGCGCAGGCGCAAACGATAGACCGCAGCAAGGAACCAGCCCCCGGCCCGGCACCGGTTTTAAGTATTAAGGACCCTGTGATTTACAAACTGCCCAATGGCATTACCCTGCTGGTGGTTGAAGATCACCGCCTGCCAAAGGTAACGGCCACCTACAATATTGATGCGGGCCCGGTTACCGAAGGCGAAAAGGCCGGCGTACTATCGCTGATGGGCGATATGCTGAACGAGGGAACCAAAACGATGCCCAAAGCTGATTTTGACGAAGCAGTGGATAAGATAGGCGCGAATGTAAGTTTAAGCTGGTCGGGCGGCTACGCTTCGGCGCTGACCAGGTATTTCGGCAATGCTTTTAAGCTGATGGGCCAGGCTTTAAAAGAGCCGGCTTTTACGCAGGAATCTTTTGATAAGTTAAAATCGCAGGATATTACCGGGCTGAAATCGCAGGCCAAAAACGCAAAGGCCATATCTGCACGCGTTACCAATGCACTTTCATTTGGCAGAAATCACCCTGACGGTGAATTTGAAACAGAAGAAAGCATTCAAAAACTTACGCTGCAGGATGTGAAGGATTTTTACGCCAAATACATAACCCCTTCGCGCGGCTATCTCACCATCACCGGTGATATTAAAGCGACTGATGCCAAAGCGCTGGTGACCGAAGTGCTGGGCTCATGGACCGGCCCAAAATTATCGCTTGAAAATATCCCTGACACCCCCAACCCCGGTAAAACGGAAATCGACCTGGTGGATGTACCGAATGCCGTGCAGTCCGAGATACACGTAGTAAACCTGATCAACCTGCGCATGAGCGACCCGGATTATTTCCCCGCGCTGATCGCCAATTATATATTAGGCGGCGGCGCACAGGCGCGTTTGTTTATGAACCTGCGCGAAAAACACGGTTTTACCTATGGCGCGTATTCGTCGCTGCCGGCGGCCAGGATACAAAGCCTGTTTGATGCCAGCGCATCCGTACGCAACGCCAAAACCGACAGCGCAGTAACCCAGTTCCTGGCCGAAGTAAACCGCATCCGTACCGAAAAGGTAACCGACGAGGAACTTGCCAACGCCAAGGCGCTTTACGCAGGCTCGTTTGCCCGCGGGCTGGAGGATCCGGCACGTACGGCAACCTTCGCCAGCAATATCCTGATCAATAAGCTGCCAGCCGATTTTTACAGAACCTACCTGCAAAAAATTAATGCGGTAACCGTTGATGATGTGCGTCGTGTGGCACAGAAATATATAAATTATGACCATATGCGTGTGATCATTGTGGGCAGCCAGGCGCAAATACTGCCAGGCCTGCAAACAACCGGGTTACCAATTAATTTTTTTGATAAATACGCCAGCCCGGTAACTGCGCCGGCGGCGGGGAAATAGTATATATCCCGAGACTCGTCGCATCCCTAAAGACTTACGAGGTTTTAGAAACTTCGTAAGTCTTCCCTTTTTCGACTACCCGACGAAAGTTCCTATTCAGTATCTTTACGCGGATGGAAACGGACAACAAAAAAGTCTTTGCGGTAATGGGTGTGGTCGCCTTGTTCCTGGTGAGTATTATCATTTCCCAATATTATGGCGCTTTAAGCAAAGCTGATCTCACCAAAAAAAGGAAAACCGAATACGGCGGGCTGCATTTCTCTGGTAAAGTAATGCATTGCCGGGTGTATAAATACCTAAACAAAAGCTTTTACCAGGTATGCATTAAGCTCGATTCGCCGAATGTAAAACCGGTTATAGTTTATAATGATGATGATGCCATTAAGGTAAGCAACGGCACCGCAACCTTTTCGGGGGGATATATAAAAAAGTTTTTAGGGCTGGCCGATTCAGTTGCGGTTAATATGCATAGCAACGGAAAGATCATTTTTTACAGAACGGGCTACATGATCGACAAAAAAGACTTTGCCTTCGACCCGATGGGTTTGCAACGGGATGATTTGAATAATTGTAATTAGCTGAACAGGCCAATTACATCACCGCCCATAAAGCGCCAATGAAATTAAATGAGCGAATTGACAAACTATTAAAGCTTTGTGGCCTTTGTGTCTTCCCCTTTGCGCACTTTGCGGTAAAAAATTTCCACGGTTTAGCTATGTAGAAGTTATACGGAATATTTAAATCTGAACCTAATCCAACTTGATCAACCCAGTCAACTTAATCAACTTAATCAACCAGCATCACTTGTCCGACTCCACAATATCCCCGCTATCGATGCGGCTCCTTTTGATATTCACCACCGTATTACCGCGAAAAAGCTTGTAATTGTTAAAATAATTTGGCAATCCTTCTGCGGCTAGTTCCTTAGTGCCGTTGGTTACGGAATAATGGAGGTGCGGATAAACCACTGTGCCTGAAAACCCTACCTGGCCAATTTGGTCACCGGCCCTCACCATCTGGCCGGCGCTTACACTAACGCTGCCCTGTTCCAGGTGAAGCATCATACTGTATTCGCCGTTGGCGTGCTGGATGATAACATAGTTTCCCATCCCTTCAGGATCGGCCTTAGGGTCCAGCTTGGGCGACTTAACGGTCT
>Ga0206935_10210_pt1 | contig 15422 bp, 13 predicted proteins | sample Alteio_BWOrgHeat_13_FD_152924 | JGI IMG/M metagenome (GOLD analysis project Ga0206935, IMG submission 152924) | Enriched cells from forest soil in Barre Woods Harvard Forest LTER site, Petersham, Massachusetts, United States -... | ecosystem: Environmental > Terrestrial > Soil > Temperate forest >...
ATGTGGCCGGCGTTGGCTACGGTGAGTGTGCCGCTGGCGTCGGCTCGGAGCACCAGGCAGGTCGTAAATCCTCCGCCGCTGCGCGCGAGCATGCGCTGGTTCATCGCTGCCAGAATTTCGCCCGGGCTTTGCGTGTAATGGGCGAGCGTGCGTACCGTGCCAACGAGCAGGGAAACGGTCATGGCGGCGGGCATGCCTTTGCCGCTCACGTCGCCGATGACAGCCAGAACCCCGCCGTTGCGCACCGGCAGAATCTGGAAGAAATCTCCACCGACCTGGCCTGCGGGCTTGTAGGCGCTGAGAATTGCGAATCCGGGAACGGAGGGAATCTCTTCCGGAATCAGCACCTGCTGGACAGTGCGCGCGGCTTCGAGTTCAGCGGCTGAAAGGGCATGGCGACGGGCGATGCCGACTGTGCGCAGCACCAGGAAGATGAGGATCGCGGTAAGGAAGATGAAGTCGGAGAGGCTGCCGATTGGAAGCTCGTAGCTGCCCAAATGGAGGGTTGGCACGGGATTGAGACGTTGTGTCAGGCCGGTGTAGAAAACGAGAAAGCGGAGGAAGTTCCAGTAGCTATAAAAGCCGCCGAACAGGACAGCGGGCAGCAAGATGCGCGCTTCAAAATTACCGGCGCGCCAGGCGCTGACAAGCAGGGTGATGAGCACGATGTTAACGATGAGGATGGGAGTGAAAAACGCGACGAATCCGAAGAAATAGAAGTGGGAGATTCCATAGCCGGCCAAAGGGCTGGCGAATGCGCACAAAACGGCGGCAATCTCAAGGGCAAGAAGCAAGCGAGTACGGCGCGCCCGGAGTACAAGCCTGATGAACTCAATATACGCGTAGTTCGATGCGCCGAAGAACGCGTATTGGATCCACAAATGCGGCGGGGTTTGGTCGGCGAAGATAATCCAGGCTTCGATAAAAAACAAAAGGCCGGTAACGAGCAAAAAGACGGCGGCAGCCAGGTATTCCTTCTGGTCGCGCATGGTGATGTAGAGGGCCAGTGCGACCAGCGCGATGACGAAGCTGAACGCGGCGAGGATGAGCCGGTACCCTATGCGGTGAGCCAGGGTGTAGCTCATGTCGCGCGCTGCGGCGTCGGCGCTGAGCAGGTAGATGGCCGAATCCGGGGCGATGGGCGTGGAACTTCCCGGGCCCTGGATTCCGGCCGGGTTGACGGCGAAACGGATCGCAAGGACAATATCTCCGCGGGAACTGAGCACACCGTCTGGAACTGGGAAGGCAAGCTGCCGGTTCTGGTGGAAATAGGCCAGCCCGAACATGCTGCCGTTGACGCCGATCCGCTGGCCGTTGGCGTAGACCTCGTAGCTGCCATTGATCCGATCAGTAGCTACGGTGAGATTGTGCGCGCCGGAGCTAAGATGGATATGAATGCGGTACCAGCCGTAGTGAATGCCGCGGATTCCGTACTCGAAGAGATCTTTCCTGGTCGAGATCGTTGTCCAGCCGCTGTCGTCGAAGGTCGGCGAAGCGTAGGCTGGGTTGTCGCCGGGCGCAAAGAGCCAATCGGGGCCGAGTGTGACGCGTTCTCCGTATTGGGTGGCGTCGAAGCTTCGCGGGTCAGAGGCGGCTTGGCTCGGTTTGGCATGGTCCAGGACACCGCCGGCCTGCGCGCTAGCGAAAAGTCCGCAGACCGCGAGCAGCAGAATTCCGACAGCCATAAAGATGCGGGGACGCATGGAGGAAACTATATCGCAGAGGCGGTGCGATAGTCTGGGAGTAAAGAGCTTGTCTTTCATCTCCACAGATCGAAGATTTGGCGGCCCGAACGGAATCCAAGAAAAGAGCCGGGCAAGTCTAAGAAGAGTTCACATGCCGATAGATACGACGATGGAAAAATTGATTGCCGGGCACAAGAAATTCCTGAAGGAAGCTTTTCCTCTGCGCCAGGGGCAGTTCTTCCTGCTGGCCGAGTGGCAGCGGCCTGAGGTTCTGTTTGTTACCTGTGCCGATTCGCGCGTTGTGCCGGATCTGATTCTGCAGACACAGCCTGGCGATCTTTTTATCTGCCGCAATGTCGGCAATGTCATCCCGCTTCCCGGCGAGCCTGCCGGCGGCGTCTCGGCGACGATCCAATACGCGGTGGAATTTTTGCGCGTGAAGGAGGTCATAGTCTGCGGCCACTCCGACTGCGGCACGATCCGCGCGCTCATGCACCCGGGCAAGCTCGCCGGCCTCGACAGTGTGAAGGACTGGCTGCAACATGTGGAGCCGGCGTGGAAGCATTTGACCGAAGCGCAGCGCAATGCTGGTGAGGCTGCGCTGCACATCGCGCTGACCCACGCCAACGTAATGGTGCAGGTGGAAAATTTGAAGGCACATGAGTACATTCAGCGCGCTGTAGCCGAGGGGCGGTTGAATGTTCATGGCTGGTACTACGACATTTTGAGCGGACGGATTGAACAATACGACGAAGGCTCAAGGAAGTTTGTGGCGTTGAAGGCTTGAATTGATCCGATTGAAGCAGACGAGAAACCCAGCGGGAACCTGAGTGGAATAAAAATGGGCTGCTGCTCGCACTGGAGCAGCAGCCCGATTCAATTGTGCCAATTCACAGATTTACTCTACCGCTGCGGATTCGACGTTCCGCTCAGGTTCGCAGTGGCCTGAACCTGTGGGGTTGCGGCCTGGTTGGGTTGGCTTGCGGCGGGCTGGTTTTGCGATTGTGCTCCCGGCTCGCTGGATTGAATGCCGATGGCCGCGCCAGAAACGACTAACTCAACGCGCCGGTTCTGGGCTCGTCCTTGATTAGTCGAGTTATCGGCGACCGGGTCATTTTTCCCAAACCCTTTGGCAGATACATTTGAATCCTGAACACTCTGCGAAACCAGATATTCGCGAACACTGCCGGCGCGTTGTTCAGATAACTTCTGGTTATATTCGTCGGAGCCGATGTTATCGGTGTACCCCTCTACCTGTAGCGACAAGTTAGGGTAGGAGAGCAGGATTCCGGAGACTTTCGCGAGCTTCTCGCGGGCCTCCGGCTTCAGACTGTACTTGTTGAAGTCAAACAGCACATCGGACATGTTGACAATCAAACCGCGTGCGGACTCCGTGGTCTGTAAAACTGCGTTCAACTGCATGCGCAGCCGCTCGCGTGCCTGTTGCGCCTGTTGAGAAGCCTGCTGCGCGCTCTGCTCGGCTTGCTGCTTTGCAAGCTGGGCCTGCTGGGCTCGAGCTTCTGCGTCAGCGGCCGCTGCCTGGGCTTTGGCACGCTCCGCTGCCTGCTGCTCGGCCACTGCCTGTGACTGCTGCGCTTGCTGTTCCGCATTCACGCGAGCCTGCTGATTGGCCGCATCGTCTTCTGCCTTGATCTTACGAATGGTGATGATGCGCGCGTCTTCAGCCGATTGCACTGCTTCACGCGCATAGGTGATGGTCTCCTTGCGGTCGTGCCTGTTCATGTCGGTATCGCTTGCATTTTTGAGCGCGGTCTTGGCGGTAGCCATGGTGTCCGCGGCGTACTTGTCTGCGCCGGCAGCTTGAGCAATCTCCACCGCATTCATCGCCTCATAGAGTTCCAATGGCGAGCGCTCATCGCGAGTGATCGGATTCAAGACTGTGTGCCGGCCGGCCGTCTCAGCGTAGGCGCCGCGCGGCAACAGCGAATAGTGCGCGTTCACTTGCTCGATAACTCCCTGCGTTTTGTCTTCGACGAAGTTCTGCATGACGACGAGGTCGCTCGGCATGGTCACGGCATAGTATGGCTCGGCGGTAATGACCAGGCCGAACGACTGCAGATCGGTTGTAACTGTGATCTGGTTCTTATCTTTGGAGCCGGTGGGCAACACTTCACCCAGATTCATGGGCCGGCCTTCCGGCGTAATGGCCCAAAGCACATAAGTCAGATATTCGGGACCGAAGCCGTTCGCGGGTGTCAGCCCTTCGAAACTCGCATCGATGGCGGTCCTTCCCAAATGTGCTTCCACCTTGGCGGAACCTCTTGCCTGAGGCAGGAGGCTTGTTCCTTGAAAGCCAATCTTTGTGGCGCTGCTGCGATGGAAGTAATTGATTGCCGGGATTTCGCGACCCACCACCTGGATCTTGTAGAGCGGAACGTTGTCCTGCATTCCAGCCTGCGACATCGGCACGGCGTTGGACTGCATCGGCGATTGGCCGTTTGTCGTGGGGTTTTGTTCCTGCGCGCTAACCCAACCAGCGCTGGCAAGCAGCAAAAAGAGAACGGGCGTATTGACTTTGCTCCTGAACATTTGACTTTTCCTCCTTGTGTTACGGCAAACAAATCCGCCGTCCAATGCGAGCGTCGAGAAACATGCAACTTGAATGGAACAAACTTGCAGTTACACAGGTTTGAATAGATGCCGGTTGCCCTGCGTGAGTTGTCTTGAGCGGTTAGCGCTCGAGTGGCTTGAGTTATCTGAACTATCTGTATCTATGTGACTTATCGGGAAAGGTAGCTCTACTTATTAGTTTCTAGACACGCGTGCTTCTACGCAGTTATTTTTTCAATGGAACCAATTCGCAGGCTGCGCGATACCCGGATTTGAACCGCATGCAAAGCCCGAAACCTCTAATTCGCTTTGTCTCGTTTGAAGGCGGGATCGGTAGACAATCCAGTCAGTTCTGTCTTGATCGCGGGAGAAACATCCGGCGATGCAAGCATGAATTCGATGTAATCGGCGACCAGTGGATCGTTTCTTTGGAATGACTCCATCGACCATCCGGCGGCCATGTAGGCCAGGCCGCGGGCCAGCGATGGGGTAATCTCCGACGGATGGGTTCCGCTCTTGCGCATTTTGTCGAATTCGTCGTAGTCGGCACGCCAGGCCAACGTACTGGCAATCGTTGCCACTGGCTTGAAGTCGCCGGTGGCGCCGAATGTGGACCACATTAGATCGAGATGGCCGAAGACCTCTCGCGTTGGGCTCAGATCGAACGGGTCAGGCATCGAGGGAATTGACTTGAGCTTTTCCTGATCCTCCGCGCTGAGGGTCTTGACTACGCTGTCGATGTCATATCCAGCGGAGTGAACGATGACGAGTCCCAACGAACGCACGAGGGGTGTCTGCTCTGGCATGCGCGCAAGAAAATCCTTTTCCGCAAGCGGATCGGCCTTGAGCGCTGCACTTAGAAATGCGGAGGCAATCCCAATAAGATCGGACTTGTGATTCGCCGTCTGCGACTCAATAGCCATTTGCAATGCAGGTACCAGGCGCGCTGGATTGGGCTGGCGGTAGTATGTCTGGGAATAATTGCCAAATTCCTCGATGTTCTTGAACTTTCTGCTGCTCCCCGATGCGAAGCTCTCAATCTGGACCTTGGAGGGAGTCAGGGCCACGCGGCCACCCGGTACCTCAGCTTCCGCCTCTACGGTCGCGTTTCCGTCCGCGGCGTTTGAGGGAACGCACCACTTATCTGCCGTGGCGCCCAAAGATGCCATGGTGAGAAGTGGATTCTTAATTCCGCCGGCTGCCAGGGCCGCCGTGACAAAGTCGCCTCCTTCGGGCTTGATCTGCTTGGTCTGCGCGTAGGCTGCAAAGGGATGCTCATCGGTTTGGCCGTTGAATCGGACTCGGAACGAGACTCTGGTCTGATCAAGGTACGCGTCGCGATTGTCTCCGGTAGCAACGACGCCGACCCGAATGCATTGACCGGGATTGAGCAGAGTTATGTTCGCAGGGGCATTGACGAGCTTGAGCGTGCGCGGCCATTCGACCTCCACAACTGGCTCCCCGATGAGCATGAATTGCTTTTCGATCTTTGCGGGCGTGGGTTTGCTGGGCGAGGAACCAGAGCTCTGTGCTCGAAGACCGGAGGATGTTGAGGCGAGTATCAAAGCGCAAAAAGAGAAGCCTCCGATCAAACGGGATGAGAGGAGAGATTTTATGGATTGCATGGTGGCACCAAGTAGACAGCAAATGCGGCCTCAGCGCAAGACATTCCGCCGGTCAGCGCACCCCTCCCAGGGCCTCGCGTTTTCCTTCGGCTTCTCGAACTGCCATGAAGCGATAGCGATGAGAACGCAAGCAACGCCGTCGGAGCGGACTGCGGCACCATGAGGCCCAACAGGGCATTCCAAACGCCCCGGCGCGAGACCTGGCCATATTGCGCCACGGAGATAGGACGGTTCATAAATCCGGCCTAAACTATTGAAGGGGTCGATTGATGCGTTCTGTTTTGTTATTCGCCTTGAGCGCGGTAACGGGATGTTTGGCTGTCTCAATGACTGCGCTGGCGGGCAAGCCCGATGAGGGCAAATATCCGCTGCGGGTGCACATCATGCGATTTGTCGCGCAACCGAATCACAGCCGGGAGACGAAGAGCCCTTCCGATCCGCCGCCTTATTTGGAGGGGATGGGCGTGGCTGACCTTTTTGAAAACGGCGAGCCGCTGGGCTTCCAATTTACCTATAGCTGCACTGCAGCTATGGAGGCATCGGGCGCTTATAGCACTTTTCCTGCCCGCTGGAAAAAGAGAGATAAAACGCTGGAGATTCTGCTGCCGCAGGCGGGCAAGCCGTGGAATTCGGAATCCTGCGACCTGAAGACGGAAATGATGACGGGGCTGGTTTATTACTGGAAGAACGGCTCCCTGGCCGAGGAGCCCTCAGCGTCGCTCAAGGGCTGGATGGCGAAACATCAGTTCGACCCGGAAAAGGGCAAGGAAGTGCCGGTAATGGCGCCGGGCGAGTCGGAGACAAGCGACCCCCAGCTCGCCGGCCCCGACTAGGCTCAATACAATGGATGTCGATAAACGACTCATATATAAGGCTTTTACGAGTCCTGCCGATCGCGGACCAGGCCTTCTGTTGATGGAACGAAGGTTCATGGCCATACGATCAAATAAATTTGACACTAAGTCACTCAATCATGCATCTTATTGTTGTCAGTATTTTATGGAACAGGCAGGATAGCCAAAATGGGAAAAATCATTGGAATTGACCTCGGCACGACCAACTCGTGCGTCGCGGTCCTGGAGGGCGGTGAGCCCAAAGTAATCCCGAATGAGGAGGGTGCGCGCACTACGCCCTCGATCGTCGCATTCTCAAAGAGCGGCGAGCGTCTGGTTGGCCAGGTGGCCAAGCGGCAGGCCATTACCAACCCGGAGAACACCATCTTCTCCATCAAGCGGTTTATGGGCCGGCGCTACAACGAAGTTAATGACGAAATGAAGATGGTGCCTTACAAGGTGGTTCAGCAGGGCGACCACATCGCCGTTGTTGCGCAAGGCAAGGAGTACACTCCGCCGGAAATATCGGCGATGATTCTGCAGAAGCTCAAGAAGTCAGCCGAGGCCTATCTGGGCGAGACGGTAACCGAGGCGGTCATCACCGTTCCGGCGTACTTCAACGACGCGCAGCGGCAGGCGACCAAAGACGCAGGCAAGATTGCCGGCCTGGATGTGAAGCGCATCGTCAACGAGCCCACCGCGGCCGCGCTGGCGTATGGCCTCGACAAGAAGAAGGATGAGACGATTGCGGTTTATGACTTCGGCGGCGGCACCTTCGACATTTCCATTCTGGAGGTTGGCGAAGGCGTTATCGAGGTCAAATCGACCAACGGCGACACGCACCTGGGCGGCGACAACCTCGACCAGCGAATCGTCGAATGGTTGATTGCGGAGTTCAAGCAGGAGCAGGGGCTCGATCTCGCCTCCAAAGGCAACGAGATGGCTCTTCAGCGCCTGAAGGACGCGGCTGAAAAAGCGAAGATCGAGTTGTCGACGACCGTCGAGACGGAAATCAATCTGCCTTTCGTTACTGCGGATGCGACCGGGCCGAAGCACCTGGTTCGCAAGCTTACCCGCGCGAAGCTCGAGCAGCTTGTCGGAGACCTGATTGACCGCTCTATCGAGCCTTGCAAGAAGGCGCTGGCGGATGCGGGCATTGGCGTGGACAAGATCGACGAAGTGGTTCTGGTCGGCGGCCAGACACGCATGCCGAAGATCCAGGAACTGGTGAAGAAGCTGTTCGGCCGTGAGCCGCATCGTGGTGTAAATCCGGATGAGGTTGTGGCTGTCGGAGCTGCCGTGCAGGCGGGCGTTCTGGCGGGCGAGGTCAAAGACTTGTTGCTGCTGGACGTGACGCCTTTGACACTGGCAATCGAAACCCTGGGCGGCGTGGCAACGCAGATGATTCCGCGCAACACGACGATTCCGACCAAGAAGACGGAGACGTTTTCGACGGCGGCGGATTCGCAGACCGAAGTCGAAGTGCATGTGCTGCAGGGCGAGCGTCCGCTGGCCGCGCAGAACCGCACGCTGGGCAAGTTCAAGCTGGCGGGCATTCCTCCCGCGCCACGCGGCGTGCCGCAGATCGAGGTCACATTCGATATCGATGCGAACGGCATTCTGAACGTGACGGCGAAGGACACGGCGACTGGCAAGGACACGCGCATCCAAATCACGTCGAGCTCGGGCCTGAGCAAGGACGAGGTCGAGAAGATGGCCAAGGAGGCCGAGGCACACGCGTCCGAGGACAAGGAGAAGCGCGAAGAGATTGAAGCGCGCAACTCGCTCGACGGCCTGGTCTACAACATCGAAAAGATGTTGAAGGACAACAACGACAAGATCCAGGGTCCGGAGAGGTCCGAGGTTGAATCGGTGCTGGCTGACGCGAAGGGAGTGCTTGCGGGAACGCCATCGTCTGGTGAGTTGAAGGCTGCTCACGAGAAGCTGACCGCGGCCAGCCACAAACTGGCTGAGGTGCTTTACAAGGCGAATGCGGCTTCTGCTTCCCAGGGTGGTCCGGGTGCAGCAGGTCCGGAGCAGCCGGGTGAGCAGAAGAAGGACGAAGGCGTGATTGACGCTGAGTACGTGGACGTCGAAGACAAGAAGTGAACTGGCCGGTCAGGCGTAGCCGCCGTTGGGCGGAAAACTTAGGGGTGGGCAGCATAATCGCTGCTCACCCCATTTTTTCGAGCACTTAGAGCTAGTTGCTAAGATTGAACACGACATTGATCGTGGTCATGACTTCGACCGGCTTACCGTTGAGCAGGTAGGGGCGGTAGCGCCACTGCAACACGGCCTCAACGGCCGCCTGCTGCAACTCTTTCGGCCCGCTGAGCGCCTTTAATTTTTTGATCTTGCCATCTTGGCCGATGGTGCCCTGCAATACAACTGTTCCCGAGATGTGGTTTGAATGCGCCTCTGGCGGATAGGCGGGGACCTTGCTGTATTGAAGCATCCCGGCCGCGACTCCGCCGGAAACTTGAATTCTCATCGTGGCCGCAACAGCGTCTGGCGGTGCGGTGAAGTCAACTTTTTCCGACGGATCAATCACCGACGCTGACTCGATGTGCAGAGTCAAGTTCGGCTTACCATTGTGCATCATCTTCAGTTCGCCTGCGATAGCGCGGTTATCAAAGCGCAAGAACTGGTTGTGAAAGGTTTGATCTGAAGTTGACGGTCTTGTCGCAACGCGCAAAAGGGGCTCATCCCGGTCGAAGCAATAGATTGAGGTATCCACCGGCCCCGGCGACAGCCTGGCTATAGGGGTGACGCATGTGAGTTTGAGGGTGCCCCCATCCAGAGTTTTAGCGGTGTAGGTTGTGTTCTCGATGATACTCGGGAAATATGGCATCGGGGTGACCAGATTGTCCCGTGCCGCTAGCATTAGATCGGGTGTATCACCCTTTACATCCGAAAGAACAAGGCCTGCCTTGCTGCCGTATGTGGTTTCCGAGAAATTTCTACCAATGAAAGTTCTCTTGGATTGAGTAGGGCTGGCCCAGAACTCCTCGTAAGTGCCCTCGTCGGTCACGGACCCTTGCTCGTCAAATAATTGAAATGAGGCTTTGATGTGCCAAGGTTCGACTCCCTCGCCGTCTAGATTGTTCAGCTTCAGCGCCGAGCGCATGAGCGCTTTCGGGTCGGAAGGCAACACGCCGGATGCGGGCTGGAGCGGTGCGGCGTTCTGAGGCTTGATCGAAGGAGAAAACAGACCACAAGCCGCGAAGCTAAAGGCAATGGAAGAAAGAAGCGCCGCTTTTCGCATGGCGATGAAGATAACACGGTCCGGCGCACCTGCGATGCCTCCCTTTGCACTGTGCAACATGGGTCTGCGGATGCGGAAAGATAGCATGGGCGCGATGAACCGGCATTTTCGTTTCTCACGGCTTGGCCGGCGGCTCTCCGAGCGTGAAGACGACATTCACCGTCGTCATCACTTCAACCGGATCGCCGTTCAGCAGATAAGGCCGGTAGACCCATTGCTTCACTGCGTCTATGGCGGCGCTTTGCAGCAGTGGCGGGCCGCTGACGACCGATAGCTCTTTCACTTGGCCGTCTTTGCCGATGAGGGCCTGCAGAATGACGATGCCTTGCACCCGTGCTGCTCTCGCAACTGCGGGATAGACGGGAGAGACCCTGTTGGAGAGCAGTCCTTGAGCCACTCCGCCGGAGACATTGACCTGGTTGGGAGTTTGCACGGCTGCGTCCGTCGCGGGTCCATCTCCTTTCATGCGGATCAACTTGATGGGCGTGACGGGAATCGCATCTGGAGGAGGGGTGAAATCGGCATCGATGACTGGGTTGATGTTCTCAATGACATCAAGGTGGGCGCTCAGAGCCACCTGGCCGTTGACGGTCCGTTCAAGGTCGCGGGGAAGATATCGGCCCTGCAACATGACCGGATTGCTGAATGTTGTTTTTGCTCCCGCGCCCTCAGTGTGGGTTTCCAGGGTGGGTGTTTCGCGTTCGAAACAATACACTCCAAGGTTGCGCCTTTCTTCGGAATAGGTAATTGTCCCGTCCGCCTTCCTGGTGGAGTGCGCTGGCCCGCTCACGGAGATGCACCGTGTATGACCGTTGTTGCCGTCGTCTGGCTGCTCGGCGAAGTCCTGCGTGTCAAGGCTGCTTGCGCTCGGCAGCGGGTTAGTCAGATCCCTGCGCAGGGCATTGAGCTGCCACGGCAACGGCAGTGCAAACTGAGTTTGGCTACCGACGGCCATTATCCCCTTTTCTGTTCCGAACCTGGTCTCCGTGAGGGTGTCGCTCGCGATGATCTGCTTGAACTTCGCCGGGCTGACCCAGAATTCTTCGTAGGTCCCTTTGCCAATGGAATTGCCCTGCTGATCAAAAAGCTGGTAGCTCGCCTTCAGGTGCCAGGGTTGAACATCCGGGCCTGAAAGGCCATTAGTCTTTGTCGCGAGCAGCATCAGACCTTTTGCGTCGCGGGGCATTGGCGCGGGCGCAGGCTCCTGAGTCAGTCCGGGGATGAGGACGCAAATAAAGACACCGATGTGGGTAAGAAGGCGGCAGGTGCGGAGGGTACGCAGGGTCGCTGTATTTCGCATGGCGGAAAGATACCACGGATTGGTTTATCTGGCATTTGGAAGGCGAATATCCTCGTTCTCGCGAAGTTGCATGGAGTAGTGCAATGCACTACAATGGATATTGGAGAGAGACTGGGGAACTGCGCGTGAGCAAGATTGGCAAGGGTATCATTCGCGGGCTTGAACAGGCGCTTGCTTTCGCCGAAGGAACGGGGGATATGAGCCTTTACCGCGTCCATATTCCTGCGGAGATCGATGTGCGAGCGATTCGTGGGCGGCTGGGGCTGACGCAGCAGCAATTCGCAGTCCGCTTCGGCTTCAGTGTGAATACGCTGCGGCATTGGGAGCAGGGTAGACGCGTTCCCGAGGGCCCTACGCGTGCTTACCTGCTGGTGATCGATCGCGAGCCGAAAGCGGTTGAAAAGGCGCTGCGCATCGCATGAGTCCGGCAGGCATTAGGCGCATCTAATCTGAGCCGTTCCCGAGCAAGTCTCGGCGAGCCTCGATGGAGATAAAGCAGCGAAGAGCACGGCGAATCCCGTAGGATGAATTGAGACAAGAAAACACACATGGCGACAACACAAAACAAGGACTATTACGCCACGCTTGGCGTCAAGAAAACGGCGACTTCGGATGACATCCGCAAGGCCTTTCGCAAGCTGGCGCGAAAGTATCATCCGGACGTGAATCCGGGCGACAAGAAGGCTGAGGAGAAGTTCAAGGAGATCTCCGAGGCCAACGATGTGCTGAGCGACGAGAAGAAGCGCAAGGTGTATGACCAGGTTGGGTTCTACTCCGACCAGATCGACCCGGCGCAGGCCGAGGCTTATGCGCGGCAGCAAAGCGCAGGCGGGCAGCCGCCGGTGGACTTTGGCGGCTTCGACTTTTCCGGCTTTCAGGGCGCTGGCGGTCCACAGCAGGGCGCTGGTTCGCAATCGTGGGGCAGCTTCAAGGACATTTTCTCCGGAATTTTTTCCGGAGCGCAGCAGCCGCAGCGTCCGCGCGGCCCGCAGCCCGGCACGGATCTTGAATACCAGGCAACGGTGGACTTCTGGACGGCCATCCGCGGAGGCCAGGCACGTATCCAGATCAATCGGCAGGAGGCATGCCCGACCTGCCACGGCCACGCCTCGACCGGCGGCCCGATGCAGTGTCCGGAGTGCAATGGCACCGGGCAGGTGACGCAGATGGGCGGGCGGATGAAGTTCAACATCCCGTGCCCGGGCTGCAACGGGACCGGCCGCACCGCCAACGAGTGCGCTACATGCCACGGCGAGGGTGTGGTGAGTCGCTCGGAGACGGTTGATTTCCGCATCAAGGCGGGAACGCGCGATGGCCAGCGCATTCGGCTTCCGGGCAAGGGCAACGCCGGCCTCAATGGCGGCGCGGCGGGGGATTTGTTCCTCATCGTACGCACCGGTACGAACCCGGTGTTTACGCGCGCGGGTGATGACATTCACCTCACTGTGCCGGTCACCGTCGCGGAGGCCTCGCTGGGAGCCAAAGTGGACGTTCCCACCATCGACGGGCGCGCGCAGTTGAAGATTCCGCCAGGCACGCAGAGCGGGCAGAAGCTGCGCATGCGTGAGCGCGGTGTTGAAAACGCGCAGAATCCTGGCCAGCGCGGCGACGAGATTGTAACTGTGGATGTAGTCATCCCCACGCTTAACGACGAGCGCAGCCGTGAGATTATGCGCGAACTGGGCAAGTTGAATAATCAGGATCCGCGGGTGGCGCTGTTCGACAAGCTATGAGAGACAGGGAGTAGGGAATAGGAAGTAGGAAACAGGAAACGGAATGGCTGCGAAGAGAAAATCCAAAGGCGCGTACATGATCTCGGCAGTGGCCGAGATGTATGAGATCCATCCGCAGACGCTGCGGCTTTATGAGCGCGAGGGGCTGCTGAAGCCGTCGCGCACCGAGGGTAACACGCGCCTCTACACCGACGAGGACCTGGAGAGGCTGGAGTTTATTCTCAACCTGGCGCGCGACCTGGGCGTAAACATCGCCGGCATCGGTATCATTTTGCAAATGCGCGAGCGCATGGAAGAGATGAACCGCCAGATGCAGAGCTTTGTGGAGTATGTGCGGACGGAGATGCTGACCCGCTTTCAGCAGAATGCGCCCGGGGCTGCGGGGGCAATCGTGCCCATTCGCCGGCCCACCGTGGTTGCGAAAGCCGCGGCGCAGCGCAAGCCGTAAGCAGTTCGGAGCGGTGACTGTATTCTTAAGCCTGCATGTTGTACGCCCTTCTAGCCTTGGCTGCGGTCGGACTCCTTACCTCCACGGGGTTCGCCGCCATGGTGCTTGTCGCAGTCCGGGCATATTTGAAGGAGAGGCGCGCAGCGGCTGCCCAGATGCAGGCTCGCCCAGGCTTCACGCCGCCGCTTACGCTTCTCAAGCCTTTGCACGGAGACGAAACAGGCCTCGAAGCCGACCTGGAAACATTCTTCTGCCAGGATTATCCGCTCTACGAGATTCTGTTTTGTGCGCGATCGGCTGAGGACGCAGGCCTGGAAACAGCGCGGCGCGTTGCGGCGCGCCATCCTTTTATCAAAGCCAAATTTCTCTCCACAGGCGAGCCAAAGTACATCAATGCCAAAGTAGCCTCAATGGAAGTCATGGAAGCTGCCGCCTCTTACGACATTCTTGTCATCAGCGACAGCGACGTTCGCGTGACGCCGGATTACCTGCGCGCCGTGGCTCTGCCCTTCGCAGACCCGCGCGTGGGCGCCATCACCTGTCCCTATCGCGGAGTCGCAATCGATGGCGGGTTGTGGGCGCGATTGGAAGCGGTGGGGATGAGCGTGGAGATGACTGCCGGCGTTCTTGCCGCCCGCATGATGGAGGGGATGCAATTCGTTCTCGGTCCTACGATGGCGTTCCGGCGCGATGTGATTCAGCGCATGGGTGGCTTCAAAGTCACAGCCGACTACTGCGCCGACGATTTTGTCCTGGGCAATGAGACGTACAAACTGGGCGAGAAGGTGGTGCTGAGCCATCATGCGATTGACCACTTGGTCATTAACTCTGACTTCGTTGACTCAATGAAGCACCAGGTGCGCTGGATGAAGTCGACGAGGTTCTCGCGGCCTGCGGGCCACTTCGGAACGGCGCTGACTTTCAGTGTTCCCTACGGAATGCTCGCGCTTGCTGCGGCGGCCGCGCTTGGCCATCCCTACTGGGGCATCGCTCTATTCGCATGGAGCATCGCCACGCGCCTGGCTCTCTCGCTCGCCGTGGGACGCGCGGTGGTTGGCGATCAACGGTGGTTTGCTTCCCTCGTCCTCTATCCGATTCGAGATCTGATGGGTTTCAGCTTCTGGGTCGCCAGTTATTGGGGAAGCCGGATTCTGTGGCGCGGCCGGGTGTTTGAGTTGCTGCCTGGCGGGAAGATGCGTGCCGCGAAATAGCGTGCGCCGTTTAGCCCTCGACCATCAATTCATTCAGCGAGTGCGTGCCCTTATTTCAGCGGCCGGTCCGTCCACAGTGCCTTGTCGGCGAGGTTCTGCACCAGGAATAGCCGCCCGGCCAGCAGGCTTTCTGCTTTGAACTGGTTCACGTCCTGGGCGAAGAGCCATTTGCGCTCGCCTGTTCCCCATTCTTTTGACAGGCGGTCTTCCGAGAAGAAAATGTCAGGCGCGTCGGGGTAGCAGGAACCCCAGAGCAGCGGCGTGCCCTCGCCATGCTGGCCGCAGCGAGGCAGCACAAGGTCTGCCGGCTTTCCATGGAAGAAGTTATGCGAGTAGAAAACGACGGACGAGGCATCCGACTGCTCGCCGAAAATGATAAACGTGTCCGCCGGTGTGCCTTTGGCCATGATCGTGTCAGCGAAGGGCTTTGAACTGAGCATCGGCGCAAATCGCGCAAAGGCGATGTGTGCGGCGATAAGAAACACAGTCATGGTGAGCGCAACGCTGACAGTGGAGGCGAGGTGTTTCCCGCGCACGCGGAGCAGCCACCCGAGCGCCGGGCCGATGAGCAGTACGACGGCAGCCATGGCGGCGGGCAAGCGCAGCGCTGCGAACGAAGGCCCGGTGAGGTCGAAGAAGTGGGACATGGAGAGTGTGTAGTCACCCACGGCACGATGAGCCAGCAAGGTGCCGATGTCCGAAACGAACGGCAGATGGCGCGGAAGCAATACGTTCCCCTGTAAGCCAACGT
>Ga0206935_10256_pt1 | contig 15412 bp, 17 predicted proteins | sample Alteio_BWOrgHeat_13_FD_152924 | JGI IMG/M metagenome (GOLD analysis project Ga0206935, IMG submission 152924) | Enriched cells from forest soil in Barre Woods Harvard Forest LTER site, Petersham, Massachusetts, United States -... | ecosystem: Environmental > Terrestrial > Soil > Temperate forest >...
AGGATGTCGTTCAACGCGTTGATCTCCCCTTGGACGCTGCCACCGTTTTTGATATCGATGAAGGGAAATTGCGTGGTGTTGAAGATATCGCCCGCGACTATAACGTCCGCCTGACGAAAGTGAACGATGCTGTCGCCATCCGTGATAGCGTTCGGTTCGTGAAAAATCTCGATGGCATTTCCGTTGTGGTACTTGCGCCGACGATCGTTGAGAAAGGTGTCCATAGGCCAGCCGGGCTCGGGTAGTTTCTGTTCCACCATGCGGGTCTCCACGTTTTGGTGGGCGATAATTGTTGCGTTCGCACCGGCGTCCCTGAACTGCATGGAGAAGAACGAACCCACCAGGCTGGGATCTTGACCAGAGGCGCGCAGCTTCACGTTGCCGCCCGTGCGGTCCGGAAGGAAACTGGTGTTGACGATGAATTGAATCGGCTTGTCGCTTAGTTTTTGAATCGCCTCGATCACTTTTCCGGCGAGCTGACCGGATCCGCTGTCGACCACAAACGGTCCCTCGTCACCCGTCTCCACCACGATGTTCCCGCCATCGCCCACCAGCATGTAGACGTGCCCGGAAATCGGCCAAACGTGTATCTCGTCGTCGTGCGGTTCCGGATCAACTGCGCGGCTGACCGGCGAAGGACCGGGCGCGGGCCGAAGCATTGCCTCAGCCTCGGCGTCGGAAGCGGTTTTTAGCATCGCTGGGAATTCCGGATAAATGGATGGAGCCCCGGCGATACCGGACAACAGCGGGATTTTGTATTTCTTCGAATATTCTTTGGCAAAAGGCTGCGCGCCGAGCGGATAATTCGGCACCACATCGGGCGCCCGCCCGATAATCTCCTCGCCGTCGTCGCAGGCGTAGAGCCAGGCACCATGGTCGGCGGGTTGGCGGAAAAAGTCGTCGCTGCGGACTTCGGCTTCGGTGAGAAAAACAGGATCGGTGACAACCGTCGTATCCACCAGATGATCGCCATGACGGACGATGAATTCCACCATATTAGCCTGATCGCTTTCGGGAAGCCCGTTGCGCCGCAGCCAACCCTGCTTGAGGTGCGTGGTATTCACTACCAGCGCACTTCCCACGAATCTGCCAGTGGAGAATCCCTGATAGGTATGGGGGGCCCAGGCGGGTGGATGCGGACGGCCGTCCATCCAGATAGTCCGGAATCCCTCGGTAGTCTGCGCCCAGATATGAATAGCGGCCAGTTGCATGGTATGCGGGTCCCGGTCTTCCCAAAAGCGGAAGTTCCCCACAGCTCGCATTTGATAGGGAGCGACGTAACCATCGCACTGGTGGTGCTTGAGAGTCAACCGAGATGGATCGTAAGAAAGGGCCCACAGGCGTCCCGCTTCGTTAATGGCGAATCCGGCGTAGTCACCAATCTCGGAACCGGCGCCGCGCTCGAGACCATCCTCGTTGACTGCCGGCGACCAGTAGCCAGAAAGGTCGATGGCCGGGGATGGCCGGTTCGGTGCTTGGGAAGGAGCGGCCGCCTGTCCGAACAGGGGGATCTGTGTGAAGAGCGCCGCCGACAAGAGAACGATATCCAGGTTGTTCTTCATCGAAATCACTTTCCTATGTCGTTCTTTTCTCATTGCGCTGAACAGGCAGATGGATTCCAGCCCGTGGAGTCGTTCTGTTTCTTAAAATGCGTGCTGGTCCAGAAAGGCGCGCTCAGGTATATTGGATCGTTCACCTCAGAGGTCACCAGCAGCAACGAATCGCCGTTGGGTATATCGAAGCGGTCATAATACTCGGTAATCACGGCGTTTTCGCTGTACGGGATGCCATTCCTTCGCAAGTATCCAGCCTTCATTTTCGTGGTCACCACTTTCAAAGCGCCGCCCCGTTCCGGACCGCCGGGGTTCCCCAGGCCGAAGCTTCCTCGCGTCATGATTGTGCCGGGCACGTCCCAACTGGCAACCGAAATACCTTGCCAGTCTCCACCCTGTCCTTGAGGCGCGCCGAAGTAAAAGGTCCTGGTCTGGGTGCCTGCGTCGAACTCAGCTCTCAACGTGTTGTCGTCCTGCCAAGTGATGTGGATTCTGCCTGGACGGCGCACGATCCCACCTACGCCATATCCTCGACACTGTTCGCCCGAGGACTGATCTTTCTGGGGATCCCAAGCCATGGCTGCTTTACGGCCCTCCGGGTTGAGAGGAACCGATTCAGCGTCACCCTTAGGCGGCACGGTCATTCGAGCGCGCCAATCCTCGGTTACCAGGGAAACCCAATATCCGGTGAGATCCACGGGGGCCGCGGCTCGAGGCAGAGGAGGCGGTCCGGGTGGTGGTCCGAACTGCGCCCAGGCGACTGCGGACGCGGCGATGCTCCACAGGAGCAACAACGCCGGGCGGCTTCGAATAAACATTTTGAAGAACATTCCTTTTGGTGTTTCGGAAAAATGGCCGGATTGATTATAGCCAGCAGTGTACTCCAGTATCAATTCAGAAAGTCACTCGTCGAGGGCGGCTTAACATATCTTTACGATTGCTATTTGCGAAACCACTAGCCCCGGAGATAAGATTCCTACGACGTGAAGTGGGCCCCCTATCTAGCGAGCATCTTGCGGATTGTCACCGGGTTGCTCTTCATGCAGCACGGAGCAGAGAAACTGTGGGGATTTGCCGGCGGCAGAATCGACCACAATTTCCCGCAGTTGCACGCTTTGGCCGGGCCGATTGAACTGATCGGCGGTCTGCTCATCACCATGGGCCTGTTTACGCGAATCACGTCTTTCATTCTGTGCGGAGAGATGGCGGTGGCTTATTTTCGAACATGGGCGCCGCGCGGCTTCTTGCCCGTTAACAATGGCGGCGAGGAAGCTGTGATCTTTTGCTACGTGTATCTGTGGCTGGTTACCAGTGGCGGTGGCCCTTGGAGCATCGATGCGTTGCTCGAAAAACGGCACAAACTGAGGGCGGGTTCGGGGCTGGCTCGCGCTGCGGTGAGGACCTAGGTTAGTGAAACAGACGCTCGATTCCTGGGAACCATACGCGCGCTCGATCCTACGCATCATTCTTGCGTTTGTTTTTTCGCTGCATGGATACCGTTTGGTGTACGGAATGTTTCCCCAGTTAGCCAGGCGCGGGGGCGTCGGCCGGATGCCGCTGGATGGGCTGCCGCAGTTTACGGGCTACATCGCAATCGTCGGAGGAGCGCTCTTGTTCCTCGGACTGTGGACGCAGGTGGCGGCCCTGGTGCTAGCGCTCCAATCGCTGGCGGCATATTTCGCTGTTGCGGTTTCGCGTTCGCCTGTTCCACTGCGGGCCGGCGCCAAAGAAGTGGTGCTCTATTTCTTGGTGTTCCTTTACGTGGCAGCCGTGGGCGGGGGGATCTGGAGTCTCGATTTCGCGATCCAGAAGTGGCGCGGCCCTATGGGATTTCTGCGTAGACACTCTTGACGAACCCTGCGGCGTTGGTGTTGGGCCAATCGGGATGCAGTTTTTTCAGATCGGCGCTGACAGTTTTGCCGGCGTCATCCGCCGACATGCCTTGCCGCTTGAGCGCGAGCGCTCGTGTGCGTATCTCCGAGATCAGCTCGTGTTCCTGGGCCACCAGCGAACCATCGCCCGGAGCGCTATGGTCAGGCAAAACGTGAGCCGCGTTGAGGCCGGCGACTTTATCCACTACGGCCAGCCATGAGGATGGAGTGCCGCCATCGCCGAAGATCATGGGCATGGTTTTGTTTTGCACTACGTCACCCGAAATGAGCGTGCGGTCCGGTTCTACAAAGGTCAACTCATCGCCCTTGGTATGGGCTTCCCCGAACCAGATCAGCCGCGCGGTGACACCGCCCAGATCGATGCTCGCTTCCGCGGGGAAGGTCACGTCCGGCGCGCGTAACACAACTCCTGAGAGCAACTGCTTATTTTGTGGCGACATATTGCTGAACATGTCGAGCATCTCTTGACCGTGCTTCACCATTTCCTGTTGCTGTCTGGCGTTACGAATCAGGAAAGTGCCGGGCGGAAAGCCGGGCTCACCCGCAGCGTGCTCGGGATGGAAGTGCGTGGTGGTGAGGAAGAGTTTGTGGTTGTTGGGCGCGAGTTTGGCGGCTACGCGTGCGGCCGTGGCGCCATTTTTCGGGCCAAGGCCGGTATCAACCACCAGCGTTGCGCTGCTACCAACCACGATTGCGATATTGGGAAAGCCCATTATGGCCCAGACATGGTCGGATATTTGCGTCGTATCTTCGTTGACCAGGGGCATCTGTGCAATGGCGCCGACGTTGACCAGAGCGGCCAGCGCCACCAGTTTGATGTGTGACTTCATCGTTCTTCGTTGTACCACGCCGGGATTTGGCCTGGGGCAAGTTAGAAAATCAGCCTGAGGGCGAATTGACCGTACTTATCGATGTTGAATATGTTAAAAACTCCGCTCGGAACTGGAGGTTCATACTCTCACGAAGCTTGGTGTCCTTTAGCAACGCGAGGTCGAAATCCTTAAATCCGGGACCTCGCACAGAATTTCGGCCCAAGTTGCCGAGTGTGCCGGGGGCTTCCAAAGAATAGCAAGCCGGGCTGAACCACTGTTCTACTTTCCTGACGATCTGTTGACAACCGGAAACATAGTTTGGACGCGGCGTCGAGGGAACTGTGCCGCCACCGGTTGCCTTATCGTAGCCGTTGAGATATTCACCGGCAAGCCGCTATTGGCCGTTACGATGCCAGTGACCTGCGAGCCTTCGACGAAGCGGTTGCCGTGGAAGGGTAATGCATTTAGCACGTTGAGCTTGAACACATGGGTCTGATCGAAACTACAGACGGCTTTGTCCGTATTGGTGTGGTAAGGGTCGGTGAACTCCGCTGTACTGGCGGCGTTAAAGCTTCCTAGATATCCGCCATTATCGATACAGCGCGACCAGTTATACGACGCGGTCATCTGAAAGTTTCGAGCGAACCGGCGGCTGACGCTCACTAGCATCGAGTTATACCGGGACCAAGCCTCAGGATTGAGGTTGGGAAACGAACCGAGTCCGCCGTTCAGGTCTGGATTCGAAGTGACGTTGCCCGGGGTGCTGAATCCGGTGTACCCGCCCGCCGGGCCGTTGGCGGCGCTGGCATTTGAGCAGCCTGGACCCTGTGCGAAACTGCACACCAGCGGCGGATTCGCCTCCTGTTGTGTTAGCAAGTGCGGCCCGCGCGATATCCCATGGCCAGCAGCCACCGGGCAGCGGACCGCGCGGCTGTCCGGTGGGGAAACTACCGGACCTTCCCGCGGGTACTTTCAGTTCTACATCCACGCTGCTTCATTCAACTCTTCGCAAGGAATTCGATGAATCTTCCCGTGGACAAAGTCAACTTACACACGTAGGCGGAATATCCCACGGGCGCGGGAAAGGCGCCGCTCGTTATCGTGATGCAGCACGGTCCGGGAATGGACGATTGGCAGCGCGCGTTGGCAGACCAATTGGCGCTCCAGAGATTCATCGCTTTGGCGGCCGATCTTTACTCGGGGCTCGGACCAAACGCGGCAACTGGGATTCCTTTGAAGGTATCGATGCGGCGCTGCGTACGCCTGCATGGGTCAATCACACCCTGAATCGCGGGAACAACCGTTCGGCATTGCCGCGTTCGATGGCGCGCATAAGAGCGGGCGAAAGTCCGGACGTGGGCAGCTCATTTACAGTCGACTCGATGGGCTCAGGAGAAAAATCAGTCCCGAACAGGATGTTGGATTCCGGAGCAAACTTGAGCAAAGCCGCGAGGGGCATCGCATAGGAAGCGTGAGCAATATCGAAGTAGAATTTCTTGAGTTCCGCCCATACTCCGTTGGGAATGTACTCGGTGTGCTTGGCGTCGGAAGGATAACGGTCTTTGATCCGCCCGGCCAGCACCGGCATGGTTCCACCGGAATGCGGAATGATGATCCGCACGTCGGGATACTTATGCAGTACGCCGTTCGCGAGAATGCTGGTGCATGCACGCGTGATGTCGAAATCGTACTCGTTCATCGCGGTTGGCACGCTGTCATTGAGATTGCGGCAGCACTGCGGCGCCAAGGGGTGCATGTAGAGGATGGCCTTGCGGCGATTGAGCTCCTGCCACATCGGATTATAGTAAGGATCGCCCGGCCAGCGATTGTGATTGTCATTGGTGTAAATTGCGATACCATCGGCTTTCAGCTGATCCAGGCCAAATTCCATCTCTTTCATCACCGCATCGATATCGGGAAGTGGAACACCGGCGAACAGTCCGAAGCGCTTAGGATGCTCGGCCATTATCTTCGCTCCGTACTCATTACCGATTCGCACGGCAGCAGCGCCCTTTTCGGTGCCGTCGTAGAGCAGATCGCCCATCTGCGTCATCGACAGGATGGCAACGGCAATATCGAACTTGTCCATCTGATCCAGCGATCGCTCGGGTGTCCACGATCCCAAGCGCCCTCGATCCCCTGACGGAAGACCCGCCAGCAAAGCTGGAGGAATGTGGTGGTGATGTACGTCGATGCGTCCGCCTTTAGCGGTGGACTTATTGACCAACTGACCTAGCAAGTCGCACTGAGGCAAGGCTGCCGCGGCTCCTGCCATCGCAAGATTCTTGAGCAGCTTGCGGCGGGACGTAATTGCGACGCGCCGTTTCAACGGTCCGCCGTTCGCTGTTCCAGCTCATCAGCCGTCGCCCGCCCGTTGGTCCGACTAGCGTTGCTACGAGCGTGAAGCGTGCTGAGTGTCCTTCGATTCTTGACTGAGAGAGTATCTAATGGAAGATCGACGCAAATCAGCAGCCCGGGTTCTGCATTCTCAGCCCAAATGCGTCCGTGGTGCATATGGACGGCGCGCTGCGTGATAGCCAAACCCAAACCAACGCCGCCGGTGTCCGCGTTGCGCGAGTCGTCCACGCGAAAGAAAGGCTTGAATATCTGCGTGAGGGTTTCTGCCGGAACGCCCGGGCCAAAATCGCGAACGGTGATGGAAGCGTTCACCTGCGTGATATCCAACGCGACTTCGACCGCGCTTCCTGGCGGAGCGTGCCATATCGCGTTTCGAAGAACGTTCTCAATAGCCCGGTGCAGCAGCACCTGATCGGCCAGCAGTTCCACCGGACGCAATCCCGTGGAGACCAGATGACAACCTCGGGCAGCAGCCTCGATTTCGCAATCCTGCACCAGTTCCCGCAGCAGACTATCGACCGCCACGGACTCCAATTTAAGAGCGCTCAGATCGCCTTCCTCGCGGGTTACCTGCAGCAGGCTCTGAGCCAAATCGGTAAGCCGATCAATCTCCTTATTCACTCGCATGGCCGCCGCATCGCGATCGGGCGAGGTGCGCGCCAACTCGGCTGCAAAACTTAGTCGCGCTAAAGGCGAACGCAGCTCGTGGGAAATGTCCTGTAACAGCCGCCGCTCCGCCGTCAGGAGCTTTTCCATCCGGTCCGCCATCTGATCAAATGCCCGGGCCACATCGCCTATGCCGTCGTGGCGCCTGGAGCGAACTCGCGCCGACAGATCGCCCACTCCGAAACGCCGCACGATTTCGGCCAGCTGATTCAAGGGGGAGGCAAACTGCATGCCCAGCCCCCAACAAAGGATCGTGATGGCACCCAACAGGAGCAGGTAATAATCCAGATAGAACATCACGTTTTCGGGCGGAATGTCGATGATGAAGGCGTCGGTGCCAGGTTCGGACGGGACAGCGATCACGATTGGACTGGCCACCGCAAAGAAGCTCCACCTGGATTGAGCCATCCTGAGCAATCGCGAGCGATCTTCTCCGCTCACCAGATCGCGGCCACGCCGGACGAAGTAAAAGTTCAGCCGCGGGTAGAACGAGCGTTGCCAGGTGAGATAGGATGCGAGGGCTTTTGCGCCGCCGTTTTCGTACTCCAGGCCGGCTTCCTCGAATTGCATGGCGGCATTCCGTCCGATCGGGGATCCCTCGGCGAACAGCCGGTAGGTCATGGTTCTTGAGATCACCAGAAATCCCGCTAGAGAGAAGACCAGGATTCCAATCGACAACAACAGGGCTTTGATGTAAACGGATCTCACTTGCCGCTCTCCTCTCCCGCTGTAAATTGATATCCCACACCCCGAACAGTTCGGATCAGCGCGTCGCCACCAGTCTCCAGCTTTCTTCTCAAATGGCTAATATGCACGTCGATCGACCGCTCATATGGCGTGGCCTCCCTGTGATACAGAACAGCGGCAAGTTCGTCGCGCGACACCACTCGTCCCGCCATCCGCATGAGAACGTCGAGAATATCAAATTCGAAGGATGTCATTTCGATCGGGGCGCCATCCATCCAGACCTCGCGCGTGTGCGGCTTCAGCTCGATGCCGCCAACGGCGATCACCGACTCCGTGGCTACGGGCCGCTGGGCAGTTCGCCTCAACACGGCCCGCATCCTCGCCAGAAGTTCATGTGGCCGCAGAGGCTTCGCAATGTAGTCGTCAGCGCCCGCGTTCAGACCGGCTATCCGGTCGGGCTCATCATTGCGCGCCGTCAGCATAATCACCGGTACCGCGGGTCGCTGCCGAAGCCGTTGGAGAACGTGAAAGCCGTCCAGGACCGGAAGCATCACGTCCAGCAGCACCAAATCGGATGCGCCCCCGATGGCACTGGCTAAACCGCGAGGTCCAGTGTGAACGCTGTCCACGTGGAATTCTTGTGTCGACAGGAAGTCCGTGATCAAGGTACACAACGAGACGTCGTCATCGATCAGGAGGATCGATCGAGGATGCTCCTTCGCACATGCGTTCTCGTACTTCAGAAAGAACCTGGTCGAACCATTCTGACGCAGTTCCCAGCCGCGTGCATCGCCGCAGGCCGCGGAACAGCTCCAAAAAGTTGCCGGCGACACGGCGCTTAACGAAACTTTAGGAATTTCACCGCATGTCAACCTTACGATTTGGGCGGAGATTTGTGTGCCTGCCGCAGGCCAATTACGGAAAATTCCTGGACGTAATGTCCCAATGCATGGATGTCCAGATCACCTGTCGCAAAGAGCAGCAACACTAAACGAAAGGAAGCAGCTTCTGATGTCAAAGACAATTTTCTCTACGTGCACAGCCTTGACTGCGCTGCTCATCTCCGCTGCATCCGTGGCGCGTCCCCAACAAGAGCTAATCGTGCATAAGGCGCTGTCGCTCGATATGGCGATGGCCTTGACCCAAGGCTCCCTTGCTAAATGCAGAGAGATGCACTACAAGTGCGCCATTACGGTGCTCTACGCTACCGGGCGCACCATCATCGCGCTCCAGGATGACGGAGCCAATCTGCATCGATTCGACGTAGCCCGCAAAAAGGCCTACACCGCGCTGGTGTACCGGAAGCCTTCCAGAGAAGTGGTGGAGGGATGGTCGAAGAAAACCGCCGAACCTGTGCCGCTGCTCGAAGGCACCATGCCGAATCCGCCCATTGAAGGCACCATCGACATGGGGGCGGAATTCAAATAATAGTGGGTGACGAAACCATTGGCGCAATTGCAATAAGCGGAGCCCCCGGTTGGGAGATGGACGAAGCTTGCGAAGGCTGGACTGGCGAAAGTCGCCGACAAATTAAAGTAGCGCTCTCAATGACCAAGAGTTTCCTCCTAATGGGCCACCTTCCTGTCATGACTGGAAACGTACTGCTCGCATTTGATGTGGAGGACAAATGAGGTCACGTGCGTCGAAAACAACAATTCGTGGCGGATGCATCCTCGCCGCGCTCTTCGCTTCTGTACTTGCTCAGCCGCCCGGGAACAGACCTCCCGACAAGCCGGCGTCACCGGCCAGCCTTCCAGGTGACACCTTGCCGCCTTTCGGCATGCTGGACAGCAACGGGAAGTTCACGCCACCCCCGCCAAGGCCGATCGGAGGAACCGCTCGCGCTACCCGTCGTCCACCCGTATCGATTCGCGGGCCCGCTCTTGACCTGGCCATCGAGGCGGCTCGCGCAGCTGTTGATACTTGCGCCGCCGGCGGCTTCTACATCGGCGCAACTGTAATCGACACTTCGGGTCAGCCGCGGGCTGCCGTGGAGGCCGAGGGATCCGACGGCGGCCACGTCTACGTCGCGGCGCGCAAGGCCCTAGTGGCGCTCACTTTCAAAATGCCCAGCTCTCAAGCGGCCATGGCTGTACAAACCGATAAAGCTTTGCTCGCCAAAGTGACTCCGAACATGTTCGTGATGGAGGGTGCAGTGCCACTTGTGGCCGGAAGCGAGATCATCGGAGCAATCGGCGCCAGCGGCGCGGCGGGCGGCGATCAGGACGAAGTCTGCGCTATCGCTGGTCTTAACAAGATTAAAACCCGCCTCAAATAGCTCGAAACGTCAGCCCGTAACTTGTAAAAATATGTTAAGCGCGCTTTACACTTAAACCGGCAAAGCGATAGAGTCGATGGGGATTCCGCTTGCGGAGGATTCGGGCATGCGAAAATACCTGATGAATTGTTTGATCGTAGGTGTTATCGGCAGCGCGGCCGCTGTTGCCCACCACGGAACTTCGGTCACGTATCAGACCGACAAAACCATCACGTTGACGGGCAGCGTCACCGAGTTCTCATTCTCCTACCCGCATCCGCAACTATACTTCGACGTCAAGGACGCGGACGGGAACGTCCAGCACTGGGGTTCAGAATTCGCGCCCACTCCCTTGATGATGAAACAAATGAATGTCGGCTGGGCCAGAGACACGATCAAAACTGGAGATACAATCACAATCACCTGCAATCCTCATAGAGTTCCCGGTTCAACCGCGTGCCTGGCCAAGGAACTTATCGTCAACGGCAAGAAGCTCACAGTGGGCCCCGGGAGACCGCAGGCAACAGGGAAAGAATAGCTATGGGCCGATAATGATGCAACAGTGCTATCTATTGGCGGTCATTTTGCCCGTCGTCTTGTTCTCACCGAGTCTGATTGCGCAAACGGCTCCCAAAGAAAAGCCGTCCAACCCAAAGGAAAAGACCTCAGGCTTCGATCGCCACGATCTCTCCGGGAAGTGGAACCGGGTAAGCCCGTTCCAAACTTACAGCAACGTTCCGGGTGGTGCGAATGAATTGCAGGCATATTTATTGGGGCAGGCGCCTGCTCCCCAGAAACTGGATGTTGAGACAGCCGAAGCCCCTTTTACAGCTGAGGGAAAGGCAAAGTTTGATAAGAACATCCCCTCCTATGGCCGGCGCATCACAGCACCCATGCTCGGCAACGACCCGCAGGCGATGTGTGACCCGTGGGGTGTGCCACGTATGTTGAACGGCCAAGTGGCTGGACCGCATGCGACCATCGAAATCGTCCAGCTCCCCGACCGAATGTTCACCTTTTCTCAGTGGCATCACGATTACCGCATGGTTTGGACCGACGGCCGACAGCTCCCTAAGTTGGAGGATGTCGAGCCCAGGTGGAACGGATATTCGGTGGGCACGTGGGACAGCGATGCTTTCGTGGTGAATTCCGTCGGATTCGACGACAGAACGTGGCTGGACCACAATGGCTATCCGCACACCGACCAGATGCGTCTGGAAGAGCGTTACCGCCGGCTGGACGCCGAGACGCTGGAGCTGGTCATGACCATCACTGACCCGCAATACTATTCGAAACCCTTCCGCAGCGACACCAAAATATGGAAACTGGATCGCGAAGGCCGCGAAGCCTGGGACGAGCAGATTTTTTGCGCGCCATCTGAAGAGTTCAAGTTTAATAAACTAATCCGGGACGGCGGCGTTGGCAAATAGCCTTGATCGTGAACAGGTCGGGCGGCCAACAGACACTCAACTAGGGACGAACGATAGAAGGAGATCCACGATGAAGATCAGCGTGCTTGCTCTAGTTTTCGCTGCCTCCTCAGTTTGGGGGCAAAATACCGCAGGGGCACGGGTCCGTTCCAAGTAGTGATGGAGGAGGACTCCACTCTCCCGGCGCACACGGTGTATCGGCCGGCGGATCTGGCGAAATTGCACGGGCAAAAACTCCCCATCATCGGTTGGGGAAACGGAGGCTGCATTGGCGACGGCGCTGCGTTCCAAATTTTCCTGAAGGAAATCGTATCGAACGGCTTCCTCGCGATTGCGAGCGGCGCCAAGGGAACGGGCGCTCCACCTCCTGGTGTCGGCGGGACCCCGGGCGGTCCCCTACCCGCTGGTCCACCACCCGGCGGATTCACCACGTCCTCCCAATTAATTGACGCCATTAACTGGGCGAATGCCGAGAACAGCCGCAAGGACACTAAGTATTACGGCAAGGTAGACACCTCACATGTCGCGGTGATGGGTCAATCCTGCGGAGGAGTTCAGGCGATCGCGGTGGCCACCGACCCCAGAGTAACGTTAGTCGGGATCTGGAATAGTGGACTCTTCACTACGCCTCCCCCTGCGCCTCCGAACGGCAGGCTACCGGCCATGGAGAACGTAAGTAAAGACCAGTTGGCGAAGCTGCATTCGCCGATCTTCTACTTCACGGGAGACAAGACAGATATCGCTTTCGCCAATGGGATGGACGATTTCCAGCGCATCACAACCGTGCCCGCTTTCCACGCATACAAAGACGGCATGGGCCACATCGGCACGTACTGGGATCCGAACGGCGGCGAACTTGGCAAGATCGCGTCCGCCCTCTTGAAGTGGCAGTTCAAGGGAGACAAGGAGGCCGCCAAGATGTTCCAGGGCCCGCAGTGCGGTCTGTGCCAAGATCCCAAATGGCATGTATCGAAGAAGAATATGGAGTAGTTCGCACTTATGAAGCACGCCAAGTTGTGGGTTGTCGTCGCCGTCTCCTCGCTCGCCATGATCTGTTCCTCGGGTGCGGAAGGACAGGCGCATGCCGACGCGAAAGCAATTACGGAAGCCGACTGCACCGCGTCGAAGATTGGGGATCATGTCCCCGCATCCGCGATCGGAGAACCGGTTTCCGCAGTTACGCTCAGTGTGCCGAGCTGGAAACCCGCGGCTGGGACCGCGCCGGCCTATTGTAGCGTCGACGGCGCGATTGCTCCAGTGGATCGCTCGGCCACAGCCAAGCCGATCAACTTTCGAGTGGTGTTGCCGGAGTCCTGGAGTGGGCGTGCGGCGCAGATGGGCGGCGCTGGGATGAACGGCTTTATGCCGCCGGACTTGGCTGGCAGTGGGCCAAACTCGCCGCTATTCCGTGGTTTCGCCACCTACGGCAGTGACTCGGGCCATCAGACGGGCGGTGTGCCGTTCGGGGGCGGGGGACCGCCCAATCCAGCAGCGTCGAACTGGGCGCTAAACGAAGAGGCCATCAAGAACTTCGGCTACATGCAGATGAAGAAGACCCACGACGCCGCGATGGTGCTCATCGAACGGATGTATGGCCAACGTCCCCAGTACAACTACTACCTGGGAACTTCGCAAGGCGGGCGAGAAGCGTTAACCGTGGCTGCGCGCTATCCGGCCGACTACAACGGCATCGTCGCCAATGTTCCCGTCGTGAACTTCTCGAGCTTGATGCTTGGACCGGTGTTGATCCGGATTCACGAGAAGCCTTCCGCCAATTGGGTAACACCCGCGAAAATAAACGCTATCCGCGGCGAGTTTATGCGCCAATGCGACAAACTGGATGGTCTGGCGGACGGCATTATCAATAACTACATGTCGTGCCGCGCCATTTTCGATGTAAGCCAGGGCGGACGGGACCGGCATCCCTGGGCCTCGAAGCGCTGTCCATCGAATGTGGACCCGAATCCCGCGGATACCAGCGCGAGTGCCTGTTTGACCGATGGGCAGATTGCGACATTGGAGTTCGTGTACAGCCGCTACTCTTTCGCCAAGCCGCTGGCTAACAAAGTGAAGACCTTTGGGATGTGGTTGCCGAATACAGACCCAAGTGGCAGCGGTCTGATCGCCAATGCGCGATTCAAAGGCCAAGAGGGCGCAACGCCCGAAACCGCCGCGTACAGCTCCATTGGAATTCTTGGAGTCACCGCGTTTCTGATGGGGGACGTGCAGGCGAACCCACTGGATTACGTTGAAGGAGGCAAGTTCGAGCCAAGACGGCAGGAGCTGTCCGCGATTCTCGATGCCACCAATCCTGATTTCGCGGCCTTTTCCAAGCGAGGGGGTAAGATGATTGTGACGATCGGGACAAACGATACGTTGGCTTCTCCCGGATCACAACTCGATCTCTACCAGTCGGTGATCGACAGGATGGGCCGATCCACCGTGGACGGTTTTGCGCGGTTCTTTGTCTTGCCGCAAACCGGTCACGGACTCAGCGGAGCAAATTATTCGGCGGATGGCGACGGAAATAAAATCGAAACGCAGCCCATCCCGAACACCTTCGACCGCCTGACGCTCCTGACGGAGTGGGTGGAAAAAAACGTAGCGCCCCGGAAATCGATCAACGTGACCGCTGGAGGCCGAAGTCTCCCGATGTGCTCATATCCAGACTTTCCCAAATACCGCGAAGGCCCTGTCGCCTCGGCGGATTCGTATGGCTGTAGTGCTCCGTGATAGAGAGGCAGATGTCATGAAGACCTTGATGCATTTCGCGGTATGCGCGGCCCTGGCCGGTGTGCCTGTCGGCACCAACGTGATCGCCCAGACGGCCGCGAGGGTGTAGCGCCGGGATCTGAAGGCTGGACTTGGCATGACGGGCGGGCGATACGAAACATCGTCAACCCCACGCTGACTCCGTTCTTGCCGGATCGCGCGATAGCCACTGGGGCAGCCATCATCGTTGCTCCAGGCGGCGGTAACGTCTTTTTGACGATGGATCGCGAAGGCTACGATGTGGCTCGCTGGCTTGCCGCGCGCGGCGTAGCAGCTTTCGTGTTGAAATACCGCCTGAACCATACCCCGGGTGCTGGAGCTCCAGCCTCTTCACATTCACGGTCAGGACCAAGCGCCGCCGCGGGAACCACCACGTTTGGAGTGGCGGACGGCCAGCAGGCGGTGAGGATCGTGCGCCGCCGCGCCGCCGAATGGGGGATTGCACCCAATCGCATCGGGATCATGGGCTTCTCTGCCGGTGCCGGGGTCACGATGGGGGTCGCCCTTAACCACGATGCGGAGAGCCGGCCTGACTTTCTCGGCCCGATTTACGGAGGCCTACGCGCAGATGCTCACGTGCCGTCGGACGCCGCTCCTATATTCGCTGCTGTGGCGAGCGACGATCCTGTGGTACAGGTGAGTACGTTGAAACTCTATTCCGTGTGGAGAGCAGCTGGCGTTCCGATCGAATTGCACGTTTTCGAGTCCGGCGGCCATGGTTGGGGAATGAGAAAACAAGATGAGACAAGCGACCATTGGGTTGATGAGTTCGGCTGGTGGTTGGAAAGCAGGGGACTTATAAAACACGGCCAAGAGTCGGCATCTGAGACACGGGCTGGCCGCTAGTCCAAAACGTCTTTCTTCGCCTCGATTTTCTCGGGATCGATCCCTGGCAGCTTCATCAGATCCTCCGGGCGCACCAATTTTCGCAAAAGAGTTAGCCCACTCCCGCTTTTACTAACAGTTCCGTGATACGCGCGCAACG
>Ga0206935_10252_pt1 | contig 15391 bp, 7 predicted proteins | sample Alteio_BWOrgHeat_13_FD_152924 | JGI IMG/M metagenome (GOLD analysis project Ga0206935, IMG submission 152924) | Enriched cells from forest soil in Barre Woods Harvard Forest LTER site, Petersham, Massachusetts, United States -... | ecosystem: Environmental > Terrestrial > Soil > Temperate forest >...
GGTAAATGCCTGCCAATACTTTTATGAATGCGAAAACTGTAAAACGATTTTAAAGCCGCTTGCAGGCGACTGTTGTGTTTTTTGCAGTTATGGGTCGGTTAAATGCCCTCCGGTTCAGGCAGGTACATCTTGCTGCTCGTGATCCTCCTGACCAGCTTTTTACCGCAAAGCCATAGAAACCCAAGGCAAATGAATTAAAATAATTTAAGTCCATCTGGGTCGAATTGGGCGGAACAGGCCATTTAAAGATTTGATTTTTTTACCACGAAGGTTTCACAAAAGACCACAAAGAAAAAAACTTTGTGAAATCTTTGTGAACCTGGTGAACTTTGTGGTTAAAACTATTGACTATTAAAGTATTAAGATTTGGTAACTTTGAGATAATTTCTAACAAGGATAAATCAAACACCATGATTACCGGCGCACACTCCATCATTTACAGTTCGGACGAACAGGCAGACATCGCTTTTTTTAAAAACGTCCTCAAATTCCCTTATGTAGACGTAGGCCACGGCTGGCTTATTTTCGGCCTGCCGCCGTCTGAATTGGCCTTACACCCCGCGGCGGAAAGCGGCTTACAGGAATTTTACCTGCTATGCGATGATATCGGGGCATTTGTTAAAGAAATGGCGGGCCATAATGTAGTTTGCAGCCCGGTGGACACGCAGCGCTGGGGCCTGATTACGCACCTTACTTTGCCTGGAGGAGGGAAGCTGGGTGTTTATGAGCCGAGGCATGCCAGGCCATAGGGTCAAGTCAGAAGTCTAAAGTCTTGAGTCTAAAGTCACATTTGGTTCAATCCGGCGATGGGGAAGCCCGGTTATAATTCAAACTCGATGGTAAATGTCGTTCCCTCGTTTTCAATGCTTTTAACACTGATTTTTCCGCCAAGGGTTTCAACCTGTGTTTTCACCATAAACAATCCCATCCCTTTACCCTCGATATGCGAGTGAAACCGTTTATATAAACCAAAAATATCTCCGCCGCTTTTTTCCAGGTTGATACCTATCCCGTTGTCTGTAAAAATCAGCTCGAATTTATTTTTTTCCAGGCGGCTTTTAATTTGTATGGCACAGGGTATTTGCCGGCGGCGATATTTAATACTATTTGAAATAAGATTATAAAAAATGCTGTACAAAAAGGCTCTCAATGTTAAAAACCTATTGATCTCCGAAAAATCATACGTTATTTCTATACCGTACTTATCAATCATGCGCTGAATACCGAGCTTTATATCTTCCACCAATGTGGAAAAATGGACTATTTCTTTAGATTCTTTTATATCACTTTTTGCCTGCAAAATATGGTTCAGGTCTTTTACGACAGCATCGAGCTTTGTTACAGATACATTTAACCCCTTGTTGAGTATTTCTTTATCCTCCGCAGTTAACCCCAGTTCATTCAATAAACTTGACGCGCCAATAATATTGGCCACGGGCGCACGCAGATTATGGGAGATAATGTACCCAAATTGCTCCAGCTCAGTATTCCGCAACAGCAAGTCGTTAACCATTTTTATGCGTTCTGCTTCTGCCAGTTTAACGGCCGTAACGTCCTGGAACACTCCAAAAAGCCGGATCGGGCTTTTGTTTTTATCAAACTCAAATCTTGCTTTTATAAAGCCGTACCTGCTTGTTCCATCTTTACCGATGTACCTAAAGTTAAAGTTGGAATCGTGAAAACTCTTTAAACATTCCCCAAATCCCGCTTGTACATGAGCTACGTCTTCAGGGTGAATGGTCGATAAAAACAAGTCAGCCGTAGGTGCAATTTCTTCTTTGTTTATTCCGCACATCTTATACATTTCATCCGACCAAACTTCAGCGGAAGTTGCCAGGTCAATTTCAAAATTGCCAATGTGGGCAATCGCCTGCGCCTCTTTTAATCTCGCTTCGCTTTGTAAAAGATTCTCTTCAGCCAGTTTACGTTCAGAAATATCGTGATGTGCTACTACAACCATCGGCTCATCGCTCTCAAATTTCGTCACCCGCATGCCAAACCATCGTTGTTCACCTGGCGAAAAACAGGGGTATTCCAGGTAAAAAACAGGTCTCTTTTCGTCCATCACATCTTTTATCCCGCTGCATGCCGTTTCAGCTGTTTCATCACCCGATTTGGCCGCCCTTTCACACACATCAAAATAATTGCTTCCTATCCCGGTACGCTGCAACGTAGTTTCACCGTTTTCTAACGCAAAGCGGCTCCATGCTTCGTTTACAGCAATGATATTTCCACCACCGTCTATTACAGCAATATGGGAGCTTAGGGAATCGAGCACGCCGCGGTTAAATATTTCACTCTTTACCAGTTGCCGCTCCGATTTAATCGCCGCGGTAATGTCGCGCGAATGGCAAGCGGTCCCAACAACTTCAACTCCTTTTCGGATAGGGTAAAACGAAATTTCCGACCAAAACTCTACCGGTGCGCTGGTATACTCTATTTCTGTGAAAGCTTCCCCCGCCAATGCCCGCTTATAAAATTTTCTATAGCGTTTTGATTGTTCCCTGGAAAATGATGTTTTAAGAATATTACCCCCTTTTTCAAGGGCCTTGCCCGCCATAAGTTCCATAATGTCGTCAAACGGCTGGTTGGAAGTGATCATATTAAAATCCTTATCTACGCTCCACATCAGGTCATTTGTATTATTGATCAAAGCGTCCAAATTATTTCTGTCAAACTCTTGCTGCACGTCTGCTTTTTTCTTTTGAGAAACATCCCTGAAATTGGATACCAGGGCGTTAATGCCGGGCTCATTTAGCAGATTTGTCAGGGTACCTTCGCACCATATCCAGGTACCGTTTTTATGCCGCCTCCGCTGCAGGTAGTGAATTGATTTGCCCGGAGTTTTTACAACTTTATCCCTGATCTTTTTAACTTCGGGAATATCATCAGGGTGAATGATATCGAAAACGGACATGTGTAGCAACTCGCCTGAAGAATACCCCAGCATCTTGGTAACGGAATTGCTGACATACATCAGTTCACCGTCCGGATGTGCAAGCGTTATCATGTCGGCGCTTTGCTCTATTAGTGAACGAAAGCGTTTTTCATTTTGAACGACCAACTCTGCCGTATCCCGATGCAGTTTGTCTTTCTCAAATGTATCGAGCGCATACGAAATATCCCCGGTTAACTCCAGGAGCATTGCAATTTCGTCTTTTTGGAAAAAATCGATTCCCTCCGCATACAAATTAAAAGTGCCGATAACGTTCCCGGATTTTTTGAAGGGCAATATCATGCATGAGCAAAACTTTCTTTCAGTAGCCAAGGGGGGCCATTTCGCCAGTTCCGGGTCATTTAAAATATCGTTGCATAGATAGTATTTGCTGGTGTGCAATACGCGCTTCTGCGGCCCGTTTGCTTGCAATGGCACGTTTTTGAATTTTTTAATGTCGGCAGGGAGCAGGCCAACCTGGTGGACCAGGTTAATCGTTTGGTTTGCATTACCGTAGATGCCTATCCAGGCAATCTTGAATTTGCCAAATTCAAGCGCTATACGGCAGGCGTTTTTAAAAAGCTTATCTTCGTCTTTTACGTGGGCAATACGTTGATTTATCTGACTAATAAACGCATATAGATTTTTGGCTTTTTTTAATTTATTTGCCTGTTTTTTTTTCTTTTCGTTTTGAAAAAAAAGTTCCTTGTTGGCAATCGTTAGTTCAAATGCGCGCTTTTCCTTCTCCTTGTTTTGGTAAGCAAGTTCCTTGTTGGCGATCGTTAGTTCAGATGCACGCTTTTCCTTCTCCTTGTTTTGGTAAGCAAGTTCTTTGTTGGCAACGATCAATTCAGATGCACGCTTTTCCTTTTCGGCATTTTGGTGAGCAAGTTCTTTGTTAGCCAGGATCAATTCAGATGCGCACTTTTCATTCTCGTCGTTTTGGTAGGCAAGTTCTTCGTTCGCAACAATCAACCCGGACGTCCGTTTTTCTTTCTCTGTGTTTTGAAAAGCAAGTTCTTTATTAGCTATGATCAATTTCTCCGCCATTTTCCGCTTGGTAATGCCGGGTCCAGTCGCAGCAGGCTGACGAGGTTTGCCATCTTCGTTAAGTACAAAAATTGTATCGTTTTTATGTTCGTCCATAATCACAACCAGGTTTAATAAACTGTAGATAATATAAAGCGTTTACACTTTATCCTTCTCCAATACTTTGAATTAAAACAGCGAAGTGCCGGATTCATAACCAACCGGCAACCCATTATTAAATCGAAATCGCTGAACTTATAAAAGCAGCGGCATTAATGTTTTTATTTTTCCGTGGAAGTGCTTATCGGTTGAGGGGTTTTAGAAGTACCAATAAGCTTTAGCAGAATGAAATAAGCGATATCAGATTAATCGCTAATTAAAAATAAGGGCTTAAAACGGTATGCTATTCCTTGTTTACGATGCCTCATACCTGACGCAAAACGTTTGCCTGAACTTATCCCGGACAAAAAGAAATTTATTCCGCTAAGCTATAACAAAATAAATTGATAAATGCATAGTGAAAACACCTATTTTTCAAATAGGTCAAAGCCGTTGTTGACGGCGCCTTTATCCGCGTCCCGCATGGTGTAACTTAATTTCGATTGTACAATATGCACCGGGTAGCACCTTGGGCTTATTAAATTGGCGCCTGAACGGTGGCGGGCTATAACTAACAAACGCACGGAAAACACCATATACAACCAATCGGAATAAGTTGTACCTTTATCTAATAAATTAAATTCTTTACCTTAAACATCATGAGGAGCACCACGGTAATTTTTATTACCACACCCGATCCAACAAGTTCCCTTCAAAGTTTTAGCCCAGCCATATATCTCCGATCCAGGCAACGACCCCGGATAATTATTAATATCAGCGCAGCCTGACACACACCTATAAATCCTTAAACGGTATAAACTTTCGCTATGGCACCTCCACGTAAGGTAACCGCGGTTACCGTTGCAGGCTTTTTGGGCCTGGTAACGGGCATATTGGTAGTTATTGGCTGGGAACTCCATATTTCTCGTTTACAAACTGTCTTTCCGGGGTTTGTCCCCATGAAATTTAATGCCTCCGTTTGTTTTATACTGTTAGGCGCGGTGCTGTTGCTTACCCAATTTCGATTTAAAAAATACAACACCTTCGCCATCCTGGTATTGTCATCCCTGATCGTTCTTATTACCGTAATGACTGTATCGGAATACCTGTTTCATTTTAATACGGCGCTTGACCAATTATTTATTACCGACACCGGTTCAATCACCAGTAAATATCCCTTCCCCGGCCGGATGGCGCCTACCACTGCGGTATGTTTTATGTTGTTCGGGCTTTCCTTTTTCGGATTTACCGCTAACAGCCGGTTCTTTCATCTCGCGTCTCAATACATGCTTCATGCCGTTACCGCCGTGTCTGCCATGTCAATAGTGGGCTACCTGTACGGGTTATCATTATTTTACAACCCTTCCTTAGTGGGCGCCATGGCGATACATACGGCAATCTTGCTTTTTTTCCTTTCGCTTACAGCTTCATTACTACATCCAGCGGTCGGCATGACACCGTTGTTTACCGGGAGACTGGTTGGAAATGCCATGGCCAGAAAGGTTATGCTGCTGCTGGTTTTTATTGTAATCGCGTTTGGCGTGGTTAGGATTGAATCGATAAGGTACCGGCTATTTTCCGAGCAAACCGGTATATCGCTGCTGGTAATTTGCTTTGTATGGCTGGGCCTCGTACTTATAGGGCATACGGCTAACTGGCTAAACAAATTTGACACCCAGCGTCAGGATGCAGAAGAGGAAGTAAAGGTGATGAATGAAGAACTCGAAAAGCGCGTGGAAGAGCGTTCTGTCAGTTTACGCAAACTGTTGGAGAAATTAAGGGAAAGTGAATCAAAATTCCGGGCTGCGTTTGAACATTCTGCAATGGGGATGGCGCTTGTTTCATTGCAGGGACAATGGCTTAAAGTAAATAAACGCCTGTGCGATATGGTAGGTTACCGCGAACATGAACTGCTTTCCATGTCTTTCGATTCCCTCGCCCATCCGGGCGACGAGGCCGTACACCTTGACGCCATGGATGAGTCCGCAACGAGCAAAAATGAAGCTTACCGGGTGGAAAAAAGATATATCTGTAAAAACGGCGCCGTTGTGTGGGTATCCATCAACTTAGCTACCGTAACCAATAAAAATGGCGGTCCGATCTATTTCGTAAGCCAGTTTGAGGACATAACCGAGCGCAAAAAAGCGGAGCAGCACTTAAAAAAAGCCTATAAACAAATACAGGACCACGTAAACAGCATAAAAGACATAGCCTGGAAACAGTCGCACCTGGTGCGCAGCCCGCTGGCGAATTTGAAGGGCCTGGTTGAGATAGTGCGGAATGATCCGGCGGATAAGGAGGCACTTAAATATATGAAGTTTGAATTGGAACGATTAGACGGCGTGATCATCGAAATGGCGGAGGATGCATGCGGCAAAGGGGCGGCAAAAATTGTTGTTAAAAAGCGGTTGTTAGGTCCGCAGTTATCGGGCGGCCCTAAACAAAAATGAACAGTTTCTGACCAAATAAATTTTTTTTCGACGCCCTTGGTTGCCATTTTGAAGGCATTTGAGGGTGTTTCGTAAGCGATTTGAGGGGAGTCATGTCATCCGCACATTGGCAGATCCGCGCCTTACCCAGTTAAGTCTAAGTGCGCCAGCTAGTCCTGAGACTGGTTACCTGCCTGGGGGGCTACCTGTATAATGAGGCGACCGCCACGCCGGCATTGCCGCTTGCCTGATTTAAAATAGTTGATGGTACGGATAGTACCAATTGGCTGCTGAAACGACAATTACCAGATAAACCAAATACCAACAGCAAAAGGCGGCAGGTTAAGTATAAAGGTACCTGTACAAAGATATCCCGGATGGTGAGTTTACCTGCTGCTGGCTTAATTCAATGCCTCGCCTATGCGAGCGGTTTAAACACAATAACGCTATATTCGTTGAGCGATGGTAAAAAATCTTATCTTTTTTTTGTTTCTTTTTCCGCTCAATTGCCTGGCGCAATACTCAATTTCCGGCAGGGTATTAAACCAGGCGGATACCAGGCCCCTTGCCAATGTAAGCGTATTTTTAAGCAACGCAACAATAGGCGCTAAAACTGCCGGCGACGGCACCTTTGTCTTACACGGTGTAAAACCGGGCAAATACGACCTGGTAGTGTCCATTATCGGTTTTGAGAGCTATGGCCAAACCATAATTATCGGCAACAGGGATGTGCTATTGCCCGATGTTACCCTATTGCCCAAAACAACGGCATTAAAGGAAGTGATCGTTAAATACCATGCCGACCCGGACAGGGAAAAATATTTAAACTGGTTTAAGGATGAATTTTTAGGGACATCGGACTTTGCCCGGCAATGTAAAATACTAAACCCGGGGGTGCTTGATCTGAGTTATGACGAAGATACCCATAAGCTGACAGCCTCGTCATCTGATTTTTTACAAATTGAAAATGACGCGCTGGGGTACCAGCTTAAATACATGGTGGCAGATTTTATATTAGAAAATATAGATGAAAATCATAAAACCATCAATTACAAAGGTGCGGTGTTATTTGAAGAGTTGAAGGGAACGCCCGCTGAAGAGCGGCGCTGGCAAAAACGCCGGCTGGAAACTTATCAAAACTCCCCAATGCATTTTTTGCGCGCAGCCATAAGCCGCAGGTTAAGCGAAGAAGGTTTCAGGGTGCAGAAGGTGATCGCCGATAAGCCCTCAAAAAAACCTGAAAGAACAATTACCTTAAAGGAAGAGGACTTAATAAGAATAACTGATGAGCCCGGCGTTTATGCATTAGCCGGAGACACCGACGGCCTGTTTGTTGCCTATAATAGCAACAGGCATTATCATGTAAAAAACGCTTTAAATTATTTAGATAACCCTGGCAACAATGAAACCACGTTTTTAAAATTTAATTCTCCCTACCCTTTGTTCTACCGCAACGGGGTGACCGCCAACCCCTATAGCCTGACCTATTTTGGCGTATGGGGACGAGACCGGGTTGCCGAACTTTTGCCGATAGATTATGAACCGCCGCAAAGCGCAGACATGCCGGATGATAAAGCCGGAAATATTTCCGGCAAACTGGAAACCTTCAATGCTAATCATTTCGATGAAAAAGCTTACCTGCATTTTGACAAACCCTATTATGCCGCCGGCGATAGCATGTACTTTAAGGCTTATGTAACAACGGGCGAAAAACATGAGCTATCAAACCAGAGCAGGGTTTTGCATGTGGATTTAATAAACACCAATGCCAAGATCGACCAATCGATAAAGTTGCAGCTTGACAGCGGGATAGCCTGGGGAGATTTTGCTTTGCCGGATAGTTTGCCAAAGGGCGATTACCGGGTAAGGGCTTACACCCAATGGATGCTGAATGAAGGGGATGGAAATTATTTTGACCGTACAGTCTCTATTGGTTCTGCAAGCATAAACAGGGTGCCGGAAAGCGGGGGCTCGCGGTTAAACACTCCCTTGGCCAAAGCAGACCTGCAATTTTTCCCAGAGGGTGGCAATCTTGTTTCGGGCCTCCGCACAAAAGTAGCTTTCAAAGCAATTGGCAGTAATGGATTGGGGGTTGACGTAAAGGGAGAAATAGTTGATGATCAAAACCAAATAATTACAACTTTTTCGCCCGCGCATTTGGGGATGGGGTATTTTACCTTTGAACCCGAAGAAGGCAAAAGCTATAAAGCGCGGCTAACTTATGCCGATGGGGAAAAAAGCACAGCCGATTTGCCAGCCGCCGCTGCAAAAGGAATAGTTTTATCCATAAACAATGATTCAATCCCCAAGGCGACTGTAACGATCATCGCAAACAAGGCTTACTACCTGGAAAACCAGGGCAAGTATTATTCACTCGTCATTTATTCGGGCGGTATCGCCACAACGGTACCCTGTGAATTAGACAGCGCCGTTATCACCCTGGATATTTTAAAGCGCCGTTTGCAAACCGGCGTAGCTTCCGTCACCCTTTTTTCGCCGGAAGGGGAACCCTTGTGCGAGCGGTTATTTTTTGTGCAAAATTACGATCAGCTTAATGTGCAGGTAAATAGCGACAAAGCCGTTTATGCCAAAAAAGAAAAAGTAAATATAAAGCTGAATGTAAAAACCAGGGCCGACAAGGCGTCGATAGGACATTTTTCCGTATCGGTAACCGATGAAAGTAAGGTGCCGGTGGATGAAAATGATGAACAAACGATACTGACGGACCTGCTGCTTACATCGGACCTGAAAGGTTATGTGGAACAACCCAACTATTATTTCAGGAATATAACGGACAAAAAAGCAAGCAGCGATCTTGACTTGGTGATGTTAACCCATGGCTTCCGCAGGTTTGAATGGAAAAAACTTTTAAACGACGGGTATCCGCCGGTGACTAACCAGCCGGAAAAGGGGATTGAAATAGCGGGCATAGCCAGAAATGCTTTTGGCAAACCGCTGGTAAATGGCACTGTAACCCTGATACCGGCAAACGGCGGCCCACTGCTGATGCAGCAAACCGACGACAAAGGCAATTTCAACTTCAGCAACCTTGCATTTACCGATAGCGCAAAATTTGTATTGCAGGCGGCAAACGCAAAGGGGAAAAATTCAACTACGATTGTTTATAATAAAGAAAAATCCGGATCTGCGATAATACCAGTCCGCGCGTTACAATCCGATACCTTAAACCGGCCCAAAGCAGTCTACCTGGAAAACAGCTTAAAACAACATGACCAGGCGGTTCAAGACGGCAGGGCGAGCGGTCTCATGCTAAAGGAAGTAAAAGTACGGCAAAGTAAAAAACACATCATCGATACCAATTACCGTTCCTCCAGTTTATTAGGCCCCGGGCATGCGGACCAGGTAATGCGCAGAAAAGAATTGGAACAAATAGGAGGTCAATTATCCACGAGCCTGGACGGGAGATTGCGCGGGGTATACTTCGCAGGACAATCTGGTCATAAAGTAGCCTATTTAACTGCGGGAAGCGGGCCTATGGCAGTATTTGTGGACGGCGTAAAACAACAGGATGAAAGAGCAGGAAATAAAACAACTCCATTTAGCATCGATAATATCAACCCGGATATGATAGAAACAGTGGAAGTGTTAAAGTATGGAAGTGCGAGCATATATGGATTGGATGGAGGCAACGGTGTATTGGTTATAACAACCCGCCAGGGCGGCCAGGATCCCCAAGATATTCAGGCAGTTGGTATATTGCCAATTACCGTAGCCGGTTTTTACAAAGCCCGTGAGTTTTACTCGCCTAAATATGATCATCCAAATGACAGCCTTAAGCGCGCTGATCTGCGCTCCACCATTTTTTGGAAACCTGAAATAGTTACTGATAAAGACGGCAATGCCTCATTTGATTATTATAACGCTGATGGCGCCGGTATTTATAGGGTAGTAGTGGAAGGGATAGATAATAATGGCAATTTGGGCAGGCAGGTTTACCGGTATAAAGTGGAATGATGCTATCATGAAACAAAATAAAAGTATTGCAACAACCTTTTAAACGGTTATACCTTTTGTACTGACGGAGAAATATTTGATAGCATGAAAAAAATAATTTTCATTATCGTTCTAATTACGTTTTCTGTTGATCCGGCTGCTTTTTGCCAGGTAGACAATGCTGTTTTAAGGAATGTGATCCCCAAATTAAAAAAACATCTTTCAGAACACATTACCGAGAAAGTTTACCAACATTTTGACAAGCCCTACTACGCGGCCGGCGATACCATTTATTTTAAAGCTTATGTAACCGCAGGCGAAAAACATCAGTTATCAAACCTAAGCGGCGTTTTGCATGTGGATTTGATCAACGGAATTAATAAAATAGACCAAAGCATCAAACTGCAATTGATAAATGGAGTAGCCTGGGGGGATTTTGCGCTTCCCGACAGTTTGCCAAATGGCGATTACCGGGTAAGAGCTTATACCCGGTGGATGCTGAATGAAGGAGATGAAGGATTTTTTGATCAAACGATCCCCATAGGTTCGGCGCGGAGTAAAATAAAAGAAAGCGGCGAACTTGCCGCAGCAATGACAAAAGGCAAAGCAGACCTGCAATTTTTCCCCGAAGGCGGCAGCCTGGTAACAGGCGTCACATCGAAAGTCGCTTTTAAGGCAATAGGCGCAAGCGGCATGGGCGTTGATGTAAAAGGCGAACTGCTGGACAATGCTAATAAAGTTGTAACAACATTTTCATCAACGCATTTGGGGATGGGTTATTTTTACATCACGCCGGCAGAAGGACAGAATTATAAAGCAAAAATTTCATACCCAGACGGTTCAAAAGATGTGATTGATTTGCCAAAAGCCCAGCCCGCAGGTATAGTTCTATCCGTCAACAACGATTCGCTGCCAAAAGCATCAGTAAAGATTGAAGCAAGTAAAACCTGGTACCTGTCCAATAAAAATAAAATCTATACACTGCTTATTTACTCCGGCGGAATAACAACATCAGTTCCCTGCACGTTAGACAGCAGCGTAATTATGCTTGATGTTTTAAAGCGCCATCTGCAAACAGGTGTCGCCAATGTCACCCTGTTTTCGCCCGAAGGAGAACCGTTGTGCGAACGTTTATTTTTTGCGGAGAATTACGATCAGCTCAATATGAATTTAAGCAGCGATAAACCTGTGTATGCCAAAAGGGAAAAAGCAAAAATAAAACTAAATGTAAAAAACCGTGCCGATAGCGCGTCGATTGGTCATTTTTCGGTATCGGTGACCGATGAAAGTAAAGTACCGGTGGATGAAAATGATGAACGCACCATACTAACCAACCTGCTGCTTACATCGGACCTGAAAGGTTATGTGGAACAACCCAACTATTATTTCAGGAATATAACGGACAATAAAGCAAGCAGCGATCTTGACTTGGTGATGTTAACCCATGGTTACCGCAGGTTTGAATGGAAAAAGCTTTTAAACGATGAATATCCGCCGATAACTTATCAGCCTGAAAAGGGGATTGAATTAGCGGGCATGGTCACAAAATTAAGCGGCAGACCAATAGAAAAGGGAATTGTATCCTTAATATCGCCAATGGGAGGTCCGGTATTAAGCCAACAAACGGATGATAAAGGAAATTTCAGTTTCACTAATTTGGCGTTTACGGATACCACTCGCTTCGTTTTGAATGCGACGAACGCCAAAGGGGAAAATACGACGCAAATCACTTATCACAGCAATAAAGATGTGCCACCCGTGCTCGCTAAAAATTCAGATGCACAGAAGGATATAAGCCGGGTTCTATCAGCTTATTTGGAAAACAGCCAAAAACAAATCGAGGAATGGAATAAATCAGGTTTGAGGAAAGGCAAAATGTTGAAAGAAGTAAATATAAAATCAACTACAATTGAGGCGCCTAAAATTGATAACCGTTTTGGTATTGCGGACCAGGTTATAAGTGGTGATAAAATAATATATGGTGGTACCCTTGCCGTAAGATTAATGGGATTATTGAATAACGTTCGTTTTGTTGGAGGAAATGCCAATCGTTTTGTCCCATTCGTGTTTGGTCGTAGTACCCCTATGACAATAATTTGGAATGATCAAAAAATGCCCCCGAATTTTGATCTTAACAGTATAAACACAGGAGCAGTCGAAAAGGTGGAAGCAATTACGAGCGCTGCGACGCTGGATCCAGGTGGCGATTTAATCATTACAACCTCATATGGTCTGCGGGCAAAAGATATAGTTTCAACAGGTATATTATCAATAATGGCGACAGGCTTTTACAAAGCCCGCGAATTTTATTCGCCCAAATATGATCATCCGAATGACAGCCTTAAGCGCGCTGATCTGCGCTCCACCATTTTTTGGAAACCTGAAATAATTACTGACAAAGACGGCAATGCCTCATTTGATTATTATAACGCTGACGGCGCCGGTATTTATAGGGTAGTAGTGGAAGGGATAGATAATAATGGCAATTTAGGCAGGCAGGTTTACCGGTACAAAGTAGAGTAAACCGCACAGTTATAAGAAAAAAGCACATCCCCGCGGTGTTCGAAGGTGACTTCGGTGTCGATTCCTCCGTGTACTCCGGAGAAAACTAATATAGAACACCATTGGGTTAAAGTTAAAGCGTTAACGCGTTTGGCAGCATTAACAAAAATGGCAACGCTTTGCCGTAATTTAAATCCTGGTATTCCAATCCCAGGGCCCTTAGGTTTTTATAATAAAGCTGATGTTTATCTATCATATTTTAATGACAGCGCCGTTTGCCTGCAATTCAAAGCTAATTAAATTTTACAAAGTTGGGATTGTTTAGCTTCCGCTTGATAGGATTACTTAGCCCGCCTTACAAATACGACCGCAGCGTCTGCGATTTTGAATGCTGCCGGAGGCGCATGAGGCCTTTATCCCTGATCTGCCGTACGCGTTCGCGGGTTAGGCTGAAGTTTTCGCCGATCTCTTCCAGTGACCTGGATTCACCGCTGCCCAAACCATAAAACAGGACGATCACCTGACGTTCCCGCTCGGGTAAAATTCCCAGCGAGCGGACAACCTCCTGCGATAGGGAGTTTGTAATTAAGGCGCTGTCGGCGCCCACACCCTTGCTTTCGATAACATCCAGCAGTGTCTGATCTTCGCCGCTCACAAAAGGCGCATCCAGGGATACCTGGCGGCCGGCATTGGCTAAGGAGTCGAATATTTTTTCAGCGGTAGTTTCCATGTCTTCAGCCAGTTCTTCGGGCGTAGGCAGCCGTTCAAATTGCTGCTCGAGTTTTGAGGATGACTGGCGGATCTTATTTAACGAACCGATCTGGTTAAGCGGCAGGCGCACTACGCGGCTTTGTGTGGCCACCGCGGATATAATCGACTGCCGTATCCACCACACGGCATAGGATATAAATTTAAAGCCTTTGGTCTCGTCAAAGCGCCACGCAGCCTTGATGAGGCCCAGGTTTCCTTCGTTGATCAGGTCGCCCAGCGTCATGCCCTGGTTTTGGTATTGTTTAGCCACTGATACCACAAAACGAAGGTTGGCCCGGGTTAGCCGCTGCACCGCAGCCTCGTCGCCCATGTGTATCTTTTGGGCCAGTATTACTTCTTCCTGAGCGGTTATCAGGTCTACCTTAGCTATCTCGTGCAAATATTTTTCAAGTGATTGCGATTCGCGGTTGGTTATGGATTGGGTTATCTTTAATTGCCTCATAATTTCCGCGAAGGTAGTTAAAGTTATGTGGTTGTAATGTAAAGTGATTGGAAGGCGGCTTTTTGACTTCGCATGTTTGAAAAATATAACAACTGCAGCTGCCTTCTTTCCCGCTTCCGGAAGGAGGGTGAACGATCCGCCTTTAGGCGGAGTGTTCGGGTGAGTAAACCCCGCCGGACATTACCGCCGGTGCATTAGGGCCATGGTCCCCCGGCTTGACTCACCACAGACTGCTTCGCCTGCTGGCGAATAGTTGATCCGCTTTCCCGCCTGCTGCGGAAAATGGGTGGCTGCAATTATTTTTCAGGTTTCCAACACCACTGGTATTAAATCCATCGCCTACGGTAAAGTTTATCCGCCCTATCACTGTAAAACATGTGAATAATGTAACTAATGCAAATAGTTATGTAACACTTATCAGGAAAGTAAAGGAAACTTTGTAGGGTGTCAAGTTCTAAGTCGTTGGTCTCAAGCCTAAGTCAAGAAAACAAAAAATTCGACTTGCTACTTAAGACTTGACGCCATTACAATTATACCGGCTTAATACTCGGTCGTTAAAGCAAGTTAAACGTTTAAGATCATGGATAAAAAAGATAAGAATGGCCGGCCGGAGGGGATTGAACTTGAGAAGTCAAGCGCACATATCATTGTTGAAATTATTGAATACGTTCCAAATTCCGTCGTCATAAAAACGATCATCAAAAAATCAACCGGTAATATCAGCATCATGTCTTTCGACAGCGGGGAGGGCTTAACCGAAAAAACGAGCCCATTTGACACTTTCGCGCAGATCATCGAAGGCAAAGCGGAAATTGTTATCGACAATAACTCAAACTTCCTGGAAACAGGCATGGGGATTATCATACCGGCACATGCACCCAATTATATCAAACCCAACGGGCGGTTTAAGATGATCCTGACGATCATCAAAAGCGGCTACGAATAGCACTGATTAACAACTGTTTGCATGTTAAATCCGGATCGCCTGGTCTGCTTTTTTCATCCCATTGGCGCTCATCAGGCACCGAATACACATAACCCCATCAATTGTTTTAAAAATATGTGAATAATGTAACTTTTCTATAAAATCATGTAAAGTTTGTCACGATAAACAGGAGTACCTTTATACTGTCAACCCTAATTGATAACTATATGGAAAAACTCTACCTGGCATCCAATAACGAGACGGTACCTGATTTCACCACTATAATTGTTCATGAGTTACGTAAC
>Ga0206935_10258_pt1 | contig 15233 bp, 17 predicted proteins | sample Alteio_BWOrgHeat_13_FD_152924 | JGI IMG/M metagenome (GOLD analysis project Ga0206935, IMG submission 152924) | Enriched cells from forest soil in Barre Woods Harvard Forest LTER site, Petersham, Massachusetts, United States -... | ecosystem: Environmental > Terrestrial > Soil > Temperate forest >...
ACCGTGTCCGCCAAGAGGCGGAAAGTAGCCCTTCATCTAACGATGAGGGGCTTTCTTGTTTTATATCGGCGGTGTCCGCCTCTTCCCTCCCGATGGCTATCGGGACCGAACAGAGAAGTTAAGCCCGCCAGAGCCGATGGGACTGTCCGACTTCAGGCGGATGGGAGAGTAGGTCGGTGCCAAATCTTATCGCTTAAGCTTCCCGGTTATACCGGGAGGCTTTTTGCGTTTTATACCCCCCTCCAAAACCCCTTCAAAGTGTTCACGTTTTGCACACATACACCCTGCAAACTGCATACGAAAACACTCATTTTTAGCTACTTAAAAATCAGTGATACTCCAAATTGTGCCATTTTTTGAGATTTTCGTGAACACTTACAGCGGGGCACTGACAATCATCGTGACGCCGGCTTATACCGCTAAAATTGTTATCTTGTTTGCCGAATGAGAATTTTTCTAAAAACGGCTGCGTGGATCATCGGCATATTCGGCGGTATTTACCTGGCTATTTGTGGCTATTTATATTTCAATCAGGAAGCACTTATTTTCCCGGGTACAAAATTGCCCAGGAATTATGTCTATAATTTTCAATCGCCCTATAAGGAATACGCTATAAAGACCACCGACGGCGATACGGTAAACGCTTGTCTTTTTAAAGCCACAAATTCCAAAGGCCTCATCTTTTATCTTCACGGCAACGGCGGAAATCTGCAATCATGGGGAACCGTAGCCTCTTACTACACATCGCTGGGTTACGACTTGTTTATGATGGATTACCCTGGCTACGGTAAAAGCACCGGGCATATCACCTCATTGCAGCAACTTTTTAATGCAGTAAATGCTGCTTATGCGTTCATCAAATCCAATTACCCTGAAAATCACATTATTATTTTAGGCTACTCCATCGGCACAGGACCCGCTGCCTGGCTGGCCTCAAAAAACCATCCGCAAAAACTGATATTGCTTGCCCCCTACTATAGCCTTGGCGATCTGGTCCAAAAAAACTACTCCTTTGTGCCCGCATTCATACTAAAATATCGCATCAACACTTATCAGTATATCCAACACATACCGGCGCCCATAACAATTTTCCATGGCGATGCCGACGAGGTGATTTACTACGGCTCGTCCTTAAAATTAAAAAAATATCTTAATCGGGGAGATACCCTGTTCACTTTGCACGGGCAGCAACACAACGGTATTGATGAAAATCCAGACTATCAGGCCCGCTTAAAGGCTATTCTTTAATCGCTAAACATCACGGGCGGTCAAGCCAATTCTAACATTAACAATGAACATTCTCAGGAATTCTTCTTCATAAACTCATCGGCAAACTGGGCAATGTAACGCTCAACATTTGCGCGGATCTCTTCCAGGTCGCGGTTTTCCAATTTGGCCAATACCTGCATCAGCAGCACGTTATTGATCTTGTTATAGGCGTAGTTTGAGGCGGCGCTGCTCATCAGTTTGGCATTCAGGTCAACTACGCGGGTCAGCTGGTCGTTTTCAGGTTCGTTCATATCGCAGGGAAATAGTTTAATAAATACAGCCCGGCCGCGAAAATTGTTTCCGGCAACCGGCTTTTCTCATAAAATTCCTGCAAATAAAAACAATTGCGGCGGCTATTTTAAATAAAATATTTTATTTGAGGTAAAAGGCGTTTTGAGGTGAAAGGCGAAAGGTAAAAGGCAAAAGGTTGCCGGGGGTATGCATTCTTCCCGCTTTAAAACCTTTTACCTTGCCCCTACAGTATCTTTTTTAGCCGTTTTATGCTCTTTCATGCTGTTTTCCCATGCTGTATATTGCTGTTTCTGGCTATCGTTCAGCACGGCCATCATGCGCTGGTGGGTGCTCATCACGATGGTTTTCATGGTCAGCCGGTTAAGCTTTTTATCTGGCGACTGGTTGCTCCGCAGGCTGTCCACTTTGGTGGCCCGGGTAAGGTAAATGGCGTTAACCTGCGTTGCCTGGTCGGCGGTAAGGTTAAGCCGCTTTGTGAGCATTTTAGTTATGCGCGCTGCACGCTCATCGGGCGATTTTTGCGCCGGCTGGGCATGCGCCATAGCCACCATTGCCACCAGGGCCATTAAGAGCATTAATTTCTTCATAAAGTCTGGTTTTATACCAGCTATTGACTATAAAAAGCCGCAAAAGTTTAACCGCCCGGAGCAGTAAAACTTTCCGGGTTTGTATGCTACCCGGTAACGAGCCGGCCGCCCGTTTGCTCCGTGGCAAAGGTCATCGTTTGCCTGGGGTTACCGGGGAAACGTTGCTTTATACTTAGCGCATGGCACCGCCCCTCCGCTCCCGTCATCCCGATAACCATCGGAACGGGAACTGCACGGGCCGGCCTTTTTGATTTACTCATAGATCTGGTTGCTAAGCCTCCAAGGCCATAAACAAATTATTCAGCGATTCCGCAAAAAGCGGGTGCGCAAAAACAAAATACCTGATCTCGTCATAAGTAATGCCGCCTGCCATAGCCATTTGCAGTATAGTCATCGTTTCGCCGCCTTCCGGGCCTAAAATGGTTGCACCCAGTATCTCTTTTGTATCGGGGTCCACAATCGCCTTCATAAAGCCGCGGGTATCGCCGGTTTCAATGGCCCTGGCCACGTAAGCCATCGGCAGTTTGGCCACTTTAAAGTTTAATCCGCGCTTTTTTGCCTCAGTTTCATTCAAACCAATACAGCCCAGCTGCGGATCGGTGAACATGCAGTAGGGCACCGGGCGGTCCTTTATGGTCAGGTTTTCCCCTTTCACCAGGTTGCGGTAAACAATGGTGTAATCATTATAGCTGATATGCGTAAACGCGGGGCCGCCTTTAACATCGCCAAGGGCATAGATGCCAGGCACGTTGGTTTCCAGCTTATCATTGGTTTTAACGGCGCCCCGCTCGTCAGTCACGACGCCTGCCGCAGCCAGGTTTAATGCTTCGGTTTGAGGAGTGCGGCCTACGGCGATGAGCACATGCGAGCATTTTATTTTTTCTTCTTTCTCCCCGGTTTTCACGGTCGCCGTTATCTTTCCTTTTTTACTTTGTTTAAAACCGGTTGTCACTGCGTTGGTGTGGATAGTTATGCTCTCGGCCCTTAACAGCTTATCCAGCTCGGCCGAAACATCTTCATCCTCACGTGACACAATCCTGGGCGATTTTTCCACGATGGTTACTTTACTGCCAAACCGGCGAAACATCTGCCCAAACTCCAGGCCGATGTAATTCCCGCCGATTACCAGCAAATGCCCAGGCACTTCATCCAGGTCCAAAATGCTGGTTGAGGTAAGATAACTGATATCCTGCAAACCCTTAATTTCCGGGATGAATGTTTTGGCGCCTGTATTTAAAAAAAACAGGTCGGCATTATATTCCCTGGTGCGGTCGCTGTTCAGGTGTACTTTTATTGTTTTATCGCCGGTAAATGTGGCCTCGCCAAAAATAAGGTCCAGGTTCTTAGTAGCCTCGATACCTTTCTGGCTGCCGTTCCTGAACTGATGCACAACGGCGTCCTTACGCTTTTTTATCTTCGGCATGTTCACCGAAAAATCCTTAATCTTAATGCCAAGATGTGCGCTGTGAGCGGCCATATAAGCCATCCTGGCCGAAGCAATCATGGTTTTGGTAGGTGTACAACCGTCATTAACGCAAGTACCGCCTACCCAGCGTTTTTCAACCAGCAGGGTTTTTTTACCGGCAAAAGCCAGTTTTTTGGCCAGTGGGCCGCCTGCCTGCCCCGCGCCAATCACTATGGCATCGTACTGTTTTATCATAAGGATGGTAGCTGGTAAGATTTGTCTATAAAGATAGCGGGTTACTATTTATATATAAAAGGGTTCCGCCGGCTTTTTGTTTGGGAAGTCCGAAGTCGGAAAAGTCGGAAAGTCCGAAAGAAGCTGCGCCTGTTTGTTCAACAATATGCTGGCATTCAGTGTGTTTTTGTCTTCCGGAATTTTCGGACTTTTCCGACTTCGGACTCCCCAATTAAAAAGTTAAACTTTTTTTTAATTTTCCCTGTAAACGTATATCTTTGCAGTCCCGAAAAAAGGGTGTCAAAAGTCCTTAGTCTTAAGTCCAATTCATACTTTGACTTGAAACTATAGACTTAAGACTTTAGGCTTAGAAAAAAAGGCCCGTTCGTCTAGGGGTTAGGACGTAAGATTTTCATTCTTGAAACAGGGGTTCGATTCCCCTACGGGCTACCACAGGGGAAAGGTTATCAAAAGATAGCCTTTCCCCTTTTTTCATATCTTGTAACTCACTGATACTCTGCAAGATAACCCGTAGCGGTTCACTTAGGTAGGCGGTTCGATGTCTGTTTCCTTCAAAACACAGATTTTCAGGGTACATCGAACCGATCAATTTGCGCTTTTCAGCAATCGGAGACCGTTTAAAGTGCATTTGGATATTTGAAAACTTGGCGATCAATAAATCCATTAAATGTTCAACGGTTTTTAAGCTTTCGTCTTTCCCCGGCAATTCGGCCAATTTATCTTCCAGCACCTTGAGTGCCTTATTGCAATCTGTTTTAATAGCCTTGAAATCATCCGGCTCAATTTCTTTGAGTGCAATCTGCTTTCTTGCATTTGACAACATTGTTTCCTGCAATTCAATTTCGGCTAAAATGGCTTTACGCGCGTCCAAATCCCCACGGTGTTCGGACTTGAATTGATCCATTACCACTGCCTTAAAGTGATCGGCTATAGCTGGCGTAAGCTGAAAATTCAACAATTCTCTTTCAAAATATGCATTTACATTCTCCGCTTTAAACCTGCATTTGCAGTTATTATCCGAGCAATGATAATAGTAATAATGGTTATGCCTGCCTTTCGATGCACCGCCGGTCAACATACGGTGGCAATCAGGACACTCCAAAAAGCCCCTTAAAGGCAACATATCGTTGGAAACTGTCTTGGTTGCTACCTTGCGTTTGTTGCCGTTTAAAACGTCCTGAACCTCGTAAAAGAGGCTTTCAGAAATAATACCTTCGTGCTGCCCTTTTACAAACTGCATCTCCTGGTCTTCGTAAGGCGGCACTACAATAATCCCGCAATAGATAGGATTACGAATGATCTTCCAAAAGTTATTCCGCTCACATTTCAGTCCCTTGCCATAGGCCATTTTTCGCACCTGCTCGGCATTAAATGTGCCTTTGGCAAGTTCCCCAAATACCCATTGCATTAATGCGGCTTCTGGCTGTTTGGGTGCAATATACTTTCTGCCGTCAGAATGAGAAAGGTTTTGGTAGCCCTTCGGAGCCGACGAAATCCAACGACCGGATAACTTTGCCCTGCGCATGCCAGTTAGCGTATTTAAAGCCCTTCGTGTGTTTTCAGATTCAGGAACAGCAAGATACACGGCAAGCATAACGGTACTTTCCGGTATCTTGAAATCAATCGGCTGGTCGATGGCCATTGCCTGAACATTGATATTTCTAAGAATGCCTATCATTTGGTAGGCGAATTCAATGTTACGGCTAAACCTGTCCCATTTAATGAATAGGATATTTTCCTGGTCTTTTTTCTTCCTGTTTTTAACTATCGTTAAAAGCTTTTGCCATTGCGGACGGTTAAAGTTCTCTGCGGAATAGTCCTCGTGGTAAATACCCTTAACCTCGATATTATTTTGCTCGCAGTGACGCAATAGGCGCTCTTCCTGCTCCGGTAAGGAATAGCCCTTTCTTTTTTGTTCATCTGTGCTGACGCGCACGTATAAGTAAGCAGAATTCATAATAAGTAAGAATTAAAAACAGCTATTTGTCGTTGCTGTAATTGTTATTAACGTATTGATTTACAGTTAATTTAGCTAAAAAATACAAGAAATCCAAAATAATCTCCGCATCTTTTTCAGATACTTCGATACCATTTTTGCGCAGGGCTTTGACAGTATCGGCGGAAGTTACGTTTCTCTTTTTCAGCAGTTCCTTACTCATCCGGTGGCGTTAAGCCACAATATTGAGCATAAAGGAAACCGCGTAATCAAGAGCTTTTCGGTACTACCGAAGAATAAACTTTTAGGCTATACGCCTTGCACATAGTCAGTCATTTCAGCGCTTAAACAACCGGCAGCGGCAAGCAGGAAAACTGTCAAGGGTGGCGCTGCCGATAAAAAATAAATATATCGCGCCATTTACATGCCCTTGACGGTTTTCCTGCGATGCTAACTTTGTGATGGCGGTGGAATGCAACGATAAGGTATAAAACAGGCAATGCTTATAACCAGCACTAATAAAATATAAGCTACGGTTGTTGCAAATGTCACTACAACAAGCAGCTATGTTACGAGGAACGAGTTTCATTGCTGCACGGGCGGCGAGGCTGACGGCGAATGAAATATAGCGTGAAACAGCGTGATGTAATGAGCCGTTTGCCGCAGCGTGCGCCGGGCATTTCTCAGTGTCAATTGCTAAAGGTTACTCGATAGCAAATAAGCTTTATAAATCTGCATTGTTTTATCTTTCAACAGCCTGACTATAGGAAGCAGTGCTTCTATCGAATTTTCATCCGCTTCAAAATCGTCCTTGTATCTCACATTGATATAACTGCTTTTCAATACTTCGAATAGCTCCATTCTTTCGGCGTTAAATATGTCTGCAAGATCATTAGTGAACAACTGTGTAAGTTTGAGCAAACGTGAGAGGTTATGGTTATTGATGCGATAACCCAAAGCAACGCGTACAATCGCCGTTAGAATACTTTCAGCGCACTGATGCAGACAGAACAATGCAGCATCATAAGCCTTGCGCCCGATAAAAAATTCAGCACCGACGAAGAAATTTTCACCGTGCTTATGCCAGCGATCCCAACAGTCCAGACAATTATCTGTTGAGGTCGGTATTTCACCTAAAGCGGGTAACAGTAGTTCACCTGAAAGGTAGACCACCGGGCATTTTAAAGCTGATCGAAAAAACGTGTGCCCTTTATTCAGCCCGGTAAGAAAACCGGTTGCATAGTGCACTAATACCGTTATATCCGCAATTTCTACACAACTCTCCTCAAGCATGCTGCACAGGTTTTGCGCAGTACCATTTTCTTCGTCTGCGGTCAGCACAAACAGGAACATTTTACCGGGCTGAAACGACGTTGTACCCAAATCTATTATTGCCTGAACCGTTGGAAGTTTATGCTTTATCTTTGATACGACTGCCTTAATTTTTTCCGAATGGGCTAGCGAAGTTATATTGCTCAAGCGGTATACAAATACAGGTATATCCGGCCCAGCCTGTATCGTTGTATCGATATTACCATTGAACTGAATGACTTTATATCCGGCGCTTCTGCAAAACAAACATGCAGCCTCATACAAGCGCTGTAAACTTTCATACAGATAAATAAGGTCGGTAGTTTCAATAAACTCCCTCGCCCCCTTTAAAGATAATCCATGCTCCAGCCATTCCCATAATTGATCCCGATACCAGGACAAATTATATACATCAAACAAATTTTCCAACACCAATACAGGATCACGTACTTCATCCTCTTTTAAAAAAGTGATATTAGCTGCATCACATTCACCATGTTCGCGAAAAAAATGAAAAGGCGGAATCGCATCCCTGCTTTGAGCAAAAAAGCGGCCTCAACAAGGCAAACATTTAGTTTATAAAAATAGGCAAGGCCGGCAGGCGAGCCTTTCATATCCCTATAAAAATCGTCTTTCAGCACATAATCACGCCAATCCTTGAGCCGCTGCAAATGCCCTGGCAGAGAATCGTCAGAAAAGAAATCGCTAAAAACGCTTAGTGGATCGCTTGTCTGTTTCGGAGAGAGGTTAATAGGGCAGGATGCCCATGTATTGTAGTCGGAGGCCTGCATAATATTGACTTTGTGCTTGCCTGCATTGGCAAGTAAACAAATTAAGTCTGCCGGCTTGACGTACCGAACCACAGGAAAGTGTAACACACCACAAGGCAGTTGTATTTTACATTTGAATAAAAATGGTGTTTGTTCGGATTATTTCTGAAATTGCCGCCGTACAGTACTCACTGTACATTGTGATAAGGTTTAGGTACTGCCCCAGTACAGCGAGTGTTTAGGGGCAGTTATTTTATTTGGCCCTTTTAATCCGTAGCTTTGTTTTATACATTTACAGTTTAAATAATTTGGCTTATGTCTGAGACCTTACACATTGGGAGAAAAATTAGTCGCATATGCGAACTGCGCGGTATGAAACAGGAAGCTTTGGCGGCCGAATTGGGGATTAGTCAGCAGGCGGTTTCTAAAATTGAACAGAGCGCGGAGGTCGAAGAAGAATCTCTTAACAAAATTGCCAAAGCACTTGGTGTATCAGTTGAAGCCTAAAGCATTTTACCGAAGACTCTGTATTTAACAACATCAATAACTTTCATGACAATTCGATTCAAAATAACTTCAACCCGATAGAAAAAGTTATTGAGTTATATGAAAGACTTCTTGCCAGCGAACGAGAAAAGGTTGAACTCTTAAAAAGCAAAGAGAAGTAGTCATGGATGATTTTCGGATAATACCCGCCGAGGAATTAGAACGAGAGAAATTGTTCAAGCAAGCCCTTGAAAGTTTGGAAGCGGATTTGAAGATCGGTAAAATCGAATACGAACTTTCAATATTTAGTCATCCACCGTTGATTATTACAAACGGGAATAACTTTAATGCTGATGTAACTCGGCAGATTTTAGCCATTTCTTTGGTTCCTCGCCCGGCTTTCCTAACAAGCTTTTGATGTCATCTAAAAGCCTTTCCCTAAATTCATTTAAATCTTCCTTGGTGATAATTTCTGCTGCCATAGTTCATTTGTTTTTTTACTGCAAAATTGACCTCAATAACCATCGAAACATCAGGAGTATTTCGGTACTACCGTAAAATTTAATCGGTTTTAAAGCGAAGCACTCCCTGATGATACGGCAAAAAATTGTAGTCATACTTTTTGTTTGGTTCTGAAAGCAAATCTTGGACTTTGGAAAAGAATAATATGGTTGCCTGGAGGGTGGCAACCTGAATTTTTTATGAGGGCCTAACCACCCTTTTAAAAAAACCTTTAAATTGATATGCTGAACAAAGTGAAGTATATCGGGTCCGGGTATCCCGGCAAGCCGTTTTCGCATTGCGAAAACATGGCTTGCTTTATTTCACTTTGATTAATTTTATGACGAGTAAATTGATTATTTGAAGGTTAGGAAATGTTGCTTTCAAATATTGGCAATAATCTATCTGTTAGCTGTGTATTTTTCTAATACAGCTTTATAAAGATTAGGGTGGATCATTAATTTGGAGCTATCTATAATTTGCAATTAGCAGTTGAAGCAGAAAATAGCATGGGGATATTGGAATGGTTTATTGCCGATTGTGCATTGAACGATCCGGCGAAAAAAGCGCTTTTGCGGTGGTTGCCAATGCGTTACCTTATATATATGTTGACTACCTGATTCCGGGCCAAACGGTCCATGCAATTCGTCAACGAGTGGTGAGCAGAAAAAGCTATAGACTATATACCCAGTCCTCAGGTCAGATGAGCCCCAGCGGATGGCAGCTATTATATCACGGTATAACCACGTTTCACAGCCAAAATCAAATTTTCAAGCTGACGGGCCATGTTTCAGATTACCCCCGGAGCATTTAATGGCATAGACTTTTAATAAAAGCAAAAGGCGGCGGCGCGCAGCCTTTTGCCTGGTGTTTACTTGCCTGTATATTGCAATACTTCACGACGGCCCCATCCCGGCGCCAGCCCGTCAGCGGGTTGGTATGTCGAGAATTTCTCTTTAGCCGTTTTGAGTATAGTCAAACCCTCGTCATGACCGCCACCCATCGCTGCGGGCATGTTGTATTTCATGATGCCGGAAAGGAAGTATACGCGGGGATTGTCAGGATTAAGCGTCCCGGCCTTTTGGAGCGCTTCCTGCAGCATCGGTAAATAGGTCTGCCATTCGGTGTGGTCAACTGCCAGGTAGTTCATCGCATAAAACGCCTTTAATACCAGCGCCTCGTCATTCTGCTGCGGCAACTTATCAAGCAAATCTGCGGCTGTTTGCAAGGCAGCCTTTTTATCCTCGTCGCTTTTAACAGCCTTGCTCAGCTTGATATAGGCGAAGCATTCTTCGTAAAGCGCATGCCAGTCATTTTTGACACCATAAGCGGCCGTAAAAAATGAAATGGATCCATTAATTGAATTTACGTTGTTGATCGTATCTAACTGATCGATGTTTTTACGCATCTCGGTTTGATAGTTGTCCTGTGCTTTAGCAACAATTGTTACCAGCTGAAATGTAAAAGAAAGGATTGTGGTTTTCATGATGTTCTTATTTAAGTTATTGTTTAAAAATTAATTCCCATTATAGTGCGCCGTTTGGCCAGCGTGATGTTAATGCCCGCATAAATGCTGCGGTAAGCGGGCGGTGTAAGCGTGTAATGGTGGTTTCCATCGGCGCTGTAGTAGTAATTATAGATGTTGTGAATGCCCGCGAGATTATCGCAATAGAAGAAAAGCGCGATCAGGTTGTTTTTGACAAACCAGGAATAATTTCCGGAAAACACAATATTATTGACCGGGGGCGTCCGGTCAGAAAGAAACGCGTGCTGCGGATCATAATACGGCCGGCCGGAGGTATAGTTATAGCTAAGGCCGAGGTTTACGGAAGTCGTAGGTATATTATATTTCACCACGACCGATACATTATGTTTTGCTGCAAAAGTAGGGGTAGCCTCTGTTAAATAGTTTTGAAAAAGCCGCCTGGTATCCAGATAAGAATAAGAAACCCAGTAGTCCAGGTTCGGAATGCTGCGCTTGTCATACCAAAAAAGGTCGAACCCGTCGGCATAACCATAACCGCTATTCTGTGTGCCGACCGGAGGGATACGGTCGATGCTGAAAGCAGTGAATGAGGTCGTGTCGGGCTCTTTAACCAGGTTATTGTAATGTTTATAATAGCCCTCGATACGAAATGTCCGGTTATTTTTTTTATACTGGTAATCAACGATATAATGGGTTGCTTCTTCAAAGGATAATTGCGGGTTCGTATACAGATAGGTTTCAGCCGGCAATTGATAAAAGTCCCCGTAGGCCGCCGAAAACTGGCTATATGGATTAACGACATATGCAACAGAAGCCCTCGGCGCTATATTTCCATGACCGTAGTTAGCTGATTCGCCGCGTACGCCTGCTCTCACCGCTATACGGTTACCCAGGTAGAATTCGGATTCGGCGAAAGCAGCCAGCAGCCGCTCGGTTAATGCATAACGTGCCAGGCTGTCGCTGTTGCTAAAGTGAGCATCCTCACCTTCTGCGCCGAAACTTAATTTGCTGCGGGTGCCGATATACCTGCTGGCGACAATCCGGGCTTGCAGCCGCTCATCTGCTTTTTGTACCTGGCTGGAATCAAAAGTGATCTGGTCAATGTTATGACTATACGATACCCCTGAATTCAGCGCCCATTTACCCAGGGACACCTTATAGGTGGCATTCGTATATAACGTGCGTCCGTTGAGGCTATACCGGTTATCGAGCGGGTTTACAGAAAGATAAGGCACGGATAGGCCAACCTGATTGCGGTCGTAACTGCCATAAAACTTGAACAGGCCCCCTTTCTTTGCTTTATGACGAAAAATAATGTTGCCACCCTCCCCCTGGGGAATTATAAAATAGCTATAGTTCTGCTTGTTGATTGCGAATGATGGCTGGAGATTGGTATACCTGGCATTTAATGCCAATGAAGTATTGTCATCCCAGCGCTGTGTGATATTGCCCGAGATACCTGCCGTACTCAGCGTAATGGACTGTGAAGAAGCCTGCGCAACGTCCTGGGTATTCAGCACCAGCACGGATGACAATGCGTCACCATATTGCGCCGAGTAGCCACCGGTGCTGAATGAAGTTCCTTTAAATAAAAGCGTCGAAAACCGGCTGTTCTGAGCGACACCCGGGACGCTACCGAAAAAAGGATCCTGCACGATCAGGCCGTCGATAATTGCTTTCGTTTCTGTCGCATCGCCCCCCCGCACGAACAGGCCTTCGGTCTCACCGACCTTGGTTGTTCCCGGCAGTTCGTTAACCGCTTTGAATTCGTCGGGCGGCGACGCAGGCACTGTCGCCAGATCGAACGGTTTAAAGGTAGTTGCCTTTTTTTCATCGCTTGCTTCAAAACTGCCCGCGCTGATCACTACATCAGCCAGAACATTTTTCTTTTGTTTTAAGGTGATCAAAAGCGTATCTGCCGATTGTTTGGGCGAAAAAGTGGCTTTGGCATCCTCATAACCTATTGCGGATATTTTTAGCAGCACAGTATCCTTCAAGCCCGCCAGGTGAATGACAAATCGGCCCGCACTGTCGGTACTTGCACCCTGGAGGGTTCCGAAAACAATTACTGTGGCTCCATGTACAGGCTGGCCTTTTTCATCTTTGACCAAACCGGGGCGCTGTTGTGCGATAGCGGCAAAGCCGGACCACAGCAGCATAAGGGATAATGTTAAAGTCTTCATAAAACTGTTTTGTTATATATTTCGACAAATATAAAACAAAAATGTTTTAATATTGCAACAAAAATGTTTAATTTTTTTTCAATTGAGATGAAATAACATATATTTGAAACAAAATTGCTCTATTATGGATTCGGATTTAGTTAAACTGATCAGTTATTGGGAGGAATATAATGTGGTAAGCGAACAACCTGCACTGGTTGATTTCGGCAAATGGCTGCGGGAAAAAGAAGGGACATCTGCAACACCCGTTCTTCCTGAGACGGGTGATAAAGCGCTCAATACCGGCGGAGAGGTTATGCTGCTGTTGTCCAGGCTGCACAAACTCGCCAAATTAAAAACCAAGCCTTTGATCAAAAAACTCGGCTTTGCCAAGGATCATGAATACGAAGTCTTGTTTTCTGTTTTTTTGCTGAACCAACCGAACAAGAAGGAACTCGCCAAACACCTGATACTTGAAAACTCAACTACCGTTGAAATCACTAACCGGCTTATCAAAAAAGAATTGCTGGAAGAATGGTCAGACGAGACCGACAGACGGGCAACGCGTTTATCGGTTACGGATACGGGCAAAAAAAAGCTGATGGAAAGCTACCAGGAACTGCGGGGTCTTCCCGAATCCTTTTTAGGTGGCCTGAACGAAACCGAATTGAGCCAATTGCTCGATACGCTAAAAAAACTTGAAACGCTTAACCAATAATTCTATGGACAGCAACGTATTATTGAAGGGCCAGCCGTTCAACATAGGTTTTTTTCAAGTCGTTTTTTAGCAATACCGCCGGTCATCTCACCTATAGATCTTTTGATTTTGCCTGTTAGGGGTAGGTAATTCATTTTGCTCAATAAGCGCAATCTCTATCCAAGCGAAATTAACCCCATTACAGTGCTCACGGGGCCGTGAATCTCGTGAGATTGCATAATAGCTATTCGACCAGCTTTGTATGCTGGGCCGTTATCTCGTCTTCATAGGCCTTTCTTTTAGTAATATCATGAGCATTAAAAACAAGCCCGGTAATATTGGCCTCTGAATTAGTAGCGTGGGAAAATTCAAACAGCAGAGTCGCAAAAAAACCTTCACTGGTTGAGGAAAACACCCCTTTCATTGATTTTTTTTGAAGCGGGAAGCCCTAACTTCCATATTTGTTTGTGGAAGCCTATGGGATTATAATTTTTGAAAAATCAATTAACGATTCAACTTAAATGCTAAGATTTTATTTATGAAGTATTCAATGCTATTTATCACCCTTTTTGTTCTTCCCTTTGTATCAATGGCCCAGGAACCAGTCAATCCGGGCAGTGGGATAATAAATATGTCTGTTTTCAGACCGGGGGCACATTTGATCAAGCTCATCTGGATAGACAAAGATGGCAAAGTGACTAAGGAAGCTACATTAATGTGCATCACCAGGATAGATTCTGTAAAAAAAAGGCTGACTTACCTGCAGATTCGTAACGATGGAAAGAAAGATTCGACTGTTTCAGAATGGCCTTCGCTAAAACCTATTTTCAGTTCTTCCGTGTACCAAAATCAAATAGTTGTTTTCAATTACACTAATGACGGTCATGTGCTTGAAGCAAAGACCACAGACAGGTACGGCGTCGTTAAAAAAGATACTACTTACAAGATAGAAAAGGTTTGCTTTGACTCTTACCTTACAGACTATCTTGTCGGGGCTTTGCCATTAAAGCCCGGATACACGGGTAAGTTTATTGCAAGTGCCGGGGTACCATACATTATGGGTATAACACAGGTCAGTACTGATGTGATGAATTCTGAGTCCGGTTTTGTCCGTCAGGCATACCTGGTCAATGTGGATTACAATGGGTATAAAGTCCTTTACTGGATCGATAAGAATTCGGGTGAAATGATCAAGTTTATCGCGCAACAACCCGACGGAAGTATTTTTATGAAATCAAAGATTTAATTAGAAGTTCCGTGACGTTTGACCATACAATCCCGTGCCGCTTGCTTACTCAATTGTGCAAAACAGAAGACAAATGTATTATGAGGATCAAGAATTAATATTGGTCAAAGTGTTCGGAATGATATAACCCAAGCGCCTAAATCTGGTGGTGAATGGTTCCATATTGCCCATTCTAATTTGATGCATTAAAAATTTCCAACATAAGCCAGTTTGTTCTCCGTCAAAAAAGTAATTATTGGGTTAAACAGTGGCGTCGGAAGCGCATTAGGATCAAACCACACCCACTCCCGGCATTTCTCAGGCTCCCGGTTTTCTACTGTTCCGCTCCATTCCAAAGCTTGATAAAACAAAGTAATATATTGTCTGCCGTTTTGATAAAAATCATTCGTAAAAGATAATTTTACTACCGATGAAATCCTCAATCACGTTTCTTCCATGGCCTCACGGATCACCCCATCTCCAGGATCCTCGCCAAATTCAATATGACCACCGGGAAATGCCCATTCTCCGTTTCCATGAGCAGAAATTCTAAAACCTAAAAGCACTTTATTATCTTTCCATATAACAACACCTGCACCAATTTTTATTTGTTCCATTTTGGTTGATAAATAATTTCCTGCGTTAATATCTTTTGAATCAGCTCCGCCGGATTGCTATCGAATAAGAGTGTACCAAGATGATAATCGTTCAAAAATCCTGCAGAGGACATTTCAGTCAAAAATAGATGGAGTTTATCATAAAAACCATCAATGTTAAGGATGCCACAAGATTTATTATGAAAGCCAAGCTGGGTCCATGTAAAGGCCTCTACGATCTCTTCAAGTGTACCGATGCCCCCTGGAAGTGCGAAAAACCATCAGCAAGTTCAGC
>Ga0206935_10259_pt1 | contig 15223 bp, 13 predicted proteins | sample Alteio_BWOrgHeat_13_FD_152924 | JGI IMG/M metagenome (GOLD analysis project Ga0206935, IMG submission 152924) | Enriched cells from forest soil in Barre Woods Harvard Forest LTER site, Petersham, Massachusetts, United States -... | ecosystem: Environmental > Terrestrial > Soil > Temperate forest >...
AGGGTACAACGCGGCCCTCTCCTGACCTTGGATGAGATTAGCTCTCGTCCGCGGATGGTCCGTAGCATCCGGGAATGGGCGCTCCGAGTGCGCGAAGGTCGCGGCCGAGTTGCGCGCGGTGGTGGATCAGGTGGTTGACCACCCAGGTGCGCCAGACGCCGTAGCGCGAGTCGTCGATCCAGGTCTGACCGCCCGCGATCATCTTCCAATTGTCTTCCCACTTGGCAGGATTCAGATCGGCGAGGAACTTCTTTGCGTCTCCGGAATCCTTGTCGAACCTGGCAAGAAGTTCGGCTTTGGTGGTCGGGGCCCAGGGCTTGTAGCTCGCCATATCGAATTGCAGGCCATCCTTGGAAAGGGTGTCGCGGGCCCACTCGCCTGCGGTCTCTGCCGTGTGCCCGGCGAGACGGCCCAGGGTCATGTTCTTAGGGTTGGCCTTCCAGCTCATGTCGGCGTCGGCTGGAATGGCTTCCAGCAGCTTGCGGGTGGTGGCTAGTTCACGGTCGAACTCGGCAATCAGTTCCTTTTGTATATCCATCGGCAACCTCCATTTCGTTGCCAGACAAGCATACGGAACTGAGGCCCGAAAAGGCGAATAAAAAACGAATAAATTTAGAAGAAGAAGGTGGTTCGGGCTTTCAGCCCTTTCGGCGGTGTTGGGACTCTGAATCCAGCCGTTGGCGTTGGAGCCAGCGATTCGCTCAGATGGCAAGGCTCTTTGGGGTTTGTGCTTTCCCACCTTAGCCACGATAAAACCGTGGCGAAGATGGGCACCCATTTTCTTGCTGACTTTAGGCTCGTTTGGAGCGGATTCCCTCAACTCGTTATTCGCGAGAGGCGAGGAAGCGCTCCATGAACTTGGTGTCGAAGTTTCCTGCGCGGAAATCGGGATCCTGGAAGATCTCCTGATGGAGCGAGATGGAGGTCTCAATTCCCTGCACTACGAACATGCCAAGGGCGCGTTCCATGCGGGCGATGGCCTCTTCGCGGTCTTTGCCGTGGACGATGAGCTTGGCGATGAGCGAGTCGTAGTATGGCGGCACAACGCCTTCAGCATACTGAGCGGTGTCGACCCGGACGCCATTGCCGCCAGGGACGTTGAAGACAGTGATCTTGCCTGCAGATGGGGTGAATTTGCGCGGATGCTCGGCATTAATACGGCACTCGATTGCATGGCCGCGAATTTCGATCTTGGGCGGGAGGATCTGGTCGAGACGCTCGCCGGAAGCGATGCGGAGCTGGGCCTTGACCAGATCAACGCCGGTGATGGCTTCGGTTACAGGGTGCTCGACCTGGATACGGGTATTCATTTCGATGAAGTAGATCGAACCGTCTTCATCCATCAGAAATTCAATTGTGCCCGCGTTCTGGTAGCCGATATCCGTCAGGCAGCGTTTGAGGGTTGAGCTCAGGTGCTTACGGATAGCGGGAGTGACCTGAAGCGATGGAGCTTCTTCGATCAGCTTCTGGTGGCGGCGCTGGATGGAGCACTCGCGCTCGAAGAGAACCTCGACGTTGCCGTGTTCGTCAGCAAGTATCTGGAACTCGATGTGGCGCGGGCGCTCGATGAACTTCTCCATGTACATCTCGCCGTTGCCAAAAGCGTTTGCCGCTTCGGAAGAGGCTGCCGCATAGAGATTGGGCAGTTCTTCAGCCGAGCGGACGATACGCATGCCGCGCCCGCCGCCGCCGGCCTTGGCCTTGAGAATGACTGGGTAGCCAACCTTATCGGCCCACCTCAATGCATCCTCTGCATCAGCAACAACGCCATCCGAGCCGGGCAGGATCGGCACGTTGGCAGCTTTCATCGCCTGCCGCGCCTTTTCCTTTTCGCCCATGAGGCGGGTAACCTCGGGTGGTGGCCCGATGAACTTGATGTTGGAGACGCGGCAGACCTCGGCGAAGTTGGCATTTTCGCTTAACAGGCCGTAACCGGGATGAATTGCGTCCACGTTGGCGATCTCCGCGGCTGAGATGACGGCCGGCACGTTGAGATAGCTGTCGCCGGGGCGCGGCGGACCGATGCAAATGGCTTCGTCCGCAAAGCGAACGTGGAGCGAATTACGATCTGCTTCGCTGTAGACAGCGACTGTGCGGATGCCGAGTTCCTTGCAGGCACTGATGACACGCAGCGCGATTTCGCCGCGATTGGCAATGAGAACTTTTCGTAGCATTGGCAAATCAGGCCGTCCGAATCGCGAACAGAGGCTGGCCGTACTCGATCGGCTGGCCGTTGGTTACCAGACGCTTGACGATCTCGCCGCTCGCATCTGCTTCGATCTCGTTCATCAGCTTCATCGCCTCCACAATGCAGACGACCTGGCCCTTCTCAATGCGATCCCCCGTACCTACAAAGGGTGATGATCCGGGCGAGGGCGATTCGTAGAACGTCCCGACAATGGGGGACTTCAGAATGTGTAAATTCTCTTCCGGTTCACCAGCAGGTGCGGCGGGTTCAGCGGGCGTTGCAGCCAAAGCGTGCGTTGCAGGCGGTCCCGGTGGGGCATGGCCAGCAGCCGCAGCACCAGCGCCCATGAGCCTTGCCAGCGAAGCAAGATCAAGAGGCGTCGCGGGTGCAGCCGGAGGAACAATAGCGGAAGCGAATTTTAACCGCACCTTCAGATCGCCCCTGTCCAAATCAAATTCGGCGATCTCATTTTCTTTCAAAAATGCAACCAGCTCTTTCAGTTGCTCAATGTCATCGGATTTCATAGATAGCTCTTGCTCTCCACGGCTTTTCTTCAAGCTTCATCTCTCCTCAAAGCTCGATCAGAGCCTTGGGTGAGTTGGTCAACACTCGGTTGCCGCCTCGGGCGACCACAACCATATCTTCAATGCGCACGCCGAACTCACCGGCAAAATACGCTCCGGGCTCGATTGTAATCACCATGCCCGGGGCCAATCGCTCTTTTTGTCCGGCGCCTATGCGAGGGCCTTCGTGAATTTCAATCCCAACTCCATGGCCGGTCGAGTGGCTGAATGCCTCCGCCATCCCGGCCTGACGCAAGATGCTGCGTGCCGCTTCATCTACCACGCCGCTTTCGACGCCGGCAGCTACTGCTGCCACTGCAGACTCCTGTGCCGCGAGCACGGTCTCGTAAACCTCACGCTCGCGGGTGCTCGGTTTGCCCAGGCAGACGGTACGCGTCATGTCAGAGCAGTAACCCTTGAGGATAACACCGAAGTCGAGGGTCAGAAACCCGTGCCGGGGCAGCCGAGCCTGGCTCGCGCGGCCATGCGGCAGCGCCGAACGGGCTCCCGAAGCGACGATGCTATCGAAAGACATGCCCTCTGCGCCGCGCACGCGAGCCTGATATTCCAGCTCTGCCGCGACGGCTGCCTCGGTCAGACCGGGTTGAATAAATCCAAGCAGATGATCGAAGAGGCTGCATCCCAGTTGGGCGGCTTCGGCCATGATCGCCAGCTCGTCCTCGTCCTTGAGCCAGCGGAGACGTTCAACGAGCGAGTTGACGGGGGTAAGCAGCTTGCGCCGCACCGCACCCGGGAGAGCGGCCTTCCACCGGTCAAGCTCTGCAACGGAAGTCTGCGCAGGATCAAAGCCAACACGGCCTGCCGTCCCAACCTGAACAGCAAGCCACTGTGCCGCGGCCACTGCCGGCGCGGAGGGCACGATCTGTACCTTGGCGGTCTGGACTTCCTCTGCCGCCTGTGTTGTGTAGCGGCCGTCGGTGAAGAGCCGGACTGCGCGGCGGGTGATGGCAAGAGCCGCGCTGGAGCCGGTGAAGCCGCACAGATAGCGGACGTCTGGCAGATGGGTGACGAGCAGGCCAGGAACTGTTGCGGCTGCCATCTTTCTGCGCAAGGCGCCAATGCGTCTTGAATAATTCATCCGGTTAGGTATATCACGCGCCAGAGCGCCAAAACCAGAATCGGTTATCCCCGGCATAGACTCCATCTATACCTCGGCGCTTTGCAAAACATGCTCGCTATACTCGGGCCAGTCATGCCCCTTTACGTTTGCTGAGGAGACTATGTCGCAGACCGGCAATCCAGCTACCTCCCAGAGTCGGCAGTCACCCGCGCGCAGTTTCGTTGCCCCCGCATACTATCCCAACGGCAATCCCAATGCGCCTCTGAACCCGCCCGGGGCCCGCAATACCGACTCCTGCCTGCCGCCTGACAAAGCTGGCGAGGTTGTACACAACTATGCCTGCAACGGTCCGGCTCCGGGTGATATCGCCTTTCGCTGGATTCACGGCTCGGTTTGCGCTGCCACCAACCGCGATCCGCGCATCCAGGTTCTGGCTTACAACGAAGACACCTACATCCTCCGCGAGAATCCCTGCATTCACTGGGAAGCGCCCTTTACTTACCTTCTTTTTGGCAATACGGGGGCCTTGCTGATTGATACGGGCGCCACGCTGGAGGCGGCCTACTATCCGCTACGCACGACCGTCGACGCCATCATTCGCCGGTGGTGCAGCATTCGCCGCAAAAAGAGTGTTCCGCTCACTATCGTGCTCACCTCAGGCGAGGATATCGCTCAGAACCAAGGTTTGGGGCAGTTCGCCGGCCGCCCGGAGACTACGCTTGCGCCTACTCAACTCGCTGAGATCAAGACATTTCACAAGCTAGCTGAGTGGCCAAACGGAACCGGATCGATCGACCTCGGCGGCCGCGTCATCGACGTTATCCCCACGCCGGGCGCGCACAAAGATGGCATCACGTTCTACGACCGGTACAACTGCTTCCTGCATACAGGCGATCTTCTTTATCCGGGGCGCATTCAGATCGGCAACGACCGTGATTATGTCGCCGCCCTCAGCCGCCTGCAGCAATGGAGCGAGAGCCATCCCGTGAAATGGATCATGGGGGGGTCACATCGAAATGATGTTCGCTCCGGGGCGCGCCTATCCCCGGTTCAAGAATTACCGCCCTTTTGAGCATGTGCTGGAGCTTGAGCCATCTGTTCTCGCAGAAGCTCTCGAAGGCGTGACCGCAGTCCTTGGCAAATCCGGTGTGGTCTTCCGCACGGACTTCATTCTGCTCAACCGTGTCGGACCGGATGAGAAGAATTACCGTACCTCAGCTGATTTGCCGTTCGTTCCCGTCCCTATCTGGCTTCCATAACTCGCACGAAGGACAGTTCCGTGAATCGAAGAACCTTTCTGGCCTTTCCTCTCGCATCAGCTGCGCTGCCGTCGGTTTCGGCAGCGTCCGCTTTGCTTGCGCACCTGCCGTCGGCTGAGGCCTCGCCCTCCGGCGGCTCCGCGGACCTCGACTTTACCGCCAACCTTCCTGCGCATGGAAGCTTTCCGGAGCGATGGATCTGCGGCTCGTCGTCGTGCATGGATAACCAGGACCCGCCTATCCAGGTTCACTGGTACAACGAGCACACAGCATTTCTGCGGCAGAACAAGGCTTATAACTACGAAGCGCCGTTCATGCACCTTTACTTCGGCAACCGTCGTATTCTTTTCATCGACCAGGGATATACGCAGCTACGCAGCGAATGGCCGCTGCGCGACGTAGTCGACAAGTGTATTGCCGAGTGGTGTGGGCGCAATGGCCGCAAGGTGGAAGAGATGGAGCTGCTTCTCTCCTTCAGCCATCTGCATGACGATCACTACGCCGGGATCAACCAGTTCTATGACCGCCCCAATACTCGGTACATGGGCCTTACGCATGAGGAGATGATCGGTTTCTGGGGGATGACGAACTACCCGGAGGAGCGCGTCACGCTTGACCTGGGCGGCCGCGAGATTCTGATCTGGGGCAGCCCCGGTCACGTGATGTCAGAGTTTGCCTACTACGACACTTACACGCAAATCCTCTTTACCGGAGATATGTTCTATCGCGGACGCTGCTATATCAGCTTCTGGGAGCCGTGGTTCGCGAGCATGAAGCGGCTGATGGCCTTTCTCGAAACTCATCCCGTGACGCATGTCGTCGGCTGTCACATCGAGATCAGCCGTACGGGCGAGGACTATCCATACGGCGTCACTTACCAGCCTGACGAGGCGCCGTGGCAGTTGACTGTGGCCGAACTACGGCATGCTTATGAAGTTGCCACGACGATCAAGGAGCCGGGGATCTACTTCACTGGGAGCGTCTTCTTATGCAACCAGACGCGTGGGACAACTACGGTCGATAAGAACCCGTATGCGTATGAGTGAGGGCGTTTGGGGGTTCGCTTAATTAGATATAGGATCACTCGCGGGAGGACATGGGCTAGATTTCTCAATCGGCTCATCTAACACGTTTGAGCGATCGTAGCAGATGGTCACTTCTTGCCACTTTCGTTCGAGTATGTTTCCGACTTGAAGGTTCTCACAATCTGCACAGCGAATGAATAAAACGTTTTCGCCTTTCCATGAAACCTTAATCTGAGCCCCATAATTCAATCCACCAAAAACATAATGTCCCTTATTCGCCGGAGATCAATACGCGGCCTTGACTGGTTTTTTCTGCCTGGGACCGACGGCGGGCTCGGCTTGGGCAGTGGCGGCGTCAGACTGGCGATCCATCCATTCGTCTAGGCGGGAGCGCTTGAAGCGCCAGCGGTTTCCCAGCTTAAAGGCCGGGACAAAGGCTTCTGAGGCGTACTTATAGAGGGTGTCCGGGGAAATCCCCAGGTAATCCGAGGCCTGACGAATATCCATCACTTCGCGAATTTCAGGGACGAGCAGATTCGATTTGGCTGCACTGCGCATGGGAGTCTCCGAACGGCATCTTTTGGGTTAAGAATCTTGCGGGGGATCGGACTGCACCTAACCCTGTATATCTCGGACCGAGGCGCGAATTCAAGGGTTTTCCTGTCTTTAGACGCGATTCTTCGGTTTGCTTCCGCGTTGTTTCAGGTAGCGCCCGGTGCTTACTGTACCAGCCTTCCTGCCTGTAGCATACTTCAGAACAGGACACACTATAGGTTGGGTCATTATGACGCATGGTGCGCTGGCGAACTGGCGACGAATCGGTTCGGATTGGGTTGTTGATTGCCTTGAAAGTCCCGATAGCCAGAGAACTGCTCACTTTTGCGATTCTTACGACAACTTGCGAGACCGCCGGGTGTCTCAAGTCTCAGGGAATTGCTTCCGTGATTCATGGCTTTCACTCAGGGAGCAGCACATTCACCGGCACGGCAAGATGCTAAATACTGGCAGGTCAGGCATTTATGCAACAAAAGCTCCGCCATTTCGTGGCTCTGGCTGTCTGTGCAGCGATCGCGAACCCCATGCTGATCGCTGAGCGAGCCAGGGAACCAGCCGCTGAACCAGCCACGCCGAACCTCAACAGCCCTGCCAGAGCTACCACTGCGCTCACCCCGGATCAGCGCATAGTCCACCTCCTGAGCCGGTTTACCTTCGGGCCGACGCCAGCTGAGATCGCCAATGCGCGAAGGTTGGGCGTGGATCGCTGGTTTGACGAGCAACTGCATCCGGAACGCATCGCTGACAGCCAGTTGGAGGCCCGCCTGGCTGACTTCCCTGCCCTGCGGCTTCCTGTGGCGCAGCTCATGGAGCGGTTCCCGAGCGGCGCCGCTATACGGCAAACCGCGGACGGCAGAAGGGCCATACCCAACGATCCAGAGCTCGCGGCAATTTACACCCGCCACATTCATCTCTACGAAGAAAAACAGGAGAAAAAGGCAGAGGCCAAGGCGAGTCCTCCGGCAGCGGAAATGGCCTCAAACAATAAGAAGACAGCAGGCAGTGGGGCAGCGCAGATGGACACCACCGAGGCAATGACCTCGGGTGCTGCCAACCCGGTCCGAACACGTTCTGCGAATGCGGACCCTGCCGGCAAAGCTGTCCTGGCTGTCTTGGCGTTATCGCCAGCCGACCGGGTCGATCGCATTCTTGCGATGCAACCTGCTGAATATGAGCCCTTCCAGGCAGGCCTGAATGCGGCGCAGAAGACACGGCTGGTTGAAGGCATGACACCAGCGCAGCGGGAGCTGCTTCTGGATTTCGACCATCCGACCCGCGCAGTTATCCAGGAGTTGCAGGCACAGCGGCTTCTGCGTGACATCTACAGTTCGCGTCAACTCCAGGAGGTCATGACAAGTTTCTGGCTCAATCATTTCAATGTCTATCTGCATAAGAATGATGAGGAGCCCTACTACCTTGTAAGTTACGAGCGTGACGTTATACGTCCGCGCGCGCTTGGCAACTTTGAAGACCTGCTAATAGCGACGGCAGAAAGCCCGGCGATGCTGCTGTATCTCGATAACTCGGCCAGCACCGGGCCGGATTCAAAGGCGGTCGAGAAACAGAAGCAACGGGCGGCCCTGGGCAAGCCCACGAAAAACAGCGCTCCGGGACTGAACGAAAACTATGCCCGCGAGCTGATGGAGTTACACACGCTCGGTGTCAATGGCGGCTACACGCAGAAGGATATCACTGAAGTTGCGAAGGTCTTCACCGGCTGGACTGTGGACAAGCCTGGCCAGGGCGGCGGCTTCAAGTTCGACGAGAGCAGACACGAACCCGGCAAGAAGCTCGTCCTCGGACATAAGATCAAGGAAAACGGCCAGAAAGAAGGCCTGCAACTGCTGCACATGCTGGCCAACAGCTCTGCGACTGCGCACTTCATCTCGCAAGAGCTGGCAGTTGCCTTTGTCAGCGATACGCCTCCTCCGGCTCTCGTAAATCGCATGGCGAAGAGCTTTCTCGCAAGCCACGGAGATATTCCGACGGTGCTGAGAACCATGCTGCACTCTGCTGAGTTCTGGTCACCGGCGACTTATCAGGCAAAGGTCAAGACGCCTCTCGAATACGTGGTATCGGCGGCACGCGCGAGTTCTGCTGAAATCAGCAATACACAGCCCCTGGTGAATGCCTTGAACCAGATGGGCATGCCGCTCTACGCATGCGTACCGCCTACGGGCTATCCGTCGAAAGCTGAAGAGTGGGTAAGCACTGGCGCTCTTGTAACTCGCATGAACTTTGCCCTGTCGCTGGCAACCAATCATAACGGCGGCGTGAAAACCGACTGGACGCCGCCTGACTTGCCGGATATAACTTCGGACCTATCAGAGCAGGCGCTCGAAGCAAGACTTATCCCGGCTGGAGTAAGTGCACAGACCCGAACCGCAGTTTTGAATCAAGCCGCGACTCAGACGCAGGCCTCAATGCCAGCCCGTCAACTTTCGGCTGTCGCGAATCCGCCTAACGCGGCTCAGACTTCTGCCAGGAATGCGCAGCTAGCAGGACTGCTGCTCGGTTCGCCTGAGTTTCAGCGGCGATAGTATCTGAAAGGATTTTGCCATGCCACTCTCCCGACGCTTCTTTCTCCGCAGCGGCGCAATTGCCCTGGCTGGCACGAGTGCCCTGCCTGCATTTCTGACGCGTGCTGTGCTTGCTGCCACTCCGCTCGCTCCTGTCAAAGGCAAGCGCCTTGTTGTGATCTTTCAACGCGGAGCTGTTGACGGGCTGAACATGGTCATTCCGTGGCGGGAACCCAATTACTACGCCATGCGGCCAACGATCGCTATTCCTCAACAGAAGGTCCTCGACCTGGATGGATTTTATGGGCTGCACCCGGCGCTCGCATCTTTTCAACCCCTGTATGCGCAGGGGCACCTGGCCATTGTTCACGCTACTGGATCGCCCGATGGAACGCGCTCGCATTTTGACGCGCAGGACTACATGGAGTCCGGCACGCCCGGCCTCAAGAGCACGCGAGATGGATGGCTTAATCGCGCTATGCGGGCTGAAGACCTGCGCTCCGCGCGTCCACATACGGCATTTCGCGCCGTGGCGCTTGGCGCGGATGTTCCGCGAACGCTGGCGGGGAGCATTCCGGCGCTTGCTATAAGTAATGTGCAGGATTTTGCCATTGGCGGACGTGGCCCGCAGCCTGCGCCGGTCAGCACGGCCTTCGAATCGATGTATGGCAAGAGCAGCGATATACTGCTTCATGCGGCAGGTGACTCTACCTTTGAAGCAATCAGGATGCTGCGTGGCACCGATCCTGGTCACTACCTGCCATCGCCAGATGCTCGGTACCCTGACAGCGTCTTCGCTAAAAACATGAAGCAGATCGCGCAGCTGCTCAAAGCCGATCTCGGCCTTGAAGTGGCGTTTACCGATCTGACGGGATGGGACACCCATCAAAACCAGGGCAATGTTGAGGGACAACTCGCCAACAGGCTCCGCGATTTCTCTGACTCTATCGCAGCCTTCTGGCGCGACATGGGGCCGGACGCCGAAAACATCACGGTTGTGTCGATGTCAGAATTCGGCCGTACTGCGCATCAGAATGGCACCGGAGGCACCGATCATGGTCACGCCAATGCGATGTTTGTGCTTGGCGGGCAGGTCAAAGGCGGCAAGGTTTACGGGCGCTGGCCGGGACTCGCCAATGAACAGCTCAATGAAGGGCGAGACCTTGCTGTCACTACCGACTATCGGCTGGTTCTGGGAGAGCTTGTGTCAAAAACGATGGGGATGATAGGGACAATTGGCGCAACAAATCTTGAAGCTACTTTTCCGGGAGCTAGGCTGAATCCAAAGGCGTTTCTGGGGCTCGCGTAAGCTCAGGGCTGCAGCATCTTGCGGTAGACCAGTCCATCACCCTCGGGGCCGTAATACTCGGGAACAATTTCGCCAGCGACGAATCCCGCGCTTTCGTACAGTGCCCGCGCCTCGCTGTTGCGCTCAGCTACGTGCAGCTCAATAGCGGGGGCATTCGCTTCGCGCGCGCTCTCTTCCATTCGTCGAAGCAGTTGTCGAGCGACACCCTTCCGGCGAAAGAACGGCAGAACCTCGATCGTCCAGATGTAGGCGTTCTCTGGGCCGGTTGTCGTGTCGGGGAGTTCGTTCGGCTCACGCAGGCCCACAATTGCAAAGCCAGCGCAAACTCCATCGACCAGCGCGACCCACGTGCGGCAATCGGGATCATGCGTGAGAGACCGCATCAGCGCGCGGCTGAAACGCTGCGGAGACTCAAAGCATGCCTCTTCAATTGCGTATAGCGCACGCAGGTCAGCTGGCGTGAATGGACGGCACATTAACCTGGAGAGGGTTTCTTTCATATTGTCCAGGATGCCGGCAACTTTATCCTGATGCATTGATAGTAAATATGCAGGGCTTTGTTCCAACTCTTCTATTCGAGAATGGAGCCCTCAGAACAGCGCAGTGATCCGAGTCACAATCGGAAGCTGCAATAGGGAGTAGATTAAGTTTGAGTCCTGTTCTGACGCGGCTCGAGAGGTTCGCCTTGGACGCACTTACTCTTCACCGTATTCATTTTGCATTCACGATTACATATCACTATCTGTTTCCGCAGCTGACCATGGGTCTCGCACTGCTCATCGTGGTGCTTAAGACACTGGAACTAAGAACAGGAGATGAGCGCTATGCGGTCGCTTCCCGTTTCTGGGCGCGCATCTTTGGCGTGAATTTTCTGCTGGGCGTAGTGACCGGCATTCCGATGGAGTTTCAGTTTGGCACCAACTGGTCAGAATTTTCGCGGCGCACGGGCGGCGTGATCGGTATGCCGCTGGCGATGGAAGGCGTCTTCTCGTTCTTTCTGGAGTCGGCATTCCTGGGCCTGTTTCTCTTCGGCGAAAAACGGCTGCCCAAATGGGGGCATTGGACGGCGGCGTTTCTGGTCTTTCTCGGCTCGTGGATCTCGGGCTTCTTCATCATCGTCACGGACGCTTGGATGCAGCATCCAGTGGCCTATCGCCTGCTGCCCAACGGCACATTTGAGGTCAGCAGTTTCTGGGGACTGCTTGGCAATCCCTGGGCGTGGCTGCAATATGCGCACAACATGTGCGGAGCGGTGGTGACAGCGTCCTTCGTCATGGCCGCTGTAGGCGCGTTTTATCTGCTGCAGGAGCGGAAGGGCGACTACGGCCGCATTTTTCTGAAGCTTGGCGTCGTCGCAGGCGCAATCTCATGCGTGATGCAGATTTTTCCTACTGGCGATCTGCATGGTAAGTACATGGCAAAGCACCAGCCGGCCGCAGTTGCGGGAATGGAAGGTCTCTTCAATACGGAGAAAGGTGCGCCAATTGTCCTGATGGGACAGCTCGATATTGAAGGACAGAAGATCGATAATCCACTGGCCGTAAACAGCGTGCTCAGCTTTCTGATCTACGGGACGACAGAAGCCGAGGTGCAGGGGCTCAACTCCATTCCGCAAGATCAGTGGCCTTCCGCGCTGCCACTGCTTTTTTACAGCTATCACATCATGGCCGGCCTGGGGACATACTTCTTTGCGCTGATGGTGCTGGCTGCATTCTTGCTCTGGCGCGGCAGGCTCTACAGAGCGAAGTGGATGCTGTGGCCCATTCTGATGAGCTTTCCACTGCCTTACATTGCCAACACCGCGGGCTGGATGACGGCTGAAATTGGCCGTCAGCCGTGGCTCGTTTATGGACTGATTCGCACTTCAGAAGGCAGCTCGCCACATATTGGCGCGGGCACCAGTCTCTTCACGCTGCTGGGCTTTCTTGGCATGTACTCGGTGATCTCGATCCTGTGGATCGTGATGGTCTATCGGTACATTCAAAAGGGTCCGGAGACATCAGGACACGAACCGGTCGAGGTCTCACTCGTCACGTCAGCATAAGAGAAGCAGGGGATAGGAGCAATAATGGGCGCTCTGTGGTTCTGGATTGTTTCACTGATGCTCGTGGCCTACGTAGTGCTGGATGGCTTTGATCTCGGCGTGGGCATCATCTACCTCTTCGTTGCACGTACCGAGCTGGAGCGGGTGCAGGCGATGCGCGCCATCGGCCCGGTGTGGGATGGCAACGAAGTATGGCTGCTGGCCAGCGGCGGCACGTTGTTCTTTGCCTTTCCGATGCTCTATGCCTCCTCCTTCAGCGGCTTTTACCTGCCGTTGATGATCGTGCTGTGGCTGCTGATGCTGCGCGGCATGAGTATTGAGTTGCGCCATCATGTGACAGACAAACTGTGGCACTCGTTCTTTGACACGCTTTTCTTTTTCTCAAGTGCCCTGCTCGCGATCTTTTACGGAGCGGCTTTGGCCAACGTCGTGCGCGGCGTGCCCATAGGTCCTGATGGCTACTTTTTTCTGCCGCTGTGGACAGACTGGCTCACGGGACCGAAGCCCGGCATTCTCGACTGGTATACGGTGCTTGGCGGCGTGCTTGCGTTTGTTGCGCTGGCAATGCATGGTGCTTTCTATCTTGCTACCAAAGCCACCGGTGCACTTGAGGCTCGTGCCTGCACGCTGGCCACTCGCCTCACCATCGCAGTGGGCGTGCTGACACTGTTAAGCCTGCCTGCGACAGTGATCGCGCGGCCTGACTCGCTGCACAACTACGAAGAGCATCCTGTGGCATTCCTCGCGCCTATTGCAGTTTTCGCGGGACTGGCTATCGCATGGTTCGCTCAACGGCGTGGCGCACAGATGACAGCCTTTCTTGGCTCGTGCCTGTATATCGCTGCAATGCTGGCTGGGGCCGCGGCTGGTCTATATCCCGTGTTGCTGCCCAATGTGAGCCCGCAGGGACATGACATCACAGTGGCCAACTCATTGGCCGGTCCACACACGCTGTCTGTTGGCCTGGTGTGGTGGACGCTGGGCATCATCCTGGCGCTTTTCTACTTTGCCGTAGTGTATTGGCTTTTTCGCGACAAGGTTTCTGACGATGTTACGGGTTACGGCCACTGATTTTCAAAAGCAAAGAGCCTGCCGATTTGGCAGGCTCTTTGTGTGTTCATCGTAGGTGCTAGACCTTTGCTTCGAGGTCGGTGATCACGTCGAAGAAACGCTGATCGAGCCGGCGGTTGGTGGCAATCGCTTCCTTGATGGTGATGTCGGTGATGTCTGTCCCGCGCAGGACAGCGATGCGTCCCCACTTCTGCTCGTGAACCATGTCGATCGCGTGCAGGCCGTAGCGCTGACCGAGCAGGCGATCGTAAGCCGTGGGAGAGCCGCCACGCTGGGTATGTCCCAGGTTGACTGAGCGCGTTTCGAAGCCGGTCTTCTCTTCGATGAGCTTGGCCAGCGCTTCGCCAATGCCGGAGAGGCGCGCGTGCCCGAAGGCATCGACAGCGGCAGTGCCTGTAACCTGGCCGGTGCCCGGCAGTTCGCAGCCTTCAGCTACGACGACGAGCCCGTAGGTCTTGCCGCGGTCGTAGTTGTACTTGAGGAGAGCCGAGACGTGATCGATGTCGATTGGCTTTTCAGGAACGAGAACCACATCGGCGCCACCTGCCACGCCGGATGCGTAAGCAATCCAGCCTGCATCGCGGCCCATCACTTCAATCACCACTACGCGATTGTGCGAGTCAGCGGTAGTGCGAATGCGGTCAACCGCCTCAGTTGCAATTGAGACTGCGGTGTCAAAGCCAAACGTCGCGTCTGTGCCGTTGATGTCGTTGTCAATGGTCTTGGGAACGCCGACGCCGGGAATACCTGCATCGGTAAGCGCCAGCGTGACAGACTGCGTATCGTCGCCGCCGAGGGCGATCAGCGCATCGATCTTGTTCGCCTTGAGAACTTCCTCAACCTTCTGGATGCCACCCGGTATCTTCTTCACGTTCGTACGCGATGAATGCAGGATGGTTCCACCCTGCAGCTGAATGCCGTCAATCCGCTCCAGAGTCAGAGGAATCCAGTTGTTATCCAGCACACCGCGCCAGCCATTGAGAAAGCCGACAAACTCATCGCCGTACTTGTTGATTCCCTTCTTCACGGCGGCATAGATTACCGCATTTAAACCAGGGCAGTCTCCGCCACCCGTCAACAGTGCAACACGCATCGATTCGTCTCCTGAGATTTCAGCTGGACGCGGCACATCCCGAGGTGCGTCACGCGCTCCAGCCGTACTTCCACAGTGTACGCGCTTGACGCCGGGGTGAGACCCTTTTCCGACCTTGCCAATTGAAAGACAAAAGAGAAGGCCCTCCGAAGAGAGCCTTTCTCACACCGTAATCGAACTAGTGTTTATCGGGGTTTGTGGTATTCGTGGCCGTGGGCATCGTGTTCGGCAGTGCCATGGAACTCTCTGCGTTGTGCTTCGGGATGCGCGCCCCGCTCAGGATAGGGGCCGTGATAACCCTGGCGATAGTCGTAATGGTGATCGACATGCCCATGGAACTCTTCGCGGCCGTGATACCAGGGGCCCGCGCCGATGAAGACTCCACCGGTAAACCACTCAGGACCGTAGTAGCCGTCTGGAGCGCAGTTATACGGAGGTTCCTCATAGTAACCATAGGGACAGACTGGCGCTGCACCGATGCTCACGGCGATCTGAGCAGGCGCTCGATTGCCGGCA
>Ga0206935_10135_pt3 | contig 15184 bp, 15 predicted proteins | sample Alteio_BWOrgHeat_13_FD_152924 | JGI IMG/M metagenome (GOLD analysis project Ga0206935, IMG submission 152924) | Enriched cells from forest soil in Barre Woods Harvard Forest LTER site, Petersham, Massachusetts, United States -... | ecosystem: Environmental > Terrestrial > Soil > Temperate forest >...
CTTCTGCTCCGGAACAACGGATGATTCTCAGCGTGAGGGGGCCAGCTCGGTGAGCCTCAACCACCCACTGAAATCAATTTTGTGAAGCAGGAGAAACTATGAAGAAACTTCAAGCTGTTTTGATGACGCTGTCTGTACTCTGCTTCGCCGTTCCGGCCTTTGCACAGAGCGGCGGCGCTGTCGTGAATCTGGCCCCGATTGGTATCGGCATCGGCCTTGCGCTTGCTGCCGGTCTTTGCGGACTTGGCCAGGGCAAGGCGACCGCGAGCGCGGTGGAAGCGCTGGCACGGAACCCCGGAGCGCGCGCCGGCATCCAGATCTTCCTGCTGCTCGGCCTGGCCTTCATCGAGTCGCTGACCCTCTTCACGCTGGTCATCATCTACATCAAGATCAAGTAGTTCTACAGCAGATTGACACGCGGCCTTCCCGGAGACTCAAAACCTCCGGGGGAGGCCGTTGCTTTTGCTGCGGATGGGCTGTTCCATTTTGGGACAAGTGACGGCAATGATTTAGGTTAGGGCGGCCTAAATCGGGTTTTCCTCATTGACACCGAAATGTCCGGCGGTGTCTCATTTTGAGACTGATCCATATTTCCCAAGGATTTCCCAAGGTCGGGAAATTACTACTCCCCTGACCGCGTTGACACACTGAGACGAATGACTTGTCTGCGGTGAAGAGTTCCGCCGGAAGGGCCGGATCTGGTTCCTGCGGCGTGTTCGAGAATTTCCAGGATTGGAAATTCCGCATACTCTCACGCACCGAGCACTTCCCTGGGGCAGGCCGCGATTCAAGTCTGAGCCTGGGCACTCCCATCTACCGTGTCTTCGGGGGAATCATGGTCAAACGGGGCGTGGATATTTTCGTGTCGGCACTTCTTTTGTGCCTGACGTCACCCATCTTACTTCTGTCAGTGCTCATCATCCGCATCAGCTCACCGGGGCCAGTCTTTTTTCGGCAGGTGCGGATGGGGCGAAAGTTTGAGCCCTTTGAAGTGATCAAACTGCGCACCATGGCACATGCCTTGCCCGGGCTGGCTTACACTCTGGGCCCTGACCCGCGCATCACTCCGTTTGGCAGATGGCTGCGGAGGACAAAGATTGATGAGCTACCTCAGCTTTGGAATGTGCTGCGAGGACAGATGAGCATGGTGGGCCCGCGTCCGGTATTGCCCGAGCTGACCTCAGAGTTTCGCTTCCACTACAAGCTTCTGCTTCGGGAAAGGCCGGGCATTACCGATCCGGCTTCGCTGAAATACTGCCAGGAGACTCGTTTGCTTGCATTGGCGCATGAGCCGATGCGTTTTTTCAAAAACGTTGTGACACCGGACAAGATCGAAATCTCGCTGGAGTATATGGATAGCGCCAATCTCTGGACCGATGCCGTGACACTATTCATGACTGGGTTGATATGCTGCTTTCCGCCGCTTAGCCGGGTGTACGGACGGCTGCCTACTCCGGCGACACTTCCGATGAAGCGAGAGCCTCGTGCTGTGCCGGCATTTCGAGTGGCGTCTACCGCGTCAGACGGGAGCATTTTTTTGCACTCACTCGCCGAATTGGAGGCAGTCGAGGAAATGGTTCCTGCATTCGCCAGCCAGCCGTGGAATCTGCTACGTATGCCGGGATTAGTGTCGCAATCCACTACATTGGAAGAAAAAGGGCGCGATTCTCATCTTTAGATCATGATCGGCACCAGCTAGCATGGAGGCAGAGTCAGGATATGACCTTGCCCACCCTCTATCTGCCGGAGACGATTTTCGCGGACACTCAAGCCCACCAAAACGTGGGTTTGCTGGTGGATGACCGCGGTTGTGTAGCGGGGCTTGCGGCGCGCGATGCCGTGCCGGCTGGAACGCGTGTCATTGCTCTGCCGGGCCGCGCGTTGTTACCGGGTTTGGCTAATACGCATTCGCACACGTTTCAGAGGCTTTTTCGAGGGCGTGCAGAGGGGCGGGCTGCTGGTGGCGATACGTTCTGGACGTGGCGCGAGCAGATGTATCGCGCGGCTGCATTCGTGTCACCAGAAGGCCTCTACGATGTGGCACGGGCGACCTTTCTGGAGATGATCTCGGCGGGGATCACGGTCGTTGGGGAGTTTCACTACCTGCATCGCGATCCGGCGGGAAAGGCTTACGCGGACGGGAACCTGCTTAGCCGCACGGTTATTGCTGCGGCGCAGTCGGTTGGTATGCGGATCGCGCTGCTGCGGTCGGCGTATTTTCGCGCTGGCTTCGAACGCGAACCGCATACTGGGCAGCGGCGTTTCTATGAGGCGCCGGCGGAGTATCTGCGCAATCTCAGCGGACTGGTTGCCGATTACGCGAACGCTGAAAACGTTACGGTGGGCGCTGCACCGCACAGTATTCGTGCGGTGCAGCTCGATGATTTGAAAGAGATTGCCACCTTCGCCCGGTCGAACGGCAATATGCCACTCCATCTGCATATTTCTGAACAGGTAGGGGAGAACGAGGCCTGCCGTGCCGAATACGGTACTACGCCGGTTGCGCTTATGTCGGAGCACGGAATTCTATCGCCGCAAACTACGCTGATTCACGCCATTCACCTGACGGACGCAGAGTTTGAAGTTGTGGCCGAGTCAAAGTCGACGATCTGTTCCTGTCCGACGACGGAGCGCAACCTGGGCGATGGCATCTTTCCGGCGGATACTGCGGCTCGTCTTGGCATTCCCGTGGCCTTTGGCACGGACAGCCAGGCACAGATCGATATTCTCGAAGACGCACGGCAGCTTGAATATCATCTGCGGTTGCGTGATCAGCAGCGCGGCATTCTGGATGGGTCTGTGCGAACTGAGTGGGCTACGCGCGAGCCAATCGGGACAAGCCTGCTCGCTGCGGCCACCCGGAATGGATATGCCGCGTTGGGGCTGAACGGCGGTACTCTTCGAAGAGGCGAACCTGCGGATTTCTTCACCGTCGATTTGAACGACCTTTCTATTCTCGGTGCCGATCCGGAATCGCTTGCGGCGCAGGCTGTCTTTGCTCTCAACCGCACGGCCGTGCGCGAAGTAGGCGTGCAGGGCAGCCTGATTCTGGAAGATGGACGCCATGTGTCTGGGGATGAAATCCGCGCACGCTACAGCGAGGTACAGCGGCAGTATCGAATGCAATAAGGAGATTTACCCTATGTCCACGACGACTTTGCCGGAGACGATTCGCGCACCGCGCGGCAGCCAACTCAACTGCAAAGGCTGGCAGCAAGAGGCGGCTCTGCGCTGCCTGATGAACAATCTCGATCCGGAAGTGGCTGAGCGTCCGTCGGACCTGGTTGTTTATGGCGGCATTGGCAAGGCTGCGCGTAACTGGGAGAGCTATCACGCGATTGTTCGCGAACTGAAAAACCTCGGCGATGAAGAGACGCTGCTCATCCAGTCTGGCAAGCCTGTCGCTGTGTTTCCCACGCATGACATGGCGCCGCGCGTGATTCTGGCCAACTCGAACCTCGTCGGCAAATGGGCCAACTGGGACCACTTCCACGAGCTGGATCGCAAGGGCCTGATGATGTATGGCCAGATGACAGCAGGAAGCTGGATCTACATCGGCACGCAGGGCATTCTGCAGGGAACTTTTCAGACCTTTGCTTCGCTGGCGGATATTCACTTTGGCGGCTCGCTCAAGGGCAAGCTGATTGTCACCGGCGGCGTAGGCGGCATGGGTGGCGCGCAGCCACTGGCTGTCACGTTGAATGATGGCGTGGTGCTCGCAATTGACGTGGATCGCAGCCGCATTGAGCGTCGCGTTGAAACGCGCTATTGCGACACGATTACTGAGAATCTCGACGAAGCGCTTTCGCTTTGCGAAGCTGCACGACGTGAGGGACGGGCGCTTTCTGTCGGCCTTGTAGGCAACTGCGCTGAAGTGCTGCCTGAGTTGGTGCGGCGCGGTGTTGCGGTGGATGTTGTCACAGATCAGACCAGCGCACACGATCCACTCAACGGTTATGTGCCGGTGGGCTTCACGCTGGCTCAGGCTGCGGAGTTGCGTCAACGCGATTCGACGGAGTATGTGCGGCTTTCTACAGAATCGATGGCCGTTCATGTGAACGCGATGCTCGATATGCAGCGCGCTGGAGCGATCGCTTTCGACTACGGCAACAACATCCGACGCTTTGCCGCGGACGCCGGCTGCGTGGATGCTTTCAACATTCCCGGGTTCGTTCCTGAATACATCCGGCCGCTCTTCTGCACTGGTGCGGGCCCGTTCCGTTGGGTGGCGCTCTCTGGCGATCCGGCGGATATTGCTCGTACGGATGAGCTGGCGCTCGAACTTTTTCCGCATAACGAGATTCTCAATCGATGGATGCGCCTTGCGCGTGGGCGCTTTGCTTTTCAGGGACTGCCTGCGCGCATCTGCTGGCTTGGCTATGGAGAACGCGCCGAGATGGGCGCTGCGTTGAACGAGCTTGTACGCAAGGGTGAACTTTCTGCGCCTGTTGCCATTGGCCGCGATCATCTGGATACGGGCTCGGTTGCCAGTCCTTATCGCGAGACGGAGCGCATGCTCGATGGCTCCGATGCAATTGCTGACTGGCCAATTCTCAACGCGCTGCTCAACACGGCGAGCGGAGCAAGCTGGGTGAGCTTCCATCACGGTGGTGGTGTCGGGATGGGTTATTCGCTGCATGCGGGACAGGTGACCGTGGCCGATGGTTCAGCGAACGCGGCGAAGCGTCTCAGCCGCGTGCTCAACAACGATCCTGGTTTGGGGGTTGTTCGCCACGCGGATGCAGGTTATGCGCTTGCGCAGCAAACGGCGCGGGAAAGTGCCATTCAGATGCCGATGCTTCAGAAGAAGGATTAGAAAGCGCCTTTGTTTATGAACGAGCCTGCTCTTAAGAAGCTTGCAATTGTGAACATCGGCCAGCTTGTGACACTGGCTGGTCCGGCACGCCCGCGCGTTGGCGTGGAGATGCGGGAGCTTGGTCTCATTCGCGACGCTGCGCTAATCGTTGAAGATGGGCGGATTCAAGCGGCTGGACCGTACAGCGAACTGCGTCGTGAGATTGGTCCTGATACTGCGGTTGTCGATGCGGCGGGTTGCACAGTAACGCCCGGTTTTGTCGACGCGCATACTCACCTCGTATTTGCAGGAAACCGTGCGGCTGAATACGAAAAGCGCATTGGCGGCGCGACCTACCAGGAGATCGCAGCAGCGGGTGGTGGCATTCAATCGACCGTCGCCCTGACGCGTGCAGCGAGTAAAGATGAACTACTTGTGCAGGCTCGCAAGCATCGCGACTGGATGCTGCGCGGCGGCACGACAACGCTGGAGGCAAAGTCAGGCTACGGGCTCGATCATGCGACAGAGTTGCGCATGCTGCAGGTGATTGCGGGCCTCAATGCGGAAGGTCCTGCGCGCATTGTTCCCACGCTGTTGGCTGCGCACACTGTTCCCAAAGAGATGGCTGATCGACGGGAGGAATATATTCGCGGCATCATTGACAGGCTGATTCCTGAGGTTGCCACGAAGAAGCTGGCCCGCTACTGCGACGCCTTCTGTGACGATCATGCTTTCACGGTGGCTGAAACCCGCGACGTGTTGCAGGCGGCTCAGGAGCGTGGCCTTGGTCTGCGTATTCATGCGGAGCAGTTTCGCCCCGGTACTGGCGCGGCGTTGGGCGCAGAGTTGAAAGCTGCAACGGTTGATCATCTGGAAATGGTGACGGAGGAGACATTGCGTCTGCTGTTGGCCGCTGGCGTACAGCCAGTGCTGTTGCCGGCGTCAGTCTTCTGCTTGAGCCGCGATCAGTATCCGCCGGCGAGGAAGATGATTGAGATGGGGCTGCCTGTTGTTATTGCGACGGACTTCAATCCCGGCTCGTCGCCAGCGCCGTCGATGCCGTTCATCATGTCCCTTGCGTGCCTGCAGATGCGCATGTTGCCCTCTGAAGCGCTCACTGCAGCAACAATCAATGCAGCATGGAGCCTTGGACTTGGCGCGGAGATTGGTTCATTGGAAGTGGGGAAGACTGCGGACTTTGTCATTCATGAATGCAGCGATTATCGCGAGCTGGCGTACTATGTGGCGGCGCAGGCTCGGCCGCGGGTCTTTATCGCGGGCCGTGAGGTGCACAGTGAATGAGACGGTAAGCGCTGCGGAGATTCTACGCGCGCTGGTCGCAATTCCTACGCCGTCTGCTGTCTCCAATCTCTCGTTGCTGCGCTGGGTTGCCGATTTTCTTGAGCCGCGTGGCTGGGAGATCGAGTGGTTTGAATGGGCCGATGATGCTGGCGTAGCGAAAGCAAATCTCATCGCGCGTCCGCATTTAGCCGATAAAGATGCCCACATCGATCTGGCATTTATCTGCCACACAGACACTGTGCCTTATGCGGCGAACTGGCCAGGTGCACTCGCGCTTGAGTTTCGCGAAGGGCAACTGCACGGCTCCGGCTCATGCGATGTGAAAGGCGCTCTGGCTTGCTTTCTTGTGGCGATAGCGGCGGTCAGTTCCGATGCAATCTCCCCGAATATCGCGCTGATTCTCACTGCTGATGAGGAGATTGGTTGCAAAGGCATGGAACGGCTGCTTGCTTCGGAACGCTTCAGTGGGTTGCACATCGGCTCTGCGATCGTCAGCGAGCCGACGTCGCTCAGACCCGGCATCGCGGGTAAAGGCTATGGCCTTGCGCGAATCACCGTCGAGGGCAGGGAAGCGCACTCTGCGTTTCCGCGGCAGGGTGTTTCTGCCATCTCCATTGCCGCGCGGCTGATAACACGGATCGAGGACAGCTTCGCTGAGCCTGCGAAGGATTCAGCGGCAGACCTCTTGTTTGACCCACCGCAGACGACCGTAAATATTGGCGTCATCTCTGGTGGAACCGCGAAGAACATCCTCGCGGGCGCCTGTAGCTTTCTCGTCGAGTGGCGGCCGATTCCGGGCGAAGAAGCTGGCAGCGTATTTCCCCGAATCGCAGCTCTGGCGGAAGAAGCGCAAGACGCTGAACCCCGCGCCAACATTAGCGTCGAAGCACTGCGAGATGAACAAGGCTTCGCTCCAGCGGCGAGCGGGCCATTGCGAGACAGGCTCGCGACGCTGTTGCCCGGCGCTGCTGTCGGTATCAGCTTTGGCTCAGAGGCCAGCCGCCTTGCACGCATTGCCGATGAGGTCATCGTCATCGGCCCCGGAGACATGCGCACGGCGCACAGCGAACGCGAATGCGTACCGGTTGCTGAACTGGAAGAGTGGACCCGCGTGTTGCAGGAACTGATCGCCTACTGATTTCATCCACTGATTTAATGCTTGCCGAGAAAGTGCGCAATCGACGCATCAAGAGGCGTGTGTCGTCCTGCTTCTGCTGCTTCATCGATGCGCAAAAAGGCGCCTTGCATGTAGCGCACGATAAGCCATCGCAGCGGCTCGGGAATCCAACTGGGCGAACGCCGTTGTACGAACGGCAGCGACTCATAGCCAGTATTGCGTCCAGTGATCATGCCGGCCAGCATCTGACCTGCGAGATTGGCTGTCGAAACACCCTGTCCTGTGTATCCGCCAGCGAAAGCGATTTTCGAGTCCGGATCGAAGCGAACTGCAGGTGTCCAGTCCATCGGCATACCGACCGGGCCGCCCCATCCATGCGTAAAGCGAATCCCATCGAGCGAGGGAAACCACTCAAGCAGCGACCGCTGAATCAGCGCTTGCGTAGCCGCATGGCGGTCTTGCTCATCGGTGATCTGCGAGCCAAAGGCATAAGGTGCGCCGCGGCTTCCAAAGAGAATTCGTCCATCGGGAGTCCTGGTCAGATAGACCACGGTGTTGCGCGTCGATGCGAGGTTCTCACCGTGCACCCAGCCAATCTGCTGCCACTGCGCATCACTCAGAGGTTCAGTTAGACAGATGAGCGAATAGACAGGCAGCAGCGCGCGATGAAAGCCCGGCAGCCTGCTGATGTAGGCCTCGCCTGCAAGCACGATTGCGTGGCGCGCGCGCAGTTCACCAGCCTCGGTGATGAGTCGTGCGTTGGAGCCTTCTTGAATGCGAGTGACCGTTGTGCCTTCATAGATCGTGCCTCCATGCGCTTCTACTGCCCGCGCTAGTCCGCGCACGAGGCGGCCTGGATGAATGCTGGCTCCGTCAGGAGTGTAGAGGCCGCCGTGAACATCTGTGATCTGAATGCGTTCGGCCACTTCTTCTGGTTTAAGAAAGCGGTAGCGATCCGCCATCCCGATGCGTTCATACGCTGCGTAGGAGCTGCGAAGCGCAGTCAGTTGATGCGCGCCGCGCGCGACTGTCAGCGTGCCTGCCGGGCGAAAGCAGCTGTCGATTCCTTCCTCTTCCGAAACATGCTGAATTTCGTCTACTGCATTCTGCAAAGCGAGCAGTACGGAACGGGCGGCGTCTGCGCCCCAGCGCTTTGTCATCGCTCCTGCTGAAAGCGGAAAGCGTGGCGAACACCAACCGCCGTTGCGTCCCGATGCTCCGTAGCCTGCGATCTCGCGCTCTACAACGGCGACTTTTAGAGTGGGGTCATGTCGCAGCAGATAATAGGCCGTCCACAGGCCTGTATAGCCCGCGCCGAGGATTGCAATATCTACATCTTCCGAACGCTGCATCGCAGGGCGTGGTGTTAACGGGTCGCCCGCATCTTCAAGCCAGAAGCTGTAATCGGCATACTGTTTGGCTGTCATTTTGCTATCTCGTCTAGCCTGCCAGCAGCCAGCCAGCAGTGAGCGCCAGTGCAATTCCCAGGCCTTCGCGCCGGGTTATTTTTTCATGCAGTAGCAGAACACTGAGTGCGATCGTGATGACTGGGTAGAGCGACGACAGCGAAATCACTGTCGAGACTTTGTCCTTTTGCACAGCGGCGAAAAATGCCAGAAAGCCGATGAAGTTTACAAATCCTGCCGCGAAGGACCACCAGAATCCTGCTGCCGTTTTCTGAATCTGGAACTGCTCGACAAAGAGCACCACCATCGCGAATGCCACCACACCTACGGCCTGAAAGAGCAGCGTCTGACGCGGGCGCGAGTAGTTGGATGCGAGCTTGCTGAAGATGCCCCACAAGCCCCAACAGAGGACGGTCATCAGGGAATACAAAAGCCACGGCTTCATGAGCATTGCCTCCTTGGAGCAGTTCAGAGTGAGTTATCAGTACCAGCCGATCGGTTTTTCACTTAGGTTGATATGAACCTGCTTGGTTTCGAGATACTCCTCGATGCCCCAAGGGCCTAGTTCGCGCCCGGTGCCGGATTGTTTGTAGCCACCCCATGGCGCCTCGACGCACGTGGGCTGCATGTGGTTGACCCACACGATACCTGCTCGCAGTTGCTTAACCACGCGGAAGGCCTTATATATATCGCGCGACCACACGGCTGCTGCGAGCCCATAAGGCGTGTCATTGGCGATGCGAACAGCATCGGCCTCGGCATCGAAAGGAATCACCGCGGCTACAGGTCCGAAGATCTCTTCGCGTGCAATGCGGGCGCTGTTGTCTACGTCATAGAAGATCGTCGGCTCGATGTAGTAACCCTTGCTGAACGCTTCTGGCCGTCCGCCGCCGCTTGCGATCTTTGCCTCCGTCTTGCCAATGCTTAGGTACGATTGCACGCGTTCGTACTGCTCCTTGCTGACGACCGGGCCGAGTTTCGTTGCGCGATCCATCGGCGCGCCAATGCGGATCGTTTTCGCCTTCTCGGCCATCGCTTCGACAAATGGCTTATAGATCTTCTGCTCTACAAGAATTCGGCTGCCTGCGGAACAAACCTCACCCTGGTTGATGAAGATGCCAAAGAGTGCACCGTCGATGGAGGCTTCCCAGTCAGCATCTGCGAAGAAAATGTTAGGCGACTTGCCGCCAAGCTCCAGCGTTACGCGCTTGAGCGTATCGGCAGCTCGCTTGACAATGACTTTGCCTACTTCAGTGCTGCCGGTGAAAGCAATCTTATCTACCAGCGGATGATCGACAATTGGTGCCCCGCAGCTTTCGCCAAAGCCGTTGACGATGTTCACCACGCCGGGTGGCAGGCCCACCTCTTCAAACCACTGCGCCAGCATCATCGCCGTCAGCGGCGTCTGCTCCGCGGGTTTGAGCACGCAGGTACAGCCCACAGCGAGGGCCGGAGCCAGCTTCCACGCGGCCATCAGCAGTGGATAATTCCACGGCACAATCAGACCTGCCACGCCGATTGGCTCTTTGAGTGAAAGACTGAGCGCATTGGCTGAAACAGGATTAACCAGTCCAGAGATCTTCGTTGCGAGTCCGCCATAGTATTCAAATACTTCAGCTACGGCATCAATATCGCCTTCGCCCTCGACGATGGGCTTGCCTGTGTTGCGCGTCTCCATCTCGGCCAATTCCGATAGATGTTCGCGAACTTTGGCTGCGAGCTTGAAGAGAATCTGCGCGCGGCCCTGCGGAGTTGATGCCGCCCATGGTCCTGAGTCGAATGCACGACGCGCAGCACGAACTGCGAGATCGACCTCAATCGCGGAAGCCTCGATCACATCGGCTAGTACTTCTTCCGTCGAAGGATCGTAGACGGGAAAGGTCTTGCCTGAGTCGTTACCGGTGAACTTTCCATCGATGTACAGCTGATATGCGCCTTTCGCAGAAGTCATGCTGCTGGCCATAGGTTCCTCAAGGTGATTTCAACTGAATATCATTGCCGGCGCAGATTTCCAAAGCAATTCGACAGGCGCAGGAGGAGAGGTGTTTATGCCGACTGAGATTGAATCCACGCGATCGTCTTTTCTGCCAGCGCGTAAAAAGCGCGTACGGCCTGCAAAAGATCGGTTTCGCGCGTGTCTTCAATCTTGTTGTGACTGATGCCGCCCAGCGATTGCACAAACATCATCGTTGTGGGAATGCCGAGTCGCGCCACCTCTGCTGCATCATGCAACGGCCCGGAAGGCAGCCTATGCGACTTACCCGCTGTTTCGCGAATAGCCTCATCGCACAGATCGACCAGCTGCGCATGAAAGGGCACCGGCTCGATATTCCAGATGCGCGACCACTCCACGGTGCATCGCTCCTCTGCGGCAAATTGTCGGCTTGCTTCCTGCGCCTCGCGATACATCTGCGCCAGCACATGGGCGTCAAGATCGCGCTGATCGAGCGTGGTCTCGGCGCGGCCAACTACCGCTGTAACAATGCCGGGATAAGTCTTAAGGCTGCCCATCGTGCAGACGGCGTCGGGATGCTTGCCTGCGATGGCGCGAATCTCGAGGGCCAGCTTTGCTGCCGCGGCCAGTGCATCGCGCCGGACGCCCATCGGTGTCGAGCCTGAGTGGGCTTCCTGTCCGCGAAACGTAATCGTATGGCGCTCCACTCCTTTTGTTCCTAGCACCGCACCGAGCGGGAGATTCAGACCCTCAAGCACTGGGCCCTGCTCAATGTGCAGTTCCAGGTAGGCGCGAGCATTGGCGCGCTCCACGGCGGCATCTCCAATGCGGTCAACATCGATGCCATTCTCTGCCAGTGCGTCTTCAAGTGAAATACCGTATTTGTCGGTGCGATGTCTGTCGGCCGCGATAGTGTGAGTTCCTGCAAAGGCAGAGGAGCCGAAGAGGCTGCGTCCGAAGCGCGCGCCCTCCTCATCGGCCCAGTCGACGAGGCGAAGCGTCACAGGCGGTGGCTCGGACAACGACGCAAAATGACGCAGGATTACGTAGCTTGCAACGATACCCAGTGCCCCGTCGAGCCAGCCGCCATTGGGCACGGAATCAAGATGGCCGCCGAGGATCAGGACTTTTTCTGACTTGCCTTTGAGTGTGACCCAGTTATTCCCTGCTGCATCGCGACGATAATCAACGCGCAGATCCTGAAGCATGCTTTCAAACCAGGCGCGGGCTTTTCGCCACGTGTCAGTCCAGGCAATGCGCTGCGCGCCATCGTGATTCGATGTCAGTTCACGCAGCTCACGTAGCAGGACGACTGCCAGTTGCGGGTCGAAGCTAACGGAGGGGTTATTGGGCATGACGATCTCCCACCGGCTCGCGCACCAAAAATTTGCCCCGGCCTTGTTCTCCAACAAAGACTTCGTCGCGCACCTGCACTTTGCCGCGAACTGTCACGATCGACGGGCGGCCTTCAATGGGGAAGCCCTCAAAGCCGTTGTAATCGTTGTTGGTATGCTGCATCTTTGCGGAAATTGTTCCACGATATTGCGGATCGAAGATCACGAGATCGGCATCGCTGCCCGGAGCGATCGTTCCTTTACGGGGAAAGAGGCCGAAGAGCTTTGCGGCCCGCGTGCTGAGTGCATCTACAAACCGATGGAGGTCAAGCCGGCCTGTGCGAACGCCCTGCGAATACATCAGATTTACGCGCTCTTCAATGCCTGGAATGCCGTTGGGAATCTGCGTGAATGCGGGGGCGCCCAGCATCTTTTGTTCGGTATCGAAGGGGCAATGGTCGGTGCCGACAGTATCAATCACGCCACTTTCGAGCGCAGCCCACAGGGCGGCGTGATTGCGGCGATCACGCAGTGGCGGAGACATGATGAACTTCATACCCTCTACACCAGGCTGCTCAGCCATTCGCTTGTCCAGAAGGAAATGAGGCAGTACGGACTCGATCGAAATTCGTACGCCGCGCATCTTTGCCCGAGCTGCTGCTTCAAGTGCAGGCTGGCATGAGAGATGAACGACGTATCCCTGGGCTCCTGTAGTTTCAAGAAATGTCGCAAAGCGATGAGTGCCCTCTGCTTCTACGGTCTCAGGCCGGCTCGGCTCATGCCACTCTGCGCCGGTTTTGCCGGAAGCCAGCAACGACTCCTGCAGGCGGCTGACTAACTCGGCGTTTTCACAATGCGCGGTGGTGATAACGCCTAATTTCCGAGCAAGAGCGAGCGTCTGATATAACTCGCCATCTTCGACGCCGAAGAAATTCTTGTACGCGAGAAAGACCTTGAAGGAAGATGTCCCGTCAGCGACTACAGCGCGCAACTGCGCTTCGGTCTGTTCTTCGAAATGGGTCACGGCCATGTGAAACGCATAATCACAGGCACTCGATCCAGCGGCTTTTTCTTTCCAAAGATGATAGCCGTCGAGTGCGTCGTCAAAGCGTGACGGGCAGCACATCTCAATGTATGTTGTGGTGCCGCCGATCAGTGCGGCTACGCTGGCCGTAGCATGCGTGTCTTTGGCGAAGGTTGCCATGAACGGCAAATAGATATGGACATGCGGATCGATGAATCCGGGAAAGACGAACTTGCCGGTAGCATCGATCACCTCGGTACCTGGAGGCGCTTCAAGTCCATGGCCGATGCGCGTTATCGTCTCGTCTTCGACATAGATGTCGGCGAAGTATCGCGAGTCAGCCGTTATGATTTCGCCGTTCTGTATCAACAGTGCCATAGGTCATTCCGTCAATGCGCTGATTCTCAGTATCCGTTCAACGTTCGATGGTCGCTTCAATATATCCCGAAGGCTCATCGGTAGGTACAAAAATCTGATTGGGATTGTCCTGGCCAAAACGCCCGAGGTCCACGAGCAGACAATGCAGGTTAGGCATAGTCAGGTGTATCCGCCCAATCTGTGGAACAGCTGCCAACGCCGCGGCGCCCATATCGTAGAGTGTGTGCTGCACGCTGAGGCTGTTGTGCTCGGCGAAAGTATCAACTAACGCGGTGATTGCGCTGTTACGAGATGCTTCAAAATCAGTGGGCAGTTCGCTGTATTGCCACGTGGCTGTAGTACGGGTGGCGAAGATACGATCGGTGCTTTCGGGCAGTGTCGTGAGCTTGTCTTTGATGTAACCCGTGAAGGCTGAGTTGGTAGTCTTAAGAATCACCAGGCCGTCGATTCCGGAGGCTATCTGAAGGTTTTCACCGCGCTTACGAATAGCTTCGGTGGTCTGCAGTTCCGGACCTCCAAGTTGATATGTCGTCGCGTGGGGAACGCCATCCAGAAGAACCGGCTTCCAGCTCTTTTCTTCAATCTCTACGCTTGCCTTGCTCACCTGTGGGTTATTTGCGAGCAGGTAATCCACCAGCTCAATCGCGAACTCTTCCAAGGTTGCCGCCTGCGATTCACGAGCCAGGTAGTAGACCGTATTCTTCATCGTGTCGGTGGGAAGGATATTGCTGTTGTCGCCCTCGGTAAAACATGTGGCGAAATCGCCGTGAAGCAGCACGCGCACACTCCACTCTTTCATGGCGTGGTGTGTCGCGTGGTGCACCACCTTCATCACTCTGACACGCGATTTTCCGTAGCGATTCTCTCCCAGATGAGCCATTCGTTCTCTTAACTCCCTCTGTACGTGGTGTAGCTGTTGTCACTGAGCAGCAAAGGAATGTGATAGTGGTCTTTGCCGTTGACTGAGAAGGTGATTGTGATTTCAGGATAGATACTTGACCGCCCGTGCTGCTCGAAATACGCTCCGACGGCATACGTCAGACGATAGACGCCGTCGCCGGCATCGGGGCAGAGATCACGGCAACGGCCATCGTTGTCCGTTGCGCCGACGCCCAGCGAAATCCACGTTTCGTCCAGATATTTCTCGAGCCGAATCGCTATCTCCGCGGCCGGCTTGCCTTTCACTGCGTCCAGTACATGCGTGGTAATGGCGCTCATACCTGCAACCACTTTCTCAGACGAATCTGGGTGATCTGCCGCTGTTGCTCCGCGGCCTCTCGTAACTCGCTCTCGCGATCGTTGTTGAGACGCCGCTGCATAATGCCAAGCATCTCATCGGCGGACTTTCCTGTTGCGCACACGATATAGGTAAATCCAAATAACTCCTCATAGTGGGCGTTCGCGGTGCGCAACTCATCCAGAACGCGAGAGTGTGCTGCGTGTACGGATGCCTGCTCCTGGCTGGACCATGCTTTCGATTGCTCTGACGCCTGTGCCGGCGTACGCTCGCCGATGCGCGGGTGTGCGCGAAAGGCTTCCATCCAGTCGGCTTTCTGCATTGTTGCCCAGACGCGATCTGCTTCGGTAAATAGAGCCTCTTCATTCGAATATGGCCTGCTGGAGGCGACCAATTCAGCCCAGCGCCGCGCCGCGCAGCAACTTAGAAGCGTCGTCACGGCGTACTCCGGTGCTGCTTCATTGAAGGACTTGAGGATGGGATTCACGCTGTCAATCCTTGAGCTAAATTGCGGTGAAGCTGAGTCAGAAATTCGTCGAGCAGATTGGCAGCGACATGCTTGCGGTAAAGCGCGGTGGAACGAATGTCATCTATGGGCCGAACTTCGTTCAACAGTGCGGCTCGCGCTGCCGAGTTG
>Ga0206935_10273_pt1 | contig 14499 bp, 16 predicted proteins | sample Alteio_BWOrgHeat_13_FD_152924 | JGI IMG/M metagenome (GOLD analysis project Ga0206935, IMG submission 152924) | Enriched cells from forest soil in Barre Woods Harvard Forest LTER site, Petersham, Massachusetts, United States -... | ecosystem: Environmental > Terrestrial > Soil > Temperate forest >...
AAGCCCTATCCGCGACCAGCTCGGCGGCTACAATGCCTGTTATTTTTGCCTCGGCGTTTCGTCGGTTGGGATGAAAGAGCCGGAATACTTCAGGCTAACCTACACGCTTACCTTAAATGTCGCCCAAACCTTAAGCGAATTGAACCCGGATATGACTTTTTGTTATGTCTCCGGCGGAGGGACCGACAGCACCGAAAAAGGCCGCTCCATGTGGGCGCGGGTAAAAGGCAAAACCGAAAATGATTTGATGAAGCTGCCCTTTAAAAAGGTGTATGCCTTCCGGCCAGGCTACATGCATCCCACACCGGGACTAAAAAACACCAACAAATACTATAAATACATGACGTGGATGTATCCGTTGATGCGCCGGATATTTCCCGGCGGTGTAAGCACCCTTGCCGAACTCGGCCTGGCCATGATCAACATCACCCTGTTTGGTTACGATAAGCAAATTATCGAAGTAAAAGACATTGTAAAGCTGGCAAAAAAGGAGTGATTGAATTATCTTTAGCCAAAAACAATCAGCTATGGAGAAAAGCTACTTCTTTTTGAAACTTGTCCCGCGCCGCCCCACATTTGCACAGGACATGACGCCTGACGAACGCGCCATTATGATGCAGCACGTTGCCTATTGGAAGAAATTTCTGGAGGATGGTAAAGTGCTCGTTTACGGCCCGGTGATGGACCCGGCAGCCGTTTATGGTATGGGAATCGTGATGACGGATGACGAAGAAGAAGTAAAAGCCCTGATAGCCGGCGACCCGGCCGGGCAGATCAATAATTACGAGTATTACCGGATGAGGGCGATTGTGAAGGGGTGAGGAAAATCGGGATTGACATTTCTTTAACAGTTTTTTCCTTATATTTACTTAAAAGTTTTGAAATATGACGACGACTGCGATACGGGAAAAATTGGTCAACTACCTTCAAATTGCAGATGACAAAAAAATAAAAGCCATTTACACCATGGTTGAGGATGAAATCAATACGATTGAAAACGATTGGGATGATGATTTTATTAGGGAAATGGAAGTAAGACGAAAAAGCTATCTTGATGGAACTGCCAAAACCTATACATGGGAGGAAACAAAGCAGGCAGCGATTGACCGGGTAAAGAGGGTTATATTATGAAAATTGTCCCTGTAGTACGAAAAGCGATTTTAAAAGAGATTGATGAAGAATACGAAGATATGCTTTATTGGCTTTCAAGGCCGCCACAGGAGCGGATAGCCGAAGTTACCAGGCTAATATCACACAGCTTAAAACCAGGCCAAACGATGGACAAAACGGTGGTAGTAAAAAGAAAACTGCATCCATGACGCTCGACAAAAACTTCGAGGATTTTGTCGCTTTGTTGAACCACCACGAGGTTACTTACATGGTTGTTGGCGGTTACGCGCTTGCTTTCCACGGCAAGCCGAGGCACACCGGTGATTTGGATATTTGGATCGATTTGTCCGATGATAACGCCCAGAAGATGGTGGGGGTATTGAATGATTTTGGCATGGCTTCTTTAGGCCTAAAAAAAATAGATTTTCTTCAAAAAGGTGGTATAACTCAAATTGGCTACCCGCCGTTACGAATTGATATACTGAATGAAATAGATGGAGTCGATTTTTCAGAGGCTTATGTAAATATGCTGATAATAGACATCGATGGTTTACCAATAAATTATATTGGCTTGAATGATTTGATAAAAAACAAGCAGGCAAGTGGCCGGAAGCAGGACATTACCGATGTTAGCGCCTTAAATAAACTAAAAAAGGGAAAGTGATTCAACAAGCAAATTCTATTTTATGATATTGATACTGAAAAAAGGAGCAAGCAAAGAGGAAATGGAAAAAATTCATGCAAAACTGCACTACGTTAACGGGGTAAATACTAAGAAATACTGTGGTACAATAAAATTGAAAACCGACCCTTTAGCTATTCAAAAACAAATGAGGGATGAGTGGCAATAAGGTATTATTTATATCTTTCGTTTCTCTAACGTCTGTTGCGTCATGTCGATTGTTGGTTGAAATAGATTCAATATATTTATTTTAGATTTGGCGGACCGAGAAAAGCCCCAACCTTAATACCTACTTCATTTTTCATATTAAATCAATCTAAAATGTGGGATCAATTTTTTGATGGCTACTGCCCCGAAAGTAAACTGAAGGGCGAAAAAGTCAGGATGCGTTTAAATGCAAATGATTTTTTTGAAAGCGAAAAAACCGGGTTGCAGATAGCGATTAGTTTTCCGGGCGTACAGGCGGTGGTTTTAAAATTTCGAGGAAAGGGCGATTTTAGAAAGACTGTGAATTATGCAGACGAGGTGGAAAACGGCGAATTGTTGAGCCCGCAATTGGTGGATGGATTTCCTTACTGTGGCGATAAGTTATTTGGAGGCGAAAATGAATTTAGAGAATACCTAAACGAAATAAAAGATCGATCAAAGTAAGCCTTAAATCAACTTAAAATGAAAATTCAGCAACTGTTTGACGAACTAAAAACGATAACTGAAAATAAGGAATACGTATTTGAAGAATCGGGAGTGGTAAACTGTTATGAAAAAATGAAATATGGGTTTTTCCCATTAGGTTTGGGTGTTTTGAATAAAACTATTACGATAAAAAGTGATCCAAAAGAGATTGAGATTTATAAAGAAGGTATAATGGTTTTAGGCAATGATTTCGGCACGGTTGGCTATGTTAAGAGTGTTAAAAATTATAGTGAAGGATTTGGAGAGACGGAGAGTCAAACTATAACAAACATGTACAAATTCTTACCTGATGTGTTTACTAATAAAACATTTTTTACAAATTTCTATTTAGGAGTTCGACTTGACGATGGCCCATACTGCGGCACCACGATGACTAAACGAATCTATAATGGAAAGGTGAATAAATTAAGAAATTGTTATAAGAATTTATGCAATGAATTCTTTAAAGTTCAACTTGAACTTATCAAGCCTCGAATAGTTATTTGTTTAGGACATGAAGTTAAAAATGCTTTAATAGATTCGGGAATACCATTTCATCAATGGAAACCTAAAACCGGTAGCTTAGAAAAAATATACTTAAAAAATGGGACCGAGTATATAATTGGATTAAATGGCATAAAATTTATAATTATCCCACACCCAAGCTACCCCGTAAATTTATTAAAACCTCCTTACTTGCAAAAACTCAAAGCATTTTTAGAGAGTAATTAAGCCGAAGTAATATTTTATAAAACGCTTAGATTTGACAACTTTTTAAAAGTTGTCAAATCTCCCCACTTATAAGTAAAATCATTATTATTCACATGCACCCCACCCACGCCAAATACAACGAAAAATTCAACAATGCCCTTGCCCTGCTTAACCCCGAGCAATTGGCCGCCGTTAACCAAATGGACGGTCCTGTTTTGGTGATCGCCGGGCCGGGGACGGGTAAAACACAGATACTGGCAGCGCGCATTGGTAAAATATTGATGGAAACCGATGCAAAGGCCGGCGAGATATTGTGCCTAACCTACACGGATGCCGGCGCGGTAGCCATGCGCAAACGCTTGTTTGAATTTATAGGACCGGAGGCTTACCGGGTAAATATTTATACTTTTCATGCGTTTTGCAACGAGATCATCCAGGAAAACCTGGACTATTTTGGCAAACTGACGCTGGACGCTTTGTCGGACCTGGACTCGGCCATTTTTTTTAGGGAACTGGTGGACGAATTTCCAAACGACCACCTGCTAAAGCGTTTTACCGGCGATATTTACTATGACGCCCCAAGGCTGAAAAGTCTTTTTTCGGACATGAAAAGGGAAAACTGGACGGCCGAGGTGATCGAAAAAGCAGTGGAAGATTATTTGGCCGACCTTCCGTTACGTGATGAATTTATATACAAACGCGCTAATGCCACAAAGGGCATTAAGGTAGGCGACCCCAAACAAAAAGATATAGACGCCGCGAAAGAATCCATGAAAAAATTGCTGGCCGCTGTGAGCGAATACCAAAATTTTGATGCTAAGATGAAGTCGCGCAGCCGGTATGATTATGACGATATGATCCAATGGGTGCTGAAGGCCTTTCGCGAAAATGAAGAGTTGCTTCGGCGTTACCAGGAACGCTACCAGTATATTTTGGTGGATGAGTTCCAGGATACCAGCGGGTCGCAAAACGAGCTGCTGAAGTTTATTTTGAATTATTGGGATACGCCGAATGTATTTGTGGTGGGCGATGATGACCAGTCGATCTTTAAGTTCCAGGGCGCGAACATGAAAAACATCCTGGACTTTGCGAATGATTATTCAAAAACGCTGAAAACAGTTGTTTTGAAACACAATTACCGTTCGAACCAATTGATACTGGATGTTTCAAAAGCGCTTATCGAAAATAACCGTGAACGCCTTACTTCACAGCTGGAACTCGACAAAAACCTGGAATCAGCGCACCCGCGCTTCAGCGAATTGATGATAGAGCCGCAGGTAAAAGAGTATGAAAACCCGAACCAGGAACTGGCCGACATAGCAGCGCAAATAAAATGCCTGCTCGGAACGGGTACGGAACCAGGCGAGATCGCCGTGATCTACCGCAACCATAGCCAGGCGGAAGACCTGCTGCACTTTTTTGATGCACAGCATATCGCCGTAAATACCAAACGCAAGGTGGATATTTTTACCCTTCCGTTTGGCGAAAAGATCCTCAATATATTGCGTTACCTGGCGATGGAAATGGATTCGCCCTATAGCGGCGATGAGTTGCTGTTTGAGATTATGCATTATGATTTCTTCGATATAGCCCCGATCGAGATCGCTAAAGCTTCTGTCGCGGTAGCAAAAGAAAACTATGCTACAGCAAATAATAATCAGCCTAAGACGTCTTTAAGGCGTTACATCAGCCAAATGCGCGCGCCGGCACAGCCGGGGCTGTTTGACCAGCAGCAAAACCAGGGCATGAAGTTTTTGATCAGCGATATCGATTACCTGTTAACCTACTCGGCCAGCAATACCCTGCAGCAGCTTTTTGAACAGGTTGTGGCTAAAATGGGCGTGCTGAAATACATCATGCAACAGCCCGACAAAGGCTGGTACATGCAGGTGCTCACCAGTTTGTTTGATTTTATTAAAGAAGAAAGCCGTAAAAAGCCGGATATTAATATCGACGACCTGATGCATAGCATCAAGCTGATGCAGGAGCACGGCATCCGGCTGGAATTGAACCAGGTTATTTTTTCAGAGAACGGCATCAATTTCCTCACCGCCCATGGCTCCAAAGGCCTGGAGTTCGAGCATGTTTTTGTGATCGGCTGCACCAAAAAGATATGGGACGCCAAAGGCCGGAATTACGGTTTCAGCTACCCCGATACCTTAACCCAGGCCTCGGACGACGAGATCGCCCAAAAAGAAGAGTCGCGGCGGCTGTTTTATGTGGCCCTAACGCGGGCGAAACAATGCCTCCATATTTCGTATGCGGCAAAAGATAAAAATGGAAAGGAGCAGGAAGCATCCCAATTTGTGAGCGAGATCATCGCCGGTACTTACCTGCAGGTGCAGCACCCTAAAGTGAGCGAGGAAACAATGTTTGATTTCCTGGCGATGCAATATGCGGAAACTTTGCAGCCGAAGGTTGAGCTGCTGGATAAAAATTATATCGACCTGTTGCTCCAAAACTATACGCTGTCGGTAACGCACCTCAGCAATTACCTGGATTGCCCGCTGCGGTTTTATTTCCAGTGCCTCATCAGGGTGCCGTCGGGTAAAAGCCCCTCGGCTACATTTGGGCAGGCGGTACACTGGGCGTTGAATAAGGCCTTCAAAAAATTAAAGGAAAACGGCGACGAATTTCCGCTCACCGAAGAGTTTATGCGCGAATTCCGCTGGTACATGCACCGCAACCGCGATTCGTTCACCAAAGAGGATTTTAAGCTGAGGATGGATTATGGCGAAAGGATATTGCCAGCCTACTATAATCAAAACATCAATACCTGGAATAAGATCGCGGTAACCGAGCGCAGCATTCGCAATGTTGAGGTGGAAGGTGTGCCGGTAAAAGGTAACCTGGATAAAATAGAATTCACCGGCAAACAGGTAACCGTAGTGGATTACAAAACCGGTAAACTAAAAAATGCAAAGGACAAATTAAAAAGACCGGATGAAGGTAACCCCAACGGCGGCGATTATTGGCGGCAGGCTGTTTTTTATAAGCTACTGATCGATCATGACCGCGCACTCGACTGGCAGGTGGTAAGTACGGTTTTTGAATTTGTGGAGCCGGTTAATGATGAATATTACAAGGAAAGAATTGTGATCACCCCGGAAGATACCGCCGAAGTAACCGAACAAATAAAAACCGTTTACCAAAAAATACTGGCGCACGATTTTAACACCGGCTGCGGCAAAAAAGAGTGCGACTGGTGCCATTTTGTAAAAAGCAACTTTAAACAGGTGGGTGGCGTAATGCAGGAGGAGGACACGGATTAAACGCCGTAGAGACGCGATGCATCGCGTCTCCTATCAAATATTGCCAAGACGCGATGCATCGCGTCCCTACGTAAACGTTTCAATATGAAATATTTATCCTTTCTTATCCCTGTAATTTTCACTTTACAGGTTTCCGCTCAAACCACCATCAAGCGGGATGACAACATCAGCAAAATGGTTGATGAAGTATCATCCAAAGACATCGAGGCGATCATCCGCAAGCTGGTGAGCTTTAAAACACGGCATACTTTAAGCGATACTACCAGCAAAACCGAAGGCAGCGGCGCGGCCCGTAACTGGATAAAATCCGAATATGAAAAATATGCGGCGGAGTCCGGCGGCCGGATGACCGTTCAGTTCGATACCTTTACCCAGCCCAAAAGCGAGCGGGTTGACCAGCCCATTCATTTAAAAAATGTGCTGGCTATTTTAAAAGGCACTGACCCCAATGACACGCGTGTTTATATCGTGTCCGGCCACTATGATTCGCGGAAAACGAACGTGATGGACCCCAACGGCCTGGAACCCGGCGCAAATGATGATGCCTCCGGCACGGCAGTATCGATGGAACTGGCGCGGGTGATGGCTAAACGCTCATTCCCGGCAACGATAATTTTTATGTCGGTAGTGGGAGAGGAGCAGGGCCTGTACGGTTCTGCCAATGTGGCTAAACGGGCAAAGGCCGAAAACTGGAACGTGGATGCCATGCTGAACAATGATATCGTTGGCAATACGCACGGCATGGAAACCGATTTGAAGGATAACCGCAGCGTTCGGGTTTTTAGCGAGGGTGTGCCTTCGGTTGCGGCCAGCAATACGAGGCAAATTGCAAGCCTGATCTCGCTGGGCGGCGAAAATGACAGCCCGTCGCGTGAACTGGCGCGTTATACCAAGGAGATTGGAGAACGCTATGTTGATCAACTGGATGTAAAACTGATTTACCGTCGCGACCGGTACCTGCGTGGCGGCGACCACATATCCTTTTTGCAACAGGGTTTTACCGCCGTGCGCTTTACCGAAATGAATGAAGATTTTACCCGCCAGCACCAGGATGTGCGCGTGGACAGCGGCCGGGATTATGGCGACCTGCCCGATTTCGTCGATTTTAACTATGTTCAAAAAGTGGCCCGGATGAACCTTTCCGTCTTGGCTAACCTGGCCCTGGCCCCGGCCGAACCGCAAAACGTCGGCGTAGTAACCAGCGGCCTCACCAATAAAACTGCCCTGAAATGGGAAGCGCCCAAAACCGGTAAAAAGCCCGTTGGATATTACGTGCTCATGCGCGAAACCATCAGCCCTTACTGGGAAAAGAAGTTTTATGTAACGGAGAATACGGCCACGCTCAGCTATTCAAAAGATAATTACTTTTTTGCGGTACAATCTGTGGATGCTGATGGGCATGAAAGTTTGCCGGTGTTTCCGAAGCCGGTGAGGTAATCGTTGTAACGAATATCAATGTAGAGACGCGATACATCGCGTCTCCCGCTGACAGGTAATAAACTTACAAATCGCGCCTCTGTAGCAAATTCCTTTGCCGCAAATCGAATTATGCTACGGTTTAAACAGATTGTCAAAATCACTCCCGTTTCTATACCATTGGTCGGGATTCTCTTTGATATAACCCTTGATGCTCAAGTACTCTTTTTCGCTTCGGATAACCCTGTCGTAATAACGGGGCTGCCATAAAAACTCAATATTATTAATGGCGGCAAATGTGGTAACCGATGATTTATATCCCCTGGTGATGGACGCAAGGTTTTTGCTTTGCGAACCAAATTTATTTATCTCCCAATTTATTTTGTCGGGTTTGTTTATAAGCAAGATACCATGAACATGGTCGGGCATAATCACAAATTCGTCCACCTGCACATAAGGATGAAACAGTGGTATTTTTTCAAAATTGTCATGAGCTATTTTTCCAATTTCCGTCATCCGTAAGGATGCGATACTTCCCGTCTCTGAATGATTTCGCGTCTCTGAGAGATTTTGAGCCTGGAAAACATCAACGGGTTCGATTTCGCCAAAACATCGCATGCGTTCCTTAGTACATATGGTTATGAAATACATGCCATCGGAGCCATAATCCCAATTGGCTAACCGGGCAGGTGAGATTCGGTATTTATTGCGATATTGGTCTTCCATTTTCTGGATATTGTTTGACTGTCAGATGTTTACCTGTCAGGGGGAGACGCGATGTATCGTATATTTAAACGTCTGCCTGTCAGATGTATACCTGTCAGCGGGAGACGCGAAGTATCGCGTCTCTACGTTTATTTCACGCTCTTTTTCAGCACGATAAAATAACCCGCCACAAAAACCAGCAGCGCTATTGCGAGGCTTACGCCAATATCCTTAGTAAAAAAGTCAACCGCTATTTCCGGCATACCACCCGGGCCGGGTTTGGCATTTTTGCCTTGTTCGAGGGACTGGATTGCTAAAAAAGGATGCGAATAGGGGAACAAATAAGCATATTTCCAGCCATTACCGGCTAAAATATCGCCCGATATGGTGCAAATAAAACCAATACCCATCGGTTTCAAAAAGTCGCGGAATAGCAGGCTCAGCAAAAATTGAATTGAAAGGATACCTAATGAGGCCAGGAATAGTTTAAAGTAAACCCTTGTTAAAACCCCTTCGATATGATATTCGCTAAAGCGCAGCGATGGTTTTACAACACTCAAAAGGTTGCCAAAGCCAAGCGTAAAAAGCACGAACAGCGCCAGGCAAACAAAGATCAGGAAAAAGGCATAAAAATATTTAGCCCCATAAACGGAAAGTTTTGAGATCGGGAGGCTGAAAAGTGTTTTCCAGGTATCCGCCTTATGTTCGATGTTGTTAACGGAGTACGCTACAAATACAATCAGCATGGGCAATATCAATGTGCCCATTATGCCCAAAATTGCGCCGGAAAACTGCAGCCATAACATAACGCCGGGCTCTTTTGAAATTTGATCGCTTTTTGAGTAAAAACCTATAAACAACAGCAGGCATAATAACAGTGGCAGCAATACACTGCTCCAAAACGCCATGGTTTTGCGCGTTTTATAAAATTCGGACCGGAATGACAGTATAAATCCTTTCATGCTCAGGCGTTTTGGGTAATGGCTAAAAATAATTTTTCCAGGTCCTTTTGCTGCTTGCCGATGCTGTAAACGGTAAAACCATTTTGGTTGAGCAGCGCATTTATTTCGCCCATTTGCTTTTTATCGGTGTAGGGGACAAATAACTGGTGCTCATTTACATCAGCCACATCTACCTTATTTTTCTTTAAAAAATTGGCCGCGTCAACGGTGTTTTCGGCCTCTATTTGTACCAGCGGCTGGCTTAGGGCCTGCAACTCCTCTATACTCCCCTGGAATAACAATTCGCCATGATTAATAATACCCACGTGCGTAGCCATTCGTTCTATCTCGGCCAGTAAATGGCTCGATACAAAAACAGTTTTTTGGTATTTGGTAACCAGTTTGATAAGCAACTCGCGTACTTCGATGATGCCGTTAGGGTCCAGGCCGTTGGTTGGTTCGTCAAGGATAAGCAACTTCGGATCGGATAACAAAGCCAGCCCGATACCCAGCCTTTGTTTCATGCCTAACGAATATTGCCCTGCTTTTTTGTTAGCTGCATCTTTCAGGTGCACCAAATCGAGCATTTCGTCCACACGTTTAGCCGGGATTTCCAGCAGTAGGGCCCTGTTCAACAAATTTTCTTTCCCGGTAAGATGAAGGTAAATAGCGGGCTGCTCGATAAGCGAGCCAATCTGCGAAAGGATATTGATGCGGTTGCTTTGCAGTTCTTTCTCAAAAATATGAATACTGCCGTGCTGCGTTTTCAGCAAATTCATCAGCAGCTTTATGGTGGTGGTTTTGCCGGCGCCGTTTGGACCAAGGAAACCATAGATGGCCCCTTCCGGGACTTGTAAACTGAGCGACTTTACAACGGTTTGATCACCGAAATTGAAGGTTAACCCTTCGGTACGGATTACCATAGTTTTGCCTTAGCTACAGAACATACTGTTTTGATCAAGCCGATGCTTTTGCTAAACAGCGAAGTAGCCTGTTCGGTCTTTACAGTGATCTTGTCGCTGTTTTGACGTACCTGGTAGCTAACACCCATTATAAGGGCAAAAAATACCGGAACCAGTAACAATATAAAAGGATTTGAATTGGTGATGAGCTTTTTCATCTGTGTGTGATTTGATGATACAAAGTAATATCAAATAAAGTTCCTGCTAAAATGTATTAGACCAATAGACGGGATTTGTAGACGAACGGTTATTTACCAGTTTTCGCCCGTTCGTCGGCAATAAACAGGCGTTTATCGACGATGCGGCAAACTATATATAAATTGCGCCTTTTAAACCTATTTAAATAGTATTTTTAACGTGAGTTCGACTTACGCCGTGTTATTCGAAGCGAATGCCCGGAATAGTGAATTAAACCTAAGTAAATAGTATTTTTAGTTAATGAAATTAAGCTGGCAAATCTTTTGGCATGTATTTGTATGGGTACTCCTCGTCGGCTTTTTTATGCTTATTGTGCATAACGCTGACAAACTCAGCACAGAAAACCTGGTGGTTCTGGTCCTGCTTTACGGGATCATCAACATCAGCCTTTTTTACCTCAATTACCTGGTGCTGATCCCGCTTTTCCTTGATAAAAAGAAATATGGCATTTATGCAGCCACTATTGTTGCCGCCGTTATTGTTTACGGTTTTGGCAAATACGGTATCGGGCTCATTTTTAAACAATTTATTTTAACACGGGCGAAGGGGGAATTAATCAGTTTCGGTCACTATTTCCTCACGACGGTGTTCACCAGCCTCGTTTTTTTGTTTTTGAGCGCCGTATTGAAATTTACCGGCGATTGGTTTCTGAATGAACGCATACAGCGCGACCTTGAAAACCAGCGGCTAAGCGCCGAACTGGCATTTTTGAAATCACAGATCAATCCCCACTTTCTATTTAATTCATTAAACAGTATTTATTCACTGGCTTACCAGCGGTCCGAAACCACGCCCGAGGCAATACTGAAGCTGTCGGAAATTATGCGTTATATGTTGTATGAAAGCAACGATAACAAGGTCGACCTGGAAAAAGAATTGCAATATTTGCAGAGTTATATCGATCTGCAAAAAATACGGTTTGGCGACAAAGCCTATATCGATTTTAAAGTGCAGGGGAATGTCGGTAGCCAGCAGATCGCGCCGCTTTTGCTGGTTGCATTTGTAGAGAACGCTTTTAAGCACGGTGTTGCCAACAACCCGCTGACACCGATCAGGTTATTGATTGATGTGGATGATGCGCACCTGCATTTTTATATGCAAAATAAAAAGCACATGAATAACCGCGATACGGTTGGCGGTATCGGGCTAAATAATGTTCAGCGAAGGCTAAATTTACTATACCCGGGAAAATATAACCTGGTTGTTAATGACGAAATGGATACGTACACTGTTGAATTATCATTAGTTTTATAGCATGATCAGATGTTTGATAGTTGACGACGAGCCCCTGGCCTTGCATGTTTTGGAGGATTATATCTCCAAAATACCCTTTTTGCAATTAGTGAAGTCGACCACCAACCCAATTGAAGCCTTAAGTTTTGTACAGGATAAACAGGTTGATTTGGTTTTTCTTGATGTGCAGATGCCGGAGCTCACCGGGATACAGTTTTTGCGCATCGCCAACGGCAAGGCCAAGGTGATATTGACTACAGCCTATTCGCAATACGCGCTGGAAGGTTATGAGTTGGACGTGATCGACTACCTGCTGAAACCAATTGCGTTTGATCGTTTTTATAAAGCTGTGCAGAAGGCCCAGACCGTGTTGCAGCCGGCGCAAGCAGCACCGCTACCCATACAACCGGAACCACCAGCCCAGCCAAAGCAGCAGGACTTGTTAAGCGATTTTATTTTTGTGAAGACCGAGCACAAGATCCAAAAAGTTTATTTGAACGACATCCTGTTTATAGAAGGTTTGAAGGACTATATTTCCATTTTTACCGCCGCAGAACGCATCATTACGCTGCAGAACATGAAAAAGATGGAAGATGCCCTGCCAACTAAGTATTTTATCCGGGTGCATAAATCCTATATCGTTTCCATCAATAAGATCGACAGCATCGAGCGCAGCCGGATATTTATCGGCGAGAAGATCATTCCGGTTGGGGATACCTACCGGGATGAGTTTTTTAAGATTGTGGATGGGAAGAATGTTTGAGCCGCAAAAAGCAGGGTCATGCTGAAACAGGTTATCCACTGCAAATTGCCATTTTGTCATTGCGAGGAGCCGCATGGGAAGTGCGCCGGACGCGACGAAGCAACCTCGTCGCCAATGCATTACCGCTTGCCTGTCAGCGACGAGGTTGCTTCGCTGCGCTCGCAATGACACAATTTTTTGTCATTCCCCCTTCAGAGTTTCCCCCAAATTTTACCACTCGCAAGGACGTTAAACGGCCTGCCCCAATTTTTGCTTTATCCTAATTTCCGCCTCTTTAACCAGCTCTTCAGCCGATCTCCCGGCCGGTTCAATCGGCTCCAGCACTTCCCAGGTCATGTGTTCAAAGGTACTTAGTGGGTAGTTGCCATATTGCACCATTTTCCATGAATTATTGATGGCGATAGGCACCAGCAGGGCCTCGGGGCATTTTTTTAAAAGGGTGGCAATGCCGCCGACTTGAAACGGCTTTACTATGCCATCTTTTGAACGTGTGCCTTCCGGGAAGATCACGGCCGACCATTTATTTTCCTTCATCCTTAGCCCCAGCTTGATCAGCTCGCCGATGGATTGTTTGGAGTCTTTACGGTCAATGTTGGCGCCGCCGCCATATTTCAGGTTGAACGAAATAGATGGCAGTCCTTTGGTCAGCTCGATCTTCGAGATGAATTTTGCGTGGTACTTGCGCAGGTAAAAAATGAGCGGCGGAATGTCCGACAGGCTCTGGTGATTGGCCAGGAAGATCATGGGCCGGCCAAGCGGTAAATTTTGTTTGTCGATGAATGTCACCGTATTGCCGGCGAGGTAAAATGAGCTGAACAGGAAGAAATTTAAAATATCGACCGATTTTTTATGTGCCGCGTATCCAAAAAATTTATAGCACACCCATTGTATAGGCTGGAAAATGATCAATGCCAGCATGAAGGCAAAGGCAACGAAAGGTGTAAGGATATAACCGAGGAACTTTCTCATAAAAAGGTTCAAAGTTAGGTATTTTCTTTGAGTAGCCTTGGCGAGGATGGCGGTTAATTTTTTACCACGGAGGGCGCAAAGGAGGCGCAGAGCGACACTGAGCCTGTCATTTGTTGAAATTGTTAGATTTTGCCTTCCATCAAGAACAATTTAACCTTTAGCACCGCTGCAACGGTCATCGCATCAGTAATTTCATTGCGGCAAACCATTTGATAAACTTCTTCAAAAGGCAACTTTTTTACGATTAATTGCTCTGTATCTTCCGGTTCAGCTTCAAACTGTTTCAAATCACGCGCCAGGTAAAGAATGCTATATTCATCGCTTACCGAGTTGGAGAGATGCAGCCGCTGTATTTCCGTCCAGCTATCTGCTTTAAGCCCTGTTTCTTCTAATAGCTCGCGTTTAGCCGACTCCAGCGGGTCGATGCCTAATAGCCCGCCGCCTTCGGGCATTTCCCAGCTGTATTGATTTAGCGTAAAACGGTATTGGCCGACTAAATAGGTATTCAACTCCTCATCAAGCGGCAGCACGCCGATGGCGAGGTTTTTAAAATGCACTTTGCCGTATATCCCGGGATTGCCCGATGGGTTGATTACCTGGTATTCTGTTAAATTTATCCAGGGGTTATCGTAGATATCTTTTTCGGAAGTTATTTTCCAGGGGTTTTCTTCGGGGTGATGCATGAGGGTAAAAATAGTTGGAAAGTTTTTATTTCTGTCCCCATTGTTTGTAATCGTCTCAAAATCCGTTTCTCCATCCGGGAGCACAGTACCTAACGATAAATTGAAAACGTTGTCTAAACCTATGATTTTGTCAAAACTTACCACTTTTAATAAACTTCCGTGCCTTCCCTCACTAACAAATC
>Ga0206935_10275_pt1 | contig 14488 bp, 12 predicted proteins | sample Alteio_BWOrgHeat_13_FD_152924 | JGI IMG/M metagenome (GOLD analysis project Ga0206935, IMG submission 152924) | Enriched cells from forest soil in Barre Woods Harvard Forest LTER site, Petersham, Massachusetts, United States -... | ecosystem: Environmental > Terrestrial > Soil > Temperate forest >...
ATTTACTTTAAAAGCAAAAGGAAGGAATAGCCACGTTTAGACTTTGTGGCCTCTGTGTACCCTTAGTGTTCTTTGTGGTTAATTTTCGCCAAATATTAAAATGCGAATCCCTTTTTGGTGTAACCACCTCACAATTGCAAATCAAACATCAATGTTTATATTTGCGTCGCAAAAAAGCACACGAGCAAAACAATGAGAGAAATACAGTTCAGGGAGGCGCTTCGCGAAGCAATGGTCGAGGAGATGCGTAAGGATGATAAAATATACCTAATGGGCGAAGAAGTTGCCGAATATAATGGCGCTTATAAAGTTAGCCAGGGCATGCTTGACGAATTCGGCGCCGAAAGGGTGATCGATACGCCCATCTCTGAAGGTGGTTTTGCCGGTATTGGCATCGGCTCGGCCATGAACGGCCTGCGCCCGATTATCGAGTTCATGACCTTTAACTTCTCGCTGGTGGCTATCGACCAGATCATCAACGGCGCGGCCAAGATCATGTCGATGAGCGGCGGCCAGTTTTCGGTGCCTATCGTTTTCCGCGGCCCAACCGGCAATGCCGGGATGTTGAGCTCGCAGCACAGCCAGTGCTTTGAGAGCTGGTATGCCAACTGCCCGGGCTTAAAGGTGGTGGTGCCCTCGAATCCTTATGATGCCAAAGGTTTGCTAAAATCGTGTATCATCGATCCCGACCCGGTTATCTTTATGGAATCGGAATTGATGTATGGCGACAAAGGCGAAGTGCCTGAAGAAACTTATTATATCCCGCTGGGAAAAGCGCATATCACCAAAGAAGGCAGCGATGTTACGCTGGTTGGCTTCGGCAAGATCATGAAAGTGGTTAATGCTGCTGCCGCCGAACTGGAGAAAGAAGGCATCCATGCCGAAGTAATTGATTTGCGCACGGTGCGCCCGATAGATTATGATACGGTGATCGGTTCTGTTAAAAAAACTAACCGGCTGGTCATAGTTGAAGAAAGCTGGCCCTTAGGCTCTATAGCCACCGAAGTTGCCTTTAAAGTGCAAAAAGATGCGTTCGACTATCTCGACGCACCGGTATTGCGCATCATGGGCGGCGACGTTCCCCTGCCGTACGCCCCAACCCTGATACAGGAATATCTTCCAAACCCCGAAAGAGTGATCAAGGCGGTTAAGGAAGTGATGTATGTGGCTAAGTAAGTTGATTAAGTGAGTGGTTGAGTGAGTTGATTAAGTTGAACAGCAATTCCTAACTTAATCAACTTAATCCAACTCAATCAACTATTCAACTATATAAATATTTAAGAGCCTTTGGTAATACCAACAGGCTTTTTTATTTACTTTGGAGTTTTTAACAGCATTATCTATGAAACTCAACGCTTTCCTTCGTCTCAAAACTTTCTTTTTACTGATCTCTTTTTGCGGTTTTGCGCTTTATTGCCAGGCGCAGGACACAACAAAAGCTTCAAAACCTGCCGCGAAACCCGGTGCAAAAACATTGGTGGCAAAGCTGGCGGTCGTAAAACCGGCAGCTTTTCAAAGCGCGGCCGGCATTATCGACGGCTTCTTTAAAAAATATAAAACCAGTGCCGACAGCGCTGTCGACTATCTTTTCGGCACCAACAAGTATTTCTCTAATCCGGCGGGCATTGCCCAGTTAAAAGCCAAACTGGATTCGATGCGTCTGTCGCTTGGCGCGTATGCAGGCCATGAACTTATCGTGCAAAAAACGGCATCGCCGAGCCTGATTTTATACAGTTACCTGGTAAAACACGATATACAACCGGTTAGGTTTACTTTTATATTTTACAGGCCGCATAGCGACTGGGTGTTCTATCGTTTCCTGTTTGACGACCAGATGGACCTGGAAATGGAAGATGGTGCGAAAATCAGCAATAAACATCCGTAGTGTCAAGTCGAAAGTCAAAAGTCCTAAGTCAGTTCGGCGTTTTCCTGACTTTCGACTTAAGACTTTTGACTTAGGACTTACTTCGCCGTCCAGCTATTATTGCTTTCGTCCGCATCCATAAATACGCCGTTGTCCAGCTTTGCTGATTTGATGGTTTTACCTGCTTTGATGTTGATGGCAACAGCTTTTTGATTCTGCTCCCAAACACCGGGTGTTTGGTGAAAGCTTTCGGTACTACCGTCAACATAAGTTACCACGATATCAAACGGAATGGCAAAGCCACCGATGTTATCGATCGATACTTTATAGCCATCGGCAGCCTTTTCAATATTAGTTAATGCAAGGTCGCTATAGTTATTGGTAAAAAACCAGTTATTAAAAAACCAGTTAAGGTTATGCCCGGAGCCGGCGCTCATGGAGTTAAAATAATCCCACGGGATAGGGTGCTTGCCATGCCAGTTGTCCATGTAGGTATGCAGCGCTTTTTTAAACAGGTCGTCGCCCAGCATGTCTTTCAGCGCAAAATAACTCAGGGATGGTTTGCCGTATTCGTTATTGCCCAGCCCGTCCCGCAGCTCGGTACCTGGCGTAATAATCGGCAGGTCTTCACCTGTAGCAGGGTCATGTATCCAGCCGTCAACCCTGAACTGCTTATAAAAGCCGTCGGCCTTTTCCTGTCCTATCTCGCTGGCGCCTATCAGCCGCTCAAAGGTAGTGGCCCAACCTTCGTCCATAAAGCCGTAGCGGGTTTCGTTAATGCCCATGTAGAAAGGAAAAAAGGTATGCGCTATCTCGTGGTCCTGCACAAACTCGGCAAAGTGGAGGTCATCCTGGTGGCTGTCGTTAACCATCATCGGGTATTCCATATCTGCAAAACCTTCAAATGCAGTCATCTTTGGGAACGGATAGGAAACGCCGGGCCAGTTATGCGATAGCCAGCTTAACGCATAACGGCCGTATTGCACTGCATGATGAAAATCAGCGTCTTTATCCGCAAAAGCAGCCTGCATGCTTGCCCTGCGGCCGGTGGCATCGTCCACTACCGCGCTGGCGGCATCCCAATCATAACTGTCGCTGATGCCCACAGCCATATCGGTGATGTGCCCGGCTTTCCATGTCCAGGTATTCACGTCATTTTGGGCGGTTATTTTTTTGCCGGCAAGGTCCTCCGCTGTCGCGATATGGATGGTCGAATCGCTTGTCATCGATTTCTCCAATCGCTTTTGATACTCTTTTTGCAGCACATCTTTAGGATTTTGTAGTACACCTGTGGCCCAAACAATAAAGTTTTTGGGAACGGTAACACTCAGCGTATAATCGTTAAAGTCGTTATAAAATTCCAGGGCTTCCATAAACTCGTCGGTATCCCATCCTTTATAGTCATCAAACACCGCAACGCGCGGATAAAAATAGGCCAGGTAAAAACTGGTAGTGTCGATAATGCCTTCGCGGCCATGGCCGGTAACCAGGTTATAATGCCAGGTGATCTCCACCTTTACCGAGTCGTGCGGCGCCAGGGGCTTGTTAAGCTTAAGGAACTGGTTGGTACTGGGCGATTCATTGTCCCATTTGTACTGTTCGCCGTTTATGGTTATCGACTCCACGGTTACGCCATCGTCCAGGTAATCCCTGCCGGTGCCAAAAAAACGGGCGGCGCCGGGTTTGTGGATGTTCATCATCACCTTAAAATTCAGGTGCTTCAGCGTGTCGGGGCTGTTATTAAAATAAGCGATTTGCTCGGTACCTTTCACTTCCCTTTCCGGCGGGCGTACGGTAACCGAAATATTGTACCGGCCGCCATTTTGCCAGTAATTTGGCCCGGGCTTGCCGTCGGGTGAGCGGGTACCGTTTTTGTAAGCCGCTTTTATTTCGCGCGGCATATAAAGCGATTGGGCGTTTGTTTGTAAAAACAGGCCTGTGAGCAGGCCGGATAAAATTAGGTAAGTAAATTTCATAATATAGGCGGTGAGTTTTTACTAAGACAGCTGAAAGTAATATTTAGTTACAAACATAGATAAGCAACATGATATATAAAATTTAGTCAGGGGAGGCCATTCCTTCTTTCGGATTTTATATCACTGATTACATCGATTTTGTCCCGATAGCTATCGGGATGATTGCACCGATTGAATGTCATTTTGCCAAAGTTCCTTCTTTCGGACTTTTCTGACTTTCCGGACTTCCGGGCTCCTTTAACATTTTTTCACACTTCCCCTCAAATATTCGCCGTAATTTTACCGTTCTACTTTTTAGCATGCGCATAAAATGTCTTTTCCTGTTGACAGCCACCTTGTTACTGATGCAAATCGCATCGGCGCAGCAGGTAATGACCATTCGTGGCGTTACAGCGAGAAAAGAGACCACCGACCGTGTGGCGCAGGTGCTTATCAAAAACCTGCACAGCGGCGACCTGATGATGAGTGATGAGCTGGGCGCTTTTACCATAAGGGCGCAGACTGGCGATACCCTGCTTTTTAAAAAAGATGAATATACCGATCAAAAGATAGTGGTATTAAACGGTAACGGGCTGGCTGTGTACCTGCAACCGGTTATACACCTGGGCACGGTTACCGTCCAGGGGCAATCGACCGAACAGGCATTGAATAGTGTGATGAACGGCTATCGGAAAGACGGTATATTTAACGATGGTAAGTCGCTGCCGGTTTTCGAGTTTCTCACCTCGCCTTTAACCGGAATTTACAACCTGATTGGCACCGACCCTGCCCGGGCGCGCCGTTTTGCCGCCTACTCCAAAAACGAGCAGGAAGCTGCCGCCATCGACCGCAGATACAACGTGGCTTTTATAAAACGGGTTACCGCCGCGTCAGACACCGAAGCCACCCATTTTATGCAATATTATACGCCCAGCTACGACGACATAAAGGTTTGGAGCGACTACGACCTGGCGCGCGAAGTAAAGAAACGGTACGATTACTACGAGGCAAACAAGAAAAGGCTAACAGGTCATGATCTGACAACTCCGCCGCTGCCTGCCCTGCCACCGGCCCCAAAGCCGGCTGAAGGAGGAATCGATAACTGATTGATCGATAAAAGAATAATTTCGAATAGTGAAGGTCGAATTGCTTCGAAATTTATCATTTTTGTCCTCGCAGAGGACCCTGCGCCTCGTGTAAAGGGTCTACAAATTGTCAGGAGCATAACGGAATTCGGCTGTTGCGGGTTCGATAAGCACGGACCGCAGGGTCCTCTGCGAGAGACCCTGCGGCGACGGGAAAAGCAGGAACAATAATTCCGAAATCGAAATTCCGAAATCCGAAATCAAATCCCCAGCATTTTGTCCCCGCAGGGTCTCTCGCAGAGGACCCTGCGCCGCGTGTAAAGGGTCTACAAATTGTCAGGAGCATAACGGAATTCGGCTGTTGCGGGTTCGATGAGCACGGACCGCAGGGTCCTCTGCGAGAGACCCTGCGGCGACGGGAAAAGCAGGAACAATAATTCCGAAATTGAAATTCCGAAATCCGAAATCAATCAAATCCCCAGCAACTCGCACGCTTTCTCCGCAGCCAGTTTCTCTGCGTTTTTCTTATTAAACTCCTTGCCAAGCCCCATCACTTCGCCGTCGATAATAGCCTGCACGGTGAATAATTTGGTGTTTTCACCATCCTCGTTGCCTACCAGGTCAAAGGCAATATCCTTGCTGTGGCGCTGGCACCACTCAATGAGTTTGCTTTTAAAGTTGGTTTCGGTTTGCTCAAGGGTGTGTATGTCGACGTGCGATTTGATGATATGGTTCACCAGGAAATGCCGGGTAAAATCGTAGCCTTTGTCTAAATAAATGGCGCCAACCAGCGCTTCGAAGGCATCGCCAAGCAGGGAGCCCTGGCGGGATGAATTCAGCATGCGGTTATCAAATTCAATCAGCTTATCAAAGCCAAGTTTGCGGGCAAGTGCGTTAAGATTATTCCGGCTTACTATCTTGGAGCGGAGTTCGGTAAGGAAACCTTCATCCTCGTAGGGGTAAAGTTTAAAAAGTACTTCGGCCACTACGCTGCCTAAAACAGCATCTCCCAAAAACTCCAAACGCTCGTTACTGTTTTTTACGCCTTTTTTTACGCTTTGTGCAACCGATTTATGGCGAAATGCCATGCGGTATAAAGAAATATTACCCGGAACAAAGCCCAGTAAATTCTTAAGGATTTTGACGTACTTTCTGTTTGGGGATATGTAAAGCTTGTAAAAACGACTTATAGGCATCCAGTTTAATTATTCTTCGTACTTTTTAAATATCACGGAGGCATTGTGTCCGCCGAAACCAAATCCATTGCTCTGGGCCACCCGCACTTCGCGCTTTTGGGCCTTATTAAAAGTGAAATTGATCTTAGGGTCGAAGGCGGGATCGTCGGTAAAGTGGTTGATAGTGGGGGGTATCAGGCCCGTCCTCACCGCCATTATCGCAGCTATGGCCTCAACCGCACCCGCCGCGCCAAGCAAGTGGCCCGTCATGGATTTGGTCGAACTGATGTTGATGCGATAGATATCGTCGCCAAATACATCGCGGATGGCTTTCACTTCCTGCGGGTCGCCGATGGGTGTTGAAGTTCCATGCACATTCACATAGTCAATGTCTGCGGTGGTCATACCGGCGTCCTCCAGGGCAGCACGCATAACCAGCGCGGCGCCGAGGCCCTCGGGGTGCGGCGCAGTCATATGGTAAGCATCGGCGCTCATGCCGCCGCCAACCATTTCAGCATATATCTTCGCTCCGCGCCTTTTGGCATGTTCCAGTTCTTCCAATATGATCGTCCCTGCGCCTTCTCCGGCAACAAAACCGTCGCGGTCAAGATCGAACGGGCGGGATGCTGTTGCGGGATCATCATTACGGGTGGACAGGGCATGCATGGCATTAAACCCGCCGATGCCGGCTTCGTTAATAATGGCTTCCGATCCACCGCTGATAAACATATTCGCTTTACCCAGCCGGATATAATTAAAAGAATCGATGAGGGAGTTGTTGGACGAGGCGCAGGCCGAAACCGTTGAAAAGTTTGGGCCGCGCAAGCCGTATTTGATGGAGATATGGCCGGGCGCAATATCAGCGATCATTTTGGGGATAAAGAAAGGGTTGAAACGAGGTGAGCCGTCGCCTTTGGCAAAATTCACCACCTCGTCCAAAAATGTCTTTAGGCCGCCGATGCCCGAACCCCAGATAACGCCGATACGGCTGGTATCCAGCTGGCTAAAATCTAACCCTGCATCTTTTACCGCTTCTTCCGTCGAGAATAAAGCATACTGAACAAACGGGTCGAGCTTCCGGGCGTCCTTCCTTCCTAAAAAGCCATCCGCATCAAAGCCCTTTACTTCGCACGCAAATTTTGTCTTGAACTTTTCGGTATCAAAACTCTTTATCAAGGCTGCCCCGCTCACTCCCCTGACCAACGCGTCCCAATATTCAGGAACGGTGTTGCCAATCGGAGTAAGTGCTCCAAGACCGCTTACTACAACTCTCTTAAACTCCATTTAAAATAGATGGGGGAGTTTTATTTAACGTTTTTTTCCAGGTAAGCAACTGCTTGTCCAACAGTGCCGATGGTTTCAGCCTGGTCGTCAGGAATAGCTACGTTAAATTCTTTTTCAAACTCCATGATTAATTCCACAGTATCCAAAGAGTCGGCACCAAGATCATTGGTGAAGCTTGCCTCAGGTGTAACTTCAGATTCGTCAACACCTAATTTTTCTACGATAATAGCTTTTACTCTTGAAGCGATATCAGACATAGTCTTTATGTTTTAATGATTAATAAAAAATTTGTGCAAAGAAAGATAAATTCTGACAAATATCAAATCTAAAAACTTTTGCCTTATCTGCAACAATATTTTATTGAAAGAGTTTCGATTCGTAATTTAGCAGCCGACAAAAATAATGATTTTGAACAGGAAATTTTTAAAGTTTGAGATCGATCTTGATTTTGTCCTGATCGCTGTTACCACATCGTTAAAAGATTACCGCATTTGTTATCTTATCAACAAGTTTTTGCATTTTAATTTCACAAAAGCGCCCGATCTTTCGGTGGAGGTACGTCCCGGAGAAGTGCCCATCCAGTTCTCGATATACCATTTTAACAGCGGCGAAAATGGGATTGATACTTATTTTATTGCCAATAAGGGCACTGAGGGCTACCTGGTGCCCGAAATGAAAAAGGCCGATTATTTTTTGATGATAAAAAATTACATCGATGAAAATGAGTTGGATAGCCTCATTTCGTCATTAAATAAGATACCCGAAGTTGTTACCGCCATAAAGATTGACCCCAAAAAAGTAAAATCACGGGAAAATCTTTTATTTTAGCGCCGAAATTTAAGTGTTATCAATACACTATATAAGCCTGTTTTAACCCGAAAATATGAAATTACAGTTTAATCATACCAAGATTGTTGCCACAATGGGCCCCGCATCGGCCAAAAAGGATGTGCTGACGGCCATGATAAAGGCCGGCGTGAATATTTGCCGCTTAAATTTTTCGCACGGGAAAGTACAGGACCATAAGGCAGTGATCGATACCATTCGCGAGATCAACGCAGAGTTAAACACCAATGTGGGCATCCTGGCCGACTTACAGGGCCCCAAGATCCGTATTGGCCTGGTAAAGGATGGCGGCATTCACCTGGTTAACGGCACCCGCATTAATATTACCACGCATGAGCTTATCGGCGACGATAACCAGATATACATTACTTATGAAACTTTCCCGCAGGATGTGCAGCCCGACGAAATTATTTTGCTGGACGACGGAAAAATACAAATGCGCGTTATCGAGACCAACCGGGTGGATACCGTCGTTTGTGAAATAGTGCACGGCGGGATACTAACCTCCCGTAAAGGTGTTAACCTGCCCAATACCAAAGTTTCCATACCGAGCTTAACCGCCGAGGACAAAGAAAACCTGCAGTATGCGCTGGAGTGGGATTTGGATTGGATAGGTCTTTCGTTTGTGCGTACAGGCGAAGATATTCTGGAACTGAAAGAGATCATCGCTGCCAGCGGAAAAACTGCTAAGGTGATAGCCAAAATAGAAAAGCCCGAGGCTATTGACAACATCGATGCAATTGTGGCTGCTACCGATGGCTTAATGGTTGCCCGTGGCGACCTGGGCGTTGAAATGCCTTTGGAAGAAGTGCCCTTGCTGCAAAAGATGATTGCCCGCAAAGGCCGCGACGCTTCGAAGCCGGTTATTGTGGCAACGCAGATGCTCGAGTCGATGATCACTACCCCGCGCCCAACCCGCGCCGAAGTGAACGACGTGGCCAACTCGGTGCTCGACGGCGCCGATGCCGTGATGCTGAGCGGCGAAACATCGGTTGGCGAATTCCCCGTGATCGTTATCGAGACTATGGCAAAAATTGTACGGAATGTGGAACAATTGGGATATTCATACAATGCCAACAAGGTGCAAAACACCGATATTAATTCCCCGGAATACCTGATTGACGCTGTTTGCGGTTCAGCCGTATACCTTGCCGAACACACGAACGCCGTCGGGATCGTTTCCATGACCAGCTCAGGCTATACCGCTTTCGAAATTTCGAGCTACCGCCCAAAGGCCGGTACCTTTATTTTTACCTCAAACAAACATCTTTTAAATGCCCTGAGCCTGCTTTGGGGCGTAAGAACCTTTTATTACGACAAGCTGGAAAGCACCGACAGCACCATAGCCGATGTAAATAATATATTAAAGGCAGAAGGCCTGGTAGCCGAAGGCGATGTGGTGATCAACACGGCATCTATCCCCATCGATAAAAAAGGTAAAACCAATATGCTGAAGGTAACGGTGGTTGAGTAATTGTTGGAACGTTGAAAAGTTGTAATGTTGTAAAGTTTTTTACGATACCATAACCTTTCAACATTACAACTTTTCAACATTACAACAGCCTAATACACCTCCGCTTCGCAAACCTTCCGGAACAACTTATCAGCGTTGGCAAAATAATAGTCCCACCAAATTCTTATCGTTTCCATATCCTTATTTGTTTTGTCAATCTGTATTGTATGACAAAAAATGTGCCGTCGGGTTTAATCACTATTCAGAGCCAGGAGCCAGGAACCAAGAGCCAAGAACTGGGATGGAAAGCAGACTGACATTACTTCGGACCAATGTACCCCAGTTCTATAAAAATCGTTGCAATGATTAAGGAGCAAGTAAATAAAAATTCACTGTTACGGAATTGTAAAAGCAAATAGTATATTTATACATCAAGTTTTCCTATTTTTGTTTCTTAATACTGTCTTTACAAACAGAATCGAACTTGAAAATGCTGTCTTTTCTGGTTACTTTCGATTTAATAATATAAAAAAGTGAGTTTTTCTTTTTAAGTATTGAGTCCCCGACACTAATATAATCAAACATTCCGTCAAATTCGCCATACAAAACCATGGACTGCTCTGTCCCATCCTCCTTATTATAACTTATTGTCGGGTTTGCGTGCTCATTGGAATCAATAAACTTCCTTGTTATAGTAGAATTAATAAACTGGGTGTATACCTCTTTGTGCAAGGAGCATCCGGCATACTTGTTGTTATAGTAAGGAATAAGTTGAAAGATGATAAAATATAAGATAATCCAAAAGACAATAACAATTATTATTTTTCTATTCATTCCGAAAATATCTTTAAATTATATTTAAATAATTTCTTGGCAAACTTATTATTCCATTTGCCCCATTTTGACGAGCATTAATTGTCGGCATCTCTTTTTTCACTAAACAGAAAACAACGTAAAGATGTTAAATAATTACAAACACACTTATTTACCGCTGTCCGAAGTCTCTGCCTTCGGACAGCGGGCGACAACATACGAAGATAGCAATCATTCCCATTCCGATTTGTCCAATCAGCTGCAATCGGTGAAATCACACCACAATCGGTGAAATCCCAAAAATAAGATTTCCACAACATTAACACATTGTAAATTAAATGTTTTAACCTTCCAACACTGCGCAGGGGCATCTTACCCACAGGGTGTGGAAAACTCTGAATAGTTTTCCGTTTTTGGGACTGATAAATTTGAGTAAAACCCCTTTTTAGTTTTTTTATCAGTTCTTAATTTATAGTACGATACGCGCATGGAAGACAACATCTACAAAAAAACAGCCCCTAAAAAACAGCGCGGCTTAAAAGTTGAAAGATACTTTACCAAAGACAACATCAACGTATTCGACCTGTTTAAATACGACACCAGGTCATCGGTTATTCGTAATCCATCTGGGGATGCGGTATTTGAGATGAACGATGTGGAGGTCCCGTCGACCTGGTCGCAAGTTGCAACGGACATCCTGGCCCAAAAATATTTCCGCAAAGCGGGTGTACCGCAGCCGGATGGTTCAACGGGGTCGGAGAAAAGCATAAAACAAGTTGCCCACCGCATGGCCAATTGCTGGAAAGACTGGGGCACGCGTTACGGCTATTTCGCGACAGCAAAAGATGCGGATATTTTTTACGACGAAATTGTTTATACCATCACCGGTCAGCTGGCTGCGCCAAACTCGCCGCAATGGTTTAATACCGGGTTGCATACTTCATACGGAATTACCGGCAAACCGCAGGGGCATTATTTCGTCGACCCCAAAACTGAAAAACTTGAAAAATCAACCTCGGCTTATGAACGGCCTCAGCCGCATGCCTGCTTTATTTTATCGGTTGATGACGACCTGGTGAACGAGGGCGGCATTATGGACCTGTGGGTACGCGAGGCCAGGATATTTAAATATGGATCGGGTGTGGGAACAAACTACTCAAAAATCCGCGGCGACAATGAAAAGCTTGCCGGCGGTGGGTATTCTTCCGGCCTGATGTCGTTCCTGAAGATCGGCGACCGTGCGGCAGGGGCCATTAAATCAGGCGGCACTACCCGCCGTGCGGCCAAAATGGTTTGCCTTGACCTGGACCACCCCGAAATAGAAAGCTTTGTAAACTGGAAGGTAGAAGAGGAAAAGAAAGTGGCCGCTTTAATTGCCGCCGGCTATTCATCCGATTATGAGGGCGAAGCTTATCGCACGGTATCCGGTCAGAATTCCAATAATTCCGTCCGCATACCAAATACCTTTTTCAAAGCATTAAAGAACGACGCTCCATGGGAACTTACGAGCCGCATTAGCGGAAAGGCAGTTAAGTCCATCCCTGCACAAAAACTTTGGGACGATATCGCTTTTGCCGCCTGGGCTTGTGCCGATCCCGGCGTACAGTTTGATACGACTATTAACGAGTGGCATACCTGCCCCGAAGGCGGGCGGATCAATGCATCAAACCCCTGCTCGGAATACATGTTTCTGGATAATACGGCCTGCAACCTGGCATCAGTTAACCTGGCGCATTTTTTTGATAAAAAAACCCGCGCATTTGATGTAAAAGGCTTTGAACATACCTGCCGGATATGGACCATCGTGCTGGAAATATCGGTATTGATGGCGCAGTTCCCATCCAAAGAAGTGGCGCAGCTATCCTACGATTACCGAACGCTTGGATTAGGTTTTGCTAACCTTGGTTCGGCCCTGATGGTGAACGGCATCCCTTACGACAGTAAAAAAGCACGGGCTATTGCAGCAGCCATTACCGCCGTCATGACCGGAACGGCTTACGCAACTTCCGCAGAGATGGCCCGCGAACTGGGCACTTTCCGCAAATTCGACGAAAACAAACAGCACATGCTGCGGGTGATGAAAAATCATCGCTATGCGGCCTATAACTCCACCGATAATTTCGACGGGTTGGAAATACACCCACCGGGCATCGACCAGATGCAATGCCCCGACTACCTGCTGTCAGCGGCCTGCAATGCCTGGGATAAAGCTGTTGAAATGGGCGAAAAATATGGCTATCGCAACGCGCAAACAACCGTTATCGCTCCAACCGGCACTATCGGCCTGGTGATGGATTGCGACACCACCGGCATCGAACCCGATTTTGCGCTGGTTAAATTTAAAAAGTTATCCGGGGGCGGTTATTTTAAGATCATCAACCAGGCCGTGCCCGAAGCGCTTAGTAACCTGGGCTATGCCGAACATGAAGTCACAACCATTATAAACTACGCTAAAGGCGCCGCCACTTTAAAGGGGGCGCCTTTTATAAACTTCGAAACACTTAAAGCGAAAGGCCTTACGGATAACGAATTGGAAAAGCTGGACAAAGGCATCGTTTCGGCTTTCGAGATCGGTTTTGCCTTTAATGTGTGGAGCATGGGCGAGGATTGCCTGAAACGGCTTGGCTTTACGCCTGAGCAATATAATTCGCCCGATTTTAACGTTTTGCGTGCGCTGGGCTTTACCAGCAAACAGATAGCCGATGCCAATGAATTCATCTGCGGCACGATGACGATTGAGGGCGCCCCCTACCTGAAACAGGAGCATTACCCCATATTTGACTGCGCCAACAAATGCGGCGCAAAAGGCGAGCGGTATATCCACTCGCACGGGCACATTAAAATGATGGCCGCAGCACAGCCGTTTTTATCGGGCGCCATATCCAAAACGATCAACCTGCCTAATGAGGCTAAGGTGGATGAGATAAAAGATTGCTACGAGCTATCCTGGCGGCTTGGCTTGAAAGCCAATGCGCTCTACCGCGACGGTTGCAAGTTATCGCAGCCGCTGTCGACCAAGTCAGATGTGAAAGAGGAAAAATCCAACAGCGGCAACCAGAGCGAATTAGCTAAATCAACCGATTTTTGGACTAAGTTTTACCTGGCGCATTAATTCCTCTGCTCTAATCAATGTAATCACAAAAATCAACTAAATCAGCGGTCAAAAATCAGCGGTCAAAAAAGCCCCGGTTAACCATTCCGGGGCTCCACTAAAATTAAACTATAAAACTGAACACAAAACACCTTTTTGAGCTTAAAGCTAAAAGACCAAAGCATAAAGCTTTATCCCGTCAATCGTCCGTCCTCCAGCTTTAATAAGTTAACCGCCGCTGCAAAAAGCTTTTCGCTTTCTGCTTTAAGCCTTCCGCTTCTTCAACTGCATCCCATCGAATTCCCGCAGTTCAAACACTTATAACAAGTACCCGAGCGCAGGGTAGTATGCCCGCATACGTTACATGCCGGCGCGTCGCTTTGCACACCCATGCTCAAATCAACACCGTACTGCTTCTTCATACTGCTACTGCCACTTTCAACTGCTACTGATTTAACCGGTTGATACACATTCGTCTCATCAATGTTAACATCCTCATCAGGCATCATCGGGTTGCCGGTAACTGCATTTTGTTCGGTAATTACATGCACCAGGTCGGTACGGTTTTGGTACTCGTAGCCCAGCATGCGGAAAATATAATCGATGATGCTTGTCGCACTTTTAATATTGGCGTGGCCAACCACCATCCCGGCCGGTTCGAAACGGGTGAAAGTAAATTTCTCTACATATTCTTCCAGCGGCACGCCATATTGCAATCCCACCGACACCGCGATGGCAAAGCAGTTCATCAACGAGCGAAAGGTTGCGCCCTCTTTGTGCATATCTACAAAAATTTCTCCCAGGGTGCCGTCTTCGTACTCGCCGGTGCGTACGTAAACCACCTGGCCGTCAATGCTGGCCCTTTGGGTATAGCCATAGCGCTTGGCAGGCAGGCTCTTCTTTTGCACAACGCGAGAGAGTT
>Ga0206935_10278_pt1 | contig 14082 bp, 12 predicted proteins | sample Alteio_BWOrgHeat_13_FD_152924 | JGI IMG/M metagenome (GOLD analysis project Ga0206935, IMG submission 152924) | Enriched cells from forest soil in Barre Woods Harvard Forest LTER site, Petersham, Massachusetts, United States -... | ecosystem: Environmental > Terrestrial > Soil > Temperate forest >...
GCGGATCCTTATGCAGGACCACCGTCGCCGAATCGGTCTGCGCCAAACGGCAGCGCCGGGGTTATAACCGGTACGAATCGCAGAAAGTGATGACCAACCGGAACTATTTCGGTTGCATGATGGTGGAGACGGGCGAGGCCGATGCCATGATCTCGGGTCTTACCAAGAACTATCCCGATACGATCCGCCCTGCCCTGCAGGTGATCGGCACCGAGGAAGGCGTCAAAAAGATCGCGGGCATGTACCTGCTGCTGACCAAGAAAGGGCCGTTGTTCATGGCCGATACCACGGTCAATTTCAATCCCACGGCCGAAGAACTGGCCGACATTACGTTGCAGGCAGCCAAGGCTGTGCAGAATTTCAATGTCACGCCCAGGATCGCGATGCTCAGCTATTCCAATTTCGGAACCAGCGATTCGCCGGAAGCAAGACTGGTAGCCAGGGCGCGCAGCATTGTAAAAGAAAGGAGTCCCACGTTGATCGTGGATGGCGAAATGCAGGCGAGTGTCGCGTTGAACAACGATCTTATAAAAGAAAATTATCCGTTTAGCGAACTGGTGGATCAGGAGGTCAATACGCTGATCTTCCCCAACCTGGCATCGGGCAACGTAGCGTATAATCTTTTAAAGGAAGTGGGTGGGGCGGATGCCATCGGCCCGATACTGCTGGGGCTGAAGAAGCCCGTGCATGTATTGCAATTGGGCAGTTCGGTGCGTAGTATATACAATATGGCGCTGGTAGCCGTGGTCGACGCGCAGATCAAGTGCAAACAGACCCCGGCGCAGGAAGAGAATATGCAAAAATCGTCCTGGTTCAAGCGGACGAAGAAATAGGCAGATGGGATCAAAATTGAATGATGAAATTATTTACTGAATTCGGCCGCTTCCTGCTCATGCTTAGAGGAATGTTCTCCAAACCGGAGAACAGCAAAATGTATTGGAAGGAATTTATGCATCAGTGTTCGGATATCGGGATCGGTTCGCTGGGCATCGTGGTGATCATTTCGGTCTTCATGGGAGCGGTGTCCACTTTGCAGACCGCGTACCAGCTGGTAAGCCCCTTCATCCCCTTGTCCACGATCGCGCAGATCGTCCGGGACACGGTGATCCTGGAGTTCTCCCCCACGCTGGTCTGTATCGTACTGGCCGGGGTAGTGGGCAGCAAGATCGCCAGCGAGCTGGGCAATATGCGGGTGAGCGAACAGATCGACGCCCTGGAGATCATGGGCATCAATACGAAGACCTACCTGGTCATGCCGAAGATACTGGCGGCACTGGTGGTGATCCCCATGCTGGTAGTTATATCGGCGGTGCTTGGGATATGGGGAGGCCGCCTGGCCGGTACGCTGACCGGGATATTGTCCGGCGCCGCCTTTGACAAGGGATTGCACCAGTTCTTCAAACCGTATAATGTATTTTTTGCCCTGGCCAAGGCCTATACCTTCGCCTTTATCATTTCCAGCATCCCGGCCTATTATGGGTATTATGTGCAGGGAGGCGCGCTGGAAATCGGGAGGGCCAGTACGAAGTCCGTAGTCGTTTCCTGTGTGCTGGTGTTGTTCGCGGATTATGTACTGGCGGCAATTTTGTTGTAAGCTACAAGCGATGAAATGATAGAAGTAAAAGATATACGAAAAGGATTCGGTGACAAGATCGTCATCAACAATGTGAGCGCCGTCTTCCAGACGGGAAAGTGCAACCTGATCATCGGAACCAGCGGCAGCGGCAAGACGGTACTGATGAAGTGCCTGGTCGGCCTGTTCGAACCGGATAGCGGGGAGATCACCTACGACGGACAGAATTTCTCGGAGATGAACGACGAGCAGCGGAAGGAATTGCGGCAGCGGATCGGTATGCTGTTCCAGGGCTCGGCGCTTTTCGACAGCAAGACCGTGGAGCAAAATGTCATGTTCCCCCTGGATATGTTCACCAAAAAAACCTATGCCGAAAAGCTGAAACGGGTGAACGAAGTACTGGATCGCGTGAACCTGAAGGATACCAATACAAAATTCCCGGCCGAGATATCCGGCGGTATGAAAAAAAGGGTGGGTATTGCCAGGGCCATCGTCCTCAATCCGAAATATCTTTTTTGTGACGAGCCCAATTCGGGTCTGGATCCGCAGACCTCGCTGCTGATCGACAAACTGATCAAGGAGATCACCATCGAATACAATATCACCACGGTCGTGAATACCCATGATATGAATAGCGTGATGGAAACCGGGGATCATATTATTTATATGTATCAGGGGTTGAAGGAATGGGAAGGAAGCAATAAGGAGATCATTTTTAGCAAGAACCAGCGTTTGAACGACTTCATCTTCGCGTCGGAGTTCCTGCAGGATGCAAAAGACATGCGTCAGCTCGAAATGAAAGGCAAGATCGACAACAACCGGAATATGGACGAGTTGTTGAAGTAAGGGGCAGGGGAATCAAGTTTTTCCCTATTTTTGCCCACCAGAATGGCGATTGGGCCAGGACGATCTCAAATCAATTCTAATGGCAATTTTAGTTAACAAAGACTCCAGGATCATCGTACAGGGCTTTACCGGAACAGAAGGCACTTTTCATGCGACTCAAATGATCGAATACGGCAGCCAGGTTACGGGTGGAGTGACACCGGGCAAGGGCGGGACCAAGCATCTCGACAAGCCCGTGTTCAATACGGTGGCAGATGCAGTACATTCAACCGGCGCTAATGTCTCGATCATTTTCGTACCGCCGGCTTTTGCGGCGGACGCGATCATGGAGGCTACCGAGGCGGGCATCGAACTGGTGGTCTGTATCACCGAAGGTATCCCGGTGCAGGATATGGTCAAGGCCAAAAACTATTTATTGGGGAAAAATACCAGGCTGATCGGTCCCAATTGCCCGGGTGTCATTACCGCGGGGGAATGCAAAGTGGGCATCATGCCGGGTTTCGTTTTCAAAAAAGGCCGGATCGGCATCGTCTCCAAATCGGGTACCCTGACCTACGAGGCCGCCGACCAGGTAGCCAAGGCAGGGCTTGGGATCTCCACGGCTGTCGGTATCGGTGGCGATCCCATTATCGGGACGCCCACCCGGGAAGCGGTAGAATTGCTGATGAATGATCCGGGCACGGATGGGATCGTCATGATCGGTGAGATCGGCGGCAGCATGGAGGCCGAGGCGGCCCGCTGGGTAAAGGACAATTCGCGGAAACCCGTGGTGGGTTTTATTGCCGGACAGACGGCGCCTCCCGGTCGTCGTATGGGCCATGCCGGGGCTATCGTAGGCGGCGCGGACGATACGGCAGCAGCCAAAATGAAGATCATGGCCGAGTGCGGTATCCATGTGGTGCAGAGCCCTGCGGATATCGGCGCCACCATGGCGAAAGTGATGAAGAAATAAAGAACCTATAATAAGAAAATACCCCCTCTTCGGGGGTATTTTTTTTATCTGATCTGATGGGTTAGAACCTTCTGTGATCACGACGGTTTTCGCGCCGGTCGTGGCGAATATTCTTGTGATCCTTACGAATGTCACGACGATCGTGGCGTCTGTCATTCCGGTCGTGACGGATCTCCGTCCTGTCATGATGAATATCCCGGCGATCTCCCAGGCCCTGGGCCTGCGTGGCAACGGCAAAAAGCAAACCGATGGCGACGAGTATGGTAAATTTCTTTTTCATAACCTTTGTTTTAAATTGTTGCTGAGTCAAAATCGAACTCGTATATAAGAAGGTAACCGGCTGCCGAAGTTTAACAAGGCGGCGTTAGGACTATGTTAAGATGACAGACACATTGATCATAGGACAGGGTATTTGCGGCACATTCCTGAGTTGGGAACTGGAACAAGCGGGCGTGCCCTTTCTTGTGATCGACGAAGTAAGACCCTTTACCGCGTCGCGGGTCGCTGCCGGGTTGATCAACCCTGTCACGGGCAGGCGGATCGTGAAGACCTGGATGATCGACGAATTATTGCCAATTGCATTGGAAGCATATAGACAAATGGGAGCCACCCTGGGCGTATCGCTGGTGAGACCGAGTAAGCTGTTGGATTTTTTCCCAACGGTACAAATGCGCCTGGCTTTCCTTGAACGATATGGAGAAGACCCGCAATACCTGAGCCTGCCGGAAGACGAACATGACCAGGATGCTTTATTCCGGTATGAGTTGGGGTATGGAACGATCGCGCCTTGTTACCTGGTGGATATTGCGACGGTGCTGGAGGGTTCGCGGAAAAAGATGCTGGCATCGGGTCTGTTGATGGAAGAACGTTTTGAACGGGGCGCGCTGGTGATGGAGGGGTCGGGAAAGACCATCCGTTACAAAGATATTCGCGCGAACCGGATCATATTCTGTGATGGGATAGAAAGTTGTGACAGCCCCTGGTTTTCGCGGCTGCCTTTTGCGCCAAATAAAGGCGAGGCGCTGATCGTGGAGATACCGGAATTGGTTGGGAGCGATGTGTTTAAAAAAGGGATTAGTTTGGCGTCCTGGAAAGAGAATCTCTACTGGGCAGGGTCTTCGTATGAATGGTCATTCACCAATGACTCACCTACTGAGGCTTTCCGGCAACGGACCGAAGCGATCTTGCGGGACTGGCTGAAGGTTCCTTTCAAGGTCGTGGATCATTTTGCATCGGTACGACCCGCCACGCTGGAACGGAGGCCCTTTATCGGGTTTCATCCCTTGCATCCTGCTATCGGGATATTCAATGGGATGGGTACCAAGGGTTGTTCGCTGGCGCCGTATTTTGCTCATCAACTGGCACTACATATTACGCAGGGAAGCCCCGTGCAGGCCGATGTGGATGTACGGAGATTTGCAAAAATTTTGAGCCGGTGATTTGCTAATTTTACTTCCTTAAACCTACATACTATGGAAGTAATACATATTCACAATAAGATTTACGAGATAAGGGGACAGCGAGTGATGCTGGATTTTGACCTGGCTACCCTTTATGGTGTCGAAACGAAGGCGATCAATCAAGCCGTCAAAAGGAATATTGAAAGGTTCCCGGAAGACTTCATGTTCAGGATTACGGAGGAGGAATGGATGCGGTCACAAATTGTGACCGCATCGGAAAAAGGGAAAATCCATATCCAAACATTTGACAATCAAAATATTAGGAATGGAACATCAATCATAAGCAACTCAGGGGAAGAGGGTATGCGATCACAAACTGTGATGGCATCAAGTCAGAAAAGGAACAAAAGCCATCTCCCCTATGCCTTTACCGAACATGGGGTCACGATGCTGGCAAGTGTTCTGCGCAGCGAAAAAGCGGTGAAAATGAGCATTGCGGTGGTCAGGGCTTTTATTTCGCTGAAGGATTACGTAATCAAACAAAATGCTGTCACCGAGCAACTGCAGGAATTACGGGATCGGTTAGGCGAGCACGATGTTCAACTCAACAGCATTTACGACGCCATCGAAAATCTTTTGGACGAAAAGGAAGAAAAAAAGAATTGGGAGGAAAGACCCAGGATCGGATTCAAACCATAAGAAGGCAAACGTTTCCTTTAATTCGCGGATACGCCCTTGCCGGTCAATTCCGAACGGCGGATGATGGTCGTACTTCCCGAGGTAAAATGTAGTGGGTCCTGGTTGAGGACATGAGCCATCGCCTCGTAGAGATCGGGCAGCTCGTGACGGAATTGAACCGGATTTTCAAAAAAGACCTCTACGGATACAGCCCAGAATTCGTGGTAGTTGGTGGCTGCATAGTCGCCCAGGAGATTCCTGCCCCCTGCCTGCATAGCGGTAAAGATGGGACGGGCCACTTTGGAAAAATCGGTAAAGCTGGTCTTGAAATGTTTATCCTCTTCGGTCCGGGTCACGAAATTCACATAGGCGAGAGCATGGCCCATTTCATGCAGACCTACATTACAGTTGAAGGTTTGGCCGGTAATGCCCTTGATAAAATTGTCCCAGGACAGATAGATGCCGGTTTGATCCACATGGCCCATAAAGGGGCGGGAATAGAAACCATAGTGATAGTCATCCCTTAAAATGAAGATATCCTCAAAATAATTGAGCTTGAATCTTTCGAGGCCAAAGGTCAACTGTACTGCGGCGGCGCTGACCAGGATAGGCATTTCCGCATTGGCCTCTACTTCGATATAATGAAAGTTCTTGGACTGCTGGAACTGGTAAGTGCGAAAGAGGAATTTGCGTTGTTCGTCAAGGGTCAGGCGGTTGTAATATTTGAAGTAGCGCGAAACGATCGAATGATAGAAAGTCTCTCTCGCAATGAATTTTGAGAATTGACGGCTGGTATAGATGCGCTGGAAAATGATCGTGACAGGACGATTGAGAAGAAGTATCCCCAGTACCAATGAAGCAATGATAACGATTTCCATAGAGCTCATTTTTCTTTTTGTTAGAATCGATCGCTACGCGTTGGCCTTACATTGGTGTTGGATACAGAACTACGGGTTCTCGAATTAGAGAGGAATACCTATAGGCGGGTTACTTCAAGAGGAATGAATTACGGATTGGTAACAAGATAGAAATTATTTTTAAAAAGTAAAAGCATGGGGAAATTGTTTTCTGCTATTATTTTATAATGATATGATAATCAATTTGTTATTGTTGATCTTAAAATCTTTCCGGGGGTAAGCGGATCCTGATTCAGCAGGGTGCAAAGGGCAAGATAAAGAGTCGGGATCTGCTTTTTGAAAGCCACCGGACGCTCGAAGAAGGTCTCGACACAGACGGCCCAGAACTCCTGGTAATTGGTGGCCGCGTAATTACCCAATAAACCGGCTGCGGATGCCCCCGGTGAATTCGGATCGCCACCGGACATGCCTTCAAAAATCGGACGGGCGACGCTGGAGAAAGTTGAAAAGCGGGCATGGAATGCCTGATCGATGCTATCCCCGGATGTGAAATTCACATATACGAGAGCGTGGGCCATCTCGTGCAGTCCTACATTCTGACCATCTGAATAATCGCTGAACTCGCGCAAGAAATTGCTCCAGGAAAGATAAATCCCTTCCTCGCTGACATGCCCTTCAAAAGGGGTATTATACAAACCGTAACGGTAATTGTCCCTGAGCAGGTAAATGGTGGAAAAATGATCCATCAGATAATTGTCCAGGCCAAAGGTCAACTGGATGGCTGCAGAGCTGATCAATAGAGGCATGATCTCTTCCTGCTGAACATCTATATATTGAAAGTCCTTGCTCTCCATGAAATCACTGACCCGCAGCAGAAATCTATCCTTCCCTGGCATGTCCAGGCTTTTATAATATGGATTGTATTGAGAGAGTTGATTGTCAAAGACTTGATGTTCCTTTTCGTAAAAATTAGTGACTTTTTGCCGATGAATTCTTTTGCCGGTCCGGGTCAGGAACCAGGCAAGCAAGGGGACGACCACGAGGACGATTATGAAAATGTAAAAATTCACAGGCATAAGTTTGTGAAAATACAATTTTTCTCTGCGTTGGGCAATTCACCGTGGCGGCTGCAAAGTTTTAAATTATCTTTGCCCCTCGTTTAAATAAATGGATAAATTGTAAGGAATGTATCGAACTCATACCTGCGGCGAATTAAGAAAGGAACATATCGGCAGGGAGGTCACTCTGGCTGGCTGGGTACAGACGATCCGTAAATTCGGAAGCATCACATTTGTCGATCTCCGGGATCGTTATGGGCTCACTCAATTGCTGTTCGGCGAAGAATTGAATAAGGAACTGGGGATGGATCCGCTGGGCAGGGAGTTCGTATTGCAGGTCAAGGGCATCGTCTCGGAACGGAGCAATAAGAATCCCGCGATGTCTACGGGAGACATCGAATTAAAGGTATTGACCTTTTCCATCCTGAACAGATCGGCTACTCCCCCCTTCACCATCCAGGACGATACGGATGGCGGGGATGACCTGCGTATGAAATTCAGGTATCTCGATTTGCGCCGCCAGCCGGTGAAGAAAAATCTGGAATTGCGTTATGCCGTCGGAAGGGCGGCCCGGAACTATCTGCATGGACAGGGATTCATGGATCTGGAGACGCCTTTCCTGATCAAGTCCACGCCCGAAGGAGCCCGGGATTTCGTGGTGCCGTCCCGGATGAACGAGGGGCAGTTTTATGCACTTCCGCAGTCCCCGCAGACCTTCAAGCAATTATTGATGGTCAGTGGCTATGACCGTTATTACCAGATCGTGAAATGCTTTCGGGATGAGGATCTTCGTGCCGACCGGCAACCCGAGTTCACCCAGATAGACTGCGAAATGAGCTTTGTCGAACAGGAGGATATCCTGGCTATGTTCGAGGGAATGATCAGGAATATTTTTATGGAAGTAAAGGGCATCGACTATACGGAAAAGATAGAACGCATGAGCTGGGAAGAAGCCATGTGGGTCTACGGGAATGACAAGCCCGATACCCGGTATGGAATGAAGATCGCCAATCTTAAATTTCCCCAACACAGCTTCCCCGGTAAACGCATTCAATCGGATCTTATCGGCGGAGCGGGATTTAATGTATTCGACAACGCGGAAACCGTGCTTGCCATGGCCGTCCCCGGGTGCAGCGAATATACCCGCAAACAGACCGACGAGCTGACCGAATGGGTCAAACGCCCACAGATAGGCATGCAGGGTATCGTAACGATCCGATACAATATGGACGGCAGTCTGAAAAGCAGCGTCGACAAATTTTATGGAGAGGAAAAGCTAAAAGCCATCGCACTGGCTACAGGGGCCTCGCCAGGGGATCTGATCCTGATCCTGGCCGGCCGGGAAGAGCGGACACGCAAGGCCATGAGCGAATTGCGGCTGGAATTGGGCAAACGTCTGGGTATGCGGAAGGAGAGCGAGTTCAAGCTCCTGTGGGTACTGGATTTCCCCTTGTTCGAATATGACGAAGAAGGCAATCGCTGGGTAGCCCGTCACCACCCCTTCACTTCTCCCAAGCCGTCGGACATCGGCGTCATGATCGGGAATGAACCAAAAATTACGAATGCCGAAAAATACCTGGAGCATCCTTATGCGCGTATCAAGGCCAATGCCTATGATATGGTGCTGAACGGAAATGAGATCGGGGGCGGCTCTATCCGCATCTATCAGCGGGAATTGCAGGAAAAGATGTTTGCCGCCCTGGGCATGAGCCCGGAGGAGGCGCAGCATAAGTTCGGCTTTTTACTGGGCGCCTTCGAATATGGAGCTCCGCCGCATGGGGGGATCGCATTTGGCTTCGACCGGTTGTGCGCGATACTCGGAGGCAGCGAGAGCATCCGCGATTTCATCGCTTTTCCAAAGAACAACAGCGGGCGCGACACGATGCTGGACGCACCGGGTACGATCGACGAACAGCAGTTGCAGGAATTGGGGATCCGCCTCGCCCCTGCCACAAAACAAGCATGAGAACCGTATTAAAAATATCGACCATCCTGACCTGGTTCAACACGATCAGCTGGGGCTTTATCGTGCTATTGTTCCTGATGGCGGGTTTGGTTACGCAGCAAATATTTTTTATCGTCATCGCTTTTGTGATGGGTGCGATCGTATTGCATAGCTATGCCGCCCTTCGACTCCAGCGGAGCATCAGGGATCCGGCAAAGCCCCTGAGCAATCAGACGCCGGCCGGCATCCGATTTATCGGGATCATCGCTGCCTTCGAAGGGCTCTACAGTTTCGCAAACGGTATTGCTACAGCGTATGATTCACCCAATATCGTTAAAGCAATGTTGGCCCAATACCCGCAGATGAAGGGTATTACGGTGGCCAGTCTCCACATAGGCGCTGTTTTTGCGATCATTTCGGGGATCAGCATAGTCGTCAATGTACTGCTGAATTTCCGCCTGTTGCGCTGGTACCATTTTATGAAGGGGATGATGTAGGGCGGCGGCGGGAGAAACGGGTCGCCAGGATCGCAAAAAGGATCAACAGGAGGATGATCAGGCCACCATAGAGCAGCATGTGCTCCACCGGCCCGGCAGCCCGGTTATTTCCTTTTTCGATATTGTTCTCGCATTCGGCCAGGTAAGAATAAATGCCCGGATAACCGCTATTGAGTCTTGAGACCTCCCTGAATTTTTTTGCAGCCGACCGGTAATATTGATCGTTATAAAGGGACAAGGCACCGGCAAACAATTCGGTAGCCCTGCTGAGCCGGGGTGTGATGCCGGCGCTGTCGATGTATTCGTCGAGGATCTTCACCGGGATGGCAAAGTTCAATCCTGCCGCGAGGCCGCCGGTATTTTCAATACTTCCAAAAGTAGTCAGTCCGACAACGTCTCCCTGTTCGTTACATACGGGTCCCCCGCTGCTGCCGTGATTGATATTCGCATCCATCTGGATAATAGGCCAGCCGTTGACCGAATTCTTTATCGCGCTGACGATGCCCGTAGTAAGGGTGGGTTCGATGGCCGATTCGGCTGCAACAAAATCATTATTGGTCACCGGACCGGGGTAGCCATAGACGAACAACTGGCCGCCCACCTGCGGAAGTCGCGCGTCCGATACCGACAGCACCGGCATCTGGCGATCGGTTTCGATCTTGAGGATGGCGATATCCTTGCCTGGCATGGGCGCTCCCTTGACAACGATGGAGGCCGCCTTTTTCTCGCTGGATGCCGGTTTATTTTCGCGGTCGTTGCGATAGACCACATAGATATTTTTTTTCAGGTCATGCAGAACCATGGAGAACAAACGCGAGTAAACGGAAGCATAGGTATTATAGAGCAGGCTGCGTTGCTGTTCGGTAAAAGTAGTGGCCCAGGAACTTTCCAGCGCGGAGATACTGGCGTCGGTGATCGATTGGAAGGCGGTGAGGATGAACTGTCTGCGGATAAATCCGTTATCACGGTCGATCAGGTGGCAGTTGGTGGCGACATAACCGTCGCCTGTGAGAAAAAAGCCGGTACCCGTAGCCGTGATCTGCTCGGCCTGTTCGATATAGTCCTGGGTGGCCTGGAAGAACCGGGTAGGGTTATTGCTCATCTCTTGAAGGACGATATTCAATTTCTGTTCGGCAGGTACTCCTCCTTCTTTGTCCAGCCGTTGGATAGAGTCGAGCAGGTGGTCGAAGGCCCGCTGCTCCATGATCATGCTTTTGACATAGACATTGGCGGAGTATTCGGTGCGGATCATCACGACCCCGGGGCGGTTGAGCGCATAATTCTCCTCGCCGGATAGCCGGGTCTGTTGCCCGCTGGCCTGTTGAAGAACCAGGATCAGGAAAATGAACCAAAACCCGAGCGTTCGCGCCATACCAGCCGTTTTGAATTAAAACAGGAAAAAAGCTAACTTGTTGTACTATTGATGTTTAAATTTTGTTATGCAGTCTCCCCAAGCTCCATTGGCAGAGCGGATCCGGCCCCAAACGCTCGATCAACTGGTCGGACAACAGCACCTGACCGGTAAAGGTAGCGTTTTACGTGCGGCGATCCAGCAGGGGAAACCGCCCAGTATGATCCTCTGGGGCCCTCCCGGCACGGGCAAGACCAGCATCGCCGGTATCATCGCCAATACGCTAAAAGCTCCTTTCTACACGCTCAGCGCCATATCTTCCGGCGTAAAGGAGGTCAGGGAAGCCATCGCGGCGGCAAAGGAGCAGAAAGGTGCGATCCTCTTCATCGATGAGATCCATCGCTTCAATAAAGGACAGCAGGACGCCCTGTTGGGAGCTGTGGAGAAGGGCATCGTGACCCTGATCGGGGCGACCACGGAAAACCCTTCCTTCGAGGTGAACAGCGCCTTGCTCAGCCGTTGCCAGGTATATATATTGAAGCCGTTGGACGAAGCCGATCTGATCCGGCTGTTGCACTATGCCCTGAAGGAAGATGAGATCCTTAAGGGAAAAAAGATCGAATTAAAAGAAACCGAAGCCCTGATCAATATTTCCGGTGGAGATGCGCGTAAACTGCTGAACCTCCTGGAACTCGTCGTCAATGTGCTGGGAGATGGGGCCGTGATCACCGATGACCAGGTCATGGAGATCGCGCAACAACGTATAGCCCTCTATGACAAGGGCGGCGAGCAACATTATGATATCATCTCCGCTTTCATCAAATCGATCCGGGGCAGCGACCCCAATGCGGCAGTCTACTGGCTGGCAAGGATGATCGAGGGCGGGGAAGACGTGAAGTTCATTGCCCGGAGACTGCTGATACTGGCCAGCGAAGATATCGGCAATGCCAACCCGAATGCACTGCTGCTTGCAAATGCCGCATTCGAGGCGGTCAATAAGATCGGTTATCCCGAGTCGAACCTGATCTTATCGCAATGCGCCACCTATCTTGCCTCCTCTCCCAAAAGCAATTCGTCCACCGTTGCCATCGCCGCAGCGCAGGCTGCGGTCAGCGCTCATGGCGATCTGCCCGTACCGTTGCATATCCGCAATGCGCCTACGCGGTTGATGAAGGATCTGAACTATGGAAAAGGGTATGAATACAGCCATAGCTTCGAAAATAATTTTTCCCCGCAGGAATACCTGCCTGAAGCCCTGTCGGGCAAGAAATTCTATGACCCGGGCAAGAATGCCCGCGAGGAGGAGCTGAGGAAATTCCTGCGCGAACGATGGAAGGAGAAGTATGGGTATTAAGCAGGCCTGAACTAATGAATAAGATGACCTGGAATCAAAAGTCTTTCGACGAGCTGACCGTAGAGGAATTATACGCGATCTTGCAATTGCGCACCGAGGTCTTTGTCGTAGAACAAAATTGCGTTTTCCAGGATATGGACGGAAAAGACCCGTATTCGCATCATTTAATGGGTTGGGAAGACAATAAACTGATCGCCTATGCGCGTATACTCCCGCCGGGAATCTCCTATGTGGAATCTTCGATAGGACGTATCGTAACTTCACCAATAGCGAGAAAAAAAGGCATCGGCAGAGAGTTGCTGAAGCGCTCCATCGAAGCACTCTATACCCTTCACGGCAAGACAGTTATACGTATCGGGGCACAATATTATCTAAAGGGATTCTACGAGTCTTTCGGGTTTCGCCAAACCGGCTCCATCTATTTGGAAGACAACATTGAACACATTGAAATGCTTTTATTTATCAAAGCCTAAGTAAATTCCTTAATTGGGAATTCTGTCTCTAAAATAGTTCGCTTTTCATACACAATTAATGATTCTTTTTTCGTTTATTGTGAGATAACCTCCGGTCTTGTCAAGGGCAAACTGGAAATCCAAACCATCGGAAAACTAAATCTAATATTCATGAAACAGAGTCTACACTCCTTGTGCCGGAAGTGTTTGTTTTTGCTGGTAGTAACTCTATCCCTGCATTTCCCTTCTTACAGTCAGGACGAACAAGGGGCCGTTGTCGAAGGCGGCTTTACCGTCGGACCTATAGTGTTCTTAGGCGACCTTGGCGGTCATGCCGGTAAAGGAACCACCTTTATCAAGGACTATAATTTCGCGACCACCAAACTGGCGTTTGGCGCCTTTGCAGAAGTATATCCACAACAGTGGCTGGGTCTTCGCCTGTCACTGAACTATGGCAATATCGAAGGAAGCGACGGATTCATCAAGGGCTCCGGCGGCGAAGAAGAAAACCGTATCAATCGTAACCTGGATTTCAGATCGATGATCCTGGAAGGCACCCTGACCGGTGAATTCTATCCCACCGTATTTTTGGAGGACGAACCCGATGACGTGACCGGCAGGCTGAGGCCTTATGGTTTGATCGGGTTGGGCGTTTACCATTTCAATCCCCAGGGATTGTATAATTCACCGACCGAAGGTCCGGTATGGGTAGACCTGAGGCCCCTTCATACCGAAGGCGAAGGTTTTGCAGAATATCCGGATCGCAAGGAATATTCTTTGACCCAATTAAATATCCCGCTGGGGGCAGGTATAAAATATTATTTTACCGAAAACCTGAACGTGTCCTTCGAGCTTATCCACCGCAAATTGTTCACCGATTATGTGGATGACGTGAGCACGAGATTCGTCGACCCATCGCTTTTCACTAAATATCTTTCTCCTTCACAGGCTATCATCGCAACGGCGATGGCGAACAAAAGTCCATTGAAAAATGTGCCGAACAGCGGTTATCAGCCCGGTGACAAGAGAGGAGACCCGACCCAAAAAGATGCTTATTTCACGTTTGGTTTCAAAGTAGCCTTTCGTATAAATGGCAGCAGCGAGACGAGGTGGAGGAAT
>Ga0206935_10281_pt1 | contig 14043 bp, 13 predicted proteins | sample Alteio_BWOrgHeat_13_FD_152924 | JGI IMG/M metagenome (GOLD analysis project Ga0206935, IMG submission 152924) | Enriched cells from forest soil in Barre Woods Harvard Forest LTER site, Petersham, Massachusetts, United States -... | ecosystem: Environmental > Terrestrial > Soil > Temperate forest >...
AATGCCAGGTCGGCCAAGGATATGAATGTTTCGGCATGGAAGCTTCATGAACTGAAAGGAAAGCTGGCGGGGCATTGGTCGATCTGGGTGAATGGAAACTGGCGTCTGACATTTGCTTTTGAAGACGAAGATGCGGTGCTTGTCGATTACCAGGACTATCACTGAGTTGGCAGCAGGAGAAGCGATATGGCGCTGATGCATAATCCTCCGCACCCGGGAAGGGTGTTGCGGGAATACCTGGGGGCGATGGAAGTCTCGGAGGCGGCTGAGCGGCTGAAGGTTTCGCGCACGACGCTGTCGCGTGTGCTGAATGGCCGGGCGGGTATTTCTGCGGATATGTCGCTGCGGCTTTCGGATGCGCTGGGGACGCATGCGGCTTTCTGGTCAGGGATGCAGATGGAGTATGACTTGTGGCAGGCGGGGCGAAAGGCGAGGCCGAAGATTGAGCCGTTTCATCAGGCTGCTTAGATGCTTCGCATAATCGTCAGGCTGCCGTCGGAGTGATTCTCTGCACCTTGATCAGTTTTTCGCGCTTGCGGGTCTGGGCGATTTCGTAGGAAGACTGCATGCGCATCAATGTCTCCATCTTTACGCCGAAGGCCTTTTCGATGCGCAGGGCCATGTCTCCGGAGAGGGCCGCTTTGCTGCTGAGCAGACTGGAGAGGGCGGGGCGGGAGACCTGAAGCGCGGCTGCGGCTGCCGTCACGGTGAGGCCGGTGGGCTCGATGATCTCGGTGCGGATGAAATCTCCGGGGTGCGGCGGGTTTTTCATGGGTATGGTGATTTTCCTAAGACAATACTACGACCACACGGGATTCTGTGGCACTCCCGAAAACCCACATCTCAAAAGCGAGATGTAGGGCACCACCTAGTAGGTCAGACATGGGCCACCCGCCGGGACGCGAGACCTCCACAGACCCTCACTAATATATAAGTTGGATATTTGCAGCCGCCCCGATAGACGTAAACATTAAAGACTCTGGGAATTCTTGACCTGAAGCACGCAAATTTCTTTGAAGATAGAGAAGATTTTGCCGTGCGAGCGCATCATCTAGTTTTAGGGATGCTGCCTCACGAAATTCCAGGGGGCCCAGCCCTTTACTTTCATTTCCTACCCAAGTTGTGAACTCCTGCATCACTTCCTTCACTCTCGTACGCAATGTCCAATCTCTTTTGCATTTCCGAAATAATGGAAGAAGCGGGTCATAGAAGGATGAGGTGACTATCTGACTACGAAAAAAGACCTCCTGCAGGTGGGTGGATTGCGCACGCTCGAGATAAATCCCTGCAAGCAATTGTTCGATAAAGAAAAATGCTACATCTGCGTACACTCGCGCCGACGTTGCGATCACACTTAAGGCACCCCGCGCAATAAGTTTGCGAGAGAGGCACCCGCGAACCGCCGCTGTCATGGACGTTTCACAGGCGCTTAGAACCCAAACCCTAGGCATGAGAGTATTGCTGAAAAGCTCATCCGCATCAAATACCTTCGATCCCGTTGTCATAAATAGACGATCCTGCCTAGCGTCAAATTTTCCGTGACCATCCCACACGACTATTTCGGGTCGAGACTCGCTTAAGACGCGATCAAGTTCCTCTGGAGACCTTGGAGAGGCGTATTTAAAATCTAGTCCTCTGTTTGCGAAAGTATTCCGGAACTGTTTGTATCGAGCTTTGAGAGGATCCCCTTCCTCCAGCATGTCCAATATAAGAACGCCTTGGGGTTTTCTTGAGTTGATGCTTGACTTGTCTTGTAGGATCGTTGCAATCATGGACCAATTACAATGCGAAATGGGGATCCGAGTTACGGGCTTTTGAAGACAGAGTGCAGTGCCGTTAAACATTGCCCATTCGAATGGCAAATCGCTGTAGAAAATTACTTCTCGGTCCTTCTCAGATATGAGGTCTGAAACTCCTTCTGGTAGCAGATTTGCCAGTTCTCGTTGGAGTGAATCAAACATTTTCGCCGACTTTGGACTCTGGTAAGCCAATGATAGATGAAGGTTATTAATCGATTGAAAAATTGACCCCAGCGAAGGATGTGTCATAACAGGTGTGGAAAAAAGACCACCCGCTAACATCGTTGTTTGTAAGGCTACGGCTTCCTGCTCGAGTTGAAGGATGTGAAGGGTTGAGTTATCGGCATGTGGGTCATTCGAAACTACTCCGGGCGCTTTAGAAGAAGCGTTGCAGAAATCTCTTACGGACTTGGCTTGGTCACTAATCTGCACATTTGGCGCATTGCGGGACCGAAGCAAATTCGGGTAGGTTAACCCTGGCAGTTTTAGCTTAATCGCTTGGGGCCGAATTGATGGAATGGAGAAGAAATATGGGCCACGAGGTCCGAACTTTTCCATCCTAGCCGCCAATCCTGTCAGTAACTCCCATTTCTGGGAATCGGGAACATCACTTAATAAAAGTTGATGAGTGGCTTTGATTTCTGAAAAGTTAACGCCTTTGTTTGTCGTAGGCATTCCTTGCTCTAGAAGGGCAAAGATTCCACATGCTAACTTTACTTCGTGAAAGAGGTCAGCAATTGAGCCCGGACCAAATTGTTCGTCAGTAAATGTTATGGCATCGGTCTTATTTGATAGGCGGTTCAAGAGGAAAGCGGATGAGCGACCGAAGCTTGGACCAGGTATTTTTTGACGCGGAATAAAATTGATCTTCGATCGATTGCTAAAGAGGCTCCTAGGTCGGAGTGTAGAAAACGCCGACTTCCCGTAATCTGAAGGTCCGACTAGACTACTATCGCTTTGGAGAAGGGAAGCGAAAGATTGATAAATGTTTTCAATCTTGTTGTGCCCGCTAATGTCAGCAGCATAAATCCCTTTGTGGCCCTTCGTGGCATCGAGGGTCGCGAGATCCGAAGAAATTAACACAAGAGGTTTTTTTGTCGCGAGCTCTGGCACCCATGCAGGTAATTCCTCATTTATCAACAAGACGAGGAGTGGTGAGTCTAGGAAAATCTTGATCTGCCGCTTGTCAGGTGTGGCATTGACCTCCATCTGTCGGAATTGTGGGACTCGCCTTACGCGCTCGACTGCTTCGCTGAAGACTAGACGTGCAGGATATAACTGCTCAACAGACCCGGGAAGGAGGGGCAAGATTTGGAAAAGAGTCGAATAATGAAGTTCGAGTCCATCAACCAGATGATACGGAGTTGTCGCTCCCCTCGACCGAACGGGTCTAACTAGGACATAAAGTATAGGGACAAGTTCCCGTGTCGGAATTGCCGAGTGTTCCATATTTCAGTCATTTCAGATTACAGACAGGCCGGATTGAAAGCTTGCCAATTATTTTTACTGAGACAGAAAAATTTGAACCTGTCGCATAATTTTAATTACAAGTGCTAACTAAAGCCCAGTCCCTCGTCGTTTTTGTGCAGATCTGCCAAAATAGAAGTGATATGGCTACTTCTGTTTTGTCTGAGCGCAAGGTGTTTGCTGACCGGATTGGTCGGATTGAGGTTTCGGCGACGATGGCTGTGGCTGCCGAGGCTGCGAAGTTGCGGGCTCAGGGTGTGAGTCTGATGGATTTTGGGGCTGGGGAGCCGCATTTTCCTACTCCGCGACACATCAAGGATGCTGCTATCGCCGCCATTGAAGCCAATTTCACGCGCTATACCGTGGTGCCCGGCATTCCGGAGCTGCGGAAGGCGATTGTAGGGCGGCATGCGTGCGACTTTGGCTCCGACTACTCGATTGACGAGACGGTGTTTACGACGGGCGAGAAGCTGGCGTTGTTTAACGCGGTCCAGGTGCTGGTGGAGCATGGCGACGAGGTGATTTTGCCGGTGCCGTACTGGGTGAGCTTCAAGGACATCATTCAGTATGCGGGCGGCAAGGTGGTCTATCTCGAGACCGACGAAGCGGAGAGCTTTCGCATCACGGCCAAGGCTGTGGAGGCGCTGATTACGCCGCGGACGAAGGCGATCATTCTGAATTCGCCGTCGAACCCGGCGGGGAACGTGATTGACGAGGCCGACCTGGAGCGGATTGTGCGCGTGGCGCATGAGCGCGGCATCTACCTGATTCTGGACGAGTGCTATGTGTACCTGAACTATGAGTCGAAGCCGGTTTCGGCGGGCAAGTTTGGGTGGGCGAAGGAGCACATGATCGTGCTGGGGTCGCTCTCAAAGACGTATGCGATGACGGGCTGGCGCGCGGGGTATGCGCTGGGACCGAAGAAGGTGATTGCGAATCTGTCGAAGCTGCAGAGCCAGCAGACTTCAAATGCGACGAGTTTTGTGCAGAAGGGCGCGATTGCGGCGCTGGCCGGTTCGCAGGAGTGCGTGGAGGAGTTTCGCGCGGAGTTCAAGCAGCTGCGGGATTACATGATCGCGGCGCTGAAGACGATTCCCGGAGTGACGTGCACGGTGCCGGCCGGGGCTTTCTATGTGTATCCGAATGTGTCGGCGTATATCGGTAAGGGCGGAATCAAATCTGCGACAGAGCTGGCGACGCGGATGCTGCATGAGGGGCATGTGGTGACGGTGCCGGGCGAGGCTTTTGGGACTCCGCATCATGTCCGGCTGTCGTATCCGGTAACGCGGGAGACGATTGACGAAGGCGTGCGGCGGATGAAGGAGTTCCTGCTGAAGCTCTAGGGGGCGTGCGGCGCTGTCATTTCCATTGCCCAGATGCCGGTGGGGCGCATGTACATTGAGGCGCGGAAGTTGCCGGTGATGTCCCATGCCTCTGGGGTGCGGAACCAATAGCCCTTGGTTTCGTAAATAACGTGATAGAGGCCATGGACAGTGCGATAGCTTTCCTCGGTCATGCCTTCGGATTTAAGCAGGGCTGCGTAGCCGAGGGTGGTTCCGGCCCAGACTTCCTTCCCTTCCTCATTGGTTGAAATTGTGCCGTCTTCGGCCATGCCGTTGACTGCGCCCATTTCCCCGTTACCGAATTTCATGACATTGTTGGCGTAGATTTTCCTGAGCGCGGTCTGCTGCATGGCGCGGGGAACGACGTCGCCCAGGCCGAGCATGTTGGCGTACCACTGGCCGGCGAGCTGGTCGGTCTGAATGAGGTTGTGGTTGGCGGGTTGGGTGTCGTAGCGGAAGTATTCGCCGTTCCAGAGCTGGCCGATATAGGTTTTTTGTGCTTTGAGGAAGAGGGTGTGGTATTCGGCTGCGGCGGCTTGGTCATTGAGGGCGAGCGCCGTTTCTTCGCCGGCGCGCAGGGCACCGAGCCAAAGGCCGCCGGAGTAGGCACTGACCCCTTTGACGACCCAGGAGTCGTAGGTCTGGTCAGGGTAGCCGCTGTTTTCAGGGATGCCACCCCCGTGGTCGAACTGGCGGAGGTAGGTGATGGCCGCCTGCATGGCCGGCCAGGTTTCGCGTAGGAAGCTCAGGTCTTTGCGGCCGGTAAACACATAGTCGCGATAGACCATGAGGACGAATTTGGAGTTGAGGTCTTTCCAGTCGTTGGTGTCCTGCCAGCCGGGTTCGTTAACTGAGATGAAGGGGTCGCCGTCGGGCACTCCCAGGTCGTGCGGGACCGCGCCGATCTTTTTGCGCTTGTGGAGGACCGGGGATCCGGTTTGCTGAGTCTTCCAGACCCAAAGGCCCTGTTCGGGCCACTCCTTGAGTACGGTAGCGGCGAATTCGCGGAGGACACGCTTGTCGATCTCGGGCCAGAATTTGAGCAGGGGCAGAGATGCGTAGAAGCGCACGTCGAGAGTGCCGTAATAGGCGTAGTCGAAGCATTCGAGGAGCGCGAAGGAGGGTTCTGTCTTGGGGCTCGATCCGGTTTGGCCTGATTCAGAAGTGCCCGCGCCCAGTTCGGCGGCCCCGCTGCGCCTTCGCCGCTCACTCAGGTCCACGATGCCTCCGCGCTCAAGCCGCCCACCGGCGCTCGCGTCGCCATCGTTGAGTTTGAAGACATGGAGTGCCCTACCTGCGGCCACGTCAACCCCATCCTGATTCAGGCCGCCGCCAAGTACAACATCCCGTGGATACGCCACGATTTCCCTCTGCCCTACCACGCGTGGAGCACGCAGGCCGCAATCAACGCCCGGTGGTTTGACACCAAATCCAAAAAGCTCGGCGATGAATACCGCGACCAGGTCTTCGCCAACCAGGCCTCGATCACTACCCTCGCCGTGCTGCAGCAGTTCACGCAGAAATTTGCCGCTGATCGCAAAATCCAGCTTCCTTTCGCCGTCGACCCCCAAGGAACGCTCTCGGCACTCGTCAAAGCTGACGCTGCTCTCGGCCAGCGAATCGGCATCGAGCACACCCCTACCATCTGGATAGTCACCAGCCAGTCTCGCGGAGCGCCATTCATTGAAGTCCAGGATTACAGCAGGCTCTTTCAGATCATCGACCAGGCGCTCGCCGACACCAAGTCGGCAAGCAGCAAGTCCGGGAAGTAGCTCCAGGCTGCAAGCAGGAACTTGACATAGACAGGAACCTGATTTCGCGAAATGGCGTACTATGGACATCCAGCGGTCCGACGCCAAAGCCTATAGCTCATTCCTGACCACCGTTCACGGCGAGACATTCCAGGACTGCATCCAAACTTATCGTGGGTGTTATGGATATGAATAATCTCGCTAGGAAACTCGCACTCTTCTGCACTTTGGCCTGCGCCCTGAGTGTCGCAACTCTGACTGCCTCAGCTATGACAGCCGATGTCACAGGCAAGTGGGCATCCACCTTCCAGACCCAGATCGGCGAACAACATTACACCTATGACTTCGCCGTAGATGGCGAAAAACTAGCCGGCACGGCCAAAAACGACATGGGAGAAACCGCCATCACTGACGGTGTCGTCAAAGGCGACGATATCTCCTTCGTCGAGACGATCAACTTCAGCGGACAGGAAATCAAAATCACCTATACCGGCAGAATCTCCGGTGACGAGATCAAATTCACGCGCAAGGTAGCCGACTTAGCCACCGAAGAAATCGTAGCTAGGCGGGTTAAGTAACTCCGCGTCAGGAGCCGGCACCATGCGGTTCCTTGCCGGCCCTCCACGACCACATATCAGGCATGTTAGCCTGTCACCACTGTGGAGGGAGCTATGAGTGACACCAGCAACCACGGCAAAATCTGTTACGTCGAAATGCCTGCCATCGATGCATCGAAGTCTGCCGACTTCTACCGCCAGATATTCGGCTGGAATATCCGCTCGCGCAGCGACGGCACCACCTCTTTTGACGACACCGTCGGCGGTGTCAGCGGCTCGTTTGACCTCGATAAGAAAGCAGCTTCCGATCCCGGCTTCATTCTCTCCATCATGGTTGACGACATCCGCGCTACCATCGCCCGCATTACGGCCTACGGCTGCGAAATTGTCCATCCGCTCGGCTTTCATCCCACCGAGCTGATCGCTCATTTTCGCGATCCGGGCGGCAACCTCGTCGGACTGTATCAGGAACCGGAGCAGTAGGCGTCAGTTGCCCAGCGCAAAGACTCGCGCGGCCTCCAGCAGCTTCGCTACAGACTCCTTCGAGCAGCTTTCCGAATAGATACGCATCAGCGGCTCTGTCCCGCTCGCGCGCAACAGTAGCCATGTCTCCGCAGCATTTTGCTTCGTCTTCGCCTCAGGATTGTCGAGGTAAAACTTCACCCCATCCATCATCTCGATACCAATAATCGGCATGCCCGCGAAGCTCGTGTCTCCTATCTTCAGCGCCTTGGCCCGTGCAATCGCCCCGTTCTTGATCTCGTCGGCAATATGCAGATCGATGCGTCCATACTGATGCTCGCCATACTCAGCCTGCAGATCGGCCACGAGCTGACCCAGTGTCTTCTTCTCTTCGGCCATCACATTGGCCAGCAGCAGCGCATTCAGCAGGCCGTCGCGTTCTGGCAGATGCCGCTGGAATCCGATGCCGCCCGACTCCTCGCCGCCCATCACGATCTCCTGCTGCTGCATGTAGTCCACAACGTACTTGAATCCGATACCATGCTCGTGAATCGTCCGCCCATATTTCGCGCAGATGCGATCCAGCATCTTCGTTGTGTTCACGGCCCGCGTCACGTCGCCAGGCCATCCTTTACGCTTCAGCACCCAGCTCAACAGCACAGAAAAAATCTTGTGCGGATCGACAAACTCCCCATGCTCATCCACCGCACCGATACGGTCCGCATCGCCATCGGTACACAGGCCTGAATCGCATTTGTTCGCCACTACTGCCTCGCCCAGCGCGCGGATATTCGGCTCAATTGGCTCCGGATTGATCCCGGGAAATAGCGGATTGACCTCCCCGCGAATCTGTACAAACTCCACGCCAATGCGCTTGAAGATACCGGCCAGCAATTCGCGCCCCGCTCCATACATCGAGTCGATACCAAACCTGAATCCGGACTTTGCAATCAGATCCAGGTCGGCAAACTTCTCAATCGCAGCCATGTATGGCGCGATGAAATCCACTTCTTCGATTGCTGCTGGAGCCGCCGACTTAGGCACCGGCGCGCCCAAGTACGATTCAATCTCCGCAATGATCGCTGGACTTCCAGACCCGCCAAACCATCCCTTGTACTTCACGCCATTCCACTGAGCGGGGTTATGCGACGAGGTAATCATGATGCCGCCCGCAGCGCCCAACTCGCGTACCCCGTAGCTCAGCGCCGGCGTCGGCGTAATCTCCTTCGCCAGTCTCACCGGAATCCCCGTCGCCGCAACTACCTCAGCACAGGTCCTCGCAAACTCTTGCGACAAAAAACGCGAGTCGTACCCGATGCACAAGCCGTTCGCCGGGCTCTCCTTCACATTCGTTTGTGCGTGAAGATAGGCGGCTATCGCAGCAGCAGCGGTGCGTACGTTTTCAAAAGTAAAATCACTGGCGATCACTCCACGCCAACCGTCAGTTCCAAACTTGATTACCGGATGCGTCATGCCTGCGATCCATCCTCCATTTCAGTCAGTGTATCGGAGCGCACAGAAGTTCCCGCTCATCCTCACATTCCACTATGAGACCCACCAGCGTCTGTCCTGTAAATGTCACTTCAGAAAGGTCTGCCGCAACAAGACCCTATCGCAGATAGAGCAGATACACGCCCATCGCCACGCCTATCGCAGCCAGCAGCAATGCAAGTATCACTGCATTCCGCGACACTCCAGCAACCCACGTACCCTCTCTAAGACTTCGCACCGTGCTCACATGACTCATCACCGCCATCACGTTGACCACTACGCCGAGCACCACCAGCGCAACACCTGAGGGAACCGAAACCCCCATCGCGCGCACCCCTGCATGCGTCTCTTCTGCTCGCATCTCGCGCAGAAACAGGCCGAACCTCGACACCGCAAATCCGACGCCCATCAATCCGAGTCCGGTGCGAATCCAGGCTAGAAACGTCCGTTCAGCGGCAAAGTAGATGCGAGGATCATCCGAAGCCTTTCCCTCATCCGCCATACACTTCCCCTAACCTTTCAAAATAAATTGGCCAGCGAGCCTCGGTCGCAGCAAGTCTATCGTTTCGCCGTAGATAACTCACACAGGGCGCCGTCGCGAACCACTCTGGCCGCCATACACGAGCCGTCCGTCACAGGAATGTTTTCACAACCCTGCAAATGAAAGAGAATAATGGGACGCATCAGAAACAGGCTTCCCCGGAGAGACAAGAATGAATCGCAACGGTTTGGCACTCCTGCTTGTAATGTCGATCGGAGTAAGTACGCATGCGCAACAGGCCATGCTTAAAGGCATCGAGACATCAGACCTGAACAAATCAGTCAAGCCGTGTGACAACTTCTTCGATTTCTCCAATGGCGCCTGGCGGACCCAGAACCCAATTCCAGCGTCGATGGACCGCTGGAGCCGTCGTTGGCAGGCCGGTGAACGGAACAAAGATCAGCTCCGAGAGATCCTCGACTCAGTTTCTGCCGAATCCGGACACGTTGCAGGAACTCCCGCTCAGTTGACCGGCGACTTTTATGCCGCCTGCACCAATGTAAAGGCCATCGACGAAAAAGGGGCTGCACCGCTCAAGCCTTACCTGGCTCAAATCGATGCAATCCACAACCAGTCTGATCTTCAACAGGAGTTGCGGGAGCTTCATGCCATTGGCATCGCTGTGCCCTTTACCTTTGGAGGCACGCAAAATCCGCACTCACCGACTGACGTTATCGCGGATGTAGGGTCAGGCGGCTTGGGCCTGCCGGACCGTGATTACTACGTCAAGCCCGAGAAGCGCTTCGCCGACGCAAGAGCAGCCTACCTGGTCTACATAGCCAAGATCCTCAACCTCGGTGGCTTCGCCGATAGCGATGCCAGGGCGGCGGCACAGACCATAATGCAGTTTGAAACAGCTTTGGCCAAGGCCTCGCTGGACAATGTGACATTGCGCGATCCGCACGCCACGGATCACATTGCGAATCTCGACGCGTTACAGAAGATGACTCCACACTTCGACTGGAGCGCCTTCCTGAATAGCGCCCACGTTGCCCCAGGGCTAATCAACATCGATGAGCCCGTCTTCATGGCAGAATTCGAGCGCCAGTTGAAGTCCACTTCTCTGGCAACCTGGAAGACCTATCTGCGCTGGCATTTGCTTAACGGTTCGGCCGATTCCCTGTCGCAGCCATTTGTGGATGCGCGTTTTGATTTCTACCAAAAGCAGCTCGCCGGAGTTGGCGAACTCAAGCCGAGAGAAGTACGCTGCGCAGAACAGACTGACCGTCTACTCGGAGAGGCGCTTGGCCAGGAGTACGTCAAGCGGTATTTTCCGCCGGAAGCAAAGCAGCGTGCCCAGGCAATGGTCGCCAACATCCTGTCGGCGATGCATGACACAATCGAAGAACTCGACTGGATGACGCCTCCAACCAAGCAGAAAGCGTTGGAAAAGCTCTCGACCTTCCAGGTCAAGATCGGCTATCCCGATAAGTGGAAGGATTACTCCTCAGTCAAGATCGACCGCAGCGGCTACTTCGCCGATGTAATTGCAGCAAACAAATTCCAGGTCACAGACAATCTTTCCACGATCGGAAAACCCGTCGACCGCGGGCGTTGGGGAATGACTCCGCCAACCTCCAACGCTTACTACAATCCGCTGATGAACGAGATCGTCTTCCCCGCAGGCATTCTGCAGCCGCCCGCCTTCAGCATGAACTATTCAGACGCCGTAAACTACGGAGCCATCGGCGTCGTCATCGGGCACGAGATATCCCACGGCTTCGACGACCAGGGAGCGAAGTTCGACTCAACCGGCAAACTCGAAAACTGGTGGACCTCGGAGGACGAGACCAAATTCAAGGCCAAAACATCATGCGTCGTGAAGCAGTTCGACGGCTTCAAAATCGACGGCAATGATGACATTCACATCAACGGCAAACTGGTGCTCGGTGAGTCGATCGGCGATCTGGCAGGGCTCAAAATCGCCTACCGCGCCTTCAAGAAAACCGCCCAGGGCCAATCCGACGAAATGATCGACGGCTACACTCCCGACCAGCAATTCTTCATCGCCTGGGGACAGTTCCGGGGAGACGAAACCCGCCCTGAAACCCAAAAGCTCATGGTTCAGGGAGATCCGCATCCGGTCGCGAAGTACCGCGTCCTGGGCCCGATGTCCAATTTCCCGCCCTTTGCCGCCGCATTCAGCTGCCAGGCCGGTTCTGCAATGACCCGGCCAGATGCCGAAAGATGCGTCGTCTGGTAAGAACTTCAGAGAACACTAGGAGCTGATCTTCTAAATCAGCTCCTCGCGCCCGCTAGCCGCCAGATCCTTCACAATCTTCCCAACATCCTGTGAATGCTTGCGGTGCGCCACCAGCAAGGCATCCTCAGTCTCCACGATCACCAGGTCCTGAACGCCAACCAGAGCCACAAACTTCTTCGGGCTGTAGATATAGTTATCGCCCGAGTCCAACGTCATCACGCCGAGCGCCTCTGAAACATTCCCATCGCCGTCGCCGCGAAGCCGTGTCTCTACCTGATACTCGTAGAGCGACTCCCACGAACCCAGATCGTTCCACCCAAACTCCGCCGGCAGACAAAACAGCCGCGAATTATGCTCGCCCTTCGCCGACCTAGGTTCCAGAATCGCGTAATCCACCGAGATGTTCTCGCATCGCGGATACAGCTTCGCAAACACCGCATCAAAGTCCGGAGTCCCAAACGCCGCCGCAATCTCCTCCAGCAGCGGAGCCGTCTCCGGCAGATGCTCCCTGACCGCATTCGCCAGCGTGCGCGCCGACCACAGAAACATCCCCGAGTTCCAGTAGTAATTCCCCGCGCCTACAAACTCTTCGGCCCGGTTGCGGCTCGGCTTTTCCGTAAAGCGCTTCACGTGTACGCCGTCGCGTGGCCCGTCGTCACCCGTCTCGATATACCCGTAGCCGGTCTCAGCCCGCGTCGGCTCGATCCCCAGCACAACCATCACGTCGCCAGAAGCAGCCAACGTAATTCCGCGCTCAATCACCTTCAGAAACCGCGGTTCGTCCCCAATCACATGATCCGAAGGGAAAACCCCAATCACCGCATCCGGATTCGACTTTTCCACCAGAAAAGCCGCCAGCCCGCATGCCGGCGCAGTATTCCGCGCCACGGGCTCCTCAACAATCTGCCCTCGCGGAACACCGGGCAGCTGCGCCTCGATCTCCCCCGCAAGCAGTTCGTTCGTAATCACCCACACCTGTTCCGGTCCGGCAATCGGACTCAGCCGCTCCACCGTTTGCTGCAGCATTGAGCGCTCGCCATCCAGCGCCAGCACTTGTTTTGCGCGCGCGCGGCGAGAACGCGGCCAAAAGCGGGTTCCACTTCCTCCAGCTAATATGACAGGGCGAAAATCGATCTTATTCGTCATGGAAACGCTATCCTACCCCACCAGACAAACGATTGCCTAGCCGCAATCCCATTCCGCAATCGATTCGCTTCATCCATCGTTACCATGGGTGTCAACACCTCTTTCATCGCGTGCAGTAAGTACTTGACATGAATAGCCTCCCATGTTCCATTGAAGCTTCCGGAACTTTCGAAGGAATCTTTAGAAAGCTTCGTAAAAACTCCGGAAGCCTGTTCTCCGGAGGGCCTCCGTGAATAACTCTCTCTTACGCTCCGCCGTGGTGTTATCTCTTGCAGCCGCCTCGTCATTCCTCCCGGCTCAGCAGATTCCACAGGCCGCGTGGCGTCGCCCTATCGGGCTCCCGCTCCAGGAGCCTGGCATCCGGCGTAATGCGTCCGATATCGACGATGGCTACTGGCAGGGGGCGCCCGTAGGCGGCTTTGGCTCAGGCACGTTTTCGCGCACCTACCGCGGTGACTTTGCCCGTTGGCATATCAAGGCTGGCGTTCACAACTACGGCGCGGTCTCCGCCAACCAATTTGCCATGTACCAGAAATCCGAGGGAGACTCCACAGGTACCGCCCGCGTTCTGCTCACCGACCATCCCCAACACGGCGAGCTCTCCAGCTGGACCTGGGACTACCCTGTAGCCACCGGCGAATACGCCGCTCTCTACCCCAAATCCTGGTACGACTACCAGTGGAATAAGTTTCCCGCACACGTGATCCTCGAACAATTTTCGCCCGTGCTTCCCGATAACTATCGCGAATCGAGCTATCCCGTGGCTGTATATCGCTGGCACGCCACTAATCCCACCGACAAGACCGTAACCGTGTCCGTCCTTCTCTCCTGGACCAACATGTCCGGATGGTTCCGGAGTTACACCGGCGACTTTCGTAACTCGCCCAGCCGCGGAAATCACAATATCTATAGGACCGAAGCAGTTAGCGCAAACAGCGCCATGAAAGGCCTGGTCTTCGACCGGCTGCGAGCCAGCTCACAGCCGGAGGAGTTCGACGGCCAATTCGCTATTGCTGCCCTCCAATCATCCGGCGTGGAAGTCACCTACCAAACCACCTTCCAAGCCACCGGAGACGGAGCGTCCGTCTGGGCTCCCTTCGCCGCCGACGGACGGCTCGCCAACGACAACACCACCTGGGTCAGCGACAGTGAAAAGCTCGCTGGCGCCATCGCCGTCCGCTTCACCCTCAAGCCCGGCGAATCCAGGATCGTGCCCATGGTGATCTCGTGGGACTTTCCGACAGTCCAGTTCGGTGAAGGCCGCCAATGGCATCGCCGCTACA
>Ga0206935_10282_pt1 | contig 14033 bp, 4 predicted proteins | sample Alteio_BWOrgHeat_13_FD_152924 | JGI IMG/M metagenome (GOLD analysis project Ga0206935, IMG submission 152924) | Enriched cells from forest soil in Barre Woods Harvard Forest LTER site, Petersham, Massachusetts, United States -... | ecosystem: Environmental > Terrestrial > Soil > Temperate forest >...
TCTATGGCAAAAAAGAGACCCGCGGCGGACGCAAGATGGGACACGTGACGATCCTCAGCCAGGAAAAACAGGATCTGGTGCATAAGGCGCATAAGATCCGGAATACGCTGAAAGTGATCAGCCGGTGAGCGCGGGCCGGGGAGAGTTCGATACTATTTTTCAACATACCACTATTCAATGAGTACTGTTCTTGTTGGCATCATCATGGGCAGCGACAGCGATCTTCCGGTGATGAAGGCGGCTGCCGATGTTCTCGAATCCTTTGACATCTCTTTCGAGTTGACGGTCGTCTCGGCGCACCGTACCCCGATGCGTATGGTTGAATATGCAAGCCAGGCGGCCTCGAGGGGGCTGAAAGTGATCATCGCCGGGGCTGGCGGCGCGGCGCATCTGCCGGGCATGGTGGCTTCCCTCACTCCCCTGCCGGTGATCGGCGTGCCGATCAAATCCTCCAATTCGATCGACGGATGGGATTCGGTGCTATCGATCCTGCAAATGCCTGGCGGCATCCCGGTCGCCACAGTGGCATTGAACGGCGCGAAGAATGCGGGTCTGTTGGCGGCATCGATCATCGGGGCCTTCGATCCCATCACCGGCGCGAAAGTGGCGGCGTATAAAAAAGGGATGGAGACGGATGTATTGAAAAAGGTCGAAAAGCTCAAAGGAGAAGGTTGGAAAAATGGGTTTGATGATTAGGGTTTCATTATTGGAGGCATATTCTTTTGTCCAAGGTTACATCCAATAGATCTAATTATTTCATACTCTTCAATAGTACTTGGAGGCACATCAACTTTTAAAGACGATAAATACGGAATGCCATGATTGGTCTCGATCTTCAATCCGGTTTTTACCTTAGGGAAGCTCGCAATTCTAATTTGTGTTAAATTTTCTGATATTGAATCAAGAATTAAATGGCAAGATGGATAAATGGTCAAATTTCCCCAAAAATTATAATATATCTAAGATTTACCCGCAGAACTCATCCCATACCAATTTATAAAAAAATTATTTCGATTTTCGTTGGGCAAAAGTTTATTGAAACTGCTTTCAACTCTATTGTACCCGGATTCAAAATACATTCCAAAAAACCTGTCATTAGAGAATTTATGATAAATTTCTTCTCTTACCAGGCCGATAGGAAAATCATATTTATAGCTAAGCGGGTTAGGCTTAGGTATAGTTTTTGAAAATATGAAATAATGAGATACTAATACAAGAACTGCGCACGATATTATGACAGTTAGAAATTTTTTCATAGACATTTTTCAATTATTCTACCCTGCCCACCAGGGATATTTCTTCATAGTCCTATAATAAAAATGGCTATTGAGGAGTTGTGAATTCGATTTCTGTTTTAGGTAGTCTGCCCTTTTCTTCAACGCCTCCTGCAATTTAGCCTGGACCTCAAGTCGGGCTTCAGCCAGTTTTTCATTCATTCTTTTTGCCGTTATGTAACCATCTGCTCCATTGTGCTTTTTTATGTCATCTGGATCTTCTTTACTATTATGATCACTTATAATGTTATACACCAATGGGTCGCCATTCTCATTTCTATGAGCAGGCGAGGTCTCGTCCATAATAGTATGCAATGCTTCTCCTAATTTCTCATAATCCCCGGTCTTAACAAATTCGTTGACCTTACTGTTTATCCATTTATCTGCAGCCTTCTTGGCATCAGAAATAGACATACCTCTAGGCCGCATCCCATGAACAAATTGGTTGGCATCAGATTGATTGCCAAGTCCGTTCCCTCTAAATGGATTATCTGCACGATCACTACCCAAGATCAGCTGCTTTAATTGATCTGCAGAGACTATTTTAGCAAAAATACTTTTACTCCCAAAGGCTCCTTCTAATATTTCATGATGAACTGATGTTGGCCAATCGCCGTGGATATCGATATTCGACATGGGATTGTTACCATCGAACCCGTACGGTGAAAATTCCGGGCCTTTTTTAAACTCAGGATCTACGCTTTGCCATCTGGCTGTTCTTGGATCATATATTCTGGCTCCATAATCGATCTGATTACCTGCTCCCTCAATCTCATCATCATTTTCCTTTCCATTAAACCCATAACGATAAGCGCTTGAACTAAACCCCCTCCCTGGCATCTGCATACCGAACGGGTAATAATCCTGTTCGGACAATACCGTCGCCTCATAGTGATCGATCAAAGAACCATTTGTTTGCGAAGGTATGCCATTTCGAATATCGTTTATCGTCGCGATAACATTCCCTAAATGGTTCGTGATCTCATAATTTCTGTTACCCTGGTTCTCGACCGGATCATTCGTGGGATTATAGGCATCACTGGAAACCTCTGCCATCTGCAAACCGGGCGTAAGGATCCCAAGTCTCTTGCTGCCGTATAGATGCTGTTCAGCCCAGGTCAGGCCATTTGGCTGACCTATGATGACGGTGCCCATGTTCGGGTTTGGGGCGTTCGGGTCTGTCAAAGAATTATAATTATATACGGCCAACACATTGCCTTGTCCATCATGGACATACCAGGTCTTGACCGTAGTGGGAATATTGTCTCCGGTACCTGGCAATGAAACAACCGTCTTGCCGATCCTGTTACCTAAAGGGTCATACTGGAAATTTATAGATTCGACTCCACTCGGTTGAGACTGGGGTAAAATCGGAAGGCCTCCACCTATAGGAATGGGGCTGTCTCCCGGAACAGCGATAGGAGCGCCTCCAGGGGGAGCAATAGGCCTAGGGGGCCCTCCTCCGCCAATAGTGATAGGGCCAGATGCCTGAATGACCTTAGTCAATCCTGCAATTTTTCCATACACTGTCCATTGAATGCTGCCTATAGACTCCTGCTGATCCCCAGTGAGTTCTCCAATATTATTATAAGAATAATTGCCTACTTCCTGATCATGGATATCTGTGGAGAAGCCGGAAACCGCATCATTGATATTACCCAGTTTATTGTTCAGCAACATTCCATTGGCATCTCGGCTGTAGTTATAGGTCAGGTTGTCCATGGCCGCATTCGGATTGCTGCCAGTTGTCTGCGAATTCCGCTGGTAGGTTTGTATATTCCCATTCGCATCATAACTGATACGCTCGGCATAGTCATTAATAATGGAAGCATTGTCCCAAATAGACGCTCCAGCCGTTATGTTGTGCCGATCCATAGCCGTCAGGCGGTTGAGCTGGTCATAGCGGTAGCTATACCCGATGGTATTCCCGCTTTCCAACTGATTGATCGCATAGGTTGCCTGACCGATATTACTGTTGAACAATTCCTTACCGCTCGAAGAAATGCCTGGTGTAGCCGGTGGCGCCTGATATTGGAGACCAAATGCCGGAGCACTGCTACCACCGATGGGTTGATAGTCATTGTTGAAGTACCCCAGGCTATAACCACAAACGTTACGGGCTACCGTGGAAAAGGGCGATCCTGCAATACCGTTGCCGCTTATATCCGTTTGCAACCCATTGCTGCCGGTGAGCTGCTGACCACCCATACCTTTCAGCCAGCCTTGCAGGGTATAAACATAGTCCAACCCCTGAACCTGATTATTGACATCGCCCAGTTCCGTCCTTGCCAGCGGGCCATGCAGGTAATAACGATACGAGGCTTCGCGTTGCCATATCAGGTTGTCGCGGCTGGTCAAGGCCTGCACAAAACGATTATCCGCGTCATAAATATATTGGTAATAGAATTGATCCCACTTTCCATCCTGGTACGATACTTTGTTGACCTTACCGCTGATCTGGTCATAATCATACTTAATATGTTTATAGGGATCCCCAGATGGAATATTTTGTACTTCATACCCCATCATGTCCTGATTCTCCTGGATCAGTTCAGCCACGTTTCCTTCAAAATCATAATTATAATAAGTGGCTGCCCGCCGGTCACCATTAGGATCGCTGCCAAGACCCATTAATGCCATAGCCGCTACCCGTTTGCGCAAATTACTTTGGATCAATCCGGAGGGTGCCCAGGCAGGTACCGCATCGTATGCAGTGAGGGTAACCTGTCTGTTCGATCCGGAAGCATACCAGTTTGCCAGCGTCACATCATTCCTTGTATCCAATTCGGAAAGGGTAGCTGCTCCCAGTTTCTCCCCCACTTCGATAATACGGTTCAATGGATCATAACGGGTATAGCTGAATCGGCCCATCGGATCATTGGCATCGACAATGGCCGGCAACAATTGCTCCGCATTTTGAGAGATCGACAAACGACCCAAACGGTCATAGAGGAAGGTCGAAGTTCCCGCATCCGGTGTAGTTTGTTGCACGACCTGGTTAAGGCTGTTATATTGGTATGTTGTAGGCAGTCCATGAGCAGGTACGATAAATTGCTGATTGATCTGCGCTGTACTACGGTTCTGTTCTACCTGGGCGACCTGATCATCGGTAAGCAATTTGACACCTTCCGGCGGAACGGTCTTCACAAGATTTCCGCTTTGGTCATAATAATAAAGAGTATAGTGGTATTCGTATTGATTGCCTTGCATGACAGCCGAAGCTTGGTTGCTCAGACATTTTGAAATATAGGCGTTCCGGAAATTGACGCGAACCTGGTTGATATACAGATCATACTCCTGGCCGGATTTGGACCAGGCATTCATGATCAGATCGGCGCTGCAGGCAAAATAGTCATTGGGGATCGACGGGGATTGTGGCTTGTCATACAACAATGCCGATGCATTCAGGCTGCATTGATTGTTTTGCCCATTGCCAAACGACGCATAATCGGCATAGGAAAGCGCATAGCCCAACTGGTGGTTCAGATAGTTCGTATAGAGAAGTTCATATAATTGGGTGCCTGCTGTAACACTGGGATAAGTTTGCTGAAAGCTGGTATTGAGCGCAGCAAACTGACTGCAGGTAACAAATGCCGTAACTGGCGGAACAGGGTTCGGAGCCTGGTTAAGCGGGTCACTTGGATTCGGCGCCTGCAGGGCTACCGGCAGGATCACCGGATTGCTCAGATACCCCATGGTACAGGAACTGATATTTGCACACCGGTTCTGCAGATCGGCAAACTGGGTCAATGTAAGCAGGTAATCATCCCCCAATTGCTGTTGCAGCCAGCCGGGGAAAGTCCCCGGACTACCGGCGTTTACCCAGGCCGTATTGAAATCCGCCAGGTTGGAGCAAATATTCGGATTAACCGAGTAAACATTCGGATCTGTAGGGAATGGAAGTTTATTATAAGGATAAGGTGCATCCAGCAGATCGGGACCGAATCCCTCCTGGACGAGTTGTCCCCCGAGAATGGCAGCAAACGCCCCCGAAAAAGAAGTATAACCGGCCGGCGTAGACATTCCCGGAGGCAGATTGCTGGTCGCCGCCATCGTCAGGGTCTGCGGAGACTGTGCAGCAGCCTGCAAATAAGTATCGGATATGGAGTATAACACTTGCACCAAGCTCGTCAACACCTGATCGCTTAACGCCGATCCTGCATTGGGGAATTCGGCGTCCCGGACGGCCTGCAAACGGGCCAGCCAGTTACCCTCCATGGCAGTCAGGTTTGCTTCGGCAGCCGCCAATGCGTTCGCCTGTGCCTGTGATGTCGTGGGAACATTGGCGGCGTTGCAGGTAAGAAGATCGGTCATGTCGATATAATCTGTAAATACCCGGATCTTGTCTTTGTACAAGGCGTAATTGGGATTACTGGTGCAGGAAGATGAGGGCGCCGATGGCGGTGGAGCATAAGGCGCGCAGGTCACACTATTGGCTACGACGGTATAGGTAGTCTGGGTAAAAAAATAGGGGCCATCGGGGTTCTCTATGCAACCTGAACACGTTGGAGGAGGGCCATCAGATTGATAGATCTCGCTATTCTGCCCGATGACAATCCGATCCTGTCCGGCTGGAAGGGTGACCGTAAAATTGGTAGAGGCCGGGAAAAAGAAGACTTCATCCCAACCACCATCCCCATTCGAGTCAAATACCGGTTCCGCAAACTCCGTAGTCCTTGTGACCGTAAAAGTTACCGGTCTGTTCACAGGTCCGCCAGTATGGATATAATAGACATCGTCGATCACGTCGGTAAAATCGGGCAAATTGACTGGATCCGCGGGGGTGGCGGATACAAGCACCTGGCTGGTGGTAAAGCTACTCGCGGCAGGACAGACGCCGACCGGTGGAGGATTGCTTGCATTGGCCACACAGGACGACACCGCTGCCGAAGCATTCGCCGACAAAGGATCGGCCCCGATAAAACAATTCACGCAGGAAGGATTATACTGCTGTTTGGCCAGTTGGTAATATCTGCTTTTCAATTGCAGATAATACCCGAGGTACATCTGCCACTCCATCGTCACGGAACGGCAACCGTCCGAAGGGTTACAATTCGACCAGGAATTTTCCACCTCGAAGGTCGATGGGTTTGCATCTGCAGGCTTGCAATATAAATCCCAATCGACCAGTTGTATGATATTCTTCGCTGGAAATACGGCAGGCGGCCGGACTGTATTATCGGTCAACACAATATTCAATACTGTCGAAAGATTTTGCAGATCGGATTGCATCGCAGAATAATATCCAGCTCCGTGACCGCCCGATGAGCTGAAAAAGGGGTCTTTGTTCAGCAAGGCATAGGGATCGCTATGATTATAATAACCGGCAGTCACGGCATCGTTGCCGTCCTGAAAATTGTCTTTCAGGTTTTCGTCGAAAGTGTAACTGACCTCGTTATTGAATAGTGGCGCCGGGTTGCTTGCATCCTTACACCATTGATAACTGCAATATTCGATATCGTGCACCACGAACAAGCTCGCCCATTCGGGATGTTTCAGATAAGCGCGTATAAAATCCGCCTGGCTCAAACTACCTACCGTCACCGTCGTACCATTGTCCGCCAGAACGGTCAGGTTGGCAATAGCAGGATCAGTCTGATAAAACACCATGACATTGGTATTGTAGGTCTGGGTCATATCCGGCGATATATCGAGGAATACCGTAGCCGCGTTCGTATTCAGGGCGTTCGAGTCATATAGTGCATATTGACCTCCCGGCAGCACGTCCTGTTCCATTTGCTGCAGTTTCTGCTCGCAGGGTGAGGGAGGTGCACAGGAGAGCGAACTGCATTTCACCTTAAGCGTATTAAAGATCGTAGTGATCCATTGGCCGATAGCCGGATCGCCGGTGTTTAAGCCCGTGATCTGTGAGGGGTCGCCCAACAAATCCATCACTTTGGCCGTAAAATCGCCGATCGAACCCAGGTTCTTGCAGGCATCGCAAGTGGCATAACAGGAACTAAGATCCAACGCCTGTAATTCCTGCACGAAAAAGTTGTTCAATGTCTTCAGATCGGTATTGTTCTGCACATAATTATTTGTCTGGAAATTGATCACGGCATCGCTTAGCTGCAAGGAATAGGTGACCGTGTATTCCCCGATCCTCGGAAGGTTGAGCGGTAGTTGCGCAGTGACCACCGAAGGATTGACATAACAGGTGGCATCATTGCCCTGGAAAGGGGTGCTGGTAGCGCTATTGACAAGCATCCCGCAATCATTGGTGACCTTTACAGATAGCGTATAATAACAATCATTACAGAGTTGATTGGCTCCATTCGTTCCGAATTGGGTGACCAGGGCCAGCGGCGCCACGCTATAATTGAGTGTGAAATTGCCCGGCACAGTAGCCATGAAGGTCGTGGACGCATTCATGCTTAACCCTAATGCATCAGATACAAAATCCGCCGGCTGGATCAAGGTCTCATTCAATGCCCTACTGGCCTGGGCCGATTGGGAGGATGGAAGTGCATCCAGGTTGCCCGGAGCGCCACCCGTCAGGGCCGTGGCGATGGTCTTCCCATTGGCATCGATATAGGTTACGCTAACCTGTCCATTGGGGTCGACTATCATATTCTTCAGATAATGCGACGCGTCTCCCGCCTCGGAACCGAACAGCCGGTCCAGGTCACTTTGCAAAGGTTTTCCATAAAAATAGTTAGTCTCGTGTCCGCTGCCGATCTGGAAAGTACTGCCTACCCCACCCTGCCTACGTATACGTCCGGTATTATCCTGTGTATATTCCGTTAGGCTAAAAGGATAACCTCCCGCATCCGGGACGTATTTTGTAAAATAATAATTGGTCGCATTGGAGGCATCCTGAGGAAAATTTTGTTGGGCGTCCATGAAGCCATTAGCAGGAGAATAATATTGGGCTGCACCGCTGCTGTTGGACAAAGCATCGGCGCTGATCGAGCAGGAATTGCCGCTGGCATGATCCAGGTGGATATTTGAAAAACTATACGGGTTATCCGCTCCATCCTGGTTGAATGCGGGATAGTAATCCAGCACGCTGCTTTTAACCGGCACAGGCATAATATTTACTGCGGCACGCCCCATGATATCGTAAATGATTTCATGAACACTGGCAGTCGGACTAAGCACCCCATTCTGTGAGGTCAGATCACTATTGGTAATAGTGACCGTTTGCCGGTCCCGCTGAGAACCGTCAAAATAATCGATCGCCTCTTTTTTCTTGCCCTCTTCGGCAAAGGATCCTACATATTGCCAATTTAGAAATGGCTGATGTGCATCGATATAAAGACCCGAGGTATTACCATTGCCATCCCTGTATTGCCAATCCCCCGTATGTCGAATATTCTCAGCCGGAAAATTCACTCCTCTTACGCGTACTAGGACATATCCCTCCGTGTAAGGCAGACTGATCGAATATTGTGTCGAAGTGATGGTCACCCGCGTGGCATCATGCATCATCCACTGCCCAACTATATCGTCGGGAATATCCAATGGTCCTTGCTGACCTCCATAGCTGTTTTGTATGGCTACCCCCCTGGAGCTCAATGCATCGATATAGGTCCATTCCAGGTCATATTCCTCGGCCCCCGCAAATTGCGCAGGATCCCAGGAGATCGGTAATTGTCCATTGACGACCTGCAAAGGAGATGGCGCCTGAAAAGGAGCAATGGCCTGAGGCCCCCTGGCCAGCAATTGGCTTTCCTGCTGTATGGGTTGTATCAATCCGATATGGAGCGAACCTTTGCCATGCCCATCGAAAGGATATTTTCGCTCGACGAGGATCTGGTTCTTCAGGCGGAATACGGCTGGTAATTTGTCCTTCCATTCAGGCGAACTGATGGAATTGATCACTACGGTTACCTTGAACGCATTCTTGAATTTATAGCGGGCGATCATAGGGAAGTGCTTTCCCTTTGTCGTGTCATATCTGACCACCAGATCGAGGTTGTCGATCTCCTTAGGGATTTGCTGATCACGGCTGGTAAAATATTTTATGGTGATATTAAGTGTACAACTGAATGGCCGGGTATAATAATTCAACGGAGTATCCTGGCGCAACTCAAAAGAGATAACATTATCTATCGATAGGTTCTTTACCTGGTTCCAGTCATTGATCGGAAGGTTCAGAAATTTGTCATCGATCACCGTAACGGAATCGCCCTTCTTCAGATTGCCCGTAATGGACTGGACATAGGACTCGCTCGCGGCCAGCAAGCCGCCAAAAGGAGCGACAAGCAGCAGGATCAGCAAGCGGATAGTTTTAAGGTGTTTTTTTAGCAGCATACGGTAATGAGCTTATCGGTCAATTAAAAACTTGTGTTTACCTGGTAATCTTTATAGGCAGGTCGGTTGTATACGTGGCCATCTTTTATAAGGATGATCGAATCGATCCTTTTATGCATGTCAAATGGAACGGGTGACTGGTAATGATAATCAAGTTTTGCCAGCCATATTTTGCCGGTAGAATTTTTATCGCCGGTAGGGATCTGCTTCCACCATTCCACTTCAGCCCGGTGAAGACGATAGGATAAGGTATCATAGATCAGACTGCAGGATCTGATCTCCGGGTTGAAATCGCTCTGCATCTTCAATATTCGTTCTGATGCAAGTTCCGATACCTTGCCACTGATCCTGAAAGTTGCCGTATCCGAAAATAACCGGTCAAAGGATTGTATAACCGGATTGGCAGAACCTTTCTGACCGACAGTCGCCTTCGACACGGTGATTGTTCTGTTGAGTGTATCCAGTTGCAGCATCAGGCTGCCATCGCAAAATGTCTGAAGGCAGCTCAGCCGGGTATAGAATTGAGACCCATATCGGGTATATCGAAAGCCCCTTTGCTCCTTCAATGCGTATTTGTTCTCGCTGTCATAAATGCGGATGGTACCGGACAGATCGATATTCGAATCCGCACCGGAGAATCGCTCCATGATCCTCCTGTATTCGCCGGCCGCAGCAGGTAGTTCCTTTTCATTCGTAGGGGCTATATGTTTCAGCCCAACCTTTTGCCCAACTGCCGCGAACAGGAGTACTATTAACGTTGCCAGCACAAAGACCAGGAATATTTTTTTTGCCATCATATATTTATCGTGATTTTCTGAATGATTGCCTGTTTTCTTTAACCGTCATGATCCCCTTTTCCGTCTCTTTTTTTACCCGGATCAATGTTCCTTCGTCGTCATACTCATAAAAGGTCGCAAAATTATTTTCGTCAATCTGTGCGATCGGACGCAAATTATTTTCGTCATAGACCCATGACTTAAGTTGTCCGTCGAAAGGCAGTATCCGGAGATCGTCGATATACAAACCGGAGCCCGACAATTGAAGGTCGCTAAACGCAGTGCCCGGAAGGGTAAGATCCAGCTTCTTCCATCCTTCGACAATGGGGACGACCAAATTGCTTATATCCATGGGAACGCCATTGATATTGATGGTTAGCCGCTGGATCGTTGCCTGATCCGGCGAATTATCATTAACCCATACGCTGAAAAGATAATTTTTGGTGCTGATAGGTGCGAATCCTCCTGCCTGCTCATTTGACAACAGGATACAATGGCCATTGGCGTCAAAGCCCAACGGCGAGCCTGAAGGAGCGTCCGATTGGCCCTGCGGTCTGGAGATTGTCAATGCCGAATTCAGTTGCAGGCTATAATTTCCGCTATGGGCGATCCCCGGAACGATACAATTTCCGCCATTGCAGATCTGTCCTCCTGAGGAAGTTAACCCAAGATCCAATTGTCTTGGGACGGGGGGGCAGATTCCTGGCGCGGCTTGTTCCAGGCCAAAATTATAATCCTCGAATCCATCGAAGGCGATCTCGTTATGACGTGCATTGGATCCCACGGCCGTGAGTACCGATCGATCATACCCAAAGAGCTCGGAACTGTATCTTTTTAAAGCATCGACATTCTCTATTTCGTTGCCCTTTTGATCGAAGTATACAGGCCGGCTGCTGAAAGTCCAGCGCTGATTCGGATCTGCACCTGAATTATCGGCCACGGTGACCGGATTGTCCAGCGAAGTCGCCGTGAATCCCCAAAAAGGCGTGAATTCGGCATAATACCCGGAATTACGGATATTGGTACTTCCATTCTGGCCGGGTACGCCAGCTGTCTGTACCCTGTTGACTACGTAAGAGAAATTGGAATCGACTCTCCACACACCCTTGACATCCTGGTAATAAGGGTTGATCGGCTGCTCGACCGGATTCAGGCATTGGACAGGTGTCGTATAGCAAACGGTTAGTTGAATGGCATTTGACCCATTACTCCATTCAGGTCCATAAAAGATCATTTGGCGCAATCCGGTAGAGGTCTCATCCTGGAGCATGATCGATATCTCAAACCACGGATCCCCTTGTGCCAGAAAATCCTTATACATCGTCGTGACATCGATATTTGGATAATTCTGGGCGGTACCGCTACTCGCCGGTAGCGATATCTTACCGACCTCCGTCGTGGAAGGTGGGGAACTCCAGGTCGGTGCCGGCGTATTGCCGCACAACACGACTGGCGTCACCCTCTTGATGAAACAGGCATTTGCGCCGATCGTCGGCGTACTCGTACTGCTCGTATTGGCAATAAGAGATATTGTCGCAGATTGAACGACAGCCCCTGAAGGGAGAAAGGTGGTCGGAAAATAGGCGTACCCTCGAAAAGGACCAGCTACGATATTCCCGATTGACCCGGCCTGAAAGGCTATATCGTTACAACTTACCGGTGGTGTCCCCCTTTGGGCGACCGTGAAGGATCCCGGTTGGAACTTGTCGAAGAAAGGATTCACACATCCGGGAGCAGTACTCAAAGGTATATTAGGCACTGGCATCGCCCATTCGTCCTTATAGGTGACCACCTTCGCATCTAGGATATTCTTATCTACCCCGGGGTGAAGCTCATAAATCCCATTGATCAGCACCAGCGGATTGACCATGCTGACCACCGTTCCGGCAGAAGCAGTAAGGATGTTCCTCCTGCCCGACCGAACAACCAGGTAATTACCGTTTGCGGCAATGAAATTCCCGGTCGCATCGATCAAACGCAAGCTGCCGTCATTCCTGTCAACGATGATCCATTCCTTCATTGCGTTACCGGGATCGATATCCACCAATTCGTCGCCACCTGTCAGATAAGGCGCATAGGAAGTGCTAGCCGCCGCTAAGGTTCCATCTGCATTTGTCATAAAACCTGTCAACAATCCCCCGATATTCTTATAGGCTCCCGACATGCCGTCCTGCGTAAGATAGGCCGGGTAATGGAAGGCATAGGTATAATCGTTATACTCATTTTGGTTCTGTGTCAGCAACACGTCACCGGTCTGAGCGTCCCATAAAAGATTGGTAGCGGTAAGGGTCGATCCGTTCTGGGTAATTCGGGTTTGCTTCAATATGCCATATTGATGGATGACCTTGACGGAGGAAATGGAGTTGTAGTTCCGTGTGTCCGTATTGGCATTGAATGTGAAGGAACCAAAAGGGAAAGGAAATATGGCCATTTGTGTCTCGCCGATATAGCCGGCTACGCTGGCCCCTACCGTACTGCTATTACTTTCCCGGACATCGGTAACCAGATCGGCGTCGGTGCCCAGCAACTCGCCCGCCTGCGGAATGGTTCCATTTGGCTTCATCGTCAATACGGTATTATTCAACGTCTTCTGCTGCGCATTGTCATCATTGACACTATAATAATATTCCGTGGACGTGAGGAGGGTACCGCTATTATCAAAAACCTGCACGGCTTTTTGCTTGCCATGCATATCGTTCAATTCAACTTTGAATCCCTGGGAAGTGGTCACTTTATCAGAATAGGTCGATACGAACAGCATCAGGCTGAGATCATTCTCCTGGTTATGCTGATCCAGGGGCAGGTAATCGACCTGCGTGGGGAAATCCCTGGCCGTATAGAATTGATTGATCGTATAGCCGGTATTGGTATGCGGCAGCATATCCGATCCGGTCGAGTAATCCACCCCGTATGCAGTGGCTTTTACCTGACTATACCCGACGCTTGGCGCAGGAAAATAAGACTCCCCGAACGGCTTTTCCATAAAATGATACCTGTCCAGCCCCCACTCCACTTTTTCGGTATAATTGACCGGTTCATGAAAAGGATTTTCTTCATTGCCGATCTCCGGTTCGTAAGACGCCACTCCCGATGAGATCAGGTTCCCGTTATCATCGGTCATCGTATAGTCGTATTGGATGCCATAAGCAGCCCGCTTCACCCCTGCCACCCCGGTCATATGATCCCATTCGTCGGAGAGTTCCACTTTCCGTACCCGTGCCCCACCGCCCAACTTGCCATAGGTATGTTTCGGATATACTCCGCCATTTGTCTTGCCGATGGGGGCATTCAACCGGATCAGACTTCTCGAAGGTTGTATACGATCCCCAAAATGTTTCCCGCTGGCCGTCTTGTCAAAAGACTGGAACAATTCACGCAGATCGGCAAAGGATTGTACGATCGAACGAACCGCCGCCTGAACGTCTCCGCCCAACGAACTCACATCCGAATTATCATAATTGGCATAGGCATATTGAGGCAGATCTGTCTGCAAGGTCTGCCAGGCCTGCTTGGATACCGGGTTGTAGCCATTCAGCATTTTGACCGGGATACCGATCTTATGACAGATCCCCGGATTGCCCGCATCCGGCACCATGTCGAAGGCCGATGGCGTAGGGTCGATCTCCGCATAACCATATATAAATTCATAATCTCCCTTGTTGTCGACATCCGTATAGATCTTGTAGAAGATATTATTCCATTCTTGTCCGTTGGGCCCGCTCAGATA
>Ga0206935_10277_pt2 | contig 14011 bp, 10 predicted proteins | sample Alteio_BWOrgHeat_13_FD_152924 | JGI IMG/M metagenome (GOLD analysis project Ga0206935, IMG submission 152924) | Enriched cells from forest soil in Barre Woods Harvard Forest LTER site, Petersham, Massachusetts, United States -... | ecosystem: Environmental > Terrestrial > Soil > Temperate forest >...
CGGGGTATCGGGCGGGTTTGTGAATTCTTATACCTATGACGCGGCGGGGAACCGGTTGACGGCGACGTACGGCGTGGGGCGGAGCGATGCGCGGGAATTGACGAGCGCGTATGATAACCTGAACCGGGTGAAGTCGATCAGCGAGCAGCTGGTGAGTGCGTCGGGAGCGGAGCGGCAGACGTATTACCATTATGACGCGGCAGGGAACCGGGTGGCGCTGGTGCAACCGAACTACGGGTATGTCGAGACGAGTTTCGACGCGTTGGGGCGGCAGGCGGAGGTGGAGGGGTACAAGCCGTCGGCGGAGAGTGGGGAGCTTTACGACTTTGCGCTGGGGTACGACGCATTTGGAAACCTGCAGGAGCAGGTGGAGACGTATCCGGCAGGCCAGTTGGGGAACCGGACGGTGACGCTGGGATACGATGGGGCGGATAGGTTGACCACGGAGACGATGCTGACGGGGACGACGAACATCACAAGCGCCTATGAGTATGACTCGGCGAACGATCGGACGAGCAAGGTCACGACCCAGCAGATTGGCAATGCCACGGCGACGACGCTGGTGAATGATGTTTATTCGTATTTGCCGGGGAACCGGTTGCAGTATGTGTACCACTACACGGGCGGGAATGTGACCTCGGCGGATCACTATAACATCAATGCGTCAGGGCTGGGGCATGGCGCGGTGACCTTCTGGGATCACTATACGGTGTCGGGGAACACGGCGACGTTGCAGTCGACGTGGAAGTACAATTACGACTTGGACAACCGGCTGGTGGAGGTCGCGAAGATGGACAGCGGGCACCTGAGCGGGCAGGGCGGATTCTATGCCTACGCCTATGACTATCGGGGAAGACGCGTGGCGAGGGAATCTTTAACGGACTGGGTCAGCGCCGTGTTTAGCGGCGGTACGGACGTGCGGGAATACCGGGCCAGTCAGACGGCGTACAGCTATTCATGGCAATGGTGGGCGCAGGTTATCTGGCAGATGCCGACGTGGAACGTGGGCAATGTGACGAGCGCGCCGAGTGTGGAGTATGTGAGAGGGTCAGATTGGGGCGGTGGAGTCGGTGGCGTACTGTATAGCCTGCATTCGGATAATGCTCAGTACTATCATTACGACGGCAGGGGCGATGTCGTGGCTCAAACTACCGGAAGTTTAGGCTCACTGGTTTACCAGTCGGCTTATAATGCGTATGGCGAGCACAATCCGAGCGGGACATCTTTTGTGCCTGCCGCGGCGGGCACGCAGGAGTACACGGCCAGCGGGGCAACCACCGATGATTTAAGGGCGAATACAAAAGAGGAAGACCCGACGGGGTTGAGCCTGCAAGACCAGCGGCCCCTCCTCATTGGAACGAATACTTGGATGACTCCTGACCCCATGGGCATGATTGATGGGACGAATATGTATGGATACTGCAAGATGAACCCCTACAGCGGATTTGATCCACAAGGGTTATGGACGGGAGATCAAAAAGATGCTGAGATTGCCAGTGATAAGCGCGCTGTTGCTGACGATGAAGCTAATATCGCCGCAAAACAAAATGTGATCGCCCAAGAAAAGGCGGATTTGGCAGGCGGCAATCTATCGCCGAATTACGCCAGTGAAGTTCAGGGCAACATCGACAAAAATGAAAAAGACCTCTACGATCTTAACCGGTCGCGGGGCATCAAGGATAGGCACTTGGCCGACGACGAGGCCGAGAAAAAGGTGTACCTGGAAATCGCCAAACGCAACGGACTTGACCAGCATACCTCGGACACGAATTCGCAAAAATTCCAGTTGGGTGCGAGCGCTTACTTTGATCATGTCGGGACTCTCCAGCGCATTAATAACGATGCCAACATCGCTGCGGATGTAGTGGTATTTATTGAATCACTTGGAGAAATTGATTTGCGATCCGGTGCATCTGTCGAACAGTATTCGCTCAGGGCGAGACAAGATGGATTTTATCCGGTGATGAAACGTGGATTTGCAGAGCCGCAGGGCGGCATTTGGCTGGAGCAGGGTGACGTATGGAAATTCGGTACAACCAAGAATCCGACAGCCCGGTATACAAATAAGTTTTTGGAAGAATGGGATTTGCGTTACCAAACTGAATCATCCGGAACATTGTCTGAATCTTTACAGGCGGAAAAACAGCAAATCCTCAACTACCAGCAACAGAACGGGGTGTTGCCGCCGGGCAACAAAATCGTTAAATAGGAAAATCGCCATGCATTTTGGAATAACAGACGACTCTAATAGGGAATCGCAAGTGGGTGGATTTACTTACGACACCTGCGGTCCGACGGAAAAGCATTTTCGCCCGAAAGATTACGGAGCGGCACTTCAGGGCATCGGGATCGTTTTGATGTGTCGCAACCCGGCCTTAAATTTCAAGCAACGGATTAGGTTCTCAAAAAAACACGAGGCACGAGGTCGGGAAGTTTTTAATAGGCTCTACATGGACATCATGCTTGATCTTGAGGAAATGAAGTCCGCCAGTCCGGAATCGCGGCGGCGGATAATACTTCAGCGCATTCTGGACGAAGTGCCGGTAGTTCTTAATCGGTATAAATTTCAAGGTTTTGACAAAGCACGATTCTTGCAGGATATGAACGAATGGTTTCGATACGAAAACTTCACTTGGAAGGATTGGGATTTAAAAAATGAACCTCCGCGCCAACCCTAGCTGACCGATGCGCGCGCCGATCCGAGCCAATCCGCGCCTGGGCACTGTACGCCGCTCGCCCCCGGTCAGTTTGGCTCTGCGTCCGGGGCTTAATCCGAAACTCGGGCTGTGGCTGACGTTGATGATCGTCTGGGCGTTGGTGAGCTCGTTCCGCTACTACTACGACGGGTTGAACCGGCTGATGGCGCAGAACTCGTCGAGCGCGAGCAACCCGGAGTACGACACTTTCAATGCCATTAACAAGACGGCGCAGTCGCACGATTACTTCGGCGCCTACGACACGGTAAGCTACACCTACGATGCGCGGAATCGGCTGAAGCACCGGGGGGTGGCGTCGATGACGACGAGCGGGTCATGGGGACTGACGGACAACAATGATTCGCCAGGCGAGGGAATTGGTTACGATTATTCGTACGACGCAGGCGGCAACCTGCTGGCGGTGAAGTCGACGATGCTGTTTGCCAGCGGCGGGGTGCCGAACACGAACGTGGCGTATGCGTATGATAATTTGAACCGCCAGGTGCTGGAAATCCAGGGGCCGGCGATCAGCAACATCAGCAGTGTGTCTGCAAACGGGACGAACGTGCCGAGCGGGGTATCGGGCGGGTTTGTGAATTCTTATACCTATGACGCGGCGGGGAACCGGTTGACGGCGACGTACGGCGTGGGGCGGAGCGATGCGCGGGAATTGACGAGCGCGTATGATAACCTGAACCGGGTGAAGTCGATCAGCGAGCAGCTGGTGAGTGCGTCGGGAGCGGAGCGGCAGACGTATTACCATTATGACGCGGCAGGGAACCGGGTGGCGCTGGTGCAACCGAACTACGGGTATGTCGAGACGAGTTTCGACGCGTTGGGGCGGCAGGCGGAGGTGGAGGGGTACAAGCCGTCGGCGGAGAGTGGGGAGCTTTACGACTTTGCGCTGGGGTACGACGCATTTGGAAACCTGCAGGAGCAGGTGGAGACGTATCCGGCAGGCCAGTTGGGGAACCGGACGGTGACGCTGGGATACGATGGGGCGGATAGGTTGACCACGGAGACGATGCTGACGGGGACGACGAACATCACAAGCGCCTATGAGTATGACTCGGCGAACGATCGGACGAGCAAGGTCACGACGCAGCAGATCGGCAATGCGACGGCTACGACGCTGGTGAATGATGTCTATTCGTATTTGCCGGGGAACCGGTTGCAGTTTGTGGATCATTACACGGGCGGGAGCCTGACGGCGCGGGAGCACTATAACGTGCAGGCGGACGGCATCGGCCACGGGGCGGTGACCTTCTGGGACCATTATTCGGTGTCGGGGAACACGGCGACTTTGCAGTCGACGTGGAAGTACAATTACGACTTCGACAACCGGTTGGTGGAAGTGGCGAAGATGGACAGCGGGCACCTGAGCGGTCAGGGCGGGTTTTATGCGTATGCGTACGATTACCGGGGAAGACGCGTGGCCCGGGAATCTTTAACGGACTGGGTGAGCGCGGTGTTTAGCGGGGGGACGGACGTGCGGGAATACCGGGCCAGCCAGACGGCGTACAGCTATTCATGGCAATGGTGGGCGCAGGTTATCTGGCAGATGCCCACATGGAACGTGGGCAATGTGACGAGCGCACCGAGTGTGGAGTATGTGCGTGGAAGCGACTGGGGTGGTGGGGTGGGAGGCGTACTGTATAGCCTGCATTCGGATAATGCGCAGTATTATCATTATGATGGGCGCGGTGATGTGGTTGCCCAGACGACTGGGAGTTTGGGTTCGCTGGTTTATCAATCAGCCTATAATGCCTATGGGGAGCACAATCCGAGTGGGACATCCTTTGTGCCTGCGGCGGCTGGGACGCAGGAGTGGACGTTGTCAGGCGCAACCACTGACGATCTAAGGGCGAATACAAAAGAGGAAGACCCGACGGGGGTCTCCATGCAGGGCCAAAGACCACTGATTATTGGAACGAACACTTGGATGACTCCTGACCCCATGGGGATGATTGATGGGACGAATATGTATGGATACTGCAAAATGAATCCGATGACGTCCTTCGATCCGGAAGGATTACTGACGGCATCACAAGTAAGTGCTTTTTCTGGCTCGATGGCTGATTCGATGCACTCGTCCAACAACACCGGGGTAGGCGGGTTCTTCAATGAATTTGCGGCAGATTTTTGGGACACCGTGCATTCAGCGTCAACCCCGCAGTCCTACGCTGATAACTATCATAGCTCGGTTAATCGAATTGCAAAAGTTTCCGAGGACAAGAGTACGGGCACAGTTCTTTTGGCGACGGGTGGCGAAATGGTTGGTCTCAACGACCTCGCGGAAGCATCTTCCGATACCGATGTTTACGGCAACAGTCAGAGTGGAACGCAACGCTTGATGAAATTGGACGCCGGAGTGATGAAGGGGGCTTCAACTGTTGCCGTGGCCGACCAAATGGCGGTGGCAGTTGATGCCAACGCAGCCACCAAGGCCGCGTCAACGGATGTAAAGCCGACGCCCCCGGCGACGAATGCGCCGGCAAACGATACTGTGACGGTATATCGTGGGGTTGCTTCAGATCATCCGGGATATGCAGATGCGCTCGAAGGGAAGGCGACGCCTAGGGGTGGGCATAGTAATCCTGATCTTCATAATTCAGGAGATACTAAAAGCACGTTTACATCTTGGACGCCAAACGAATATGTTGCCGATAGTTTTGCTACCACAACACAAGATGGTGTTTGAACCCACAGGCCAACCATAGCAGGGGCAAGTCCACCATGCCAACTTGCGCTGCTTTATGAAGAAAATGTCACTTGAGTCTAGTTTCTCGGCTATGAACCGCCCATAAGGGCCTAATTTCGCCTACAGTCCGCTGAACACCCAAGTGCCTTGCCCTCCTCGTGGCACTTGTCCCGGTTAACCCCTGAAACGCCTCACAGCCTCTTTCATCCGAAAGCGCTCAGTCTAATTCGGTATGGATGCGACCGCCCAAGTTATGTCGTCGATAGATTTGGCTTAGCTTATCTTAAAGTCAATCGGCCAGGCTGCTTTAGCCCAGGATTTCAATCCAGCCGCAATCCAGGGCGTCGCGCAGCCGCTTGGCCGTGGTGATTAAAATATTGGTCTGGCCGGCTTCAATCTTCTGCACAGTGCGGATATTCAGGTCCGCCAGCTCGGCCAGATGTTCCTGGGAGATACGCCGCTGGACCCGTGCCCGACGGAGGCTGGCCCCGAAACGTTTAAGCGCAGCCCGCTCTGCATTAGTTGTTGGCACGCCCCATAGTGCCGTATTTTCCTGATTGACGTTACGGCACAATAGGCCGTAAAAAACATTAACAAATTGATGTCTTATGAAAACGAAAGCGCGATATGGATCCTCAACTCAAGGGCGCGATGAGTGGCCTGGTCTAAAGTCATTGAGCTAATTTTTAGCTGCCGATTATGAAAAATACATTCAAACGTTACATCTGGCTGACCCTGCCCTTAATTTTCCTGGCTGGTCGAATTCTGACCGCCTGCGCAACGCCCTCCTCGGCAGGAGCCATGGAGGACCTATTAAATAAATGTGCGAGTAACACCGCCTATGTAAACCAATCGAACATGAGCGCCGCTGAGGCCGCGACCTACTTTGCTGACCAAATGCAGGCCATGGACACCCGGAATTGTCCCCCCAGACTTTCGGCTGGCCTTTCAAGACCATATCACTGCTTGGCGGCAGGCCGCTCCCTATTTTGCCAATAATACGACCCTTAACACGCTTTTGGATGGAGTGATTGGCACATTTTCCGGCGATAGTTCCCGCCTCGACTAAGCACAACGCGGAGCATCCCTGGCCACCTAGCGAATAAATGACACCTACCAAAAGCTGACCGCAATTGCCATTCAGCACGGAGCGAGGGTGCCGGTATCGGTGTTGAATAAATAGGTTGGATGGCTTTTGAGTTTGGCTGCGTTGGGTGAAAGAGGCACCAAGTAATCGAACTTTGGATTAATCATAGAACGCATCGCTCTTTCCATATCGGCTAAGCGCAATTTGGCTACCGTAAGTGTTTTTGTGTTCAAAGTTTTCCACTTTTGCTTGCCGTTCACCCGTAATCTTGCATAGAACATACGGCTTGTCTTGTTTCGGAGTAGATTCGGAACTGCTGTTCTTTCCCAATGAGTTTCATTTTTCATGCAACAAGTGTAGAAAGTGAGTGTAGAAACTGCCAATCGCACAGTTTCCACTCTCTCTTAACTCATTGTTAATAAACAATTTTTGCCCGGTAGCTCAGCGGTAGAGCAGGTGACTGTTAATCACTTGGTCGGAGGTTCGATCCCTCCCCGGGCAGCCAATTTAACTCTTCGTCGCCCAGCGATTTACCCGGGTTAGCGCGGGTTTGACAGGACAGGGTGGGGTGGCCTAACGTAAAACCCAGTGCGTCTTTACTGCCAGCGTGGGTTTGCCGGGTTGCTGATGGCCGCCGTGGCCATGGCGGGCAATTTGCATCTGCCATTGGTGCAGGCCATCGCCTGGTCGCGGATGTACGCGCAGTACCGCCAGCATTTTACGGCGGAGGCCTCCCTTAAAATTACTTTCAGCGGCGAATACCCGTGCGCGCTTTGCAAAGTGGTCGCCGATGCTGAAAAAGAACGCAGCAACATGGACGGCACGCTGACTTCCACCTACCGCGTTTTATTACCCCTGCCACAGGTCGCGGCGATTAATGTCCAGCCAGCCCCGGCACAAACTTGGTCATGGGCTGAACCCGAGACGTGGGTTCCCTCCGGGGCTTTGCTGCCCGAATTGCCGCCCCCTCGGCTGGCCTAGACGCCTCCTGGCTGTAGTCAGGAGCGGTCTTACATACAGAATTTGCGAACGCGTTTTGACGCGAAAGCTCTTCTGTCTTCGGCGTGCCCATACCCCCGGCGTGCGCCTGTGCGTGTATAATCAGTAGTTTCTCTTTTCGTTTTTCCAGCCACGGCATCTTTAATGGATGTTCTGGCCTTTAGCAAAATTCTGTCATGAAAAATCTTTGGATTCCCTCCCTGTTCTTGATCGTTTCCACCGCCGCTGCCCGTGCTTGCGACACCTGCGGCTGCGAGTTCTGCGAACCTGGCGCCATCAACGGCCTCGCCTTTGGCGGCAGCACTGCCGACAAATCCTCGTACTTCTTCTCGTCCATTGCTGAGCAGTACACGGACTACAGTTCTATTAAAAATATCGGCGATGCCGCGCCTGGCGCTTCTCCGGACCAATTCGAACGCAGCGCCATTACGCAATTCATCGTCGGCTACCAGGTCAACGAGCGGCTCGGCGTGCAGATCAACGTGCCCTACATCTACCGCTGGTACCGCACGATGAACAACGCCGGCACCGCGATGGACAGCGGGCAATCGGATGGTTTGGGCGATGTCTCCATTGTGGCCAACTACATCGTCGCGCGCGACGTGCAGCCCAACTGGGGCTACTCCTGGCGCGTGTCCGGAGGCGTTAAGCTCCCTACGGGCGATTCAAGCTTATTGGAATTGGAAGACCCCAATACGACGCAACTATCTCCCTTGAATGGCGACTCCAGCGCCATCGGCGGACACGACGTCGCGCTGGGCAGTGGCTCGGTGGACGGCATCATCGCAACCGGCATCAACGTCAACTGGCAGCGCGCGTTCTTTTCCGCCGACGTTGATTACGCCATCCGCAGCGCCGGTCGCGCAGACTATCGGTACTCCAACGAATTGAGCTGGTCGGCGGGCCCGGGCTATCGCTTGTTTGAGAACGCTGACTACACGCTCAGCCTCCAACTGCTCGCCACGGGCGAATACAAGGCCGCCGACACCGTGCAGGGCGTGGGTACCGACGACACCTTTGTCAGCTCGGTCGGTCTCGGCCCCAAGGTGCTGTTCAACTGGAACCAGCACTTTACCGCCAACCTGGCGCTGGAAGTGCCGGTCATGCAACATTATGACACCGGCTTCCAGGCGGTGGAGACCTACCGCATCAAGGCCGGGGTGACCTTCCGGTTCTAGACCAGGTGTTTTCACCGCGAAGGCGCCATGGACGCAAAGAAAGACCCGGAAAGCTGAACCACTGAGGACACAGAGAACACGGAGGGCGGTGTTTTAAAGAAAATCCTTTTCTCCGTGTTCTCTGTGTCCTCAGTGGGTTAAATCTTTCTTCTTCGCTTTCTTAGCGCCTTTGCGGTGAATTCCTTGTTTTTGCCCAGCCCAAGCACCAGCGGAATGCGCTTGAAAAACCCTCCCAAGTGCGGTGTACTACCCGTTCTGGGCCGTTTTGTTTGCGGTGCGGTAGCCAAGTGGTAAGGCCGGAGTCTGCAAAACTCCCATTCGTCGGTTCGATTCCGACCCGCACCTCCATTTTCCCGCCAATATGTCCGGCGCCACGCCCGCTTTGCCTGAACCTACGCCCGAACGCGTGCCGCACCTGGATGCGTTTTTGGATGAATTGCGCGGTGAACGTCGGCTCTCGAAGCTGACCTCGCGCAATTACGAACACGCCGTGCGCGGATTTTTTACCTGGTTGCGACAAGCTGAAGGCAAAGCGTTTTCTCCGGAACAGGTGAACCGCATGCACGCGCGCGGCTTCGTCATCGAAAGCCAGCGGCGGCTCGACCGGCGCACGGTCCACCTCCATGTTTCCGCCCTGCGCGCGTTTTGGAAATTTCTCCAACGCCGCCGCCTCGTGCCCAGCAGCCCATGGGTTGGTCTGGTGCTGCCAAAATTAGCCAAAAAACTGCCGCTCTTTCTCACCGAGACCCAGATGGGTGAACTGCTGGCCATCCCTGCGCGTCTCGCGGAAAATTTACCTGAAGACACCGACACCCGTGAACGCGCCTTCGCCCGCAGTCGCGACGAGATCATGCTCGAAGTTTTGTACGGCGCGGGCCTGCGTGTCAGCGAATTGACCGGGCTCACGTGGGGGAATCTGGATTTGGAAGACGGTTCGGCCCGCGTGCGCGGCAAGGGTGGCAAGGAGCGCATTTGTCCGCTCGGTGCCATGGCCACTGGCAAGCTGCGTGCGCATCGGTCCGCTTTTGCGCCCTCGTCGGCGTTTGATGCCCCGGTCGTTACCCAATTTAATGGGAAAGCCGTGACCCCGCGCTGGGTGCAGTTGCGCTTAAAAATGTTTCTCAAGCTCGCGGGCCTGCCGCTCGACTTGTCACCCCACAAGTTGCGCCATTCGTTTGCCACGCATTTGCTGAATAGTGGAGCCGACCTTCGCGCCGTGCAGGAAATGCTCGGCCACGCCCGTCTGTCCACGACCCAAATTTACACCCACGTCGGCGTTGCGCGCTTGCAGGAAGCGCATAGAAAAGCACATCCGCGGGCTTAGAGAAACTACTTCGCCACTTTTCTTGTCCAGATTTTCATCAGAGCGGGTATTATAGGGCAAAACCGCATGTTAACCGACTACGAGCTGCTGCGCCGCTATGCCGATTCCGGCGATGAGGCCGCCTTTGCCGAGCTGGTGCAGCGCCACCTGCCCCTGGTCTATGGCGTGGCACTGCGCGTGGTGAATGGCAATGTGCCGCTGGCGGAGGAAGTCGCGCAGAACGTCTTCACTTCGCTCGCGCATCGCGCCGGGGTTTTGTGCGACCATCCCGTGCTCGCCGGATGGTTGCATACCACGACCCGCCACCTGGCCTGCAAGGCCGTGCGCGGCGAACTACGGCGGCACGCTCGTGAACAGGAGGCTGCAGCCATGCAAGAAACAACTACGGAAGCAGAAATGAGCTGGGATCAACTCCGCCCGGTCCTCGATGAAGCCGTGGGCCAGCTGCGCGAATGCGAGCGCAATGTCGTATTGCTGCGATTTTTTCAGGGCAAAACTTTTCCTGAAATTGAAGCCGCACTGGGTTTGACCGAGAGCACCGCGCACAAACACGTCGAACGTTCGCTGGAAAAAATCCGCCGCCACTTTGCCCGCCGGGGCGTGACGACCACCGTTGCGCTGCTGGCCGCTGCCATGGCCACCCATGCTGCCATTGCCGTGCCAGCCAGCCTTACCGCACAGGTCACGCAGGCATCGCTCGCCCAAGCCGCCAGCGCTAGCGGCCTGGTTCACTTTCTCTGGAAAATATTCTTTATGAGCACAAAAACCAAAATCATTACCACTGCCGTAGTCGTCGCCGCCATCGCGAGCATTCCCATAGCCCTTCAACGCCAGCAAATCATCGAATTGGAAACCAAATACGTGCCAGCCATGGGTCGGGCTCCTTCCAAACAGTTGGCCACGGTAGGTGCCGCGAATGTGGCGCGCGATCTGCGCCGGGTGCTCGACCTTAAAAACAATTTTGATTTAATGCGCGGCCTGGTGGATTTCGCCAACAGCCTGGATGCTGCCGGCCTGAAGGAGGCATTGACCGATTTGAGCAAATTACCGCCGACGCATAACACCTCGGTGGCTTTGGATATTTTAATGTCGCGGCTGGCCAGTCTAAATCCCCAAGGTGCTTTGGAACTGGCTAACTCCATCCCGATTGCAAATGGCCGGCAAAATTTGCTGGAAACTCTTTTTACCACGTGGGGCCAGGCCGACCCCGCAAAAGCGCTGGCTGCTCTTAGTGCCATTACCAATCCGCATGAGAGGGAAATGCTCACGGGCACAATTGTGAATGGATTAATTAACACCGACCCTAAAGCGGCGATAAATATTTTGAACTCCTTGCCGGGCGGCTCGCTGACCAATGCTAGTTATAACAATGCCTTTTCCCGTTGGGCAATGCACGACCCCGCTGCCGCGTCTGCGGCCGTGTTAAATTTGCCCCCGACCCATACCCGTGATTTTGCGATTCAAGGAGTGGTTAATTCCTGGGCGCAATTAGATCCGCAAGCGGCTTTGGCTTGGGCTAATTCCTCTCTGCCGGCAGGTAATAGCAACCGGGTCATGGCCGAGAAGGTCGCCATTTCTTCGTTGGCGAAATCAGATCCTCAGGCGGCGGTTAACTACGTAGCCAACGTCACCAACGTCGCCTCCAAAAATCAGCTCACGCTTTCAATCGCCAGTCAATGGGGTCAGGACGACCCGCAAGCCGCCCTCAACTGGGTGTCGCAATCTGCATCCGGTCAGACGCGCGATAGCGCCATATCGGCATTGCTGGGGCCTTTGAGTCAGAGCGATCCCGCAGCCGCTTTGGGCTACCTCGACCAAATTCCCTCCGGCAAGTTGCAGGACGATGCCGTAGCTCAGATTTCCCAAAATTGGGCCGAACAGAATGTCACGGCAGACTTGGGCTGGTTGCAAAGCCTGCCGGGTTCCACCGCTAACAAAATATTGATTAGAAACGCCATTAACGACTGGGCCAGTGCCAATCCCGATGCCGCCACCGCGTATGTGCAGACCATGCAAGGAGACTCCCAATATGGCCGCCTTATGCAGCAGGTTGCCGCCAACCGCATGGCGGCTGATCCCAACGCTGCATTCGCCTGGGCCAATGCGCTGCCTGCGGATGCCGGGCACGACATTGCCGTGGGTGAAGTGATTTCCCAACTGACCAATATCAGTCCGCAGCAAGCCTGGAGCATGGCCCAGCAATTGCCAGCCGGAGACGTGACGGACAATACTCTTTCCAACGTGGCGGCGAAATGGGCCGCCCAAGACCCCGCCCAGGCCGCCAACGTCATCGCCAATTTACCCGCGGGGCAGGCATTGACTGATGCCACCAACGCCGTCGCCCAAGCCTGGCTCAAACACGACCCCACCGCCGCGTCGCAATGGATCGATACACTGCCCGCCGGCAACGCCCGCGATGCCGCCGTGACGCAGATTATTTCGGTCGAAGGAGCTAATAGTCCATCCACCGCTTTTAGTTGGGCAGTTTCGATTGGCAATCCTGACACCCAAGCCAAGCAGTTATCCGCGGTTGTACAAGAATGGGCCGCCAAAGATCCGGCCGGTGCCGCCGCCGCAGTGCAAAACGCCAATATCACAGATCAAGAACGTGCGAGCCTTATGAACGTGGTGCAGGGGCTTAAGCCTGCCACGAAATAGCTTCCCGCGGCTGCGTTTTCGTGTGCAGATAAATATTTATTAACGAATGGCGATAAACCAAAAGATAAAAACGCCGGCGATAAACAGGCCGAGCATGACAAATCCATCACCCCAGACGTTTCCCGTAAACGGCTTTTCGCCATTGCAGAGAATTGTGTTTGTCGATTCTCCACGTGCACGGCCTATTTGCCAGCGATCCACGATAATACAACCAAAGTAACCGGTTGCGAAAACTACATTGGACAGAAGTCCATACATGTCAGCCACGTTTTTAACGTCATCATGACGGATTCCAAAATGGTGGAATAATCGAATGATGACTAAACCAGTATATTCATAATTGATGGCAAAGGCCAGTCTGATGGAAAGTGGAAACGCCAGCGTTAGAATCACCATTCCCAAAAAAAACCATTTAAGATAACGCAGCATCTTGCAGGTATCCAAAATATATAAAATTCATTACGTCAAATCCGTAATTGACCCAAACGCCGGGTCAAATAAACGCCGGTACAATCGAATAGCCGCGCCGTCGGTAAGGTCAGCCAGAAAATCGCAGGCCAGGCGAGCCCGGGCGGTTTCGCTTTTTTCTGCTTTGATGAGCGCGTTCCACCGCGCGGGGAGAAACGCGAGCTTGGGCTGCGTGGGCTCGATGTAGTGCTCGCGCAGTGCGCCAAACAACCGGTCGATGATAAACCCGCCCTTGAACTCGATTTGCAATATAGACGGCGAACGGAAGATGACATCGAACGCCAGTTTTTTATAAAAGCCCGCTTCCTCCTCGACTTCTTTTTTAATCTCGAGCGTCCACGCGTAGCGCTGGGTTTGTTTGGCCAGCGGATGCTTGCGCGGCACCAACCGACACGCGCGGATAAAGGAGCCAATTTTGGCATTAAACGCTGGCTCGATGTTTTCTTTGCGAATCAAGTCCAGCAGCTTTTCCAACCAGATATTTTTGGCGGCATCAAAACTTTGCCCCGAGGCCCAATGCTCCACCACTTCGACGGTGATAAACCGCGCCTTGATACCATCCAGGATATCGTGCAGGCAATACGCCGTGTCGTCTGCCCAGTCCATGATTTGGCATTCGAGCGATTTGCTGTCGTTCAGGTCGCCGTCCTTTTTGCACGCCGTAGAGTTCTTCGGCCCACCCAGGGCGAAATCGCGCAGCGCCGTCTGGCTGTCGTAGAGAAAATGGTTCTCTGGCGCGCGTTTTTTGCCACCCGCTTCGCGATAAAGCTTTTTATACTTCATCACGCCGTCGAGAAACGCCCGCGTGGGATTCAGTCCACGTGATTGCTGCGGGCGTTCGTAAAAGCGTTCGGCCAACAGACGAAGCGTTTGCGCGTTGCCTTCAAAACCGCCCCAGTT
>Ga0206935_10284_pt1 | contig 13820 bp, 14 predicted proteins | sample Alteio_BWOrgHeat_13_FD_152924 | JGI IMG/M metagenome (GOLD analysis project Ga0206935, IMG submission 152924) | Enriched cells from forest soil in Barre Woods Harvard Forest LTER site, Petersham, Massachusetts, United States -... | ecosystem: Environmental > Terrestrial > Soil > Temperate forest >...
AAACGGTGGGTTGCTTTTCATTATGCGCGTTTCGGGTGTAATTAGATGCAAGTTACCCCACTGCTCATCTGACGACATGACATTTCGATTTAATAATTCCCGAGTCGGTAGTGCTAGGCTACGTGGACAAAACGGCAAGGACGAGGCAAATACCAAGTTAGTCCTTACTAGTTTTCGTCCGATTTGGCTTTAGACTTCTTGGTTTGCTTCTTGACAACCGTCTTGGCGCACGAAATAGTTTCGACATTCCCTCGTCGAACGTTTTGCGAACTCCGGTTCTTCTCGGTATTCGTATTTCATGATTCCAATTTCACTTTCTGGACAGAATCAAACCATGTCTGAAAAAACTCTGAATCGCCGGATGGGAAGAATTGAAGATGCCATTAAAGAGCTAAAGCGCGATCCAAGGCAAAACCACGAGGCACCTCAAAGCGAACAAGGCAATACCGTCCAGAACGGTGATCATTCTCCAGGAGAAAGCGCGGTTATCTCTCGATCGCCAACCGACTCCAAGCGCGCCAATCAATCACGCTTCAATACCGATCAACGGAACGGGACTGATTGGAGGAAACTTATTGAAGTAGTCGGGATACTTGCCGGAATAGGATATGCCATTATTACTTTTTTTCAATGGCATGACGCTAACAAAAATTTTCGGATAGATGAGCGAGCATTTGAAAAGATAGAGATCGTTCGAAGTGCGGGTAACGGTCTCGTTATAGACTTCGCCGAAGGAAAACAAATTGTCGTTCCCATTCAAATTAGTAACGTAGGGAAAACGCCCGCACTCCACAATGATCTTCTGGTTTTTGTCGAAGTATTGTCGCCGAGTCAAAGCCCTAGCCTCTCGAATATTGAGAAAAAGGGAATAATGGCCTTTCATTCAAGCACCGGTTCCTTGTTTCCGGGCGTACCATTCAGCCCGCAGGTGCCGAGGATTGATCCCGACAAAGGGACCGTTGTCTCAACCACAAAAGAAGAAGCTGCGGACACTACTAGGTATGTGGTCGTCTATGGCATCGCTAAATACGACGATATATTTGGGGTTCATCATTACACCAAATTCTGCGAGCCCATTGTTCTGCAGGGACCATACAACGGCGGAGAATGCCACGCATACAACAACGTGGATAATAATTAGACCTACGCTGTCGGCGGGTGGCCCTGATCTGAAATAAGGAGTATCGAGGGCATGCACTATGGTGAGAAACGAGAATTGAGATGCGGTCCACCCGCCCAAACGAGACGCAAAAGTAGGGGACGCGATACATGTCACTCACGAAGCGGATTTTAGAGTTCGAAGGGATATGTGTGCTGGCTGTTTGGACTGCCTTTCTTTTAGTTCAGCTTCTGACGCCCATAAACCATCAAATACATCACTCAGAATCATCAGTTATCGTGGATAGCTATCCTTCTGAGTCGGAAAGATGGTTTCGCGAAAGCTTGCACACCTTCGGCTTAGCGGTTGCGGGGCTAGCTTTGACCGCAGTTGGTTACAAGAGGATAGGACACAGAATCATTACGCTTTTAGTCGTTGCCAACCCAGTGACATATTTTTTATCTCTAAGTCTATACTTCGCATCAAGATTCATCTTCCAAGGCTTCTCATGGCGTGTAGCGGATTTTATTGATCCCTTTGCATACGGAGGCTTGATTCTCGGCACCCTTGCGGGTGTCATATCCTGGCGGTCAAGGGCCTTATCGAGTAGTTTCGATTGATTTCGGTCGAGCGGGTGGCCCAGATCTGAATAAGAAACAATGAGGGGCAGTCACTATGGTGAGAGACCAGAATTGAGATATGGTTCACACGCCATCAAGTCTCCATTCGTGCTTTGCACGAATCTGGGCCCACATCTCAAAAGCGAGATGCGGGGCACCCGGCATGCGGCGGACTAAGCTGCTTCGTGTCGTCAGTCGCGATGAGCGCTCGAACACGCGATTTGGAATTCGAACCCGCTCACTGCGGATGGCCCGAAGATCACAAGGTATTCGCCGTTATCGAGAGGCCGCTCGGGTTGGATCGTGTAAACAGCACTCGAGAGGACATCAAACCTGAGCGGAATCTCTTCGCGTGCGGTAAATCCCGGGTGAAAGCTGAAGGCGGACCATCCCGAGGTAATCTGAACCACTCTTGCGTTGTGTTTGGTTGCTGCTCGCACCAGGTGGACACTCTGGGCATCCGGCTGAGAAGCGTCCAACGCGGCCGCTGTATGGCTCACATAAAAGAGCGGCTTGCGACTGGCCGGAGATTGCATCGCTCCGCCGAATGGAAAAACGCTGACAATGCCGGACGACATCCAGGGGATAAAGCTTCGCCAGCGGTGAGTCAGGTTCTGGGAATGGGCATAGGCGTGATTCAGTCCGACAAAGCTTGCAGCATCGTCGTAAAAAGCCACGGTAATACCGCCCGGAGGTGGAGAGATCTGCCCCCAGACTGCCGCTGAAACCTGATCCGATTGCATTTTGCAGTTACTGTCCTGGGCACGGAGCTGAGGAATAAGGCTCACCAGCCCAACGAATAACAGGATTCCGCTGCATCTACGAACAGTCGAAACACAATTTGTCAGCATCTTCAACATTGGTAACTCATCGCGCATTGGTTCGACAATTGGTGAGAATCGGTTCGGAGGGAATCGGCAATACTTCTTTTTCGAGGCTCAACGACTGTCGTCAGAGACGAGAATTGAGATATGGGCCACGCGCCGGAGCGTAACAGCAGATTCCCTGCGGGAATGACAGCAAGAAAAGCAAACGCGGGTCCTTCGCTTCTCCACCCCAACGACGAAGACCTGTCGTTGGGGACCCCGGTTCGCTCAGGATGACAACAAATACGGGGTACGACCGCGAAGTGGAATGGGTGCCTGGAATGGGTATCTAGGGTGCGGGCTGTTTGGCTGAGAGAAAGCGCAGGATTTCCTGCATGACGCGGTCGGCCTGATCGGTCTGGAAGAGATATTGGGCGTGGGCTGAGCCGTTGAGGATGATGAGCTGCTTTGGCTGGGGGGCTTTGTCGTATTGCTTTTGGATTCCGGGGAGGCGCGGGCCGTCGCCACTGGTGTCGTCGCGGGCGACTATGAAGAGGCTGGCGCACTTCAGCTTTTCAGCCGGTTCATTGGGAGAAGCGCCGAGGAAGACTATGCGGTCGATCTCGCCGGGACGCGAGATGACAGAGGCGTCGCCTGCGGCTCCGCCTCCCATGCTGCCGCCGACGATGGAGACGGTTTTTGCGCCGCTTTTCGCGAGATAGCGCACGGCGGCGAGGACGTCCAGTTGCAGTGGAGCGTCCATGGGGCTTTTGTCGCCGGGGCCGTGGGATTTGCCGTAGCCGCGGAGGTCGAGAGCGAGCACCTTGAATCCGGCGGCTGCGAGTATTCTGGCCTGCGGCGCCCAGCTCTCTTTGTTGAATCGGCCGCCGTGGGCGAGGACAACGCCGCGATCGCCTGAGCCGTAGATGTCAGCGAAGATCAGGCCGCCGTCTTCGGTTGGGAAGGAGACGGTCTGTTGCGCGGGCGCGAGGCCGGTGAAGAGGAGTGTTGCGGCGATGGCGAGGAAGATACGGGCGAAGTAAAAACGCACACGGCAACTTTAGCACTGGTTTGTTTCTTTTGAGATTTGCACAGACCGGAGAGGCATACCTCAGGGGCTAAAGCCCCATCGATTTTGATTAGCTTTTGCGGCACGACTGAAGTCGTGCCCTTTCACAAAACTTGATTAGGGCGTGCCGGCAGATGTGGGTACCAGTCTTGGTGGTTGGGACAGGTGAGGTTGGGAAGGCATCCCACTGGGCCTAAAGCCCGGTTGATTTGATTGGTTTTGCGGCACGACTGAAGTCGTGCCCTTTCACAAAACTTGATTAAGGCGCGCCGGCAGATGTGGGTACCAGTCTTGGTGGTTGGGGACAGGTGAGGTTGGGAATGCATCCCACAGGGGCTAAAGCCCGGTCGATTTGATTGGTTTTGCGGCACGACTGAAGTCGTGCCCTTTCACAAAACTTGATTAAGGCGTGCTACAAAACGTCCGCACCGGTGCTGTTTGCCAAGGCGATTAAGAGTTGGGGCGGGGCCAGCGGGCTTCTACGGTGGTGGAGATTCCGCCGCGGGGGCGGAAGTCGCCTTTGATCACGGCCCAGACCGGATCGCAGGCCTTTACTAGGTCTTCGAGGACCTGGTTAACTACGTTTTCCTGAAAGATGCCCAGGTTGCGGTAGCAGAAGAGGTACTCCTTGAGCGACTTAAGCTCGGCGCAACGCTCACGCGGCATGTACCGAAGTGTCAAAATGCCAAAGTCAGGCAAGCCGGTTTTGGGGCAGACGGAGGTGAACTCCGGGTCGTCGATGACGATTTCGTAGCCGGGGAACTGGTTTGGCCATGTTTCGATAGCCGGAAAAGGGAAGTCGAGTCCCGCCTTGGCGTGCTCGTCTGTGTAGCGTTGTTCAAGTGCCATAGCTTTTATTTTAGCCCTCATTGCGTTCCAGAGAGGCGCGGGACAGAGGCTTCTCTGTCTCCTGCACAGCTCTGAAGCGCGAATGATGAGTCCTATATACTGGCTTTGGAATCATAGGTATCAGAGCAGGCCGATCAGGCTAAGGCTCGCACTCCAGGACGCATTGTTCGCATGGCGATAGAGAGTACGCAAAAGAGCCGGGTTTGGTTATGGGTCGGCGCTGCGGTGGTGCTGGTCATTGTCTTCTTCGTGGCCCGCATTCTTACCCGGGACAAGCTTCCGGTGAAGGCGTCGCCGGCTGTTCGCGCCGAGCTGGTCAGCACGATCAGCACAAACGGCGTAGTGGAACCGGTTGATAACAAAGAGTTTCACAGCCCCCTGGCCACGTCGGTAAAGGCGACCTACGTACAGCAGGGCGATCACGTCAAAGCCGGCCAGCTTCTGATGCAGCTTGACGATGTGGCGGCTCGCGCAAGGGTAGCCACGGCAGAGAGCGGTTTGCGGAGCGCCCAGGCTTCGAACGACACGATTGTCCACGGCGGCACGCTGGAGGAGCGGCAATCGCTTTCGGCGACGATTACGCGCGACAAGCTCGATCTTGAGAACCGGCAGCGTGAGCTTGCGGCGCTCAAAAAGCTGCAGACCACGGGCGCCGCTTCAGCAAGCGAAGTACAAACCATCGAGCAGCGCGTCACTCTGGCGCAGGATACGCTGAACACCGACCAGGCTCGTCAGCAGACTCGCTATTCACCGGCTGAGCGCGACCGCTCCAGCGCTGCAGTGGCCGATGCGCAGGCGAATCTGCTTGCAGCTCGTTCCGTACTGAACCAGACGACGATTCGCGCGCCGATCAGCGGCACGGTCTACTCGATTCCTGTTGGCCATTCGGATTTTGTTGAAGAGGGCAAGCTGCTGCTGGAGATGGCTGACCTGAAGAATGTCCGCGTGCGGGCCTACTTCGATGAGCCGGAGATCGGCCGGCTGGCTATTGGACAGAAGATTCGCATTATCTGGGATGCCTACCAGGGCCGCGAATGGCACGGGCACATCGTGCTTGTGCCTTCAACGATCAGCACCTACACCACGCGCAACGTGGGCGAGGTTCTGGTGGCGATCGATGACGCGGACAACAAGCTGCTGCCCAATACGCACGTCACGGTCACGGTGACAACTTCGACGGCTCCCAATACGCTCACGGTGCCTCGCGAGGCGCTGCACAGCGAGAACGGCAAATCTTTCGTCTACCGCGTCATGAACGGCGAACTGACTCGCACCCCGGTCACGATTGGAACTCCGAATCTGACCCAGGTGCCAATCGTATCGGGCCTCAGCGACGGCGATCTGGTGGCAACCGGCAGCACCAACGGGTTGGCGCTTGAAGAAGGCATGCCGGTCAAGGTGGTCCGGTGAGCCGCGCTTCAGGCTTGGGAGTCTGGGATTCGGCTGCTGCGGTCCTGATGATGGCAGCGGTGCTGGCTCCGTTTTCAGCCTATGCGGCGGATTCTTCTTTGACGGCCGCCAACGCTGCTCTGCAGGCGGGCAGGGCAGATGAAGCTGCGTCGATGCTGAACGATGCTTTGAAAGCCGACGCGAAGGACGCCGAAGCGAACAATCTTCTCTGCCGGGTGGAATACGCGACGCAGCACTTCGATCAGGCAGCGAGCCATTGCGAGAAGGCGGTGAGTCTTGAGCCGAATAACGCGCGGTATCACCTCTGGCTGGGGCGGGCAATCGGCGAACGGGCCGAGCATGCTTCATTTATGAGCGCGTTTTCGCTGGCGAAGAAGGCGCGTGAGCAGTTTGAGAAGGCGGTGCAGCTTGATCCGCACGATGCCGAGGCGCTGAGCGACGTGGGCGAGTTTTACAAGGAAGCTCCGGGTGTTGTGGGCGGCGGAACCGACAAAGCGAACGACATTGCAGGCAAGCTGGATGCTGTGGATCCAGTGCGGGCGCATCTGCTTCGCGGAGCCATTGCTGAAAAGGCGAAGGATCTCACGACAGCGGAGCGGGAGTTCAAGGCAGCCGCGTCAGGGAATCACGCGGCGGTTGCATGGATGGAGCTGGCCTCGTTTTACCGGCGCCATGAGCGCTGGAGCGAGATGGAGGCGGCGGTGAAGAGCGGAGAGACTGCAGCAGCTCGCGACAAACGCGAGGCAGTGGCGCTCTTTAATGGCGCGTCGACGCTGGCCAGGGTGAATCGCCAGCCGGATGTGGCAATCAGGCTTTATGAAGAGTATCTGGCCTCGCCCGGCAAGACGGAAGAGGCGCCGGCTTTTGACGCGCTTACACGGCTTGCCAAGCTGCGCAAGCAGACGGGCGATCAGGCCGGGGCGGAGCGCGAACGCTCTGCGGCACTGGCTTTGGCTCACGATTACAAGCCGGCGCAGGAAGCGCTGCAGGACAGCAAACATTGATCAGTGGATGTTACAAGGCGACAACTCGCAGGCCGGGCACCGATTGGACGCCGGGCTTTACGAGGGGTTGTCTGCTGGCGATTCTGGCCGGAGCTTTCTGCGCCTCGCCGTTGCATGCGCAGATTTCGCTGTCTGGAGTTGTGAATCTGGCTCAGCGTGAAAGCAGCACGGTCAAGCTGGCCGAAGCGGACCTGCGCAAGGCGCAGGCGGTGCTTTTGGAGACGAAGAGCGTTTATATTCCCAACCTGGTTGTTGGTTCCAGTATCGGGCCGCCGTCGATTGGCATTCCGTCAGGCCAGCCGTCGATTGCCAACGCCACTATGAATTCGCTGGCGTTCAGTTATCCGCAACGGAAGTACATCGCGGCTGCCAAGGCGGGGATCGAGGCGGCCAAACTCAATCTCAAAGGCGCACGCGAACAGACCGCTCTGGATGCCTCAACTGCATATATCGAGCTGGACGCGGTCACTCATGAGCTGGAGGCTGCGGCTCAGGAAGCGGGCTACTCTGACCGGCTTATCCAGATCGAGCAGCAGCGTGCCGAGGCCGGTGTAGACCCTGCGACAGACGTGCTGCAAGCGCGGCTCATGGCGGCTCAACTGAAGCTCAGGATGATTCACCTGAGATCGCGCGCAAACTCGCTGGTTGCGCAGCTTGCGACGATGACCGGATTGCCGCGCGTGTCGATTGTTACGGAACACTCCAGCATTCCGGCGATTCCTGAGGTCAAGGCCGACGAAGTGGAGATTTCGACGCCGAGCAACATTGTGCTGGCGCAGGCTGAGGCGCGTTCCAAGCAGCTGCAGGCTCGCGGAGACGCGATGGCGGCGAAACCCTATCCGGTGATTGGATTTGGTGCGGAGTATAGCCGCGACTCGACGCTGCTGGTGGACTACACCGCGTACTACACGCACTTCAAGGCGGACAATTTCTCCGCTGGCTTCTCGATCCAGATTCCGCTGTTTGACCGCAATAAGCGCGCCAAGGCACAGGAGTCCGCAGCTGACGCGCTGCGCTCGACTGTGGAGGCGGAGCAGGCGCAGCGGCAGAACGATGTTCAGATCGCGAATCTCACGGGCAGCTTGAGGGAAACCGAGGCGCAGGCCGAAATTGCGAGCCTAAAGCAGCAGATCGCCGTCGAACAGTTGAAGACCGTCCAGACCCAGCTGGAGTCGGGGAATGGGGCTGGCTCTGAGCCGGGGGCTCAGCCGCAGCTTTCACCGAAATCGGAACAACAGGCCGGAATTGACGAGCGCCAGAAATTTGTAGATGCGTTGGATGCCGGTTTTGATCTAAGTAAGGTGAGGTTAAATCTGTTGCATGCTCTGGGACACATCGACGAATGGCTGCACGAGCTGACTCCCGAGGATAAACAACCCTAACTTGCACCCGTAACTCGGCATAGGCCTCGGCGGGTCAAATGATACCGCGGAAACCGCCGAAATGTTAGAATCATGGAGATGTCAATGTCAACGAACACCCCGCTGAAGACCTTATTTCTGAATCCCCCGTCTTTCGAAAATTTTGACGGCGGCGCCAGTTCGCGTTGGCCTGCTACGCGTGAGATTGAGTCGTACTGGTATCCGGTATGGCTGGCTTATCCTGCGGGCCTGCTTGAGGGTTCGCGCCTGCTGGATGCGCCCCCGCACCATGTTTCAGCTACTGAGACGATCGAGATTGCCAAGGACTACGAGTTCCTCGTGCTCTTTACCTCGACGGTGGGCTGGGAAGGCGATCAGCGCCTCGCGGAAGCTATCAAGGCTGCCAATCCCTCGATCAAGGTGGCATTTGTCGGGCCGCCGGTCACGACTTCTCCGGATAAAGCACTGAATGAGTGCACGGCGCTCGATTTTATCTGCCGGCGCGAGTTCGATTACTCGGTGGTGGAGTTTGCCCAGGGCAAGCCGCTGAACGAGATTCTGGGCATCAGCTACAAGGCTGACGGCAAGGTTGTGCACAATCCCGACCGCCCGCAGGTTGAAGACCTCGACGCGATGCCGTGGGCAACGAAGATCTACAAGCGCGACATGGATGTGACCCGGTACAACGTGCCGTTCCTGCTGCATCCCTATATCGCGCTCTACTCCACTCGCGGTTGCCCGGCGCAATGCACCTTCTGCCTGTGGCCGCAGACGCTGAGTGGACACGCGTGGCGTAAGCGCTCCACGGATGACGTGGCTGCTGAGTTGAAGTGGGCCAAGGAAAACTTTCCGGATGTGAAGGAATTCTTCTTTGACGACGATACCTTCAACATTCAGAAGGCGCGGACCATCGAGCTCTGCGAAAAGCTGAAGCCGTTGAAGCTGACCTGGTCGTGCACTTCGCGTGTCACCACGGACCGCGAGACACTCAAGGCGATGAAGGACGCCGGCTGCCGCCTGCTGATCGTGGGCTTCGAGTCAGGCGATCCGCAGATCCTCAAAAACATCAAGAAGGGTGCGACGGTTGAACGCGCGCGCGCCTTCGCCAAGGATTGCAACGATCTTGGGCTGGTGGTTCACGGCGACTTCATCCTCGGCCTTCCCGGCGAGACCAAGGAGTCGATCCAGAACACGATCAACTTCGCCAAATCGCTGGACGTGGAGACGATTCAGGTTTCCATTGCTCATGCTTACCCGGGTACTGAGTTCTACGACTACGCCGCGAAGAACGGCTTCATCACTAATGAAGGAGCGATGATGGACGCGGGCGGCCATCAGATGGCTCACATTGAATACCCCGGCCTGCCCAAGGAATACGTGCTCGAGATGGTGCATAAGTTCTACGATGCATACTATTTCCGGCCGAAGGCGGCATTCCGGGTGATCTGGAAAGCAGTTGTCAATCGCGACGTGCCACGCTTGTATGTGGAGGCGAAGGCCTTCCTGAAGCTGCGGTCGCAGCGCAACAAGATGGTCAAGGACGCCAAGAAGCTGCAGGGCAAGACTCCTGATCCGGTGAGCGCGGGGGCATAACGGGACAGTTCTGTTTTACAGTTTTCTGCTGTAGAAATGCCCGGGTCAGGCATCTGAGACTTTGGGCATTTCTCCGGCTCTCCGGTGAATTCTGAATACAGCCACAGGCTGAAATTGAGAGCGAGAAGCCAGGAGCCTAAGCTGAAATCGCATTCAAAACTCAGACCGAATCAGTACATAATCCTGGCGTTGGTAGCCGTATGCGCTCCACTGGGCGATACTCTGCTGGACAGAGGCATGAGCAGCATGCCGCTTATCTCTGCTTCTCATCCGGGCGAACTGATTGCTGCGGTCTTCACTCCCTGGATTATTGCGGGCATCGCGCTGCTCATCTGCTTTTTTGCCAGTTACCTTACCGCTCTTTCCTGGGCTGACCTGACATACGTGCTGCCGGCTACTGCATTTGGCAATGTGATCGTGGCGCTGCTCTCGCGCTTCTGGCTGAATGAGCCTATCTCGCTGTATCGCTGGGCTGGAATCGTTCTGATCACACTCGGCGTGGGATTTGTCGCGCAGGGACCGTCGCTTACGGAGCGCCCGGCAAGCTTGCCGAAAGGCCGGCCAGAGGGCCAGCTTGGAAACGTGCTGGAGAGTCGCGTCGAGCAGCAGACGGAGGTGAGCCGATGATCGCGCCTGCCGGTCCCGATGGCTTCTGGGCACAGGCCGCGATGATTGCGGCCGTGGTGCTGTGTTCGACCACCGGAGAGGTGCTCACCGCCGCGGCGATGAAATCCATCGGCGACCTGGATGAGATTCGGGCGAAATCAGGACTGGCCGGGGCGATTCGCGCCGTGCTTACCTGCCCACTTTTCTTTTTTGGCGTCGGATTTCTGGCGCTTGCCTTCTTCTCACTGCTCTTCGCTCTGAATCACCTGCCGCTCAGCCTGGTCGCGCCTGCTTCGGCCTCGCTGACGCTGGTCACCAATGCCATTGCAGGCAAGGTCTTCCTCAAGGAAAATGTGGATCGTCGCCGTTGGACGGCCGCCGTCCTGGTCTGCATTGGCGTCTATTTGCTCGCGCACTAATTTCCGCTGGCGCTTATCTGTAAAGTAGGTACGGCAACGAACGGCGCTGGGCCTCAACTCCAGTTACACTCCCAACATGGCACTCCGCCTATTTGTAGCCACCACCAGCACGGGCAAGCTGGCCGATTTCCGCGAAGCCGCCGAAGAATTTGAAATTGTCCTCGACCCGGTTCCGGGCCTGCGGACGATTCCGGCGCCGCAGGAGGATGGCCTGACCTTTGAGGCCAACGCGATTACGAAGGCAATTTATTACAGCGGCTTTGCTCCCGGCGAGGTGGTCGTCGCCGACGACTCGGGTCTTGAAGTCGACGCTCTTGACGGCGCTCCCGGTGTGCGTTCAGCGCGTTTTGCCGCCGACACCGGCCTCGTTGACTCGCCGGACGCCAACGACAACACCGACGTCTGGAACAACATGGTCCTGCTGCAAAAGCTTGACGGCGTGCCTGCCGATCGCCGCACCGCGCGCTATCGCTGCATCCTCGCTGCCGCCCGTGACGGCGAAGTGCTACACACGGCTGAGGGCATGGTAGAAGGGCTGATTCTCGAAGCGCCGCATGGAACGGGTGGGTTTGGGTACGACCCTCTCTTCTATCTACCCAGCCTCGACCAGACGATGGCGGATCTGGATATCACCGTCAAGTTTGGCTTGAGCCATCGCGGGCTGGCTTTTGCAGATCTGCTGGCCAGACTCATTCCATGAAGGAATACCGAAGGCCAACGAACGACAAGTTAGTGCGTACCGTCTTGACTGGCGAGGAGTTTCTTTACCTCAGGCGTTTTTCTAAGCTTATCGAACTGATGATCGGTCACGATTACCTGCTTGAATTCGGGGGCAAATCCGACTAGCTGCCGTATCTGGTCGATTGCCCCGGCCGTATCACCAGAACCATAAAGGGCCAGTGCAAAATTGTAATGTGCCCAAGGGTCTTTAGGATCGCTGGACACGGCATGACGCAGAAGAGAAACTGCCTTGTCGAAATTGCCTTGACGTAATTCAAGGTATCCATATAACTGCAATGCGACAGTATTGTCGGGGTCGAGTTTGAGCGCTGCCTCGTATGTCTGAGCAGCATTAGAGAAACGACCGATGTGCGCCTGTTGAGCACCGGTGGCGATCAGCTGATTCACCTGCAAGCTCACGACTCTTGCTTGCTTCTCTGCAATCTGCGCATTCCGGAGAGCGGTTTGTGCCTTAGCTAATTCGGCGGCCTGTCTTGCCTTCTGAGCAGATTCGTGAGAAGTCCAAACAGCTATAGACAATCCGATGAGTGCAATGGCTGCTCCAAGCGATACGAGAAAGACCGTTCTTTTCTTAGAACGTCTTTCGCCCTCGGTTATAAGTGCCTCTAACTTATTCGACAAATCGGTTTGCATGGATAGGGAGCCTTATCTCTTGAGAAGTTCTTTGAGCAATTCTTCTTCGTGAGCTGTCAACTGTGCTCGAGAGGCAAGAAGCGTGGCAGCCTCTAGCTCTCCTATCCGGCTATTCGCAGCGACAACTCCGGTAATAGGAAACAAACTGGAAATAAATGTCAGAAGGTTACCCAACGCTGGCCCGAGTTCCTTAATTGCGTTATGGAGGTAAAGAAAAACGAAGAGGATCACACCCAAAAGGAACATAACCGCAGAGGCAGAACTCAATAATCGGATATTGGTTCTTTGGTGCGCAATGAGTACCCGCATAGCGAGTACATCGCCTGATAGCGGGAGATCACCGCTATTGCCGCTTTTAACAGGGTCACTCAAGGCGCTCTTGCTCTGCAGGGACGGGCGTTCCGAAGTTCCTAACGAGCTACCAGTCAATATATCGCCAATTCGCAGTATTTGGATGCTTTTTCCATCCCGGTTAGAACGCATCTCCGCGTTGTGCGAAGCCCTTTGTCTATCGGGTAGGGACATCCCGTTAGCAATTGTCGGGTGCCCTATCCTCAAGCACAATCTTAACGTTTGAGAAGAATACTTTGTACATATAGCTCTGAAGAGCCCCTTTACAGACCATCCCCAGCCTCACCCAAGTTTTTCGCAATGCGGCAAGCCGGTGTTCCGCTTCCTTGACGGTCCAGAGACCGGCCACCAATAATGCACTATAGATTCGACAATCCAGAACCAACTCCCGCCGAATCGTCCTATCCGTGATCTCACGATGTAAGGAGACGAACATTCATGGCCACAGCGACTCATCCTGCCGGTAACAAGCCTTCGATAGGCCGCGGCGTTGAACCTCTCCGCGCCGGCAAAGGCCATTCGTTTCTGCTGCGCAAGTTGCATTCGCTCTCCGGCATCGTGCCCATCGGCGCATTTCTCGTCGAGCACATTCTGTCGAACTTCGAAGCACTCAAAGGCCCGGCTGCCTATGCCGCGCAGGTGAAGTTCCTCAACTCGCTGCCGCTGGTCCGTGTGCTTGAGTGGGGATTCATCTTCCTCCCCCTCGCTTACCACGCGCTCTATGGCGTCTACATCGCGCTGCGCGGCAAGAGCAACGTCGTCTATTACCCCTGGGCCGGCAACTGGATGTACATGACCCAGCGCTGGACCGGATACATCGCGTTCGTCTACATCATCCAGCACGTGCTGCGGCAGCGCTTCCTGGGCGACAGCCTTCCTGAACATCCCGGCATGGCCTTCCACAAGGTTCAGGTAGAGCTGGCCAATCCGTGGATGCTGGCGGTTTACATCATCGCGATGATCGCAGTCTGCTGGCACTTTTCGTACGGCGTGTGGCTCTTCGCTGCGAAGTGGGGGATCACGCCCGGCAATACGGCCCGCAAGCGCTTCGCGTATGTATGCGCGGCTGCGGGAATCATTCTCTGCGGGCTTGGCCTCGCCAGCCTCTACGCTTTCGTTGGACCGAATTTCAAGAACGCTCCGGAAGACGTTACGCCTTCATCCGGAATTGTTCTCGTTGCGCCGTCTGTATCGCGGGCCTGAGGGAAGGGAAGCATGAGTCAAAGTCGCATTGGTTGGCAGGAGTTCAAGCAGCTGGC